>Ga0074044_10003900_pt1 | contig 12519 bp, 8 predicted proteins | sample BogForMeECP23OM1_FD_94443 | JGI IMG/M metagenome (GOLD analysis project Ga0074044, IMG submission 94443) | Bog forest soil microbial communities from Calvert Island, British Columbia, Canada - Bog Forest MetaG ECP23OM1 | ecosystem: Environmental > Terrestrial > Soil > Wetlands ...
ATCCACGATCGCTGAGATGTAATCAACGGTACCGGGCAGGTTGGTCGGCGAGGCGCGGGTGACGACCTCGGTCGGGTCGCCTTCCTCGACGGAAGCTAGATCCGATTCAAAAATATTCGCCATGACCCACACTTGGGACAAATCGGCGACGGTGAAGCATGGCGTCGTGCCGGCCTGCAAGAGTTCGCCGGGCGTGATCAGCCTCTCTACGACCGTTCCGGCGATCGGCGAGCGAATGACCCCGGTGTAGTCTGGCAGCGGCTGGTTCTCCTGGATGGCTTGGATCGTCGGTGCGTCAACGCCGAGGGAGTGGAGCTGCTCCAGCGCGGCTTGGCGGTCCGCTTCGGCGTTGGCCGCGTCGGTCTGCGCCTGCTCGACCTCCTTCCGGGAGAGGTTGTTGTGTGAAAGCTGCTCGGCGAGGTCGGCGATGCGGCGGGCGTTTCTCGCGGTCACTACCGCCTTACGGTAAGCGGTGAGCGCCGTAGCGTAATCGGGGGAGGCCGCCGTCGCCAGGACGTCCCCGGCCTTGACCTTCGCACCGAGCGACACCGCAAGCCGTGAGACCGGCCCCGAGACCGGAGCCAGGACGGTGGTCGTCTGGTCATTGTCGAAGCCCACCGTGCCGGTCGTGTCAATCGGGCGTCGGAAGGTGGTGGGGTTGATCGTTTCGATGTGGATTTTGGTCCGTTGCGCCGCGGTCAAGACGATGTTGCTGGCCACGGCGGCGCGCGCCGGAGCCGCTTCCGCGGCGTGAGAGGGTGAGACTGCGGCAAGCAAGATTACGCTGAACGCGCACGCGCCGAGGAAGGGAATAATTGGTTGGGAACTCGGACTAAGCGGTGCGCAGCGCGCCCGGCGACACAATGTCGTCGAGAGTGTTCTGGCCTTCATATTGTGCTGTTGTGCGGTCAATCGGACTGTTCACCATAGGAATCTTGGACTCCAAACATTTGAAACCAGGACGACGGCCGAGGGCCAAGCACCGAGCCGTGGAGTCTTTCGACTCGCCTTAAGCCACGACCGATCGAAGGGAGACGAACACGGGCGGAGCGCGGCTGGGGGAGGCAAGATACGTGAAGTCCACCGAGGCGATGGACTCCATTCGTGGCGGCAGATCAAACGAGGACTGAAATGAGGCAGGGACGACTGGCACCGACTGAGGCAAGTCCACCTGGCCTTTAGCAAACAGGCAAAGGACACAGTTGTCTGGAGCTGCTTTCCCGCTGTGGTGCAATGCCTGGTGGAACCCGTTGTTCACGGCCAGCAAGCCCAAGAGCAAAAGCGCTCCGGCCAACACGCCAGCCACGCCGCAGGTGGCGACGGCAACAAACCAGTTGGCTTTGAAATGTGACAAGCGCGACAAGAATAAAGCACGCCCTGCTCTGCTGCGCAAGCGAGATTTGAGCATGTCACGGCGCGTTCAGTGGGGCGAACAGCGTCCGGCGGGAGCATGACGCGCTCACGGACCGACCCCACGCACGGATCTGCATCCAAGGAGGAAAGGCGCGGGATGGGCTTCGCTTCGCTCGCCCGTCAAAGAGACGGTATTATGCGGTATCGGATCCGTTTCAGGTTAAGATCAGCTTAATTGCTCCGCACACCGGGCCGGGCCAGGTAGGTGTGCTCGACCTGCGGGTCAAGGAAGACGAGTTCCTTCCTGCCATCCACCTCGGCGATAAAGCAGCTCCCTTTGGGGAAGGCGGCGACCAGTTCTGCATCCGTCAAGTTTCGGGGTTTGTCCGGTGCCTTCGGCACCTCGGAATGTGCCATCGCGACTTGCCGTGGAGCGGGTGCGGGCCGGCCAAACCAGTGCCCTACGACCGCAATCACCGCAGCCAGGGCGGCCACGCTGCCGGCCCATCGCGTCAGCCGGCGAATGCGCTGCCGGACGCGGAATGTTCTCAGCGCCTCCACCTTGAAGGCGGCGCTGGCGGTCCGCCAGGTTTCGTCGCGCAACATGGCGTCCAGCAAGGTGTCGTCTCTTTCGGGGTCAGGATTCATTCTCATGGCGCAGATCTTTCAACAGTTGTTCTTTGAGCTTTTGGCGGAGCCGACCCAGCCGGGATTCGAGGGCCTTGTAGGTCTGGCCCGCTTCGTCGGCCAGTTCGCGGAGCGGTCGCTTGTCCACGTAAGCGGCCTGGATCAATTCACTTTCGTCGGGCGGCAAGGAGGCCAGCGCTTCGCGAAGGATTTCGTTGAGCCGATGCTCCGGATTCACGTAACCATTTGGCTCGGGGGACAATTCCCCCAGGGAGACAAACCGGTTGAGGCGCTGCCGGGCGCGGCAATGGTCAAGAAACGTGTTCTTCGCCAACACGCACAGCCAAGCCCAAAGCCTTCGCTCGTCGTCGAAAACATCACATCGCTTCGCCAGCTTGATGAAGGCGCACTGACAAACTTCGCGAGCCTCGTTCTCGTCGCCGTGCGCGAGAACCAGCACGAATTTGTAGAGGCGAAAGCTGTAGAGGTCATAGAAGCGGGAAAAGGCGCCTGTGTCGCCGCGCCGTACCGCGCGCGTGAGCGCCTGGATGTCGGGTGCGGTGGCCACCGTGCTGGCTTGAGAGTTCAAGCTTTGCTCCAACCGGAAGTCAACGCTGCCAACCGGCAGATCAGAACCCGAAGGACTGACCGCCGTTGCGGTGCGGCCTTCATCGCGCGGCAACATGCCTGGATAGGATGCTATTTTTCCGGCTGGTTGGGCAAGGTCGAGGGTACCGCAGGGTTCCTGGCCCGCTCTTTTGCCTGGCAGGCGGTGACAATGGACTCGACCATCTCCACAAAAGACTCGGGGCCGGTCGCAACCAGGAGGCTGGTCTCGTTGTGTATCGCGACGGTGCCCTCCAGACTGCGAAGGCCGGAGGAGCCACGCAAGCGAGATGCGTAAATCCTCGCTTCCCTTTGTGCCTGGTCAATGTCCTCGTGCAATTTGGCCCGTTCCGCGTCGTTAATGCCGTAAATGCTGAAGGCCTTGACCTTGACTTTAGGCTGCGTGTCAGTCGCGGTCTTGTCAGGGACGAACATGACGACTGAGGGCTTGGTCAGGTCGCCTTTCACGATCAAGCGTCCCAGCTCGGGTTTCTGCTCACCTAACTGGTTGTAGAGGCTGACCAAGCCTGCGAGCGGCTCGCTTCCCCCACCTGCGGGCTGCGGGATCAGCGCGAGGGAGTCTTGATTGATGCGCAGCTTCGGGATGTGCACGTCCGCCATCTCTCTTGGAATGTCCGCCACGCTCCACCAGTCAACCCTGTATTGTTCCTGCACGGCGTTGAGGAACTGGCGGGGCGTTCCGCCCGGAAAAGCGAAGCTGATCGCCTCTTTGCGCGCGGGCTCGGCGCCTCGCGGCGAGAAGACCACGCCATAGTCCTCCACAGTGTATTTGATCGGATAGTCAGCGACCTTGACCACGGCGTCCAGCACGTCCACCAACCGCACGTCGGTGAGCGGTGGCTTGATTCCGACAGAAACGGTGTTTAGATCCACGTGCTCTGCCGGGGGAGCCGGGAGGGGGTTGCCATCCGGTCCGAGCATCGGCGCAAAGACTGGCGCGGAGGACGCCGGGGGATTGGGATTCATCAAGAAATTGATGCCCTTCTTCTCCGGGTCCAGCTTCTTGGCTTGGTCTCTGAGATTGAGCACCACCTCCCCCAACGGCAAGCCGTCGTAGGAAACCGCATCGAGCCGGATGCGTTCGAGTTTATTGATGATGGCCTGGCGACCGGAGCCGGCGGCTGGTGGGGGCGGCGCTTCATTCGTGGCTCGCGCCAGGAGCGCCAGCGGCAGCGCGAGGGCTAGAATCGTGGGGAAGGTGAGCGTCGTCTTCATATCGAGCTCCGTAGTTCGTCGCAATTGTCTCTGATTTCATCCAAAACGCAAAGCCCAACGGGCCGCACGTCTGTCTTTCACTCGGGAAGACGACGACCACCCTGGAAATCCCTCGAATTTTCTAATGAGACCAGGGCAGGGAAGGCGGAAGGGAGAAGTTGAGCGCGGTGGTGGACCGGAAAGTGGCCGGTTTGCTCAAGCTGCCTCAGCCACGCAACCAGGGGGAAGGAATCAATGAATATGAGCCAAAACGAGGAAACATCCTTGGATGCAACAACTTCCGCATGGTGAACGTGATTGAACTGGCCTCAAAGTCTCACAAGTCTCAGAGGTTTCAAGGTTTCAGGTTCATTGTTGATGTTCACTCGCCAGGTTCATTGTTCAACTTCATTGTTAGTGTTATGGGGTGAACACCCCATAGACTTCGTGTATAATTGGTTGCTTTCCTCGCTTAAGGGTATTTGTGCGCGCGAGGAGAGGAAACGGTTAATTCAATGAGAGGCAAAATATGAAGTCACAAAGCAAAAGTATAATGAAGAGGAGGGGACACCATGCTGGTTTCAGCAACACGAATGCTCAAGGACCCTTATGAAAACTATAGGGCTGAAAGGGCCGGATGCCAAACGCAACATCTGCTTTGCTTTTATCCTCATTACGCTGTTGTTGTGTGGGGGCGAAGCGCTCGCGCAGTTGGTGGTCACCAGCACAGCCGACAGCGGCAGCGGCAGCATCCGCAGCGCGCTGATTGCCGGCAACACCAGTCCTCCGCCGGTCACCATCACCTTTAACATTGCCCCCACCGGCATTCAAACCATCTCTCTCCTGTCAGCCCTGCCATCCATCACCAACCAGGTGACGATCGACGCCACCACGGAATCCGGCTTCGCCGGCACCCCTGTGATCTGGTTGGATGGCAGCCATGTGACCAACGGTAGCGGACTCACAGTCAGCAGCACTGGGTCGGTGATCAGCGGCCTGGGGTTGGTTAACTTCTGGGCCGGTCACGGCCTGCAGGCCTTCTCGGCTCAGTCGTTGATCGTTTCCAATTCTTATGTTACGTGGAACCGAGCCGGCGGCATCGAACTGAACAATTGCACCGGCACTGTCGTGGCAAATACTGTTGTGTCGAGCAACGGCGTTGCAGGAAGTTCCCCATCCGCCGACGGCGTGAGCATCAACGGCGGCAGCAGTAACAGGGTGGAGGGCTGTGCCATCGTCGGAAACACCGGGAACGGAGTGACCGCTGCAGCCAATGATACGGTTGTCTCCAGCAATCGGTTTGGCGTGAGCCTCTCCGGCACGAATGTCGGCAGTCCTCAGGCCTCCGGTGTGTACGTCCCTGGCGCCACCCGCACGTTTCTCTGGAGAAACCTTTTTGCGGGAGATTACGCGGGCGTGATCGTCAACGCGGGAACCAACACGATATTCAAAAACAACACTTTTGGCTACCTCTCAGATGAGGTGACTCCCGCCAATTTGAGGCAAGGCATCTTTATCTATAACGGTTCGTGCAACACTTGCATCAGTTGTTGCGACTTCGGAAATGCCCCCTACGGCAACATCCAAGTGGGTTACCCAGGGGATACGGGGCCCTTTTCCCGGTGGACGAGGGTGAGCGATTGTGTGTTCGGCGCCAACGCGAACACCGGGTTTGCATACTTGAGGGCCGAATTCCGTGGCGGACCGGCCAATGTGCCCGCGCTGATGGGACCGGGCTGCAGCGCTCCAGCGGTGTATGACTACAACGGGGTGGACACTGTCTGCGTGAACAACCTCGCCTACAACAACACCGCCGCCTGCTTCCAAGCCGCTTCCGGCGTCAATACCACGTTCGACGCGTGTCTCAGCGTGGGCGCGTCTTCGGGAATCTGCATCAGCACGGCCGATGACGTTCCGGCGCCGGTGATCTCGCAGGCGCCCAATACAGGTTCCAGCGTCACGCCGACCGTCAGCCTCACGGGCGCTCAGTCAAATTCCATATATACCGTCTGGTTTGCATGGGGTGCAACCAACGATAACGAAGTCCCGCACTATCTCGGAACGACGACCGTCACAACCGATGGCACCGGCTCCGGCACGAGTACCGCGACATTTCCAGCCACTGTTCCAGCAGGCGCCTATGCTTACGGCGTTGCCATCGCGCCTGACCACGCCACGTCTCTGCGCAGTTCGGGCACGATGGTTGCCGCGGCGCCACAACTGGTTCTCGCGGTCAACTACCTGCCTATCAAGATGACCAGCGGCGACGCGCCAGGGACCTTCGCGGTCACTGTCACTAACTCGGGAATGGCGACGGCCACGAACGTTATCCTGGCGGTTTGCCCGACCCCACTTCTTTCCATTACGGACGCATCGGGCAGCCAGGGAACCGTGAGCAACGCAAACAACGGCGCTCTTTGCCAAGTGCCGACGCTCGCAGTCGGGAGCAATGCCAGTCTTTATGTTGTGTACCAGCCCTGCGTTGTGCAAGCCCCGGCCATCGTGGACTACTTCACCACGGCTTCGGCGGACAACGCCCCCGGAGTTTCCGCCAGCGTGGAGATCCTAATCAATCCTCTTACAATCAACGTATCATCGGTCCAAACCGGCGCGGTGCAAGTCACCGTGCCCTTCGCGGCCACGAGCCTGCTCGAGGCCCCAAGCCCGACGAGCACGCAATGGCAAATAGTGCCGAATTCCATGCGGGTGACGGGCGCCAGCAATTACATTTACACCCTGCCAACCACAAACCACGCGGAATACTTCCGGGCATCCGCGCCGCCCGCGCCACAGCCGGCCACCAGCGTTTTTTATCAGGCTTGGCCCGCCCTGGACGGCGCCCCGCCAGTTTCCGCCTCGGGCGTGGGCGTGTTGGAAATTCAGCTCGCCAGCAACTCCACGAACTATGTGAACCTCGTCGCGGGACCTCCCGGCACGAACAACCTGACGACCAACGACTGGGTCATCATAAACCTGCCGGTCCCCCCCACCAATTCCATTACCTTTAGCAATTCCACACTCAAATACACCCTGATATTCTACGACGAGCTCCACACCAACTATTGGATTAACTTTACAAATCTCTTTTCGAATAGCCTGGAGTATTCCTTCACCCTGACGACCAATCTGCTCTCAACGCCAGTCCTTACCAATACCAATGTGGTAAAGATCTACCCTTATCCTATAATCTTCAACCATGGCATTCAGACCAATTCCCTCATGATCTTCACCAATCAGATGGCGCCCCTCGTCGGCGGCTCTGTCGTGGGGTCCGCATACGCCCAGACGAATTTTCCCGACGAGGAACAGGGCACCAACGAATGCGTTCCGGCTGGATTGGCCAACAGCCTCGAATACCTTAATGCCAATTTTAATCTGAATATGGCGGCCTCTAATATCTCGGTGGCCGCCCTGAAGCCGGCGGTCCATTGGACCAGCGGCGGCGCGCCGGCCAACTGGGTGAGTTTGAAGCGGCAGTATATGACCAACAACAGCCTTCCCATCGTAACGGATGAAACCACCAATGTCCCCACAGCCATGACAGCGCTCAATAACACCAACGATGTCGAAATCTGGATGACAGGGCACCTGGCGTGCGTGGTCGGGATTCAGGACCTTGGTGGCGGCCAGTACACGCTGGAGATCCTGCATGACGTCAGGCAAGGCCAGTTCGGGGGCACCATCATCCAAATCATCACGCTTAATGCATCCACCGGCGTCATTCAGGGCCTGCCCTGGGGTAAGAGCCAGTTCGTCGAATTCGTGATCGAACATCCTCCCCCTTAAGCGAGAAGCCGGATGAGCCTTCACCTGCGCAGCGTTGCAAGACAGTATGCGGCTGAGGGACTGCATCTTTGCGGGTCTGGTTGGTCAGTCCGAATCCAACCTGCGGGCGGTCATTCAAACTGCAGAAGCTATAGCTGTGCCTGGCGAATTCCTAATTCGCACGCCAGGGGAGCCTTTCAGACTCCTTTCACGCTGGCCGGGCTAGACCTCAACTGCGCCTAAAACTGTGGCATCGTCAACCAGGATCACGAGGCCCCCGCTTTGGCATCAGCGTGGCCCGCCGGTCGCTGCTCCCGCCGCGATCAACTTGTCGCGTGTCCGGAAGAAGAGCGTGCCATCAGCTATGGCCGGTGTCGCCAAGCAGGTTTCGTGGAGCTCATTGGTGGCCACGCGCGAGTCGTTGGCGGCCGCTGCCAGGACAAAGACGACGCCCTGTTCGCTGGTGAAATAGACATGCCGCCCGTCCGATACGGGCGAGGCCGTGAAGCCTTGGCCGCCCGCGCTGAGACGGTAGCTGAACTTGACCGCACCCGTCGCGGCGTCGAAGCAGGACACCACTCCCGCGTCAGTGCACCCGAACAACAGGTCTCCGACGACGATGGGGGTTTGCATATAATTGCCCCGCCTGGCATGGGCCCAGACGATGGCGGAGTTGGTCTGGCCCGGATCACTCGGCGTGATGTCGCCTACAGCTTCGGGGCGCACGGCTCGGATGGGGGCGTACTGGCCGTGGGCGCTGGTCAAGTAGATCAGTCCATGGGCAAAGAGGGGGGGGGCACCGGGATGTCGCCTCCGCCCTCCAGATGCCACAGGTTCTGGCCCGTGGCAAAGTCATAACCCCCGCTGAAATGCCAGCCATTGACGGCAATCTGTTTCCGGCCCGGGGTCTCCACCACTGTCGGTGTGCCCCAGGTCGGAACATCCTTCCGCGCGGTCCGCCAAACTTCCTTCCCATCCGAGAGGTCGAAGGCCGCAAGAAACGGATTGGTCAGCACGTCACACAGCACGATCACCTTCCCCTCGGCGATGATCGGGGAACTGCCGAAACCCCACTGGGCACTGGGAACGAGGTAAAAACCGGCGTCCATTGCCCCGAGGTCTTTTCTCCAGACCAGCTTGCCCGCCGTGTCGAAGCAGAACAACCCTTCGCTGCCAAAGAGCGCCACGATGCGGTGGCCATCGGTTGCCGGCGTCGAATTGCACGGGGTTGACTTAGGGTGGCGTTTGGCCCGCGGCACTCCCTCATGGCCAAGGGTGTTCCAGACGATCTTGCCGGTCGCTTTGTCCAGCGCGAGCAACCGCCACTCGTGGATGTCCTTTTCTTCCAACGGCGTGATGTCTCCGTAGAGCCCCACCTTAAGTTCGGCTTCCCCCGGCTTCACCGCCGTGGCGATATAGACGCGGTCGCCCCACACAATCGGGCTGGCGTGAGCCAGGCCGGGCAGCCGAGTCTGCCAGAGGATGTTCGTGCCGGTTTCAGTGTTCCAGTGCGTGGGCGTCGCCTGGCTGTCATCTACGCCGCGCGCGCCTGGTCCGCGAAACTGCGGCCAATTGCCGGCCTTGACAAACGGACCGGCGCAAGAGACCGCCCCCAGCAGACCCAAGCGCACGAGCACGCGAGGGAGAGAAAGCGGCCGGCGGCATGCCGGTGGGCGGCGAGTGGTTGGGTGAATATCAGGCAAGGAACGGATGTTTCCAGGGCTTACGATATTCGCGTTGAAGGAGCTTCGCCGCCGCCGGGTTGCCGGGGATTTCCTCCTGCTGAGCGTCCCACGCGATCCGGCAGCCGGTATCGTAGGCGATCATCGCCAGCTTCACCGAAGCGGTGGAGCGATAAGCATCTTCGACCAGGCACCCGGGTTGCTTCCGGGTGCGCACGGCGTTGAGGAATTCGGCCATGTGCAGCTTGCCGGCATCCGCATTCGCGCGGTTCACCTGCTTCTCTTTGGCCTTTCCCTTGGGTATGACCTCCCAGCGATCGTCTGTGACGAAGATCGTCTCCTTTTCGCCGTAGAAGAAGATGCCATTCGAGACCTCGGGCGCGTATTCCTCAGCCCCCCAAATCCGGTGCCTCCAAGTCAACGGGCAGGTGGCGAATTCAAAGTGAGCGGTCAGCACGTCCGGAGTCGTGATCTTATCCTTGAGGTAATAGAGGCCGCCCGCAGCAGACGCCGCTTTCGGCGTGCCCTCGCCCAGGATGACTCGCGAGGCATCAATGAGATGGATGCCCCAATCCACGAGATGGCCCTGACCCGTCGTTTTCTCCAAACGCCAGTTCATGTGGCCTACCTGCGGGCTGTAGGGAATCCTGGGAGCGGGGCCGCACCACAGGTCCCAATCGAGCGAAGCTGGAGGCGGTTGCGGGGTCGCATCCTTGGTGCCGGCGGTGTAGTTAATGGTCGCTTCGGCGCAGACAATGCGGCCGGCATCGCCTGACTGAATATGCTGCCGCACGGCCTGAAAGGCCGGGCTCTGCCGCCGCTGAAAACCGAGTTGCACGATGCGGGCACTCTTGTTAACCGCGTTCACCATGGCGCGCCCCTCACGGATATCGTAGCTGAGCGGTTTCTCGCAATAAACGTCCAGGCCACGTTCGAGCGCCGCGAGGAGGTGGAGTGCATGCCAATGGGGCGGTGTGGCGATGATCAACGCCTCGAGGTCGGGCGCTTTCAACAAATCTTCGTAGAGCTTGAAAGTCTGGGGGCGTTTGCCCTGCTGTTTCTCCGCTTCCGCGGCGCTCTGCGAGAGGTGTTCGCTGTCCACGTCGCACAGCGCGATTACCTCCACGCCGCCAACTTGAAACGCAGCTTTGACATCCACCATGCCATACCAACCGCAGCCAATGAGGCCGAGCTTGAGTTTGCGGTCAGGATCGGCGGCGCGCAGGACGGTGGGAAACTGGGTCAACGCCAAGGCGCTGACAGCGGTGGCTTGGAGAAATTGGCGTCGGGTCGCTGTATTCATGCGCTGAACAATGCAGAAATAGGAGTTGGAGTCCAGATCTAAAAACTCGCGTGGGCGTCGCGACAAGGCGATTGAAGCCCCGGTGGCGAATCCAATCAAGCCGGAGTGACATTAGGCTTCCATCGGTGGCGACGGTTGGCCCGATCTTAGCCGGAATCCAAACCATCCGCATTTGCCAGTTCCCCCAGCCGGGGAATAGGTGTAGCTTCAAGCGGCTGCCAGGCATGGCTGGCGGCAGGGGTCACTATGATTCAGGCCGAAGTTGATAAAGCAAAGAACCTGCTCAAGATCAGTTACGCGCAGCACGTCGGAGCGGAAGATACGAAGCGCGTCGTGGAGAGGCTGCCGGCGCTGTTGGCCGAAGTGCAGCCGGGCTTCCGGTTGCTGGCAGACTTGAGCGGCCTCGAATCTATGGATCTCACCTGCGTGCCGCACATCGAGAAGACGATGGACCTGTGCAACAAGAAAGGGGTGGAAGTGGTCGCGCGCGTCATTCCCGATCCGCAAAAGGACATCGGCATGAACATCCTCTCTCTCTTCCATTACCGCCGCCGCGTCCGCATCGTGACCTGCGCGAGCCTGGCAGAGGCGATGAGCACGTTGACCGAGTAAGCCCGGCGGCGGCGTTGCGAGGCGTTGGGGGCCTCCACTATGCGCGGACCGGCTTGCTGCGGGTCCCGCCCGACCGCCGGACACAATGAAACCTCACATATCGGGGTTAGACACTCCTCCGCTCTAGCTTAAACTGTAACCAGGCAACGAATCATGGGGACAAGACAGTTAACCGAACTGAATGCGGAGCGCGAGGCGCGCACCGCCGTGGCGTCAGTGGTGGAGTTCGCCATCACTGGCATGACGTGCCCAAATTGCGCCCGGCATGTCACCGAAGCCATCCAGAGCGTACCTGGGGTAAGCAGTGCCACTGTCCGACTCGAAGCAAGCCGGGCGTCACTACGCTGGAGTGCCGGGACGGCGCCAAACACCCTTGCAGTAATCCGCGCAGTCGAGGAGGCGGGCTATGGTGCCAGCGTGGCCGAAACCGCGGAGTGCGGGCACGGCGAGTCCAGGGTGAGCGGCTGGCAGGTCAACCTCTGGGTCGGGTTGCTCGGCACTGTACCGCTGATGCTCGGAGAATGGGCGTTCCGGCTGGGCATGACGCGGTGGTTCCAGTGGTGTTCTTTCGTGCTGGCCGGCACCGTGCAGATTCTCGCCGGCTCACGATTTTATCGCGGAGCGTGGAGCCAACTCAAGGTTGGCCGTTCGAACATGGATACCCTGGTGACGCTGGGTTCAACGACCGCCTTCGCCTACAGCGCCTGGGCCTTGTTCAGCCACTCTGGCAGCCATGTCTATTTCATGGAGGCCGCCGCGATCATCACCCTTATCAGTTGCGGGCATTGGGTGGAGTCGCGGGTGAGCGCACGGGCCTCCAGCGCCTTGCGCCAGTTGCTGGACCTGACCCCTGCCCTGGCACGGCGGCGGAATGCCGGCGGCACGGAGACGGAAATCCCCGTCGCCGAGTTGCGAGCAGGCGACCTCGTCGCATTGCGCCCTGGCGACCGAGTGCCGACCGACGGCGAAGTGGTGGAAGGCATCTCGGCGGTGGATGAGTCCATGCTGACGGGCGAATCAGCGCCCGTGGACAAGACCACTGGGAGCCGGCTTTATGCGGGCACGGTGAACGTCAATGGCTGGCTGGAAATGCGGGTAACGGCCACTGGCGGGGAGACGGCGCTGGCGCACATCATTGAGGCAGTGCAGCGCGCCCAGACCAGCCGCGCCGACATTCAGCGGTTGGGCGACCGTGTGAGTAGTATCTTTGTACCGCTGGTAGTGTCGGTGGCGGTGGCCGCCGGGCTTTGGTGGGGGCTGGCGCCCGATTCCGCCCGGCATGTTCACGACGCGCTGGGCCGGTTCCTTTGGGCCGCGCAGGCCCCGGAAGGGCCGCTAGCCGCGGCGTTCATCATC
>Ga0074044_10003901_pt1 | contig 12518 bp, 10 predicted proteins | sample BogForMeECP23OM1_FD_94443 | JGI IMG/M metagenome (GOLD analysis project Ga0074044, IMG submission 94443) | Bog forest soil microbial communities from Calvert Island, British Columbia, Canada - Bog Forest MetaG ECP23OM1 | ecosystem: Environmental > Terrestrial > Soil > Wetlands ...
CCAAAACGCACTCCGCTGTCAAAAGCGAGCTCCGTGAGCATTCGACGGCAAAAGCTGTGAATCGTGTGGATGGGCGAATGATGAAACGAAAACAACGCGGTCGTCAGTCTTTGCCGTTCGTCGCCACCCAACCGCTTGCGCTGCGAGGTATGCGTGGTGTCCGCACTATGCCCGGACAGGACGGCTTCGATCGTCGCGCGGATTCGCGAGCGCAGCTCGGCCGTCGCCCTTTCGGTAAACGTCACGACCAGGATCTGATCGAGCAGAGCCGCGCCGGTGAGGAGAAGGTCAACGACGATCTGCTCGATGGTAAACGTCTTGCCGGTGCCGGCGCTCGCGTCGATAACCTTGAGCCCGCCGTCGAGAATTTCATCGAGAATCGCGGGCCGATAGTATTCGATGTCTGCCGGAGATGCGGTCGCGCTCATTTGAATATCCTGACTATCGGGCGGAAGCGGCGCGCGACGATTTCCTTGATCTTTTCTTCGTCAGGTGGATCGAAACTGGTCGCGTTTCGCACTGGTCCGTATTCGGAGCTGCTCTTCGAGAACTCATTGAAGCGGATGCGCTCGACCGCTTCGACCAAGTCGCAACGGTTCGCAGGCTTGTCCAATTCCTCGACGACTTCCGCAACCGCCTCGATCGGCAAGAAGTAGTCATTGCCCGTCGAAAGCAGATCGCCGACGACCGTGCTGAGGAAGCCGAGCGCCGCATCCCGGTCCATCGGCCGGAACTCGCGAATCCATTCCTTCTGATTCGACGACTCTGTTCCGATCACGATTGCGCTAAATTTTTCGGGCAGTTTTGCTCCGGAGGCGGCAAGGATAATTGCGCTTAGAAACGCCGGGAGAAAATCTTTCGGCTTGACCTTCTTATGAAGCACGCAAGTGATCGCAGCGCCCGACTCTGGCGACACAGTCCGAAGCGTCCCATAGAGACTCACGCGCTGCGTCACTATCGTTCCGTCGCGGCGGCGGACGTCGGTGTTCAGCGCGAGTGGGGCAAGAATCTCGCCGGCGTCGGCGAATTCGTCAGCGCGCCCGATCCGGACGTCCTTCCATCCGTCGAAATCGCTCACGCCGGCTTGAGAAGCCTGCGCGATCCATTGACGAAGCGCCGCAGCGTCAGCCGTTGCAGCGATCTGCGCAAACAGCCCCGCGGGTGCGTGCCCATTGGACTGCGCAATCCCGACCTCGCGCGCGTACTCATCGTCGAGCACGTCGAGGTTGGCGCAAGCGCGCCAGAAGACATTGCGCAGCATCACCGTACGATCGAGCCGCGACTGCTGGAGCGGTTCGTCTTCCGCCTGCTCAGGCGCATCTTCGTCCTCCAGCATTCCGAGCGAATAGCGCGCGGCGCCCTGCAAAGGACATTCGAGATATTTTCGAATCGCGGCTATCGGAAGCGCAAACTCTTCGGTCGGCGCCAGGCGTGCCGCGGCAGGCGCCGTTTCGAATTCGGCGAATTGCAAATCCTGTTGCAGGCGCTCGCGCAACTTCCCGCCGAGACGATCGAGCAAGCGCTCGCGCTGCGGCTCTGCGCGATGCGGCGCAGCGGCATCGATTTTTTCTCGGAGCGCGAGCATCCGTGCGCCGCGGCGCGCGTCAGGATCGAAGCTCGCGAATTCATGATCGCTGTCCGGAGGTGCGCGATCAGCGAATTCAGGAAAATATTTCAAATCGTAACGGCTGAATGGATGTTTCACCGTCAGCTTCGCGAGCGTCTTTTCATCGATGAATCCTCGCAGCATGTATTGCAGTTCGCGAATGACAGACGAGGGTTCGAGGACGTCGCCAGTTTTCGCATCGCGAGCAATGTAGGAGAAAAAAATCCGCTCGCGCGCGGCCAGGATCGTCTCAAGGAATAAATAACGGTCACGCTCGGCCGGAGTGACATCGCCCGCGCCGCGCTTGAGCATTCGCAGATCAAGCGGATCGCGATGCTCGCGCTCAGGAAAGGCAGCTTCGTTCAGCCCGAGCACAAAGATGACTTTGAATGGGATCGACCGCAGCGAGGAAAGCGATCCAAGCGCCACACCTCGCCCCGAAAATTGCCCGCGGCGCGATTCGAGATCGGTGATTCGCGTTGCGATCATCTCGCGCGCCGATTCGTACGACATTGGACCAATGTTCAGTTCTGAGTCGCCGATAGACTCGATCGTCTCGAGGAAACTGTCTCTGACCCGTTCATCGAGCGCGCTCGCCGGGCGGAGGTATGTGTTCAAAAATTCGATGAGCATTCGTGACCATTGCCGGGGCGTGAGCCGCGCATTGCGCATCGAGAGCGCATCGGCGATGAGCGAGCGGGCTCCGCGCATGAATCGCGCCGCCGTCTCGAGTTCATCCTGCGCCACTTCAAAGGGCAGGTAACCTGGGGCTGCTGCTCCGGTCTGATAAAATGCGGGAATCCCGCCGCGTTGACCGGTCATTACGCTGCCCAGCGCCAGGCGTTTGATCGCCTGATCCCAGTGATAAAGGCCGTTCGGAATGTAGGTATCCTTCAGGTCGTCGTCGTCGGCGCCGAAGAAAATACCCAGCGCCTCGCTCCATCGAGGCCACATCTCGACGTCGATTCGGGTTTCGCTTTCGCTGTTCAACGCGGGATGCGTCAGCAGCCGGATCATCTCCGCGCGCGAAAAGCGGCCGCGCGGCAGATTGAGGAGCAGATCGACGGCCTCGGCGACGCGGCTCGCGCCAGCGATGCTGCCACCGACGAGATCGATTGGAATTCGGTGCTGCTTTCGAAAAACGCTCTCGATTTGCGCCAGGTAGTCGTCAAACGCCGCGTCAGGGATCAGCACCGCGATTTCGTGAAACCGAATGCGCTCGGCGCCGCTGCTGGCGGCAAGACTCTCGTTGTCCCGAACAATCGACCAGATCTCGTTCGCGACGATTTCGGCCTCGCGTCGAATTCCCGGGCAGGCAAGAAACCGGATTCGCGCTTCGCAAGGCTTACCCTTGCCATCCTCGACCTCCGGGGGCTGCGGTTCGCGATCGAGGATGCTTTGCTGAAGAGCTTCGAGCAGCGTCGGTGGTTCGCGAGAAACTGGATCAGAAAAGAGCGGCGCGAAATCGCATTGCGACAGTTCGTTGAGCAGCCGAACGTATTCACGGCCCGGCCGCCCCCAGAGCCTCAGGGCAGGCGGGTCCGACGATTCATTCAACGCGAACGGGTCTTCGGATTCAGCGAGTTTTTCTCCGACTTTGTCTTGACGATGAGCCCACGCGGTGAGAGCGCCACGACGGGAACTGTCCACATCGTCCCAGAACTCGCGGCACGGATTGAGCGCGTAGATCCGAATATCGCCGAGCGCGCCGAGTCTCGCGAAAATTTCCGCATAAGCATTTCCTGCGTACGAGGAACCGAACACGTGAAGCATCGCCGGCAGGGCGGATTTGAGGTGCTGGCTATCGCCCGCGTCGAACGCATCGGGCAACATCATCAACCGACTTTCGCGCTCCAACAGCCATTGCTCGCGCACGCGGCCGTGCGAATCGAATACCGACTGCCATAAATGCCGCTGCCATCGCTCAGTCTCGCTCATCGCATCAACGTCAGACCGCCGGGCAGCGCGCCATTTCATGATCATGCGCCGCCTCGAAATCGAATACTCGCGAAACAGCCGCGCCAGCTGTGCGGCAAGCAGGATCGTTCTGAGCTCGGCGTCGGCAGCAGTTTTGGATCCCGCCTGGATGTAGTCGCGCGCCGGCTTCAAGTTCGAGTCGTCGCGATGGCTCGAACTTCGAAGGCACTCGAACAGGATCAGTTGGAGCTCATCGGCGTCGAGGATCTTCAGGTTCTTATCCGTCGCTTGGAGAAGTTCGGCCAGATAGTTCCGCAGGAACGGGAATTTCAGATTCGCCGCGACGCCGATCGATTCGGCCAGCCGATAGCGGACGAATTGTTCGACGATGCGGTTGGGTACGACAATCGAGACCGGCTCGAGCGGCTCACGCCTCTGATGCGCGGCGACCGCGTCGGCCAGGGGCGCGATCAGATTGTCGAGGCGATTGGAGTAGTAGAGACGAATCATCGGGGCACAGCTATACGCGTTTTACCCTTGAGGAACATATATTGTCGTGCTGACAACCGTTGTCATCGAATAAGATAGACGATTGGATCAGCACACTCTCGGAGGAGATGCGATCATGAAGAAACTTCGCCGCAAACCCACCTACGGCGCCGCGATTCGGCTGGCACGAATCGCCGCCGGGTTGTTCTCGAAACCATACGGCTGGAGTTTCAGGGCGATCGAGGAAAGCCTGGAAATTTCCGAGCGCACGCTTGCCCGTTACGTGTCGGTGCTGCGCAGCGATCTGCTCGACTGGCGCGGCGGTGCGCTGGTTGAAGTTGTCGGCGCGGGCGGCGAGCGCAAGCTTCGGCTGGTCAGTTCGATGAAAGCCGCGGAGGCATCTTCGTACCAGGTCGCGCTGCTGTATTTCTCGCTGACCGTGCTCAAGTTCCTGGAGGGCACGGTGTTGGAACAAGGCGTTGAAGGATTGTGGGAGAGGATTTATCAGAACCTGACCCTCACGCAGCAGACGCGGCTGTCCGACCTCGAGCGCAAGTTCTACGCCGTCCCTTACGCCCCCAAGGACTACGGTGAGTTCAGCGAACAACTCGACGTAATTTTGCGAGCGCTGCTGGATCAGATTCGGCTCAAGGTCGACTACGCCGGCCTGACCGGCGAGGGCCGGCAACACGACTTCGATCCATACTCGCTGATCGCCTACCGCGGCGGTCTCTACCTGCTCGGCTACAGCCATCGAAGCAGCGCAATCATCTATCTCGCGGTGGAGCGAATCCGCTCGGTCGAATTCATCCATCAAGCCGATCGGACCCCGGCACGGTTCATCTATCCGCGCGGCTTCGACCCGGCGGCGCACAGCGAAGGGACTTTTGGAATTGTTGACGGCCCCGAGACCAAGGTCGAACTGAAGATTCACAGCGCACAAACCGAAGCGTACGTCCGTTCGCGCACGATTCATCGCAGCCAGCGTTTCTCGCATCGCCGCGACGGCACGACGATCATGACGATGACTGTCAGGGGTACGACCGAGTTGGCGAACTGGATAATGAGCATGGGGCCGTGGATCGAGGTGCTCAAGCCCGCCTCTCTGCGCAAGGAAATCGCGCAGCGCCATGCTGGAGCAGCGCGTCTTTACCGCGCCAGTTAGTGCAACGGCGAAATCCATTATATGCTTGCAGGCGGGCGACCCATGATCATACTAACCGGCGGCGCGGGCTTCATCGGCAGCAACCTGCTGGGCGCGCTGAATGCCAAGGGCGTCACCGACGTCCTGGTAGTCGATCGCCCGGGCGATAATTTCCGCAACCTTTGCGATCTGCGGTTTTCGGACTTCATGCAGCCCGGGGAATTCGCCCGGGCAATCGAGCGCAGGATTCTCCCCGACCGAATCGAAGCGATTTTTCACCAGGGCGCATGCGCCGACACCACCTGCGACGATGGCCGCCGCATGATCGAAAACAATTTCACCTTTTCGAAGTTGATTCTGCACTTCGCTCTCTCGAGCAAAGTCCCACTGGTGTACGCGTCAAGCGCAGCCGTGTACGGCTCATCGAGCGCATTCGCGCCGTCACCCGAAAACGAACGTCCGCTCAATCTCTACGGGCTGTCCAAACTCGCTTTCGACAATCATGTCCGCAGCGTTGCCGCGAGGTCCGAGAGTACGGTGGCCGGTATCCGATACTTCAACGTCTATGGTCCGCGCGAATTCCACAAGGGCAAAATGGCGTCGATGGTGTATCAGCTCTACCGGCAGTTGAAGACGAGCGGACGCGCACGGCTGTTTAAGGGCACCGGTGGATACGCCGACGGAGAGCAACGGCGCGATTTTACTTTTGTCGACGACATTGTCCGCGTAAACCTGGCGCTTGCCGAAGGTCCCGTGCGCAACGGCATCTTCAACGCCGGCACCGGACAGCCGCGCAGCTTCAACGACGTCGCCAGGATAATAATCGCGCAGATCGGTGCGGGTGGGATCGAGTATGTACCGTTGCCCGAGAACCTGGCGGGCAGGTATCAAAGCTTCACGCAAGCCGAGCTCTCGGCGCTGAGGAATGCCGGCTACACCGATCCTTTTTCGACCCTGGAAAATGGAATCGCGCAGTCGATCGATGCCTGGAATCGAGAGGGCGAGTCAACCTAAGGCGTAGTCTTAAGCGGGTGCTGCCGGAAAAACTCCAGCATCGCAGTCGTCCATTCTTTGGGCCATCGCGTGTGATTACCAAAACCAATCACCGATCCTATAATACTGGCCGTGGATTTCTCGGGAGCCTTTGGATCGGTTCCGCACGAATCGGTACACGAGTAAACCCGGCGATGGTGATTGTCGAGGATCACATCGTCCACGAATACTCCGGCTGCGGTTAACTCACCCGCCAGTTGCTCCCCGTTGGGACAGATGCCGCCGATGTCGCAGCTGTTGTGGACATGCATTATCCGTGCGGCCGGGTTGAAGATCTCAATCTGTTTGTCATTCGCGGGCGGTCCGGCGACCGTTTGCTGCGGACAAGGATCGCCGAGCGCGCCGAACGGATTGGGTGCGGAATAGACCGCGGCCGCTGCGATCTTCGGACGATTCGCCGCGTACAGAAAACCCATCGCGGCTCCGTTGGACCATCCGGAGACGTAGATCCGAGTGACATCGACGTTGCCGGTCGCGACTTCGGCCGCAATGAAATGATCGATCGCGGCCGCGTCCGCATTTTCCCGCCAGGTCGTGTCTCCGATCTTTACGTCACCGGTTGGGTTCAACTGGCGATACCAATTATCCCATCCAACCCCCCTGTTGTCCGGAAATGGGTAGTAGTGCGTCGTTTTGCGTCCCTCAGGAGCCAACACGATGTATCCGACATTCTTCGGATCACCGGTGAGTGAGACGGAATCCTGGAGGTCAAGTATATTGGTCTGAGTAATCCATCCGGCCGAAAACAGCGACGGATGTAAGTATACGATCATTGGTAACTTGCGATTGGCGGCGGTCGATTTGGGCTCGTAGAGGCAAGCGTAGCGATCGATGCGGTCCGCGTCTTTCCACGGACCGATCAACTTGCCTTCGCCGCAGCCGGGCTTGACTTCCGAAATAACCGCCGCTGACGGATCGCCAAATGGTCCGCATGCAGTCGGCGCGACGCTATCCCCGGTCGCGCTGCCGCACGAAAATAAGCAGGCGATCGCAGCGAGGCAAATGGCTTTCTTCACGACTCTGCTTTACCATATCAAGGAGCTTGGCCGATAAGCCTGTTGGATTCGATTCATCGAGCGCTTGCGGCATTTGCTTGTCTGGCCCGATTTTGGGGCATAAAGGTCGGAAGGGCTCGCGCGGTTGTTTGGCCTCTGGAGGTTTTTTCACGCGATGAATCTCGGCACGCTGGGCATCGACGCATTGATGGATTCCATGGCGGGGATCGAGCTTAAGCAATTTGCGCGCAAGGTCGAGCAGCTCGGCTACAGTTCGCTCTGGTTCCCCGAAGCCTTCGGCCGCGATCCATTCGCGCTGGCCGCACACCTGTTGACGGTGACCGAGAAATTGATCGTCGGTACCGCGATCGCGAATGTCTGGAAGCGCGAGCCCGTCGCGATGCTGAGCGGCGCCCGGACGCTTGCCGAAATGTTTCCCGAGCGCTTCGTGCTCGGAATCGGCATCAGCCACGGACCGATGATGACGCGGTTGGGGATCAACTACGCGAAGCCGCTGAGCTTTATGCGCGACTATCTTCGGCTCAAGGCGGCTCCGTACGGTGCGGCGCGGCCGTCGTCCGAAGCGCCAATCGTGGTTGCCGCTCTGCTGCCGAAGATGCTCCGGCTCGCAGCGGCGGAGACCGACGGAACGATCCCGACCTACATCACTGCGGAGCGGACCGCGCAGATTCGCGCCGAGATCGGCCCCGGGAAATGGATCTGCGTGCAGCAGGTCTCCATGCTCGAAAAGGACGCTGGCAAGGCGCGCTCCGCCATTCGCGGGTTGATCGGTTTGTACCTTGGACTTCCCAATTACCTGCAAAGCTTCAGGCTGATGGGATTCGACGACTCGGACTTCGCCGGTGGCGGCAGCGATCGTCTGCTCGACGCGATGGTCGCGTGGGGCGACGAACAAGCGATCCGCGATCGCGTCGCGGCGCACTACCGGGCCGGCGCGACGCACGTGTGCATGACACTGGTCAGATCGGAAGGCAGCCCCCGCGAGCGCGCGATGCCCGACGAGCGTGCGCTCGCGCCTTGAGTCGGCGCACAGCACGCCGGTATCGAGTTCGATAATTCCGCCGAACTGTGCGCCCGCATGCGGCTCGGCTTGAGCTCGCGATCCTTTTCTTATTTTGACGCGGCAACGGTCGCTTTGTTCGCCGGTTGCCAGCTCGCATCCGGATCGTACGCCACCATCGCGCCCGCTATCTGGCCGGTATCGGGACCCAGGTCCTTTTGATAGATCTGGCCGTCCTGATTGACGATGAAGGTCATCACTCCAGAGTCGCGATAGCTGGCAGGGTAAGCAAGCAGCGCGAATCCTCCGGTCATCTTGCCCGCGACGATATAGCTTTTGGCGCCATCCGGCGCGTTGGCTCCTTGACTGGTCAGCAACCGGTAAAAGTAGCCGTGGAAGGGATGCGGTTGGCCAGTATGTTGATAGCCTTCGCTGGCCGCTTCAGCGACAAGGGGACCGAGGGGACTTTGCGACTGCGCGCCCGCCGCGACCTCCCAGAACAAGCCGTCCTGCGTTCCTGCCGCGCTCCGGAACTTCTGAGCGTATTGATGCTCCGACGCACCGTCGTGCAGCGTGGAATAATAGTCTCGCTGGGCATCGGCGATCGCACCGCAAACTTTGATCACGTCCAGTTCATTGGAGCCGATTCGCCGAAATAAAATCTCCTGCTTGCCGTAACCCGTGTCGAAATACCATTGAGATCCATTTTGCCGCAGCGGTATCGGAGTCGGCCAATTCTCGGCGCCTATGTAGAGGAAGGTTCGTCCATCGGCAGCGCCGGCAAACTGATGCGACGCACGATACTTGGCGGCAAAGGTATCCTGTCTATCCTTGTCGGCGACCGGATCGCCGGAGGAAATCAGGTCCTGTCCGGATGGGCCCAGAATCGCCAGCATCGCCGCCTCATCATGATTCTGTATGGCGGCGGCAAAAGCGTCGGTCGCCTCCATAGCCGAACTGAAGGTCTTCTGGCCCGGCTCTTGTGCCAAGGCTGCCGGGGCGATCCCAAGCCCAAGTACGAAGCTGACAAATAAGACCTGCAGGACTCGCCGGCCGGTCGTGCTTCTTCGATTACCATCTATTGTTTGACGCATTGCTTTTCCCCGCCATCGGCGATTAGCGGCCGTGCTACCTCTTACCATGTTCTCCACCGCCTCCGGTGCCGCCACTGTGTCCGCCGGTGGCATGTCCACCGCCTCCGCCGCCGTAGCTGGTCCGGCCACGGCTGCTCGCGGCCCAAGCCTCGTGAGCGGGAGCATAGCCGCCGAACAGACCGGACCGCGGATACCCGCCATAGCCCCGGTAGACGTTGGTCGAGTAGTAGCTATTGCCGTAGTAGCCCGGTCCCCCACCCCACCAACCGGGACCTCCTCCCCAGCCTCCGTCGTAGCAACCCGTCACCAGAGTTGCCAAGAGCAGCGCTCCAAGGATCGTCACTTTCCGACTGCCGATAGATCTCATTTTCATTTTGATAAGATGCTCTCTGCCTGGAGGTTGATTTTTACCTGGCCGTTCTGAACCGCTCGGAATTGAAACTCGACTCGCTCTGACGCTTTTTTTGGATTCGCCGCCCCCGGCGTGGCGCGATCAGGGCAACTCCAGCAAGCAATTGGCGCAGAGCGCCCATCGAGCGTGTCCGCCCGCCGGCACAACCAGGATCGCCGCGATCGACAGCTTCGCATCTCCACAGCGACGGCAAATCAAGTCGTCACCCTCGCAGCCGGCTTCGAACCCGAACTCAGCGATCGCGGCTGGATCGACGATCAACTCGACCCGTACAAGGTTGAGGTCAGTTTCCAAAGGTTCCCTCAATAGACTCGCGGATCACACAGAGCGGGTCTTCCGATTTTTTTACGACGCGTTTATTTCGGTGGGCGTCAATCAATTCAGATGCGCACCAGCTTGCGCATTCATGGAATCGAAGAGCTTGGCGACCTGCACGACCATTTGTCGTCCCTGGCGAATCACGAACTTTTCGCGCTCCAAGCGCAACAAATGCTCGGTCACTCTTGGCCGCGAGGCGCCGACCAGGTTGGCGATGTCCTTATGGCTGAAAGATACGCGCAACAGCGTGCCGCGCGATTCCTCGATTCCAAAGTCGGAACATAGTTCCAGCAGCGCAATGGCTATTCGTTCGTGCAGACCAAGGTTCAGGAAACTCGAGCTGCGCAGCAGGAGGCGATACCACTGCTTCAAATCGTTGCGATGAAATTGCTTGAAGGCCGATTCGGGAGCATTGGCGGTAATGCCGTCGAAATCATTCCAACTCACAGTGCCAACGCGGCAATCGTTGTAAGCCTCGCACTGAAAACTGGACTGGCTGAGCGGCAGCGCAGGGAATTCGGGAATCGGTCCCGGCGCGAGCATCGCCACCGTGACACGCTCATTGCGCGCGTTTAAGCAGGTGATCCGCGCAATTCCGGCCAATAGGATGTGAGCATCCTGGGCCAACGCCGCCTCGCGCATAATTACCGCGTGCCGTTTGTAATTGGCCAGCGCCAGCGCGCTGACCAGAAGCGCAAACTCAGACGGTGAGAGCCACGACAGAGCCTTGAGCCTTTTTAATCTGTCGAGGTCGGTCTCGCGGGAAGTGTTTCTTTCATTCAAGATCGCACCCCGTACAAAATTGGGCAGCCGGTTGAGATCGGAGCATACTCCATTGGCGCCAGGAAGAAAAACGCAATGTCACCTGTGTAACAAAACGCTTTGTGCTGTGGGGAACGGTGGGTACCAAAACACCGAGGACCCTGTGCAGCCGTAGGCATCCGCCGCCAAATACTCGTTAAAGCAAACTACCGCACGCACTCGATGATCTGTCTGTGTAATCCGAGACATCTTTGTGCTTCGTTTTGCTTTTTGCTTTTCCCGATAAATTATGGACGAATGTACGCTCGATGCGCAGCCGGCCAGGGGCAAGATGCCCGGGAGGTGCCGCCATGCCATGTGAAGTATTGCGAGAGCTCATTCTCAAACTTACCGAACCCGATCGGCTCGAGATCATCCGCGAGGCTGGGATACGCGACGGTAGGCCGTCGCTCTTACGCGGAGACGCAGAGGAAGGACCTCTGGAAGAGGCCGATTCCTGGGTAACTCAGCATAGCGCCAAGATACTGCCGTACCTCTTACGAAGAATCGATCCTTCAGACGATGAGATGGTCCAGCTCGTTCAAAGCGGAATGCTGCCTTTTGACCGTAGTCTGCTGGAGCCGCGCGAATTTCTTGTTCGCTTTAACCACCCGGCGATGCGCGGTGCGCTCGATGGTGGGCTGCCACTTTCCGAAGTCGCAGCCACCTCGTTAGCGCTGACCGAACTCATTACAGCGCTATTGGCGGCAAATCGCTGCTTTGGCGCGGATGCCGTGATGCCGACCGTACGGGTTGCCTCAGGCTCGGTGGACTTTTTCGCAACGGGACCCGGCTTGATCGTCGGTGGATTGGGTTTACTCGCTAAGTGCGAGGTCGGTGTGATTTCTGTTCCTGTCACAACAGGGACGGCTGTCCTCGCGGGCGCTATCGATCTGACGCTGAATTGGCAGAAGCGAAGTTCCGAAAAGGGAAGGAGCGACGCCGAGAAGGCAAAGGCCGATGCCGAGAGGGCAGGAGCCGATGCCGAGAGAGCAAGAGCCGACGCGAAAAAGATCGAAGCGGAGACAATCGGCCAGGAACTGGAGAATGAGATCAACCGCGTCCGACTAGGCAACTTGCCGGCTCAGGCCGAAACCCATCGGGCGGAGGAGCCTGAAACGCGTCCGCCGTCATTCTTTGTACCTTATGCGCTGATTGAGCGAAGCTCCCGGGAAAATGGTTTGACAGCAGCGCACGGTGTTCATCTAATCAATCGAGGATTGCCGTCGCTATTCGGAATTCTGCGAGTGATGCCTGGACTGCTCATCACCGTTGAAAATAAAAGCGGGCAATAGTTAGCCGTCGCGACCCGACCGGCGCAGCCATCGGTCAAATCGCGGGACCGGCGCTATTTTCAGAAATGTGACTTTGCGCCAAAAAACTTTCCAATCGATCGCGATTGACAACGAGTTGGCGATTGTCGCGCGAAATCAGATGCTTTCGCTCGAACAAAGTCAAATGTTCGGTAATCCGGGGCCGCGAGGCGCCGACTAGTTCAGCCAGGTCCCGGTGCCGGGCCGGCAATGTCAGCCGCAGCCCCCTTCGATCGGGGACACCGAAATTTTCACTCAATTCGAGCAGAATCAGAGCCAAACGCTCTTCCAAACTGCAGCCCATGAAATTTGCGCAGCGCAATTGAACCAAATCCCAGCGGCCCAAATAGCTCGC
>Ga0074044_10003902_pt1 | contig 12518 bp, 12 predicted proteins | sample BogForMeECP23OM1_FD_94443 | JGI IMG/M metagenome (GOLD analysis project Ga0074044, IMG submission 94443) | Bog forest soil microbial communities from Calvert Island, British Columbia, Canada - Bog Forest MetaG ECP23OM1 | ecosystem: Environmental > Terrestrial > Soil > Wetlands ...
CTTTTCGACAATCCAGTCCATCACCCGGACGTATTCCGCAAATCCTCCACCCGACGGCTCGAACCCAGCCGTGCACCCGACCTTCTTGTAAGTAGCGCACTGGGCGAAGGTCTTCTGGCGGCAGTAATAGCATTCTCCGCAGGGGATGTGATGAAACACCACCACGCGTTCGCCGACGCCGAACTTGCGAACGCCCTCGCCCACTTTCGCGACGACGCCCGCGGTTTCGTGACCAAAAATACGCGGCGCGGAGTGGGAGCCGGTCGAAATCTTCTTCAGATCGGTCCCGCAAATCCCGCAGGTATGGACTCGAACCAGAATCTCCCCGGGCCGGATTTCAGGTACCGGCACTTCTTCCAGGCGCACATCGTTCACGCCGCGATACACGGCGGCCCGCATGGTGGCAGGAATCCTGTTTTTTTCGAGTTCAACAGCCAAGGTCCGAGCAATTGCCATAGCAGACTCTATTTTCCCCTATCGATTCCCGATGCCATTCTCTGTAGAGACGCGACTTGCCGCGTCTCCGCAGACGTGGCCCGCCCCGTCTCTACAGGCGGAAGAATTCAAAACCGGCCGCCCGAGGTAACCGGCGAGCGCGCCACAAAGAGCCTGACTCGCTTTGGCACTATTCCGCGCCAGAGCAATGGTAGTCCCCCAAAGCCAGGGGCGCAGCGCCACATGACACGCAAACCTGACGGAATGAAAGCTCCCGTCGCCCGCCACAAAACGATCCAATGCGGGCAGGCTGAAATCGGCGGCGTCAGAGATGGCTTTTAAGGCCCCAAACTCCACTCCCCGCGCCTCGGCTCCTTGCGCCACGGCTGCGGCTTCCATATCCACCGCAGTTGCGCCATAAGCTTTATTGAGTCGAACTTTCTGCTCCCTGTCGGCTGCGGTTGCGGAACTCACCAGGATTCCCTCGCCCGATCCGACATCTGTCCGGACGCCGTCGGCCGCGTTGATCACCGTGCGCGGCTCAACCACATGCCCAACCCGCAGGGACGCATCCAGTGCTCCGGCAAAGCCGGCTGAGATCACCCGCGCGGGGCTCACTTCCCGAATCACCGCTTCGGTCGCGCGGCGCGCGGCTTCCGCCCCAATGCCGCCGCATACCAGAACTGCTTCGCCATTTTCAAAAAGACGATATCGCCGCCCGCCGTGTTCGATCATCCTGACCTTCCAGCTTCGGATCAGCGGGCGCACCTCTCGCTCCAGGGCGGCGATGAAGGCAATCTTTTTTTCAGGCATATCCGTTGCCACGGAACCAATCCACCGAACGGCGCAGCGCTTGGTCCACGGGAACCGTCCGCCAGCCCAATTCTCGTTCCGCTTTCGCTGAACTCACAAACATCATCTCCCGTCCCATGCGCACGGCATCAATCGTGGCCCGTGGCTCGCGGCCCAGAAGCCGGCCCGTCACCATCTCGTCGACGACTCCCGTTGCCAACGCAAAGAAGTACGGCAGCTTCACCGTCGGCGATTTCAATCCCGTGATCGCGCCCAGCCGGTCCAGAATCTGCTTCAGTGTCAGATTCTCTCCGCCCAGGATGTAGCGCTCGCCTGATCTTCCCTTTTCCAACGCCTGGACATGGCCGCGAGCGCACTCGGTTGCATCCACCAGGTTCAAGCCGGTTTCCACGTACGCCGGGAATTTTCGCTTCAGGAAATCCACGACGATTCGCCCAGTCGGAGTCGGTTTGATGTCGCGCTCGCCGATCGGCGTCGTGGGATTCACCACCACCGCGTCGACTCCAGATCTCGCGGCCTCGATGGCTACCCGCTCCGCCATGAACTTTGAACGTTTATAGTGCCCGATCATGTCCGCCAGCGACACTGGACTCTCTTCGCTCGCGACCTGCCCGTTCTTCGAACGGACGCCCGCGATGAAACCCATGGTCGCCACACTCGACGTGTACACCACGCGCCGGACGCCTTGCTTCCGCGCCGCCTCCAGCAAGGAACGCGTGCCCTCGACATTCGAACGATACATCTCGCCCGGATCGCGCACCCACAGTCGGTAATCCGCCGCAACGTGGAATACAACCTCGCAGCCGGAAAGCGCCTTCTCAATGGAAACCGGGTCGCGCAAATCGCCGATGATCCGATCCGCGTTCAGGCCCTCAATGTTGCGCAGATCGCTGGTAGCCCGCACCAGCAGCCGCAACTCGGCTCCCTGTTCCGCCAGAACGCGCGCAACATGACTGCCCAGAAATCCCGTAGCGCCAGTGACAAAAGCCAGCATTTAGCACTTGGCACTTAGCATTTAGTCCCGAACCCGGGTTAGCTAAGTGCCAAAAGCTAATGGCTAACTGCTGCCCTTCTCCGCCATCACCTTCGAATAGGTCGTGAGCGCGAGCAGCGGGAAATACTCGCGATACAGGTGGTACATCAGATAGAAAACGCGCGGGAAGCCGGTGCCGGTAAAAAAAGCCTCGTCCCAGGAACCGTCTTTGTTTTGCGTGCGCAGAAGGTACGCCATGCCGCGGGCCACGCATTCGCTGCGCGTGTCACCCACGGCCAGCAACCCCATGATCGCCCAAGCGGTCTGCGAAGCCGTGCTGTCGCCTTGCCCGCGAAGGTTGGGATCGTCGTAGGACCCCACCGTCTCGCCCCATCCACCGTCGGCGTTCTGCACCGATCGCAGCCACTCCGCCGCTTGCTGAATCATGGGGTCATTCGGATCGACGGCCATTGCTTCCAGGCCACGCAACACCTGCATCGTGCCGTAAATATAGTTCACGCCCCAGCGTCCGAACCAGCTTCCATCGGGCTCCTGCTCCTTGCGAATAAACTTGATCGCCCGCTTCGCCGCCGGATGATTCTGGTCGTATCCATAGGTCGCAAGGCACTCAAGAATCCGCCCCGTAATGTCGACCGTCGCCGGATCAAGCATGGCGTTGTGATCGGCAAAGGGTATGTACTGGAACACCATGCGGTCGTTGTCTTTATCGAATGAAGCCCAGCCGCCGTTCTTACACTGCATCGACAGGATCCAATCGACCGCCCTCTGTACAGACTCGCTCTGATAACGCCCGTTCGAATGCTCGACGCGGCTCAGCGCCAGGCAGACCATCGCACTGTCGTCCACGTCGGGATAAAACTCGTTGTTGAACTCGAAGTACCAGCCGCCCGGTTCGCCTTTCGGATTCTTGATCTTCCAGTCTCCGGGTTTGCGAACTTGCTTCTGCAGGATCCAGTCGGCGCATTTCACCAGTCGTGGGTCGGTCGCCGGAACTCCCGCCTCGCCCAAGGCAAACAGCGCATACGCCGTGTCCCAGACCGGAGACATGCAGGGCTGCATGCGAAACGTGTCGCCCTCTTCGATCCCCAGCTTTTCGAATTCGTCGAATGCGCGGATGAACTGCGGATCGTCCACCGAATAACCCAGGCAGCGCAGCGCAATGATGGCGTTCATCATGGAGGGATAAATCGCTCCCAGGCCGTCGCTCATTTCGAAGCGCGCCAGCATCCACTTCTCAGCCTTCCTCAAAGCCAGAGAACGCAGCGGACGGATGTGTACCCGCTCGGCCCAGTGGGTAATCCGATCCAGCACCAGAAAGAAATTGCGCCACGAAATCAGCTTCTTGGCCCAGTGCAGATGCATGCGCGACTTGTCGCGCCCGCCAACGAAGAGCTCTTCCACTCCCATTTCAGCAGGAATCTTCTTGAACGGCTTCTTGGCGTAGCAAATCGAAAGCGGCACCAGAATGGCGCGCGACCACGAAGAAATTTCGTAGATATTGAACCAGAACCAGTTCGGAAACAGCACGATCTCCGGCGGAATCGCAGGCACCGCATCGTAGTCGTATTGCCCAAAGAAACAGAGATAGATCTTGGTAAATGTATTGACTTCGGTCACGCCGCCCATCTCGAGAATCTTCCTGCGGGCGCGCGTCATCGCAGGGTGGTCCGCGTCAAATCCGGCCAGTTTAAGCCCAAAGTAAGCCTTCACCGATGCGCTGATATTAGAAGGACCGCCAGCATAGGTGCTCCACCCGCCATCTTCGTTTTGATGATTCAGAATGTGGCGAGCCGCCTTGTCAAAGCGGGCCTGATTGCCTGTGCCCAGCAGCGCATGGAGCAGGATGTAATCGGATTCGAGGGTGGTATCGGCTTCCAGCTCTCCGCACCAGTAACCCTCTTCGTGCTGCTCGGAGAAAAGATGCTTGCGAGCCGCATCGACGGCTACCGCGACCCGGCTCCCCAGGTCGTCAATCTTCCCAAACCGCATCTGCGGCGCAGAGGCCGGACTCAAAGGGGAGGATTCTTCCATCTAGGACTCCACGGCGATGGCCGGGGCCGCGGCAATCGTTTCCACGATCTCGGGCGGCAATCCAAAACGAACGTTTTCCGGCATGATTTCCAATTCCTGTACGTCGCCAAAACCCTTTCCCGCCAGGTACTCGACCACTTCCTGCACCAGATGTTCGGGAGCCGATGCTCCCGCGGTCAGGGCCACCGTCTTCACCCCATTTAGCCACTGCGGCTGAATGTTGCGGCAATCATCAATTAGATGCGCCGGGGTGCCCAAACTGCGAGCCACTTCCACCAAACGTTTGGAATTTGAACTATTATCGGAGCCGACCACCAGCAGCAAATCGGCATCGGAGGCCACGTGCTTCACCGCAACCTGGCGGTTTTCCGTGGCATAGCAGATGTCCTGCGCGGCCGGACCCTTAATATTGGGGAACCGCTTGCGCAGCGCGGCGATAATGTCGCGCGTCTCATCGAGACTGAGCGTGGTCTGCGTCAGGTACGCCACGCGGTTAGGATCGGGCAAGGTCACCGAAGCTACTTCGGCAGGCGATCCGACTACCTGAGTTACCGCGGGCGCCTCGCCCAGCGTGCCGATGACTTCGTCATGATCGCGGTGGCCGATCAGGATCAGCGAATAGCCTTCCTTCGCGAACTTGACCGCCTCCACGTGCACCTTGGTGACCAGTGGACACGTGGCATCGATCACCCGCAGCTTCCGCCGTTTGCTCATCGTCCGCACCTCGGGAGAAACGCCGTGGGCGCTGTAGATGACGCGTTCGCCCTCCGGCACTTCGTCCACGCTGTCGACAAAAATTGCGCCCTTCTGTTGCAATTCTTCAACCACAAAGCGGTTGTGGACAATCTCCTTGCGCACATAAATCGGTCGTCCAAACGCCTCCAGCGCAATCCGCACGATGTCAATGGCCCGCACCACCCCGGCGCAGAACCCGCGCGGCTTCAATAACAGTAAGCTCTTGGTCTCAGACAAGTCTGCAGCCCCCACCCACTAGGGTACACTTTTCGTTGAAAACGATTGTCTAAGGGTACCGAAAGATGCACCCTCAGGTCAATGTAAGCCTTTGAGGGTGTGGGGATTAGCAGCGGGCGGGGAAAACAGGCGGGTGAACGGCATCGTCGCCCATAGTCCGAACTTCACCAGACACGCCGCACCCCATACTGATCAAAGATTTTCTCGTTGCTGACAATAAAAAGCTTCTCGATCTCGGCCTGCGCGATCAGCATGCGGTCAAACGGATCTTGGTGGGGGCCAGGCAACATCCCAGCGCGGACTCCATGCTCGTAGGACACAGGCAGACTCAGGAACTTCGCCCGGTCAAGATAGCCTCCGAAGTCTTGTATTAGATCGGAAGCACTCGATAGCCTACCCAGTCGAAACTTCGTTGCAATCTCCCAAGCGGAAACCGCGCTAACAAAGATGCTTGCTGTCCGGCTGGGTAATCAGTTTTCTGGTCGACGCAGGCAGCGCGGAATCGTCGCTGTACCACCACAGCAAAGCATGCGTATCCAGCAGCAGGCGCACGCTATTGCCCCCAGGCGTCAAGCTCTTCCGCAGGCAATGGCTCGAAAAACTCCGGTCCGACCTTCAGCTTCCCGCGCAAAGCTCCGGGCATACGCTGGCCCTGCTTGTCCTCAATCGCAACCAAACGCACCACCGGCTTCTTACCGCGAGCAATGACGATCTCCTCGCCCCGGCAAGCCCTCTGAATCAATCGCGAAAGGTCAGCCTTGGCTTTGCGTATGGTGAAGGTTTCCATCGTCTCATTTTACCGGCTTTCACATCCGAAACACATGGGATAATCAGGCTATGAAATCGGATTCCGTTCGAACAACCGTTGACATCCCGACACCGCTATACCGAGAGCTGGAAGCACAAGCTGCAGCGAGCGGGCGCTCGGTTCGAGGACTGATCCTCGCGGGGATTAAGAGCGTAGTCCTGAAAGGCCAACGCCCGCGTCCCCGGAGAGTGCAGTTCCCGCTCATCGTCTCCGATGGCCCCAAGGTCGACCTCACCAGCGAACAAATCCATCAACTCCCGGAGTGATCAGCCTTGGGTCTAAGATAGGCAGTTCCCTTGCGGAGGTTTAATCCGTCGTGACAACCAGCGCGATTGTCGGGGCCCCCAATCTTCTCTTCCTCGGAGCGGGAGCTAGCAAACCCTATGGAAAACTGCTGATGGGAGAGTTTGTCCGCTCATTTAAACAGAAAACTGAGGGTACACCCCTCCAATATCCGCACAACTCTTCGTCACTCCTAAATGCAATCTGCGACAAGCACGAGGACCTCGAGTTCCTGATTGAGGAATTGGAGGCCCTAAGTTCAAGGGACTATCTGGAAAAACAGTCCATTATCAGTTCGAATCCCAATCTGCCGGGCGAGGAATGGAGATGGCCGGACTTCCAGCAACTCGCGATTGAAGCAAGAAGGTTACTAGCCCTGCTTAAGCGGGAGGTGTACCTAGAATATCGAAGCATTCCAGATCCCACCCAGACGGCCATACTCACCAAACCAATTAGCCTCCTGCACAACGACCCCGGCCCTACGGTCGTGTTCACCACCAATTACGATCCCGCTGTGGAAAGGTACTGTGCCGCGCAAAGCTTGCGGCTGATAGACGGTTTCGTACACGATCAACGAACACAGGAGTATCTCTGGAGCAGGGGCGCGTTCGACGAACTATCTGGATCCCCCAACGAGTCGCTCGTTCTCTTCAAACTCCACGGCTCTGCAAACTGGCATCTGGAACAAGGCAGAATAATAAAGGGCCTACCGACCTATGATGCCGACGATCCCGACTATCGGAATGTAATGATTTTCCCTGCGACTAGAAAAGTCGCTATAGAAGAACCATTTTTCACTGCTTATGACTACTTGGAGCAATGCCTTGATAAAGCGGATTCATGTCTGGTGATCGGTTATTCATTTAGGGATTACGACACTCTGATGAGGTTCAAATCCGCAAAGCTGAGCAATAAGCACCTGAGGATCGCGGTGCTGGATCCCGCCGCGGCCGAACTCTGCAAAGATCTTGAAAAACACGGAATTTTGGCGTATCCGATCCCCTACGCTCTCGGCGGAGATCAGGAGGCTGAGTATTTACCCTTGATCACCAGCGGGGTCCAGCGAGGAGGATAATACTCAGCTCCTTCAATTTCTTCCTCACCCATTGGCCTTAATCATCTGCTCCGCATGTTTCCGCGAAGTTTCAGTCAGCTTAGCCCCCGATAGCATGCGCGCCACTTCTTCGGTGCGCTCTTCGCCGGTGATCTGGCGGACGGTGGCCTTCGCCCGGCCTCCAGTTTCGCGCTTCTCGATCAGGAAATGGTGATCGGCAAAGGTTGCAATCTGCGGCAGGTGGGTGACGCAGAGCACCTGATTGCCTTTGGCGAGAGCCTTCAATTTCTTTCCCACGGCCTCGGCGGCGCGGCCTCCGATGCCGGTATCAATTTCGTCAAACACCAACGTGCGCTGCGCCGCCGCCGACTTCTTCTTTGGATTGCCTGCCGGATTGGCCCCGGCCTCGACACTCGCCTTCAGCGCCAGCATGACGCGCGAAAGCTCGCCGCCCGAGGCAATCTGCTCCAGTGGGCGCATGGTCTCGCCTACATTGGTCGTAATCCGATAGATCACCTGGTTGATGCCCGAAGCGGCCCAATGGTCTTCGCCTTTGGCTTCGTTCTCTTCAACCGCAATGCGAAAACTGGCGCGCATGGCGAGGTCATTGATCTCAGCCTCGACCAGCTTCTCCAATTTCCGTCCCGCCTCCAGCCGTTTGCGCGAGACGCTGCGGGCGGCTTTGCGATACTCGTCGGCGGCCACGGCCAGCATCGCCCGCAGTTCAAGTAATACCTGATCTTTATTCTCCATCTCTGAGAGCTTGCGCCGGACATCTTCGCCAAACACAATGGTTTGCTCGAGCGTGGGCCCGTACTTGCGTTTCAGGCGATCCAGCAGCGCCAGCCGCTCTTCCAGTTCGGCCAGACGCTCGGGCGAAGCCTGGATTCCGCCGGCATAATCGCGCAGCGTCGCTCCCACATCTTCGACGCTGATGCGCGCCGACTCCAAGGCGGCCAGCGCTTCTTGAAACTTGGGCTCATAACGGGCCAGTTCTTCAAGGTGTTTCTGGGCGGCGCGCAGGCTCGACGAAGTGGAGCCGTTGCCCTCATACAGCAGGTCGAAGGCATTGATGGCCGCGCCGTAGATTTTCTCGGCATTGGCCAGGACGCGCTTCTCGGCTTCGAGTTGCTCATCTTCGTTCTTGCCCGCCTGCAGCCGCGCCTCTTCGATTTCACGGCATTGGAAGTTCCACAGGTCCAAAAGCCGCATACGATCCTGTTCGTCCTGTTCGAGTTCCGCGATACGTCCGCGAATCTGCTTCCATTTGGCAAACGCCTCGGATACGTCCTTCAAGTCGACTCCGGCGTAAGCATCGAGCAGCTCCTGCCGGGCCGCGGCATCGAAGTTTACGATGGATTCATTCTGCGCGTGGATCACCGCCAGGTGGGGCGCAATCTGCTTGAGCACAGCCACGGTGGCCGGCTGATTATTGATGAAGACCCGCCCCTTGCCGCCCGGAGCAATCTCGCGCCGCAGAATCAGCGAGCCATTCTCCGCATCCAGACCGTTCGTTTCGAGTATCGCTTCGATGGAACGGGCGGCGGCGCCGTCGCTCTCAAACACCGCGGCGACCACGGCCCGCTCCGCGCCCGTGCGGATCACATCGGAAGACGCCTTGTCTCCCAGCAGCAATCCCAGCGCGTCAATCAGAATCGACTTCCCCGCACCGGTCTCGCCCGTCAGAAGATTCAGACCGGCCGCGAATTCGATCACAACATTGTCGATCACCGCGTAATTTTCGAGTCGAAGTTCGGCCAGCACGAGGGTCCTGTGATCTGTAATTTACGACGATCTGCAATTTACGCGCAGCATAGCACACAATCCGCACCTGAGCGGCGAGCTGCGCAGCTCCAAGCAACCAAACTTCGCGTTGACCGATACGGTACCCTGCCGGAGCGCGCCGCCACCTTGGTCTATAATCTTCACTAGGGCTCTCCCGAAACCCATGCATTTTTCTTCCGCTCTCCTCTTGTTTGCCGGCGGCGAAATCGTTGATCTCGTCCTTCAGACCGGTCCGGTCGCGAAGTCAGTGCTTCTCCTGCTCATCGCGTTCAGCGTGCTCTCCTGGGCCGTAATTCTTTCCAAGTGGCGCTTAATCCGCCGCGCGCGCGGGCAGAGCGGACGCTTCGTCCGCGCTTTCCGCAAGGCGCAGCGCATGCAGGACATTGCCTCGGTTGCCGAACAGTTCCGTCCCAGTCCGCTGGTCGGAGTGTTTGCGGGCGCAGTCGAGGAATTCAAACGCCAGATGGGAATGACGGGCGGCATCCACAACCTCGTCGCTATCCAGCGCGCCATGCAGATCGCATCTTCCGAGGAGATTACCCGCCTCGAACGCAGTGTCCCGTGGCTGGCGATTACGGGCGCCGTCACGCCGTTTATCGGACTGTTCGGAACTGTCTGGGGAATCATCGACGCCTTCCACGGATTGGGCACGGCGGGCGCGGCGACCTTGCGGGCGGTCGCTCCAGGGATTTCCGAAGCTTTGATTACCACTGCCGCCGGTCTGGCTGCAGCCATCCCGGCGGTGATTGCCTACAACCTGATCATTGGCTCCATTCGTGAAATGGCCGCGCGCAACGACGACTTCACGCTGGAGATGCTCAATCTGGTCGAACGCCAGCAGGCACCGCAAGCGACCGAGGCGCGGCGCTGATGGCCTTCACCTCCGCCAACGGACGCACTCAGTCGGCGCTGGCCGATATCAACGTCACGCCCCTGGTGGATGTCGTCTTGGTGCTGCTCATCATTTTCATGGTGACCGCGCCGGTGCTGCAATCCGGCATCGAAGTTAACGTGCCCCACACCCGCACGGTCAAGGAAATCACCGAAGAACGCCTGGTCATCAGCATCGACAAATCGCAAAAAGTTTTTCTCGGCAACGATCCCATCAACATCAACCAGATCGGAGCGCGCTTGAAGCAGAAGATTCGGGATCCGCAACACCAGGCAATTTATTTGCGCTCCGATGAAGATGTCCCGTTTGGCGCCTTCGCCACCGTGATGGACGCCATCAAACAATCGGGCATCCGCAACGTGAGCATCGTTACGCAGCCGATGGATAGCCATGGCGGCCATCACTAACATCTATTCCGAACACGGCCAACTGAGTCGGCCACTGGCCTGGTCGCTCGGACTGCATTTGGGGTTCGCGGCTTTCGTTGTGCTCTACGCCATGTTCGTCCACAGTTTCCGCGGCACAGGCTGGGGCAGCGGTGGCGGCGGGGACGCCATGGGCGCGACCCTGGTGAGCGCGGTTCCCTTGCCTGCGAATCCGACAGAGTCAACGAACGTGCTGGCCACAGAATCCAAGGGCCTGTCGAAGTCGCAGCCGGCGATTCAGGAAAAGGAGCCGGAAGCGATTCCGATTCCCGACAAGAACGCGAAGACCAAGATGAAACCCGCGCCGTTCAAGAGCTCGACGCAGCGCAAGCCGGAACCCGAGCCACAGGAGTCGAATCAAATTCCGTATGGTGAGGGAGGTCCGGTCAGCGGTCCGTACACCATGAGCGCGGGCGGCGCCAAAGGCGGATTCGGATTCACCGGAAGCGGCGGCGATTTCGGCAGCCGATTTTCGTGGTACGTCCAAGCCGTGCAGCGAAAGGTCACGGAAAACTGGCTGAAGTATGAAGTCGACCCGCGGATCACGGAGGCAAACCGGGTTTATCTTACGTTTGATATCGCGCGCGACGGACATCCGTCGAATGTCGAGATCGAGCAGTCGAGCGGCGTGCCGTCGCTCGACCAATCGGCGGTCCGGGCGCTCCAGCGCATTGATAACTTCGGCCCGTTGCCCTCGGATTATTCGGGCAGTAAAGTGTCGGTGGAGTTCTGGTTCGATTACAAGCGGTGAAAGCAAGTGGAGGGACGGGCGTCTGCCCGTCCAGCCGGGCGGGGACGCCCGGCGCTCCACCAGCCGGACTACACAGGAGCAAGAAATTGAGCAACTTAGCTCGCCCCATGTGTCATCAGATAAAAGGAAGACAATTTCGTTCGTTACGCATGGGGATTACGTCGCGCCACGATCTAAAATCCCAGCTTGGCCGCCAATACAGGGTTTTCATTGTTGTCACGATGTTGTTTCTGCTGGCGGCCACTAGTTCCGCGCAGGACTGGATTCGCACCGGGACCGGGCTCGGGGTCGAGCGAGTGCGTCTCGCCACATCCGACTTCAAGCCATCGTCAACCGATCCGAAAAACGCCGACCTGCTGAAGACCTTCAACGACACCCTCTGGAACGACCTCGACAACGCCGGAATCTTCGATCTCGTCTCGAAGAGTTTCTATCCGTTGCAAGAGCCCGGGCAGCCCTCCGAGGTCGATTTCTCCGCCTGGAACTCTCCGCCACCGAACGCTTCCATGCTCGCGTTCGGCAACCTGGGCGCAGCCGCCGGCAAAGTCACGGTGCAGGGATGGCTCTACGACCTCAAGAATGAAAAGGCGCCCCAGGTACTCGGCAAGCAGTACACCGATAACGTGACCGCCGACGCGGTGCGTGTGATCGCGCACAAGTTTGCCGACGAAATCATCTTCCGCCTCGGCGGCGGCATAGCCGGCATCGCCGAAAGCAAGATCTACTTCGTCAGCGAGCGCACCGGCCACAAAGAAATCTGGATGATGGACTACGACGGCGCCAACCAGCAGCAGATCACGCACCTGGGAACCATTTCGCTCTCGCCGCGCATCTCGCCCGACGGCTCGCGGCTGGCGTTCAGCTCGGTTATAAAGAGTGGTTGGGAGATCATGATGTATTCGTTCGATCTCAACCGCATGGTCGCCTTCCCGCGTTTTGGAGGAATGAATCTTTCGCCTTCCTGGTCGCCCGAGGGCAAGATCGCGTTCTCGTCCTCGCGCAACGGCTACCCCAACATTTTCGTCATCGACCAGTCCGGAGGAAACTCGCGGCGCTTAACCAACGACCAGGGACCCGACGTTTCTCCGACCTGGAATCGCAAGACCGGCGCCCAGATCGCCTTCGTCAGCGGACGCACCGGTCTGCCGCAGATCTATACCATGGAAGCGGACGGCACCAACCTGCAACGTGTCACCGATCAAGGCTATGCGGTTTCTCCCAACTGGTCTCCCAACGGACAGTTCTTGACTTTCTCCTGGATGCGCAAGTACGGGCC
>Ga0074044_10003903_pt1 | contig 12514 bp, 13 predicted proteins | sample BogForMeECP23OM1_FD_94443 | JGI IMG/M metagenome (GOLD analysis project Ga0074044, IMG submission 94443) | Bog forest soil microbial communities from Calvert Island, British Columbia, Canada - Bog Forest MetaG ECP23OM1 | ecosystem: Environmental > Terrestrial > Soil > Wetlands ...
AAAATGAAATCCGGACATGATGTCTCCCCAGAAATGGCTTGGCTCGATCGTCGAGTACCTCGACCAGGGGCAGTTTCGCGCCGGGCTGGTGATTCGCGAGCAGGACCGCCACGTGGCCGTCGTCGAGGCCAGCGGACGCGAACGGCTCGTCTCCCGCGACCTCGTCATGACGCGGCATCCGGAGCGGCGCCCTGCGCGCGAGGATGCCTCCGCTGCGATTGCCGCGCTCGAGTCCGAGCGCGCGGATCTCGCAAAGGAACTCGACCTCAATCTGCTCTGGGAAGTAGCGCAGGAACAGGGGCGCAGCTTCACCGCGCCGGAGCTTGCCGATTTGTTCTTCGGACGGCGTTCGACGGTCGCGGCCTCGGTGATGCTTGAAGCATTGTTCAACGACCGGATGTTCTTCATCCGGCGGCACATGGAGTTCGTGCCGCGGCCGCCCGAACAGGTAGATCGCCTCCGCTTACAGCAGGATCGCATCAGAAGCCGCAGCGATGGAGCGCGGCGTACGCAGGCGATCATTCGCGAGATATTGAACGGCAGCGCACCGCCGTCCGCCCAGGAGACTGCGGCGCTTGCCGACGAGCTTTCGAAATATTTGCGCAATCCGTTCGCGCGCAATCGCGAACTCACCCAGGTTCTGGCCGCCGCTGCGCCGGAAGTCGACCCGGCGGAAGCGGCCTTCGAGATCCTGGAACGACTCGGCGCCAAGCCCGATGCGCCCCGCTTTGCATTCATCGCGGGACTCCGGACCCAATTCAGCGACGCCGCCATCGCGGAGACCGCGACGGCCGTGTGCGCGCCGCGCCCGTTGATGGATACCGGCTTGGTGATAACCATCGACGATGATGACACCGTCGAAATCGACGATGCGCTGTCGTGCCAGGTGCTGCCCGGCGGCGGGCTGCGGGTGCGCGTACACATCGCGATGGTGGCTGACTTCGTCGCCAAGGGCGGCGCAATCGACCGGGAAGCCGCCGCGCGCGCGACCACCGTCTATTTGCCGGAGACCACGGTGCGGATGTTGCCCGAAGCGATCTCGTGCGATCGCGCGAGCCTCGTGGAGGGCAATGAGCGGCCTGTCCTGACCACTGATGTGACGATTTCGCGATCCGGAGAGCTGGAGAGCACCTCGATTTATCCGGCTCAAATCCGAATTTCTAAACGGCTCGACTACGCGCAGGCCGATCAGCTGCTTGCATCCGGCACTGCCGATGGCCCGGCCACCGGCGCGCTCCATCTTCTACGCGAAGCCGCGATGAAGCTGCGCGAGCGGAGGAGGATGGCCGGAGCGATGCTGGTGCATCGCCGGGAGCCGAAGGTTACGGTGCACGGCAACGACATCGAGATTCACGTGCTCGACAACGACTCGCCGAGCCGAACAGTGGTCGCGGAATTCATGGTGCTGAGTAACTTCGTCGCCGCGCGCTTCGCCGCCGAAAATCGCATCCCGATCATTTATCGAGTGCAACCGGACATGCGCAGCGAAGCAGCGCCCCAGCGCCCGCGGCTTTCGCTTTATCCCGAATATCATGCCGGCGTCGGTCTCGATTACTACGCTCAGTTCAGCTCGCCGATTCGGCGCTACGCAGACCTGGTACTGCAGCGCCAGATGGTCGCCTCGGTCGCGGACCATCAGGGGCCAGCATACAGCGTCGATGAACTCCTGGCGGTTCTGGCCGGCGCGGAAAACGCCGAAGCCAGCGGCCGGGAACTGGAGCGGCGTGCGAAACGCTACTGGATTCTTCGCTACCTTGAGCGCAATGCCGCGGACGCCGAGTTGCCGGCGACTGTGCTGCGAGAGGGCGCGACTGCCGAGTTGGACGACTTTGCGGTGCGGGGCACACTGCGAGGCGCGCCAAACCTGCCGGATCAGACGCCGGTAATAGTCAGGATCAGCAGAGTCGATCCGCTACGCGGATGGCTCGCTTTCGATTACCTGCGGAGAGCGGAAAAAAGCGACACAGGGGGCTCTTGAAAAAGAGCGAGGCGAGGCCGCTCGTGGCAGCCCCGCCTCGGTTCCAAAGGACGAAGCCCTTCTTAGATCGTGGCTTTGAACGTGTCCTGCTCAAGCCGCCATCGATCGATGGACTCGATGTTGAACCGCCAGTCGCTTCCTACCTTGAAAGCGGGCAGATTGCCCCGCTTCAATTGTCGGTAGATGGTCGACGGATGAACCTTCAGGTAGTCGGATAGTTCTTTGACCGTCAATACGTGGCTGTTTTCAGTCCTCATGCACAAGTGCCTTCCTTGAAAAATTAAGCAGCCAATGCCACTCAGAATGCTTCTTAACGCAAGGTGCGTGCCGAGAGTCTCTTTTTGAATTACCTCGGCAAATCCAACATTATTTCTCAAAAGGATCTTACAGTCAGCGCTGACTTTTTGTCGCTTGTGACGAGAAATTGGCGGTCCGAAGCCTACAGAGACGTGATAAAGACCAAGATTCGCTAATTACGGAGAAATGGTCGCACTTAAGTTCTGCATCGAAAAGTGTGGCAGACGAGTGGCTGACTCGGCTCAGAAATCCTCGTGTAGGCTCAGACTTTTCCGACCAACTCCGCAGCGAAGGAATCCACCTGCTTGAGGAGGTTCGCTTCATCGGTTGCCCGGTTCAGCAAAATGAGCCGATGGACACCCGCTTCGGCAAATCGCTTCGCCGTATCTCGATCGACCGGCGGACGAGGCGTCACGCTAATCTCAATCTCCTCGAATTTCCTTCCCGCTTTCGCGCATGCAGACCGGACCCCCTCGATGCACTTCCTGGCGCCGTCGAGGTCAAGCGCAAAACCGTACCATCCCTTGGCCAGGCGCGCCGCACGGCTGTAGGCCTCCGGCGTGTGGCCGCCGAAAACAATCTCCGGATGCGGCTTTTGCACGGGACGCGGCATCGCATTCACACCCTTGAACTTGACCCATCGCCCGCTGAACTCCGGCTTCTCCATCGACCATAGGGCGATCATCGACGCCAGGTATTCCTCGCTGCGAGCGCCCTTGTGATCGAATGGGGCTCCGATCGCATCGAACTCGGGTTTCAAATAACCGACGCCGATTCCGAAAATCAGGCGGCCGTTAGACAGCACGTCGAGCGATGCCAGTTCCTTTGCGAGCACGATCGGATTGCGCTGAGGCAAAATGATTATCCCGGTGCCAAGGCGGATCTTCTTCGTATGCGCAGCCACGAAGGCGAGCGCGACCGTGGGATCATCCATCGGATAGTCGGGCGCCACCGGAGAGGGTGGCACCTGCGGGTCGGGCAGGATTACGTGTTCTCCCGTCCACAAGCTTTCGAAGCCCGCGTTCTCCGCAGCCCGCGCGACGGCGGCCGCAGTTCCCGGAAATGCGCACGGTCCGTTGTTGATTCCGAAGAGTCCGATTTTCATGGAGCGATGCATACCACGGTCAGCGCAAAACCTGCCACCGCGCGACTCCGGCGTTCAGGCGGTCGCTTTCCTGGAACCCTCCACGGGCGCGAAAACGACCAGCACAGCGAGCGTTCCCGCGATCGAGTGGAACCGGTGCTCCTGGCCGGCCTTCACGAAAATCGTATCACCCGGCGCGATCGAGCGATCTTCCACCTGCAGATGGTCGTGAACGATCTTCATACCCGCTTCACCGCTGATCACATAGTAGAGCTCGTCTTCCTGATGGGGGCGCTGGCGGTCTTCCGCGCCCGCTTCAAGTACGTAGATGCCGCAACTCATTGACGGCACGCGGAGGAACTCCAGATAAGGACCGTCGCTGGTAAGCAGGTCGTTCAGCACATCGTTGATGGAGTGAAAAGCTTGCATGCACGCTATGGTAGCAGCTTGCCTGCGGCATCGGTGCTGGCGATAGAAATTACGAGTTGCGGTGGGCGCGGCTGCTCCCGATAATCGGGATGTGAACTCCTCAGCTCCGCTCGCTCCAGACTGGATCGCGACGCAAGCCGCGCGCAGCGCGGTCTTTATTGTCGCGGCGCTGGCGTTCATCGCCACGGTAGCATTCGCAACGGACCCGGTGGAACGTAATCTGGCCGTCGATGGAGAAAGCCGCACCTACCGCTTGCTCGTACCACCAGGAACAGAGGGGACACATGCGCCGGCATTCATCATCCTGCACGGCGGCGAAAGCGGCGCGGAGCAGCAGGAACGCTACTCGGGGTTCGACGACTTTGCCGCGAACCACGGTCTGGTCGCGATCTATCCGCAAGGTATCGGCAAACACTGGAATGACGGGCGCAAGAACGGCCAGCAATCGACCGCAGACGACGTCGCCTTTATCCGCGCGATGATCGGTGCGCTGACCACCGAAGGCGTCGTCGATGGGAAGCGAATTTACGCCGCCGGAATTTCCAACGGCGGCTTCATGGCGCTGCATCTGGCGTGCACGATGCCGGAATCGATCGCGGGCATCGGCGTCATCGCGGCTTCCCAGCCGGCCGACGCGCTCTGCCCTTCACCGCGCCCGATGCCGGTGATTTTCTTCCACGGAACCGCCGACAAGTTTGTCCCGTTTGACGGTGGACCAGTTGGCAGCGGCCCCGGGAACCGCGGCGCCGCACTCAGCCAGGCGGACACGATCGTGTTCTGGCAAAAGGAAAACGGATGCGGCCCGGCTGTAAGGAGCGAGCTACCGCAGAAGGACACTTCCAACGGAATGCGGGTAACGGTGGAAACCTATTCCTGCCCGCCGGGGCAAGGGCTGGAAAACGTCATCATCGAAGGCGGCGGCCACACCTGGCCGGGCGCGCGCCAGAGCGTTTTGGCCACGATGGTTTTGGGGCCGGTCAACGACGATATCAGCGCCAATGAGATGATGTGGAATTTCTTCCAGTCCCAGGCTTCGGCACATCCGTAAAGGCGCCAGAATGTCCAGTCTCGGTGCTGACTCAATCGTGAGGCCATTTTCGGGCTACTTGAAGGACAATCCGCTCGCTTTACCGCGGCCTCGATCCCGCGGGTCTGCCATTCGTTAAGTTCGAGATAGTCTTTGACCGCTTGAGCCGCGCGCCAGGCTTTGCTGCGTGAGGTCACTTCGGCGAGTCCATCGAGGCGCCTCAGCGTATCGATATCCAGACGGAGCGTCATGGTCGCGGTCGCCGATGCGTTCCTACGTGCTCTCTTGTATTCAATGTCCACGCCTTCAGCGGGATTTCATTAGGCCTCAGCGCTTCTTGCCATCTGTGCGGCCCGACCGGTGGGCAACCGTGCATCGGGCGAATTGACGACCGTCGCTCGGGTTCCTAATAATCGCGAGGTGAAGGTTGAGCGCCGGGTGGCGCGAGGAGAGGGCGGACGGGCGGCGCGATGCGATGTCCCCAATGCGGAACTGAAGCCCAGCCGGGCGCGGCGTTTTGCTCGCGATGCGGCACGCGGCTGTTCGCTCCTCGGCCCGCGGCCGTGCGCGAGTACATGCTCGCAAGGCTACGCCCCTCGCTCTGGCACTATGCAAATTTCTTCGTGGTCGGTGCGCTGATCGCAGGCTTCGGAGTACGCATGCTCTACGTGCAGCACGATCTCTGGAAAGTAGCCTTCAGCTTGATAGCGGTCGGTGCCGTGATCTTTCTCGGCGGGAGCATCGCAAATCGTTCGGCAAGCTGGAGTGTCACCTCGGACCGCATAATCGAGCGCCGCGGAATCCTCGCCTCGAACCGCCGCGAAATGGAACTTGCCGATATTCGATCGGTCGAAGTATCGCAACGCGTCCTTCAGCGCATCCTGCGTCTGGGTGACGTGACTATCGCCTCGGCGGCCAGCGCGGACTTCATGATCCGGCTTACCGATATAGCGAATCCCAGCGCAATCGCGGAAACAGTGCGACAGGCGCGCCTGAAGAGGCTCGCGTAACACCATGACCCGTCATCCCGATCTCCGCTACGAACGGAAACTCTGGCGCGCTGGCATCGAGGCCGTCGCGGGCGTGGACGAAGCGGGCGTCGGCCCGATGGCGGGGCCGGTGGTCGCCGCCGCGGTCATCTTCGCGCCGGAGACGTACATCAAGGGCGTTCACGACTCCAAGCAACTCGTCGCAGAAAAGCGTGAGGAACTGATCGGAGTGATTCGCGACCGCGCGCTCGCGGTCGGAATCGGCGTCGCGCAGGTAGATGAAATCGACCGGCTCAACATTTATTGGGCGACGATGCGCGCAAGCGAGCGGGCCCTCATCGCGCTGGGCCAGACCCCCGGGCATGTGCTGGTCGATGGGCGCAAGATTCCGGGGCTGGCGTTACCGCAAACCCACATCGTTGGCGGCGACCGCAAGAGCTTCTGCATCGCGGCAGCCTCGATCGTCGCCAAGGTCACGCGCGACCGGATGATGCTGGAATACGACTCAACCTATCCGGGCTACGGTTTCGCGCGGCACAAGGGCTATTGCACCAGCAACCATCTGCAGACGCTCGATCAACTCGGCCCGTCGCCGATTCATCGCCGTTCGTTCGCACCGGTCGCGGCGGCATCGCAGTTAAAACTCATCTGAACTAGCCAAGAGCTAACTGCCAGTCTATCAGCCATTCCTCGGCCTGGGGCTGGAGACTCTCCAACGGTTCTTAAGGGAAGCATACGAACGCTGGGATTTCTGCGTGCGGGAACTCAAGGCTCTTACAATCAGTTTAGGGAATATTCCGGAGACTCGATCGCAAGCTGAAGCGCGTTTAAGAATCTGGCTGACCCTGAGCACGGAGGAAAAGGCAGATGAAGCGAAACAAGCAACTGGTGCTTCTCCTCCCGATCATCCTGGCGGCAACGGTTTCCGCAGTGATCAGCAGCTCGACGGCCCAGTCCATCGGGTCATTTCAGGTCACAAACCTTATCGGCAGTGCTGGTTCCGGCGCTCCCCAAATTGACGCCAAGATGGTCAATGCATGGGGAAATGCGTTTTTTCCGGGAAATCCTTTTTGGATAAACGATCAAGGAACCGGAGTTTCCGAACTGATCGATGGCGCGGGTACTATCGTCCAGTCACTCCCGTTCGTTACGGTTCCCGGAGCCGACGGCGGTCAGGGTCAACCTACCGGAATCGTAGCCAACTCGACCGCAGATTTCGTCCTCTCCACCGGCGGCACGGCGTCGTTCATTTTCGATACTGAAGACGGAACCATCTCAGGATGGAACCAGGGAACCGCTGCCATCATCATGCTCAACAACTCGGGCAAAGCGTCTTACACCGGGTTAGCGCTCGCGAAGAACGGTACCGCTAATCAGCTTTATGCCGCCAACCAGGGTGTGACAGGCCATCCGGGATCAATTGACGTCTTTAGCGCCACCTTTCAGCCGGTAACGCCCTCTGGTGGATTCAACGACCCGCATCTGCCCGCGAATTTCACTCCGTACAATGTCACGACCGTCAACGGGAACCTGTTCGTAGCATATTCGGAGGGGTTGCAAGCCGTAGGACAGGTCGATGAGTTCGACCCCAACGGTAGTCTGATCATGACATTCACCAGCACTACACTTGCGGCTCCCTGGGGGATGGTGGTCGCACCGGCTAACTTCGGGGCGTTTGCCAACGATCTGCTGATTGGCAATCTAATCGATGGGACGATCAGCGCGTTCGACCTCAGCAATGGAGAATTTCTTGGTCAACTTGCCGATTCGAATTCAAAAACAATAACGATTCCTGGTCTTTGGTCGCTGGTTGACGGTGATGGCGCGTTAAATGCCCAGGCCGGCGCAGTCTATTTCACGGCAGGACCGAATGGTTATGCGTCCGGACTGTTTGGATTGATCGAGGCAGTCGCCAGCGCGACGCCCACTCCTACTCAAACTCCGAGCCCGACCAGGACGCCGCTGCCGACCAAAACTCCAAAGCCGACAAAGACGCCGCGGCCAACCAAAACTCCAAAGCCGACGAAGGCGCCGCGGCCAACGAAAACTCCAAAGCCGACGAAGGCGCCGCGGCCAACTAAAACTCCAAAGCCGGCGAAGACGCCACCGGCGACCGAAACTCCAGCGCCGACGGGGACGCCCGGCGAGCCCACAGCTACGCCGACGCCCACCTATACGCCGTACATGCCGTATTGACCTGTCCAACGCCGCGCCATTCTTCCCACTTAACGTGAGCACGGAGGGCGGATTCTCATGACTACCGGACGCATCGGTGTCGGGTTTGTGATCGTCCTGTGGATGCTGATGGAGGCGTTCTCAGTAGTTGCAAGCGCCAACGAAAATATTCCCAACACCAGCCCCGATCTCACCGCGACCAAACTGATCGAGCGGTTGGGTCGACTCGAAAACAGGCTGGCAGATCTGGAAGGACAGGTTGCCACCCTCCAGCATGAGAAGATGGAGGCGCAAGAGAACCTGAAGCGTCAGCAGGAAGCTGACGCCGCACTCCAATCTCAGATGGCGCACCAGACCGCATCTGCCACCGTCCACTCACCTCCGGACGAAGCGACGGATCCTCGAGAAGACCGCCCGCGACACGACTTGGTGAGCTCTTGGGGTGTGCGAGCCGGTTATCAAGGATTCCCATTCGGGCAGAAGGAAGGCGGCTTCTTTTATGGCATCTTCCTCGATCATGAACTTGTGCAGCAGCGCGAGGGGATGCCAGAAGGCGACCTGGATCTGGAACTCGGTGCGGGGGTTGCGTGGAGCGGGAACGATGAGGTCACTGTCAAGTCGGCAGTCGTTGGAGCGCCGACAAACGTCGAGCTGCGGCAAAGTAATGATCTCTATCTGGCCCGATCTGAAATATCGTTTAAACCTCTGGAAGTCTTACGGTTTCGTGCCTTATCTGACGGGGGGCCCGGGGATCTGGGTCGATATCATCGAGACGCCGCCGCTGGTGGGTGGACTGCAACTTCCGACGAAGGAACTTGGCGCGCGCAAGCTTCCCGAGATAGCAGGGGCCAGTCTTTTTGAGGGTGCGCAGGGAGGGGCCGGATTTGATTTCAGACTTGCACGTTTCAAATATCCGATCTTCGAGCGCATGCGGCTGGGCTTCGACTATCGTTATTCCGCCTGGACCAGCGGCCAGAGATTCAACACCTATTCGCTGCTGCTGTCATACAGCGATTGAGTGACGCTTGAATGAAATGGCGCAAAGGAAATTGTGCCGCGGGGGATTGTTGGCTTTTGTCCGTTGGTCGGTGGCCAATCGATCGGTTCGCCCGTAAATCTGCCGCGCTCTACGGATCTTGCGGTCACCGGCCCGGTTGCGCCTCCAAAAGGTTCGCACTTCCCTGAAACCTGCCACTCCGACCCGTTCTCGAATAGAGTGTAAAGTGCGGTGAGCGCACCGTCGCGCCAGCCCGAAAGGATCGAATTGTGGCAGACTCGCGTTACGACCTGGTGGTAATCGGTTCCGGACCCGGCGGATATGTCGCGGCGATTCGCGCCAGCCAGCTCAAAATGAAGGTGGCGGTGGTGGAGCGTGATCGTCCCGGCGGCGTTTGCCTCAACTGGGGATGTATCCCCTCGAAGGCGCTGCTCAACTCCGCCGAAACGATGGAGACGATTCGCGGCGCCGGCAAAGAGCACGGAATCGAAGTCGGTGAAGTCCGCTTCGACTTTCAGAAGGTGATTGCGCGCTCGCGGGCCGCCGCCGAAAAACTTTCGCGCGGCGTCCGCTTCCTGTTCAAGAAAAACAAAATCGATCTATACGAAGCACAGGCCAATATCATGGGGCCCAACACGGTCGCTCTGGAAGCGGTCGAAGGCAAACCCGCCCCGCAAAGCCCGATGCTCGAAACGGAGCGCATTCTCGTCGCCGCGGGCTCAGGAGAAAAACTCTTCGGAGGAATGCATGTCGGCGACGGCGTGATGACGAGCAAGGAGGCGCTGGTCCATGACACGCTGCCCGCCAGTATCGTGATCATCGGGGCGGGCGCGATCGGCCTCGAGTTCGGCTACTTCTACCAGGCATTTGGCGCCGAGGTGACGATCGTCGAGCTGGAGAAGCAAATGCTGCCGGGCTTCGATGCGGAAGTCGCCGAGGAGTTGCGCCGCGCCTTCGTGAAGCGGGGCGTGACGGTGCTGCTCGGACACGGCTACAAGTCGATGACCCGGCGCGGCGACACGTGGGCCGTCGCTGTGGATGCCGCAGGCACAGAGAAGATCCTGGAGACTGAAGCGGTGCTGGTCGCCGTGGGGCGCACACCGCTGAGCGCGTCAATGGGGCTGGAAAAGGTTGGCGTCGAACTCGAACGCGGCTTTATCAAAGTGGACGATTTGTTCCGCACCACCTGCCCTAGCATCTACGCGATCGGCGACGTGATACGCCCTCCCCTGCTCGCGCACAAGGCATCGGCCGAAGGCGTGGCGGCGGTTGAGATCATGGCGGGCGTGCGCGAACCGGGATTTGATTTGCTGTCCATCGCCGGATGTATCTACTGCGATCCGGAGGTCGCAACAGTCGGGCTCAGCGAGGCCGATGCGCGTGCGCGGGGAATCGATGTCAAGGTCGGCAAGATCCCGTTTCGCGCGATGGGAAAAGCGGTTGCGATCAATCATGTCGAAGGGTTCGTCAAGCTCGTGGTCTCCAAGGAGTACAGCGAGGTAATCGGGTGCCAGATTATCGGCCATCATGCGACCGATCTGATCTCCGAAGTCGTCCTCGGCAAGACGCTCGAAGCCACCACCGCGGAATTCGGGCATACCGTGCACCCGCATCCCACGATGTCGGAAGCGATCATGGAAGCCGCACTCGCCGCGGAAGGCGAGGCGATAAATTACTGACCCGATGACGCCGCAGCGAGCAGAACTTGCGATCGCCGAGCTGGGACTCGTCGAGTACGAGCGCGCGCACGCACTCCAGCAGGCACTGGTCGCGGCGCGCACGCGCGACGAAATCGGTGACACGCTCCTGTTGCTCGAGCATCCGCAGATCTACACTCTCGGCCGCGGCGCTGACGACCGCTTCATCCTTGGCGCTCGCCCGGGGGTGCCGGTAATGCGCGTCTCGCGCGGCGGAGAGGTCACCTACCACGGCCCCGGACAGGCAGTGGGCTATCCAATCGTGAAGCTGGAAGGCGCGGCGCGCGACGTCGGGAGGTATCTGCGCGACCTCGAGCAGGTGATGATCGGCGCGCTCGCGCAATACGGAATCGCAGCGGCGCGGCGCGAGAAACTGACCGGGGTATGGATTGGGCCGCGAAAGATCGGATCGATCGGCGTTGGAATTCGCCGATGGGTCACCTATCACGGCTTTGCGCTTAACGTTTCGACCGACCTCGCCTACTTCAAGTCGATAGTGCCGTGTGGGATCGCCGGATGCGAAATGACTTCGATCGCGCGTCTGGGCCATCCGGAGATCGGCGCTGAGGAATTCTCGCGTTCGCTTGGCCGGCACTTTGGCGAGACCTTCGGCTACGCGCGGACGGTCCGCGTGGGAGCGCATGAGCTATGGCGACGGATTGACCGGCCCGGGCCGATCGCGGAAGCTTCGAATTGATGACACCAGAACGGAGACATCCTGACTGGATCAAGGTGCGCGCGCCGGCATCGCCGGAATACTTCCGCACACGCGCAATCCTGGGCGAGCTGAAACTCCACACGGTCTGCCAGGAGGCTTGCTGCCCGAATATCGGCGAGTGCTTCTCGCACAACACGGCGACGTTCATGCTCATGGGCGACGTATGCACGCGCAATTGCCCCTATTGCGCGGTGGCGCACGGAAAAGTCCGTCCGCTCGATCCAGACGAACCGCGCCGGATCGCAGAGGCGGTCGCCAGACTCGGGCTCAAGCACGTGGTAGTGACTTCGGTCGATCGCGACGATTTGCCCGACGGCGGTGCCGCGCATTTTGCCGCGACCGCCCGCGCGATCAAAAGCGCTCTGCCGGAGACCCGAGTGGAAGTGCTAGTGCCCGATTTTCAAGGATCGTTTGAAGGTGTCGAGACAGTAGTGCGCTCCCCGGTCGATGTCTACAACCACAACATCGAAACCGTACCGAGCCTGTATCGGACCGCACGGCCCGGCGGGCAGTACCATCGTTCGCTGGCGGTGCTGAAGCACGCCAAGCAGTTGTCGCGTGCGATCGGGCGCGAGGTTCTCAGCAAGGCGGGCGTGATGCTCGGGCTGGGCGAAGAGCGCGCCGAGCTGTCGCAGGTAATGCGCGATCTGCGCGATGCGGAGTGCGAGATCCTGACCCTTGGGCAATATCTGCGGCCGTCGAAAGACCATCTGCCGGTCGCGCGTTATGTCCCACCGGAGGAATTCGCCGACCTGAAGCGCGAAGGACTTGCGATGGGCTTTCGCCACGTCGAGTCCGGCCCGCTGGTGCGCAGTTCCTACCACGCATGGGAACACGTCGGCTGAGTCGCTTTCCATATTTCGATAACGTCTCAGCCATGCCACTTTCCGTCGGCGGCGTGCTCTTCTGTTGATTTAATCGAGTTCAATCAATTTGATTAAGAGTGATATTCCAAACCAGAAAAGAACGAAGAGCCAAAGAAAACGCGCCACCGTGATTCCACCGGCGGCGCGTTTTGACATCGTGCTGAAAGAGGTATTACTCGCGTAGTTCCTTGGTTTTGTGCTCGCGCGTTTGCAGGTACGCGTCTTGAACCGCACCGTAAAGGTCAACCGCGTAGCGG
>Ga0074044_10003904_pt1 | contig 12510 bp, 8 predicted proteins | sample BogForMeECP23OM1_FD_94443 | JGI IMG/M metagenome (GOLD analysis project Ga0074044, IMG submission 94443) | Bog forest soil microbial communities from Calvert Island, British Columbia, Canada - Bog Forest MetaG ECP23OM1 | ecosystem: Environmental > Terrestrial > Soil > Wetlands ...
ATGGAATTTTGATGGCAAGCCGGTCGACCGGGACTATCTCGAAAGAGTCAGCCCACTTCTTGTTCCGTACGGCCCAGACGGTGCCGGCTCTTATTCCAAGGGAAACATCAGCATCCTGTACCGAGCCTTTCATACCACGAAGGAGTCGCGCCGGGAAACGCAGCCTCACGTCACGCCAGCAGGCGCCATCCTCACCTGGGACGGGCGCTTGGACAATCGCCCCCAACTCATCGGTCAGTTGGGCGATCTTGTGACCGCGCATTCCACCGACGTTGAGATCGTCTCCGCTGCTTATGAATATTGGTGGGAAGACTGCTTGTCCATGCTGATCGGCGACTGGGCCCTCTCGATCTGGAACCCGCACACGCGGTCACTGATTCTCGCGAAAGACCCCATCGGCACGCGCCATCTCTACTACTCGTTCGACGACAAGCAGGTGTCCTGGAGCACTATCCTTGATCCCCTCGTCCTTCTTGCAGGAAAAACCTTTGCGCTCTGCGAAGAATACATCGCCGGGTGGTTTTCGTTCTTCCCCGCCGCTCATTTGACACCCTACGTCGGGATTCATTCCGTCCCGCCGTCCTCATCGGTGCTCATACGGGCGGGAAAACATATCGTCAGCAAGTATTGGGATTTTGATCCGAGCAAGAGAATCCGTTATCGCACGGATGGCGAGTACGAAGAACATTTCCGCGTCGCTTTCGCCGAAGCCGTGCGGCGCGGGCTCCGCTCCGACAGCCCCATCCTCGCCGAACTCAGCGGCGGCATGGATTCCTCCTCCATCGTCTGCATGGCCGACGCCATCATCGCCCGGGGTGCCGCCGAAACCCCCCGCCTTGACACCATCTCCTACTACGACGACTCTGAACCCAACTGGAATGAGCGTCCCTACTTCACCAAAGTTGAGGAAAAGCGCGGACGCACCGGTTGTCATATTGATCTTGGGTCACAAGAATCGTTCAGGTTGCAGCTTGAGAGTGATCGTTTCGCAGCTACTCCAGGTTCCGGTGGTCGTCCGAACGAAGCCGCCAGACAGTTTGCAACGTGCCTGACTTCACACCGATATCGCGTCGTCCTCTCCGGCATCGGCGGCGACGAAGTCACTGGCGGCGTACCGACACCCACGCCAGAACTCGAAGACCTTCTCGCAAGAGCGAAGTCCCGGGAGCTCGCACATCGGCTGAAGGCTTGGGCACTCAACAAGAGAAGGCCCTGGTTCCATCTGTTCTTAGAAGCAGCCCGAGGGTTTTTTCCTCCCGCTCTCGTCGGCGTCCCAAAGAACAAGCAGCCAGCGTCCTGGCTCAATCCGGCCTTCGTCACACGGAATCGGTCGGCTTTGCAGGGCTACGAAAGCAGGCTGAATTTTTTTGGCCCTCTGCCGAGTTTCCAGGAAAACGTCTCAGCATTGGAAGCATTGCGAAGACAACTGGGATGCGATGCCCTTCCCTCAGAGCCGCCCTACGAAAAGCGTTATCCTTACCTCGACCGCGCCCTCCTGGAGTTCATGTACGCCATCCCTCGAGAACAACTCGTCCGCCCCGGCCAGCGCCGCTCGCTCATGAGGCGTGCCCTCGTCGGCATTGTTCCTGATCAAATACTAAATAGGAAACGCAAAGCCTATGCCGCCCGTGGACCAATAGTAGCAATCTCGACCGAATGGGCCGGTCTAGTTGAGATCGGCCAGCAAATGGTCAGCGGCTCCTTAGGTATCGTTGATCCCAAGGATTTTCTTGAGGTCTTGCAGAGAGCTCGGCACGGCAAAGAGATTCGCACCGTCACCCTGATGCGCACGCTGGGTGTGGAGTTTTGGCTGCGTGGTATCAGGAACCAGAAGGTCCTCCGTAGCCACGCGACGACTCAGACACATGTTTCCCTGGCCCTAGAAGCAGGGAGGACGGCAGCGGACCCGTCTCCATGAGAACGCAAAAACTTCAGCTAGCTGTCCAAAGGAACGCCAAAAAGAAAGGGGGTGAAAACCAATGAAATACAACAAGCCAGAAGTCAAGGTCCTGGCATCTGCTATCGACGCGGTTCAATCCGCGAACAAGCTGGTGACGAACGTGCTTGAAGGCCAATCAATGACCATATATGCCTTTACGCACAACGCGTACGAAGCGGACGAGTAATAGATATGTGCCGGAGCGCCTATTGAAACTGGTGCTCCGGCATACAATCTGTAATCAATTTTCAAATCATGCATTTTTGTCCTCGGGCCCAGGCCACCGTCTCGGCTCTCTCTTACGCATAATGTGTACGAAGCGGATGACTGGGTAAATACAAGCCGGAGCACGCCAAAGGCAGCGAGGCAATCCGATACATAAGTCCCGACACATCGTCTGAGGCCGGATGCGGGGCTACATTGATGAAGAGGCTCGAACCGATGGAAAGCACAAACCCCAAAATTGTTATCATCTCCGCGGCGGTCAACGCCATCCAAGGTAAAGTCTCAAAGAATGTGCGGTAGTTCCGACCGTCTTCCCGTATCTGTTCATCAGCGCTCCTTTCGATATATCCGATAAGTAATACTCAAGGTTTTCATTTGCGACTTTTGGCATGTTGTATCAGCGTTCGCCCGGCCTCAGATATTGATCGAACCAAGCGACCACTCGATTGCAATAGTCCACCTGATTCGCATAGCTCCAATATGATGGCGAGTGGCCTTCGCCTTCGTATCTTGCATACTCAGCTACCTTGCCAAGCCGACGCAGTCCCACGAATATTTCATCGCCGAGGAATGGAGCAACGCTTGTATCATTCGCCCCATGGACAATCATTAAGGGCGTTTCAACTCTGTCTAGATAGAAAAGCGGCGAGTTTTCGATGTATCTGTCCCGAAACTGCCATGGTGTCCCGCCCATCAGTCCCTGCCCCTGTTCTTCGATCGCAGTACCGTAAGTCGATCCGTCCTTGTTCATCGCTCCGAAATTTGCAACATTGTCCGCGTACCCGTCTGCTTCCATCGCAGCTTTGAACCGCCTCGTCTGCACAATCAAGCTTAAGGTGCTGTATCCGCCGTAACTGTGTCCCATCACGCCGAGACGCTCAGGGTCTGCTATTCCCATTTCGATGACTTTTGTCACGCCCGGCAGCACGGTTTTTGCTAGGTCGATCATGGGCGTGCCCAGGCGCTGAGGCGCATCAGGCAACAGGACAGCATAGCCACGTGTCGCGAGCAGTTGCATATTGAACGGACCACCAGGACCCAAGCCGAAACGGTCAAAATTATTTGATAGTGAAATGCCGCCGTATACCAAAACAACGAGCGGATAACGTTCTCCCACCTGATAGCCAGCAGGGAGAAGTAATGCTCCCTGCAATCGTTCACCGTCGTCGCTCGACCAATCGATCAGTCGTGCAGCGCCCATCTTAACCTTGTCGAACTGTGGATTAAGGTGTGTTAATCGCCCCGGATTTTCGAATCCAAGGTCACTAATCCATAAATCCGGGTCGTGCTGAGCGTCTTCGGCGAAATAGGCTATGTGTCGCCCGTCCGACGTCGTTGCAAACTGCGGATCCAAGTTCGCGCAGGCATAGCACTGTCCCCTCTCAAGAAGCTTGCGACTTTTACCGTTCACCAGATCGATCTTGTAAAACCCGTTCTGCTTGCCGGTATCATCGTGCGTGACAACTACAGTTGATTTTCCATTGTCGGACGTCCACAATCGCTGTCTGGCGCGGGGAATCAGCGCGATAATTTGACGATTTGGTATTTCTGCAACCTTCTCTGCGTTACCATTCTCGACGGATGCCTTCCATAGCGCTCCGTCTTCAATGAAGAACACGTTACTCTTGGCATCCCACAAGGGCACAGATGCCTTGTGTTGAGGCGGCTCGGTGAGTGGCGTGAGTTTGGTGATGTTGCGTGGCACCCCTCCACGTGCGTCCACAACGTAGCAGTCTCTCAATGGATTTCCTGGGCCACCAGTATGATAGCTCATGAGCATTCCGTCTGGAGACCATCCGAACTCTGCTCCGTCATAGTCCAGCCGGACGTCAGAAGCCAGGATCCTTTCCTGGCTTGTTTGAACGTCGACAACCACAAGGTCAAAAAGAATCTGTTGCGACCCCTGGGTTTCAAAGCGTTTGGGGATTGTGTACGCAACTCGGGAACCATCAGACGAAGCTAGAATTTTGGCGATTTTCTGCCCGCGAACAACCGTCTTCGTTTTTCCGCTCTCCACGTCGACTAGAACTAGGTCGCGCAACTTGCCATTCAAACTCCACGGATCGGACTGCGCGGCCTCTTTGTCGCTCTCCCGTTTGTTTCTCGACTTGTATAAAACCACGCTTGGACCTGATGTTTTGCCAACGGCCGGCTCGTCATTTGCAGCAACGGACTTGGGTTTCCTGACATAGTTTTCGGCACTCAAATCGTGTGGCAAAGCAGTGATGAGTAGGTCGCGTCCGTCTGGCATCCATTCGATCTCATCAGCTCTCACTGCTACATCGGAAACCCTCCTAAGCTCGTTCGCGGCCACCTTCCAAACCCAAAGCTTTGCCTGACCACTGCCATCCCGATCTGAAAGAAAAGCCACGTACTGGCCATCGGGGGACCACGTCGGGAGCCAGTTTTCGCTTCCCCCAGGGGTCAGATTCTTCACCTCCCCGGTTTCCGTATTTGAGATGTATATATCGTCGCCGACGACCCCGAAGGGGATTCCCGTTCGAATCCATGCTCCCGCATCTAAAGACTCAGCTTTGGAGTTGTCTCTTACAACATAGACGAGGCGCCTTCCATCAGGTGAAAAGCTCATCGATGACCATCCAAAGCCACCGAAGGATCGTACTCTCAAAACGTCTTCCACAGGTAAAGGCCGCGCATCCTGCGCCTTTGCTGCATTGGGGAGACCGACAGCCCAACACAGAAACGCGTCCAATAAAACCAGAGCGAGTTTGCTCTTGTTCGTGCGCACCATTCCCTAAATCCAATGGATCACAAGCTTGTTGAAAAAAATTTGATGACGTAATTTGCGCAGCTCACGCAGATCTACTTCAAAAGACAACCTTCAATGCGAACTGCATTGAGCGCGGTCCACCTTGTTGGTAAAGTGAGCTCAGGATTCCCAAGTTGCTCCCCAACGTGCCTGTAGCCTGGCCAAAAGTGCACCCGGCCGAGAAGGCGGGGGATGTACTGACGGGGGAACAGAAAGTTGAGTTGATTCTTCCAAAATTCGGATGATTGAAAATATTGAAAGCCTCAGCCCGAAACTGCAACTTTAGCCTCTCATATATCGGAAAGTCTCGTCGAACGGCCAAGTCCATTTGCCAGGCTCCAAAGCCTCGCACAACATTGCGAGGTGCGTTCCCGAGGCCAGAAGCCGGCGCGCTGAATGCATTTGGGTTCACAGCGCGCCCTCCGGGGCATCCGAGACCGTTGTCATATAGTGCAGCGCACTGCGCCCCATAAATGTAAATCGCTTGGCCTGCCACTAGATCCAGTCCGGAGTAGTAGGACTGTCCGGTACCTAGATCGATGGTCGGATTTCCCAGTAGGGTCACCGGAAACCCTGTCCGTGTCGTGAAGCGGTCATCCAGTCCCCAATGATTTAGTACGGCCTGCAGGAATCTAGTTTGACCAACGTTAGGTACGTCGTAGGAGAAGGCTGCCGAGAAATTGTGGCGGACATCGAAGTCACAATCTCCGCGCTGAAATGGGAAGTTATAGTTCTGCGATCCATAGTCAATGCAGTGGGACCACGTATAAGAAGCTAAAGCTGTCAGGCCTCGACTCAGCCTCCTCTGGAATTGAATCTGCAACGCATTATAGTCGGAGGTCAGCCCGTTTTGGGTGAGGTACAAGGTTCCGATATTGGAATTATTCATGGTGCTTCCGCTGATCTCGCTCTGCTCCAGCAACCTGGCTCCATGAGAGCCAACATAGGAAATAGTGAGCACCTGCGACTTACCGAGAGCCTGTTCGATACTCCCATTCCATTGCACCGTGTACGGGAGCTCGAGGCCCGATGGAAATGCCCAAACCTGTCTGTAGGGCGCCACCGGTGGATTGACGATCGGAACAGCGACGTCCGATGCGGGCAATGGAAACGGGACGGAAAACTGAATTGCTTTGCCGCTGCTATAGCCCGGCCCCTGAAAACCACTGGAACCGAGTTGTTGGCCCGTATCGTAGAAGATACCCACGCCTCCCCGTATCACCGTCTCAAAGCTCGGCCTGTCCCGCAGCACGTAGGCCGCCCCCAATCGAGGGGCAACGTTTGCCCAGCTCGTCTTCCAGAGCGGGGTGCCCTCCGGTGCAAGCGTGTAGGTGCTGGGGCTCGAACCCTCAATCGTGTATGGCTTGATCCCTTCAGTGACACCCGGTGCTGGATTTACCTCCCAACGTAACCCCAAGGACAAACCGAGCCGTGGCGTTGCTTTCCACTCGTCCTGTACAAACGCCGAGAAATTCTGGTACAGCGGGTACGCTGGAGCCAAGCTCTGTGAGATCGCACCAAACGCAAGGTTCGCTTGGATGGAATCCTGGCTGAGATAGAGGTATTCGGCGGACGGATTGATGGGCGTCGCAGTCGGTGTGAGTCTCCTGTAATCCACACCGAACCTTAACTGATGCCGTCCTAATGAGATCCCCACGGTGTCCACTAAATTCCATTGCCTCTGGGTCGCAAACTCTTGGAGCTGGCTGATTCCAAGCTCATATCCGCTGTAGATGAAAACAAGAGATAATCCTGCCCCCGCGTCTACTCCTTGGAGTTGCCCTAGGTTGACTGGTGTGCCTCCTCCGAATTGATCGATGACTTCGGCGCTTTTCACATGGTTCGAGCTGTAATTAACGCGAAACTGGTTGCTGAACCGATTTGAAAAAGCAGTGTCCACACCTGTGGTGTAAGTTCGCGAAATATACTCCGACGAGTTGTGCTCAGTAGGAGTTGCTACTAGTCCGGACCCTCGGCTATTGCTGTTCGATGGCGTGTCGCTGAACCGGAAGAAGAGTCTCAGTTTTTCATTCACCACGTGGTCCAACCGTACGCTCGTCGAATCAAGTGAACTCGGGTTAGACCAACTCGCAATGAACTGAGCGACCCCATTTACCGTATCGTCTGATCCATTTGCTACGGGAAAGGCGTTCAGCACCTGTTGAAGGGGTTGAGGTGTACTTGAGCGCAGGGCTTCGTCCGGCACATAGTTGACTGTTGCCGCTTGTGGTTGAGTGAGACGCAGTCCTTCATAAGAAACAAAGAAGAACGTTTTATCCTTCCCATTGTAGAGTCCAGGAACGTGCACCGGGCCGCCGATTGTTCCGCCGAAATCATTCTGCCGTAAGGCCGGCTCTTTCACATTGAAGTAATCATTGAACCAATCGTTGGCGTCGAAGACGCCGTTGCGCACGTAGTCGAAAACGGTCCCGTGCCATTGATTGGTGCCCGACCTCGTCTCCAACGCGAACTGACCACCGGGGTTGCGTCCATATTCCGCAGAGTACGTTGAACTCTGGACACGAAATTCTTGAAGATCGTCCACTGGAACAAGGGCCTGAGTGGTTCCTAATGCGGTCGCTGCAGGCACAGACCCGCTAGCCCCTGCACCCGCAATCATGTTCACACCAGCAGTTGCACCCAAGTTCGCGCTGACGCCGTCTACAGAATAAACATTTGATTCTGCACGTTGCCCGTTGACACTGAATTCGCCAGTCTGACCAAGGAGCGAACCTGTATTCTGCGGGCTTTGAGTAACTACGCCAGGGGTGAGCAAGATCAAATCCTGGAAACTACGTCCATTCAGCGGCATGTTCTCCACATACTTTCGGTCCACGACCGTGCTGACCGACGCATCCGTCGTATTGATCATCGACGTGCCACCTTCAACCGTGACGACTTCGGAGGCCGAGCCGATCGGCAGAGTGAAGTTGATCGCAAGTGCGTCCTGAACGTGAATCACGATGTCGGGTTTAATGATCGTCTTGAATCCACTGTTCGAAACCTGAATGCGGTATGTGCCGGGAGGAATATTCGGCACTACATAATAGCCTTCGCCATTCGTCTTTCCAGAATATTGCACTGCTGTGTCGTTGTTGACGATCAACACATCGGCGCCGACAATCACCGCACCAGAGGGATCGAGGACGATGCCGCTTACGGTCCCGTTCGGTGACTGCGCTGGGGCGGTGTTTATGAATAGAACGAAAGCTATGAAATACAGAACAGTCAGCCTCACTCGCACGCGGCATCTCCTCGGGGGGAAGTGCTTGCACTCACTCTCCCCGTTTTCGCTGGAGCTGACGCAGTTGTACCAACCCACCTTCATTGAATTACACCAAAAGGTACTCAAAAAGCGCCGGCGCGCCTCCGTGCTATGGATGGTTTGGGTCCACCTTGAGGTAAGCAAACAGGAAGGGTTTACCGCTTGGCTTTTGGCTGCCGCCGTTCGGTTCCACGGTCACGAAAACTGCTTCGATCTGATCGAGTTTCTTCGCGTCGTCGAATTTTAGGACCCACCGCTTTTTTGAGACGTTATCCTCATAAAAGACACCCAGGTTCAAAGCCTGTGCCTTGTCGGGCCCGCGCTGTCCCCAAGCCTGGAACGTGCTTGCGTTCTTCAAACCCGGCTGCCGGTCGAGATCGTAGGCATAGAAAATCAGTGATTTCGATTTTGTGTAGAAAATACGCCCATAAGACTTCTGCGTAGCACCGTTTTTCGCAACGTCAAAAACCTCGGCAACATAGAGGTCACGCGCTCCCATCAATTCCCGAATGTCTCGATCATGGGCGAGAAGTTCTTGCTGCTGGTCGATTGTCGAATCACGGTCTTTGAGCAATTGCGTGAGTTCCGCGACCTTAGCTTCCAGTACCTTGGACCCCCCATCGTCCCGAGACCTCAGGGCTTGCAGGGTATCTAGTTCCTTCTGCGTCTTTTGAAGCGATGCTTGTGCCGCATCCAGCTTCTGCGTTGCCGCTGCTTCATTTGCAGCGAGCCGTTGTTTCTCCTCGTCGCTTGTCTTCGAGGCACTTTCAAGTGCCGCCTGCGCATCCTTTAATTTGGTTATTTCTGCCGACTGTTCTTCCACTTGGTGGCGCAGGCTGGCGATCATTTTGTCCCGCTCCGCCATCTGCGCAATCAACACCTCACGATCATGCCCCGCATCGCTTATCTGTTGCTGGAGCGCCGCAGTCGGCTTTTCGGTGGCTGCTTGAGGGACTGGTGCATTCTCAGCCCCACGCCGTATGCCTGCCCGATAGGCATAGATTCCCAGCGTTGCCGCAAGCAGAATCGCCGCCGCAAACGGAAGCCATACTGTATTCCAATGCTCGCTAAGAACCGGCTTCCCGTTTGCCTCAGATAGCTCCGTTACTCTTAAAATCTCCGGGTGTGAAGGCTCAGCCCTCGTAACGTCATTCTCTCGCGCAAGGCGCCTTCTGAAGGCAGCCTGTGCCGCCTCAACGGACCACGTTTCTGTTTTGGATGCGAGTTCTCCCGATCCTTCCGCGGCAAAGAGAGGCGCACTAATCTCAGCAGCTGCCTGAAACTCCTTCAGGGCTTCCCTGCACTGGGGGCAACCCGCTAAATGCTTCCGCAGCTTTGTCTTTTCTTCCTCGGTTAGTTCGCCAGAGGTGGAAACGGCACACAATTCGAGAAATTCTTCATGCGGTCCCATGGCTGACCATACTTCTTCGTCTGGACTTCCTCCTCTATGTACCATACTGTTTAGCGATTCTGCAATTTACTTTCGCGCACCTGCTTACGCAGCTTTTCCAGCCCCCGGTAGTAGTGATGCCGCACATTTCCCAGGGACTGCCCTAGCTTCTTGCCAATTTCCCCGAGCGTATACCCTTCGTAAAAATGCAATCTCAGCGTTTCATGTTGCTCTGCCGTCAGCTCCCCCATGACCTTCTTCAGCCCTTCTCTTCCGAATAGTGCTTCAATTGAAGAATCGTAGGCGGGAGTCGCCGCCCCGGCAATACCCGGAACACAGCAATCTAGTTCTGCATTCTTATAGTGGCCCCTCGCAGTTAGGTATCTCCGGCGAGAAATAGCCTTTCGGTAGGTCATCTGAACGACCCAGGACCGCGCAGAGCTTTTTGCAGTGTCGTACACACCGGCCTCACGATAGATGAACAAAAACAAATCTTGCATCAGGTCATCTGCCTCCGCCTCATCTCTCAGAATCCTAAGAGAAACAATTCGAACCAGTCGCGAATAGCGTTGGAAAAGAAGAGTCAACGCATGCTGGTCACCTTGGGCGATAGATGCTAGCAAGTCTTCGTCGACGATCTCGCGATGATCCTGACATTTGTTAGCGACAGAGCTGCAGTCACCTTCATAATTTGCCAATGGAATGGCTGCAAACCGGGCTGTCACAGGAGAGCTCACAATGGTCCTGCTCCCAGAAAACCGGCATTCTGTGGCTGTTTACAAATGAGGAATGCATTCCGTGGGAATTCATTCGTCAATGTAGGAACCTTTCCTCTGTCATGGTGACCAGTGGGAAACATGTTCAGCCCTTGGCGGGACCTGAAAAGGCCTTCGGAGAGGCTTTTCGAACGTGCAGGAAGAAGCGCAAGATTTCACAGGAAAAGGTGAGCCAAGAAGCGGCCTGTGACCGCACGACAGTCAGCCTCATAGAACGAGGCTTGGTAAGCGCCAAACTGGAAACCATCGTGAAGATGTGCAAGGCAATCACAACTCATCCATCAGACGTCATGCGCCAGATGGAAAAATCACCATTCTATAAGTGATGTACCCCCTATAGAGCCCTTTGTCAATAGGTAAGACATCTAGCAGAGCGTTTTGCTGTGTCCCCTCACCAGTTATCGTTCATTGAAAGAGCACTATGAGCGCGGCCCAACAATTCGGCAATAGACTACGCACACTGCGAAAGTTGCAGAAGCTGAAGATTGGACAACTTGCCGAGAAGGCTGATACAGGAGTCAAACACCTCGGCAGAATAGAGCGGGGCGAGAAACAGCCCTCTTTTGAACTCATCATTGCCTTGGCTCAGGCGTTGAGCATTTCCCCGTCCACGCTTTTTGAATTTGACTCCCCTCGCGCGGATCTCAAGGCCATAAAGAAGCAGTTGGACCAATTCTTTGCAAAACAAGACGTAAAAGACGTCGCAAGACTCACCAGAGTGCTCGCCGCACTTTTGCATCCGTAGGGCCCGCACTCATCACCCGCTCACAATCTTTGGCCGTGTCCCTTAAGAGGCTTCAACGCGAGGTCACCTAGCCGTTTAGTTACCTCGTGATCTCTAGGGCTTCACCTATTCAGCGCGGTTTATCAGCACTCAAATGGGACGCATGTTTACTCCCGGGGAAAGCTAGAACCTTCGTACTATTCTGTTGGCACAGGTTTCCACCCCAGACTTAAAGTCTATGCCGAACGTCTATTTTTGCGATTCGCAAAACCAGAGCTGCGGGATGCTGCGGGCCGTATTGTCATGGGAAGACTGCAATCGCGTGGTCAATTATGGATCGGCGATCCACCTTGGAGACGAGTTTCCCAGCGGATCGATCAATGGGAGTTGCCGACCTACGGTCGCCATCCTGTTCGTTCGCCCCGAAGAAGCCAGCGAGAAATGGGGCGCGGGTTTCTATCGCATAGACACCGATGTGATTGAGATCGACGAAGCTCTCAAAATGGCCACGGCATCACCTCTCATTGCGCACCGCCCGGACGAAACACTCGCCCGACACTGAAGCAGATGTATCGTGCATAAATTTGTTCGATAAGTTCTACGCCCTAAGCACAACCAACACACTTGCCTTCACACGACGGCGGAATTGCACCTTGACTCTCTGAAACAGCGGCGCGTAGCATCCCCTCAAGGGTAAAGGTACCAAAAGGCAACCTTTCGGACCCGCATGCTCTGGTACGCGTTCTTAACACTCTCCTTCGGGCTGAGGAAGGAAGCTTGTGAGAGCAAACAAACAACCTCCAAGAGAACTTGGGTCGCAGCGCCTTCAGGTGAGTTGGCTCAAAGGAAGCGCTTTTCTCATTTTTCTCGCTGCGATCATCCTCTTTGCCACCGTTCTTGTGGCCCGCTTCAGTCACGCTCGACTGACATCCTATTTTCTCATCACCGTGTTGGCCGGGCTCTGCTTCGCAATTGCGCTCCACGCCCGCTACTTGATCCTCTTGCGCAGGGACAATCAGAAAACGGCCAACACTCTCGATATTACTGGGCGTGAGTTCAAGTCCATTTTCCAGAATGCCCTCGACGGCATTTTGATTCTCGACAACCAGGGAACCTGCATCGAGGCCAACCCGGCAGCATTTGCCATTCTTGGTGTGGACCGAGACTTCCTGATGGGGCACTCGATTGCCGAGTTCCTCTGCAAACCTCAAGGCTTCGCCGAAAAATGGGCAGTATTCTTGCAGAAGAAGTATCAGCATGGCTGTGCCGAACTCATTCGCGGGGATGGTTCGCAACTATTCGTTGATTACACAGCCGCCGCCGATTACATTCCTGGCTCCCACCTCGTCATCCTGTGCGACGTCACACAGCGAATGAATGCGCAACGCTCACTCAAAGAAAGCCAGAATCGCTTCCAGCTC
>Ga0074044_10003905_pt1 | contig 12509 bp, 6 predicted proteins | sample BogForMeECP23OM1_FD_94443 | JGI IMG/M metagenome (GOLD analysis project Ga0074044, IMG submission 94443) | Bog forest soil microbial communities from Calvert Island, British Columbia, Canada - Bog Forest MetaG ECP23OM1 | ecosystem: Environmental > Terrestrial > Soil > Wetlands ...
ATGGTTCGTGAATGGGGTGGCGGATACTACGAGTCCGATGATTTCTACGATATCTGCGATGAACTCGGCATCATGGTCTGGCAGGAATTTGCATTCGGCGGCGACATGATTCCCGGAGACGTCCCCTTTCAAGAGAACGTCCGCGAGGAAGCGATCCAGCAGATCAAGCGGCTGCGCGATCATCCCAGCATCGTGATCTGGTGCGGAAATAATGAAGTGGAAACGGGCTGGAGTCACTGGGGCGATCGGCAGGAATTCAAGGAAGCGATCTCTCCGACAATCCGCGATCGCGTCTGGCAGGATTACATGGTGATGTTTGCCGACATCCTCAAGAGCGCGGTCAGTCAGTATGGTGATCCCGTGCCTTACTGGCCCAGTTCCCCCAGCGCCAACTTCGAGGAGATTCCCGATAATCAGCACAACGGCGACATGCACTACTGGGCAGTGTGGCACCAGCAGGCATCGGCGCAAGACTATACCAAGCAATTTCCGCGCTTCATGACGGAATACGGCTTTCAATCTTTTCCGGAGATGCGGACGATTCGGACTTTTGCCAACCAGCCCGAGGACTTTGACATTCATTCCACCGTGATGCGAGCGCACCAGAAAAATAAGGGCGGAAATGAACGCATTTTGACTTATATGTTGCGCGAATACCGCGAGCCTAAGGATTTTGCTTCGTTCGTCTATCTGAGCCAGGTGCAACAGGCGGAGATTATCAAGATCGGCGCCGAGCATTTGCGCCGGCAACGGCCGCGCACCATGGGTTCGCTGTACTGGCAGTTGAATGACTGCTGGCCGGTCGCTTCCTGGGCAAGCGTCGACTACTTCGGGCGCTGGAAAGCGCTGCATTACTATGCCCGGCGCTTCTACGACGATGTGCTGGTGTCGCCCTATTTGCACGACGACAAGGTGGATGTATACGTCGTGTCGGACAACTTGAAGCCGTTTGCCGGAACGATTCACACACGGCTTCTCGATTTTTCCGGGAAGGCTCTGCTCGATCAAACGAAAGATATTCAAGCGCCAGCACAATCGAGCGCGATCTACCTGAGCTTCGATAAGGCCGATCTGGCGGCGAAGGCGGATCTTCACGGCAGTTTTCTGGTGGTCGACCTGGAAGTGGCCGGAAAATCAGTTTCCCGGAACCTGATATTTTTTGATGTGACGCACAACCTGCAACTGCCCGTTATTCCCAAGATCGAAGCTACTCTCAGCTCGGGCGGCGGAGGCTACACAATTACTTTGCAATCACCGAAGCTCGCCCGCGACGTCTATATTTCTTTCGGAGATCTCGACGTCGAAAGCTCGGACAATTATTTCGATCTGCTTCCCGGAGAGCCCGCCACCATTATTCTAAAGTCCGCTGCCACCATCGATCAGCTTAGGGGTGCACTGAAAATCGTTTCCCTGACGGAGGCCTTCGCAGCGAATTGACCCGGCGGCTGCGTCGGCAACGCGGGAGTGTATACTGTGCCAGAATTTCGAGCGGCAATGCACACGCCCGACGTGGTCTCCGAGGATTGCGCGTGAATGTCATCAGTATCGGTGAGGTGCTTTGGGACATCGTCGGGCAGGATGAATACCTGGGCGGCGCCTCGTTTAATTTCTCAGCGCACCTCAGCAGGTTAGGACACACCGTCTCATTCATCAGTGCCGTGGGCGCGGATCCGCGTGGCCAGAGGGTCATCGACAGCATGTCTCGGCTTGGCCTCACGACGGAATATCTGCATTTAGATAACAATCATGCCACCGGCATCGTTTCGGTGGCGCTGGCGAGCGACGGACAACCGAAATTTATTCTTCACCGGCCGGCAGCGTACGATTTTCCGCAGCTCACGGCGGCGCAGTTTGATCGCTTGTTTTCGCGCCCGGTGGATTGGATCTATTTCGGAACCCTGCACCAAGTCAGTCCCCAGGCTCGGCAACTAACGACGGAACTTCTTGATCGGACATCGCAAGCGCGCCGCTTTTACGATGTGAATTTGCGAGCCGATTCCTACACGCCCGCGCTGATCCAACAACTCATGTCTCGGGCAACGGTGGTGAAACTGAATCATGAAGAAGTCGACGCCCTTGCCCGCATGTTCGACACTCGACATAACTCGCAACCTCGGCCGTTGGAGGAGTTCTGCAGGACTTATGCGGACAAGTACAAATGGGAAGGCGTGTGCGTGACCCGGGGCTCGCTCGGCTGCGCGGTTCTGATGAACGGGCAATACATTGAAGCCCCCGGCTATCCAATTCAAGTGGTGGATACGGTCGGTGCGGGCGATGCCTTCGCGGCCGCTTTTCTGCATGGATTGGGCAGCGGATGGTCGCCACGCGAAATTGCCGACTTCGCGAATCGTGTGGGAGCGCTGGTCGCCAGCCGGCGGGGCGCAATCCCCGACTGGTCCATTGCTGAAGCAAGTGCTCTTCAATCAGGACTCGGAACAAAAATTGGAACAAGAACCGCAACCAGCACCGGACGCTTGGAGACGGCATGACCTTGAACTCGGTTTTGTTGAAAGCCACGGGTGTGGCCGCGTTGGGCGGCCTGTTATTTGGTTTCGATACTGCCGTCATTTCGGGCACCACTGGCTTTCTGTCGCAGGTCTTCCACCTCTCTTCGAAGAGCTTGGGCATCACCGTTTCTATTGCGATTTGGGGCACGGTGGTGGGAGCAATGCTGGCCGGATTCCCCGGCGAACGCTATGGCCGTCGCGATTGTTTGCGAGGACTGGCGGTTTTCTATCTCGTCTCCGCGCTCGGCTGCGCCTTTGCCTGGAGCTGGGGGTCTCTGGTTGTGTTTCGCTTTATCGGCGGGCTGGGCATTGGCGGCTCGTCGGTGCTGGCCCCGATGTACATTGCCGAGATTGCCCCCGCGAAATGGCGCGGAAGATTGGTAGGGTTGTTTCAGTTCAACGTGGTGTTCGGCATTCTGCTCGCATATTTTTCCAATTACCTCATCGCACTAACCCATGTGGGCGCCACGGAATGGCGGTGGGACCTGGGAGTTGCCGCGTTTCCGGCTGCGCTGTTTTTTGTGATGCTGTTTACGATTCCGCGCAGTCCTCGATGGCTGGTCAAGAAGGGACGGGTGGCCGAGGCAAGATCGGTCCTGCAGATGACTGGGGACGCTAACTACGAGCACGATCTGCAGGAAATCGTCGAATCCATCGATGTGGAACAGAAGCAGGCGTCGGAGAAATTGCTTTCCCGGAAATATGCTTTCCCAATTTTTCTGGCGGTGAGCATTGGACTGTTCAATCAATTGTCCGGTATCAACGCCATACTTTATTATCTCAACGACATCTTTGCTCATGCGGGATTCAGTCGAGTCTCCGGCAACCTGCAGGCGGTCGCCATTGGAGCGACAAATCTTCTTTTCACCATCCTCGCGATGTCGGTGATCGACAAACTCGGCCGCAAGACGCTGTTGCTGGTGGGGTCGGTCGGTACAGCAGCATGCCTGGCTGGGGTTTCCGCCATCTTCTTTACCCACAGCCATGAGAGCCTTCTGGTATGGCTGTTGGTCGGTTACATAGCCTTCTTCGGCTTTTCACAAGGAGCGGTGATCTGGGTTTATATCTCCGAAGTCTTCCCCAATGCGGTTCGGGCAAAAGGGCAGAGCCTGGGCACTTTCTCGCATTGGATTATGAATGCGCTGATCTCCGCCATATTTCCTCTTATGGCTGCGTCGTCGGGCGCTTACCCGTTCGTTTTCTTTTCAGTAATGATGGTCCTGCAATTCTTCGTGGTTTTGTTTGTGTATCCGGAGACCAAGGGCTTCACTCTGGAAGAAATGCAGAAGGAATTGTCCGCCACATAGCACGCAAACTCGTCAGCCACATTGGGGAATAACTTCGATTCTATGACTACTATTAACTCAAATACTCCAGTCACGACAAACGCATCTCCCGCCAGTTACAAGAGCGCTCTGGTCGTGGTTACAACGCTATTCTTCATGTGGGGATTTCTCACCTGCCTCAACGACATTCTGGTTCCCCACTTGAAGCCGATCTTCGACTTGAGTTACGCGAAGATCATGTTCATCCAGTTTGCATTTTTCTCAGCCTACTTTCTGTTTTCAGTGCCCATGGGAAAGATCGTTGAGTGGATTGGCTATAAGTGGACCATGGTGGGCGGGTTGTTCACTATGGGAGTCGGAGCCCTGTTATTCATTCCGGCGGCGGCAGCTCCTTCTTACCCACTTTTCCTGTTCGCGTTGATGATCCTGGCGGGCGGGATTACGGCGTTGCAGGTTGCGGCGAACCCCTATGTTGCGGTGTTGGGTCCGGCAAAAACCGCGTCCAGCCGCTTAAACCTGGCGCAGGCTTTTAATTCCCTGGGAACCACGATTGCTCCGTACGTGGGTGGTTTGTTTATTTTGAGTGCGGCGCCGAAGAGCATGGACGAGATTCGCCAGATGTCGTCTGAGGTCCTTCACGCTTACCGGTTACAGCAGGCGTCTTCCATCAAGCTTCCCTACCTGGCGCTGGGATTAATTGCCATCGCACTGGGAATTGCGATTGCCACTTTCAAGCTTCCCCCGGTGCCGGCCGCCGAGCGCCATACTGGCGACCGTTCTGGGCACATGCACCTCTGGAAGTATCGCCAACTGGTATTTGGCGCAATTGGAATCTTCGTTTACGTCGGTGCGGAGGTTTCGATTGGCAGCTTTATGGTGAATTATCTAAGTCAACCCAACATCGGCAATCTCACGGAGAAACTCGCCGCCGGTTATTTGTCGTTTTATTGGGGGGGCGCGATGGTGGGCAGATTTATTGGTTCTGCGATTCTCCAAAAGGTTCGCACCGGCACAGTGCTGGGCACGGCGGCAATTGCAACCTGCCTTCTGGTCGGTGTTTCCATGGTGAGCACTGGGCCAGTGGCGATGTGGAGCATTATCCTGGTTGGACTTTTTAACTCCATCATGTTCCCCAGCATTTTCACCCTGGGCATCGCGGAGCTCGGACCGCTTACCGGCGAAGGATCCGGAATCATGATCATGGCGATCGTGGGTGGCGCGGTAGTGCCGGTTTTGGTTGGAGTGCTGGCGGACCGGATCGGGATCCACCACTCTTTTATCCTGCCTCTGATTTGTTATCTCTACATCGTTTACTACGGCTTCAAAGGATCGCAGCCGTCGCGTGCAACTTGAGGTTGTGCGCTCGATTATGAAACCAGTCTTTGTTCTGCCAACCGTTTTGCTAATCAGCATTCTCTGCACCGGCGCGGTCGCACAGCAGCAGCCGTCGTCGGATCCTTGTGCGTCTCTCCAGGAACGCCAGCAAGCCATGGAATTGAAATTGCGCGACTGGCCCGATTTGGCCAGGTATCGAGAAGACGATGCCAGGCTGGGTCCACCCGCTAAAGGGGAATCGAGGGTGGTGTTCCTGGGCGATTCCATCACCCAAATCTGGTCGCTGAGCAGCTCCTTCCCCGGCAAGCCTTATGTGAATCGCGGAATCAGCGGGCAAACTACGCCGCAGATCCTGCTTCGCTTTCGCCAGGACGTGATCGCATTGCAGCCAGCGGTGGTAGTGATTCTCGCGGGCACCAACGATATCGCGGAAAATACCGGGCCGATAACCATGGCGGCGATCGAAGACAATCTGACGTCCATGGCGGAACTGGCGAAGCGAAGTGGAATCCGCGTGGTCATGGCTTCGCTCCTCCCGGCTTTCCAATATTCATGGAGGCCGGACCTGGCCCCGGTGGAAAAGATTCGCGCTTTAAATGACTGGATAAAAAACTACGCTGCGAAAGAAGGCCTGGTTTTTCTCGACTACTTCTCAGCTATGGCGGATGAACGACGTGGCCTCAAGGCCGACCTGTCCGTAGACGGAGTCCACCCGAACAAAGCCGGCTATGCGGTGATGGCGCCTCTGGCGGAGAAGGCGATCGCCGCAGCGTTGAGCAAGAACTGAGAAACTAGGGCGTCGGTTTTGTTCCCGCGAGAAGCAATTTTTCGCGTATTCGCGTCAGGTTATAAGTTGATGTGGGGAAATCCGCATCCGGCGTTTTGCCGACTCGTTGATACAGTGAGAGCGCAACCGCGGGCAGGCCATAATCCTCCGCGATGCGCCCAAAGCCGTACCAGATCGGCTCATTGGGTTCATCGAAGCCACCCGAATCCATGGCTCGCAACAGAAGTTCCCGGGCTTCCTTGGTTTTGCCTATCTCGGCATAAAGACAAGCCAGTGTGTGGACTTCCGCATAGGAGCTGTCCGCCTTATTCGCGATGGCCCGTTGCAGAATGGAGACATCTTCCTCCGTGACCTTGCCCACAAAAAGAGCATTCCAGGTGTAATTATTAAAGTCGCGCATCTCGGCACGATTGTTATCGATCAGGGGACGAATGATGCTCCGCGCCTGGACAAAATTTCCTTTGCCCTCCGCCAGTTGTGCAGACGAGCGTACCGCAGGCAGATCGTCAGGGATGCGCGCCAACCGTGCTGTGATCGCCTTTTGGCCCGCGTCCCAGTTCTTGGTGAACACGCTCGCCGTGACTACTTCTTGCAAGGCCACGTCCGATGCCGGGTGGGCCGCGAGAAGCCGCGAAGACACCTCGAACAGTAGATTCCAGTCCCGCAGCTTCATGGCGGCGTCCGCCAGCAGCAGATCGAGTTTAGTGGCGTCGGAGTCTGTCGCTTGAGCCCGGGCGGATTTCAGTTCGGTAATGTACTCACCGATGGCGAACGACCCCTGCAGCAGCGCAAATGCAGCCAGCCTCATCTTTTTCGGATCGGCATCGTCTCCACGAGTCCAGAAACGCGGAAAAGCCGCGCCGCCCAGCGGATCGTCGCCCGAGTTCAGCGTGGTTTGCTCGCGCGCCCAATCGAGCCAGAGCTTCGCGCCCTTCAGGTCTTTCGCGGCCAGCCGCCGCAGCACTTCGGCGCCGACCGTACCGATAGCGGTGTCTAACGCTTCGATGCGATACCCGGCCGGACCACGCGCCACCAGCATGGTTTGAGGCTTATCTCCCATGCCGGTGGCGCGGATGCGAAATCCTGTTTGCTCGTCGCCTTCAACCGACATCTGCAGGTTCGATAAAATCAGGTCGCGGGCCACCGGCAAAGCGACGTCTTCCGCTTCCAGGCCTTTGCGAACCATGTGTGCGATTCTGGCGTCCTTTTCCGCCTCATCTTTCTGGTCGGCGGGATACGATTCCGCGTAGCGGAACATCTCCTCGGGCTTGGCCCGCGGATCCAGCAGCAGCAAATAAAACTGCTGCACCACTCTTCGTGGATCGCTTTCCGGCTGCAGTACCTCCTTATAAGGACGTACTCTCTGCATCACTTCAATGCGCCCGCGCAGCTTCGAGCTGTCCTCCTGCCCCGCTGCGGCGGCATTCAGCAGATCGAGAGCAAGCGGATATTTTTGCAGGCGGATGAGCATGTTAGCCGCCGATACCAGTATGTTGCTGCGCTCGCTTTCGCTCGATTCACGGCGCGCCGCCTCGGTGATTGCGGAGACCGAACCGTCACGAGCGGCAATCGCCGCCAGCGCGATGCCGTGCCGGGTGGCGCTCGCCGGCAGCGAATTGCAGAGCTGTAAAACGTCATCCCATTTGCTGGCGTAGAACAAAGTAAACAACAGATTATCGTTGTAGCTCTCTCCTTTCTCTTTATTGATTTCCTTCAACGCCCGGTACTCGGCGGCCGCCTCGTCAAGCTTGGACTCGGCAGAGTAGCGCTGGCCAATATCGTCGTGTTCCAGCAGAATCGCCAAATCAGCGTAGTTCGTCCATTCCTTTGAATCGAGGTCGATCGCGGTGCGATAGGCCGCTGCGGCGGCGCTCAGTGCAAAACCTTTGCCAAATCTGCGGCCCACGGCGTCGTGCTCGTCGATCCATCCGAGCGCACTCCAGCCGAGTGCATTCTTGGCGTCGAGTTCGGTGGCGCGTTGCGCCTCCTTACGAGCTTCCTCTCCGAAGCCCGCGCCCAGCAGGGCATAGGCAATCTGGATGTGGTGAAGCGCCTCGGTAGGATGAAGTTTGACCAGATCGGCATACGCCGCGAGCGCCTCGCGCGCCTTGCCCTGAGCGAGCAGTGCCGCGCCTTTTTGAGGAAACGAAATGAGCACCGCGTTTGAATTGAGCAGCGTGTGCATCGCCTGTTGCAACGCCTTGAGTTCAGCCGGGCTGTAGCGAGACTTTACCGAGTCGAAACGCCACACCGCGGTAACCGCGCCGCTCGGTTGCACTTGGTAGTGTTGCGTAAGCTTTCCCGGACCGAGCGCCTGTTCAACATCTTTCGGCAGCACCGGGGCATCAAAGCCGGGCGGCGGCACGATGGTGTAATGCCACTCCGTAACGAATGGCTGGATCTCAATATCATTCTTGCGTGGCTTCCAGCCGGGATTGTCGGGTTTGTCGCTTCCGTCGTCCGATAACACAAAGTCGGGATAGCCCCAGAACAGATTGTCCGACCGAATGGCGGCGACGGCGCTGGTTAAGTCAGAGAGCCCGCGCTTCGCTTTTGCCATTTCCAGCTTCAACTCAAAGGGCTTGGTCAGATCGGATCCGGACGTGTGCTGCAGATTGGTGAGATCTTCGGCGAGGAAGGCATTCTTGACATAGCGTTCCAGACCTTCCCGCGTCTCCTTAGTCTCTTCCTGGCCGTAATTGTTGCGCAGAATTGCGGATTCCTGGCCTACGCCATGAAAAACCTCGACGATGCGCGCCGGGCCATATTCTGAGAGATAGAACTCACGCTGAACGCTCTGCACGTTTTCCGCGGGAGTGTTCACGGGGGTTCGCACTAACTGGCTGTTCTTGGGGCCGACGAGCAACGCGAACCTTCCCTGGTCATTCCAGGGAAGGTACCCGGGCTCGAAATACTCGGCAGTGGCGTCAATCCATGTGCCCGGATTCCCGGGGACGTAAACAATGGCATGATCGAAAAGGCCAATTCCGGCTAGTTCGGGACTGACGTCGGCCTCACCGCGCGTTGAGAGCAGGGCGAGCTGGGCTGGAATGCCCGCCGCCTTCAGCGCGGAAACCACCACAATGGCTTTATCTTTGCAGTCACCGTAGCCACTCTTCAGCGTGTCGCCCGCGGGATGAGGTATGAGCGCCGAGGAACCAAACTCGAGTCCGGTATAGCGGACTTTCTGGTGCACATTGGCCAGCACACGGTGCAGAAGCTCTGGTCCCTTCAATCCCGCAGTACCTTGCAGCAGCGCAGCGACTTCTCCGGGGCGGATGGCACTTTCAATATCCTTGTAATAGCCTTGGGCAACCGCACTCCAGGATTCTCCGGTGGCATAGTCGATGCTCGGCCACAGTTCGAAATCCGATGGCAGATCTCTTTCTGCAGGTTCCAACGCGTCCGTCTCTCCCTGCTCGAACCGTAGAGTCACGATGCCATTCTCTTCGCTGCGTGTTACCTTCACCGCGGGCGCTTTGCGAATCTGGTATTGAAGGTGAATGGAAGTGGGCGCCTTGAGTTCCAGAATTGTGTGCACCAACGGTTCGGTGTAGCCAAAATAAGAACGCCGCATGATCCCATGACTGGAGGTGGGTGCGGTGTCTTCCCAAATCGTTTCTCTTTCCACAATGGAGCCCACCTCAACGTCTGGCAGTGGCCCGGAATACGAGCGCTGATCCTCGTAAATCTCGGGACGCTGATCGTGCTCCGGAGACTCGGTCAAGACCTTCGGATCCAGTATGGAGACGGTTCCATCCGGCGCAATCACACGCGCGCGAATCTCAGGCCTTTTTTGCCGCCATGGGGACCAGGTCGCTCTGGCGGTACCCCAGTCGCGCTGAGCTTCCTTGGTTTCGACCCGATAGACGATTCGCACCCTCGCGGTTGAACGCTCGGCGGAATCGAAAACAACATGACGTTCCTCGAACAACAAGGTGGCATTGGCAAACTTCTTCGCTTTGATGGCCGCAGCCGCCGCGGCAATGTCCTTGGGTTCAGCGGAGAACGCCGCCCCCTCCCAGGGTGCCGATGCCGTGCTTTGGCTTTGCAGTGTGCCTGCGAAAAGAGTCAGATAGAGCGCACACAAGGAGACTTGACGATAGGAACGGATCATAAGTTCTCAATCAGACTGGTAGCTGCTGGACAGTAGAATGTATCGGGAATCTCTGCTCAGGGCAAATATCGACGATTTCACTGATTGACTCGGTGGTGAACGTAAATGCCCGTTACAGCCTAACCACTAGTACAGAGGTAACTTGTTAGGCTTGGGCCGTCTGCCCTACGATTCGCGCATGTCCTCTCATCCGCCGATGCAGTTTCCAAATTTGGCCAGTCGTCGGAGACGCTCGATCCTTTTGCCATTGATTTTATTCCTCGTTACCACTGGTCCAAACCTGGTGGCGCAATCTGGGCCTTCGCATGCGAGCGTCCTGTTCCCTTTCTATCGGCAATATCTCACCGCCGCCGACGCGCATGATGCGGACAAGTTACAGGCACTCTCGTCCGATCAAGGCGTCAAGAAACAACTTCAACAACTGAAGGAATTGAAAGACGAGAAGCAGCAGAAAGCAATGTTCGACCTGGTAGTCAGAACTCAGCCAGAGTCCCCAGAGATCGTCAATGAAAAGATCGTTGGAGACCGGGGCCTGCTCGCTATTCAAGGATACAGCCGGGGAGACGTGCTCGAATTCAAGATGGATCCAGGCCAGGTGCCCAGGGGATACCGCATCGCTAACAACAAACCCGTCAGAAAACGGCAGTATGAACTGATCTTGTTCCAGAGGATCAGCGGGGAGTGGAAGATTTACCGGATGAAGTCCTTCACTTATGAGGATCCCCGCCCAACCTTGGAACCGATTGACAGCTCGCACGAGCAGAAGTACGCAGGGGTGCAGTTCCATTGCAATTTTTCGCAGGAGAACGTTGTTCCGGGCGATAAACAGAACCAGTGGATGAACGAGAGCACTCATTGGAGTTGTTTTGCCAAGCTTCGCCGCAACGCCAGCCTCTGCGACCGCATTGGAGATCTGGTTCCGGCACAGCAAAAGGCATTCTTCGCTGAAAACACGCAGATGCAACAGACGCAGTGCAAGCTCGACGTGGTTGATCTGATCGGCGATCCCAAGATTTGCGCGTCGATCACGAACAGCAAAATGATGCCCGACGCGCAAGGCCAGTGCTTCAAGAAAATCGAGGATTATGACTTCATTCCTGGACTCAATCTCTATTCCCTCGACTCGGACGGAGACGGCCTGTCTGATCTGCAGGAGATCCGGTTCTTCAACACCAGCGCAATCAATCCCGATACCGACGGAGATGGAAAGACGGACTTTGAAGAGGTGGAAGCAATGACCAATCCTCTGGGCGCGGGGAAACTCGGAGACCATCTGAAGTGACGCCCTATTGCGCCCTTATTGCAGCTTCGCGTACTCGGCCTTGGCTTGCTTAAGGACGGGGATATTGGGATCCGCGTCTCTCCAGAGCGTGAGGAAATCCTTGTAGGCGGCGAGCGCCCGCACCCGGGCCGAATCGGCATCCACTCCGTGCGAGGTTCTTGACTGCAAGGCGTTCGCGCGAGCCACTCCCAAATGTGCCAACGCTCCCGTCCAGCAGTTCCAGACGATCCCGCTGTGGTCGAGGATCTTCTGGAACTCGGCGGCGGCAGCACTGCCCTGTCCGGCTGCCAAATAGGCCTCCCCGCTTTCATAGGTTGGATAGAGGCAGGAAATATTGATGACGAACTGAATTTCCCCGAGCTCGATGGCGGATGCAGCCTGCAGAGCTGTCAGGGCGACAGCCGGATTCTTTTTATCCAACTTATCCAACGCCACTTGCGCACGAATCGCAGGCAGCCAAAGCGACTGCATCTGCGTGTCCAGCGGGAAGCGTTTCCCCAAGTCTTGGGCCAACAATTCGGCTCGCGCCGTATCGCCCGCCATGGCCAACCCAAGCGCTGCTTCGCTCTCCGCACCCTGACTCGCGGGAGCGAGCTGCAAAGCCTTTCCCGCTGACTGCCGCGCTTCCGCAGCATAGCCGTAAGCGGCTTCCCGCTGCGCGGCAATCGCCAGATAGATCGATCCATTTTCCTTGCTGTCGGCCCGAACAGCCGCGTCCACGGCGCGCTTGGTCAGTTCCCGAGCTTTGCCAAGATGGCCGCCATACGCCTCGGTGTCGGATGCGAGCGCGAGCCCGACATTCTGATACTCGGGCTGACCGGCAAACCAGTGTTCCTGTTCCGCCATCGCCGCGGAGTCGGCTCCGAGAAAGTCGAGAGCGTAGATGGCATCGTGGACTATGTAATCATCCAGCTTTCGCGCCTGCGTCTCGTGAATGATCTGCCGCGTGTCGTCGAAGCGCTGCAAGGCTATGGAGTAGTTCGCGAGATTCTCATACACAGTGATGATATTCGGCGCCAGCCGCAGGCCTTGCCTGGTGGACTCCGTGGCTTTGCCATACTGCCCTAGTTCGCCGTACACATAGCCCAGATTGCCATACGCTCGGTATTCCCGCGGGTAGCTCTCGATCTCCGCCTGAAACGCCTGGGCCGCTTTAACCAGTTCTCCAGTTACGTTTGAATAGTAGTCGGCGGTG
>Ga0074044_10003906_pt1 | contig 12505 bp, 15 predicted proteins | sample BogForMeECP23OM1_FD_94443 | JGI IMG/M metagenome (GOLD analysis project Ga0074044, IMG submission 94443) | Bog forest soil microbial communities from Calvert Island, British Columbia, Canada - Bog Forest MetaG ECP23OM1 | ecosystem: Environmental > Terrestrial > Soil > Wetlands ...
CTTGCATTTGCAGTCGCGTCAGAAAATGATCACTCTCAACGATATCCAGTCGGCTTTGCGCCGCATTCGCAGTTCCATCTACCTTTCCCCCTGTGCGCGCTCGGAGACGTTTTCCGAATCCACCGCCAACCAGGTCTATTTGAAGCTCGACAACCTGCAGCGCACCGGCTCTTTTAAAGAGCGCGGCGCGCTGAACAAGTTGCTCTCGCTGAGCCCCGAAGAACGCGCCCAGGGCGTGATTGCGGCTTCAGCCGGAAATCATGCTCAGGGCGTGGCCTACCACGCCGGCAAACTCGGCATCCGCGCCCAGATTTGCATGCCTTTGACCACGCCTCTCATCAAGGTCTCGGCGACGCGCGGTTATGGCGCCGACGTGGTGCTGCACGGCGCCAACTACGACGAAGCTTACGAAGAGTCGCTGCGCCGCAGCCAGGCTGAGCACCTCACTTTTGTTCATGCCTTCGATGACGACGCCGTGATCGCGGGGCAGGGAACGATTGGCCTGGAGTTGCTTCAGCAGCATCCTGACCTGGAAGCCGTGGTCGTCCCGATTGGCGGCGGCGGCCTGATTGGCGGCATCGGCTGCGCACTGAAAGAGTCGAATTCTAAAGTTCAAGTCTTCGGGGTCCAGCCCTCGCGCCTGCCGTCCATGAAAGTTGCGGTCGCCGAGGGCCGGCCTGTGACGCTTATGCCGGCCTCCACCATTGCCGATGGCATCGCCGTGCGCCGCGCCGGCGAACGGACCCTGCCGCTGGTCCAGAAGTATGTGGACGACATCGCGACCGTCGAAGAAGAAGAAATCGCGAACGCTATTTTGCTGCTTCTGGAACGCGAAAAAACTTTGGCCGAAGGCGCTGGCGCGGCAGCCATCGCGGCCCTGGTCAACCGCAAGCTGCCGCTGGTCGGGAAAAAAGTCGCGGTACTGGTCTGTGGCGGGAACATCGACGTCACCCTGCTCTCACGCATCATTGAGCGCGGCCTAGTCAAAGACGGGCGTCTGGTGCGCCTGCGCGTCCATCTGCCCGACTATCCCGGCGCGCTCAATCGCCTGACGTCGATTCTGGCGCAACATCGCGCCAACATCGTTGAGACCGATTACGACCGCGCCTATCATGGCGTGGGCCTGGGTGAGACCGCGATCGAAATCACCATGGAAACGCGTGGGCCCGACCACATCGCCGAAATCATCTCGGCGCTGGGCGCAGCGGGCTACACGCAGGAACGCGTCCTGTAGGGCTTGATTGTGTGGGGCGGGCATTTCTGCCCGCCTGCGCTGTTAATAACAGTTAAGCTGAAGGCGTAGTATTTCCCTTGCCATCTTTGACCTGATTGGAGATCGATGGATTTGGATGATAATGATCCTGTGAAGATGTACGTGCGAGAAGTCGCCAGCGTTCAGCCCCTGACGAAAGAAGAAGAAACCCATCTGTTCCAAGAATTGAGAAAATCAGGTGAACTGCGAGAGGTTGCGGAAAGGCGCTTGCTCGAAAGCAAGCTTCACTTGGTCCTGCCGATTGCGGAGCGACACGCGTCCAGCGGTCTTTCCATGTTGGATTTGATTCAGGAAGGCAACCTCGGCCTTATTCGGGCTGTCCAACACTTCCCGGAAACCCCTTTCGACGACTTCTCGACCTATGCCATTGATTGCATCGAGGAAGCCATCTCCGAAGCTTTAGGGAGATCGAAATCGAAGTAGTGAAGGGTCCCGTAGCTTCTGTTAAATCGCGGTCGCACAAGGAACCGCCAGACAGAGCCATCAGAAGATCAAACCTTATTCAAACTGCTTCCGAAACCGCTCCATCTGATCCTTCACCTCGCCCACTTCTCGCCGTAGTTCGGCCACTTCCTCTTCCAACCGAGTAATGCGCACCGCATCCGTCGAATGGTGCTCGACCGCCGCGCCAGTCTGCACCGGCCCTTCCGCTTCCTCCACATCCCCGCCCAGCAGATGAGCGTACCGAGATTCTTTCGTGCCCGGCTGCCGAGGCAGCACCTTGGCCAGCGGCGGCTCGCGCTGCATCAGCTTCTGTAATGCCGATTGCACATCCTCCAGCGTTTCGAAGCGGTGCATGCGCTCGGCACGTCCGCGGAGTTCGCCCGGCGTCTGCGGACCGCGCAAGAGCAACACGCCCAGAATCGCAGTCTCAGCCCGCGTGAAGTTAAACACCTCCTGCATGCGCTGCTCGTACTTGGTTACGCGGCTGTCGGCGCCGCGCGCGGGGCCGGCCATGCGCTGCTGTTGAAGGCCATCCAGGGCATCGCGGACGGCGTCTTCGTCCAACTGCATCACCGGATCGCGATTCGTCTTCTGGTTGCAGGCATTCACCAGCGCGTTCAGCGACAAGGGATAGTATTCCGGCGTGGTGATGTCCTTTTCGATCAGCGACCCCAGCACGCGGACTTCGGTTTCCGTCAGTTTGATTTCCATGAGTTCTCTAACCGCTCCGATTGTATAGAAACAGCTAAAGTCAAAGGCCGCGGACAGGAGTGTCCGCGCCACACAATCAACGACCGGCGGGGCACGGTATACTCGATAGTTTGCCGGACGCATCCAATAGAATCAGTTGCCAGCGGCCAGTTGCCAGTGTCAAGACGGAAGGCAATATTCGGCCTGCTTTTGCTGGCAACTGGATACTGGCAACTGGCCACTGCATTTCAAGGAGGAATCGTGAGGAAATACCTGGGAGTTATGGCGGGCGTGGCTGCGTTGTGTGTGATGTCGTGGGCGCAGACTCCAGCTCCAACTCCAGCTCCGGATCAAGCCCCGGCCCAGGCTCCAGCGCCCGAGCCAACTCCGATTCCGACTCCAGCGGAAAAACCCGCCGCCCCCGCGCCCCAGTACCCGCGCATCGACCTGTTTGCCGGCGGTACGTACGCCGAGGCCGGCCTTTTCAACGCTGGACATTGGGCTGGCCTGCCCGGTTGGGACGCTGCGCTCGGCCTGAACGCAACCCGTTGGCTGGGGTTCGTGGTGGAAGGCGGTCAATACTTCGGAACGTCGAAGATTCCGACCAACACGCCGGCGCCATTTCCTTCCTGCCCGAACGGCTTCTGCCCGGGCACTTATCCCACGTTCGACGTGTCGACGCGAGAATACAACTTTCTTTTTGGCGTTCAGTTTGCCCGGCGCAAGTATGAACGCTGGACGCCGTTTGGCGAACTTCTGTACGGACATCAGGGCACACGCGGCGTGGCGACGGGTGGGAGCGCTACTGTAACGGAAGTGGGAACGGGCCGGGCGCTGGTGGCCGGCGGCGGCCTCGAGCGCAAGATCAATCAGCGTTTTGGGTTGCGCTTCAAGGCCGATTACTTACAGACGGGCACCGCGTTTCCGGCTCAACCCAAGCAGAAACAGGACAACTTCCGGTTCTCGGTGGGCGTCGTCATCCACAACGTGCACAAGAAGAAGCGCACACTCGAGGATGAAACTCAGGTCGAACCTTAAGGCAGTCGTTGGCCGCTAGTCGTTGGTCGTTGGTAAACCACGGCATTTGTCCAACGCATCCAACGCAGCGTTCGCGAACGGCTAACGACTGACGGCTAACGACCGCAACCTACGAGCGGCGCAGAAGGTCGCTCAGCGGTTTGGTCTTGGACCGTACTTCGTCGGCGAGATCGGAGCCTTTTTCGACTGCTTCCTCGAAGCGGTCCTTCGCTTCGTCCGTCCAGTCGGAGACGGTGTCCAGGGCATCGTCGTAGGAGCGCCGCAGGTCTTTCCGCAACTGCCGCCCCGTCTTCGGAGCGAGCAACAGACCGAGGGCAGCGCCGACACCGAGCCCGATCAGCAGAAAAGTAACTGCGGTGCCGACCGTACCTTCCGAACTCTCGTATTTTCCAATGCGCATAAGAACCTCCCGATCACATCCATTCTAGACCCGAATTGAATGGGTAATTTGTGATTTGTAATGGGGAAGCGAAAACCCGACGGCCCGGTTCGCAGAACCCTCTCCGCCTGTGTAAAATAAACTGTTGACCCCAAGTGCGGCGGAAGCCCCGGCGACCTCCAACCAATAGGCCATTAGCGGGCCTGATGAGGACCCCGGACCTGCCTCGCTGCCCAGAATTCCTAGCAGAGTGAAGGAGATGTAAACCAGCAATGTCGATTCCAGCGACCCAACTCCGTCCCGGCATGATCATCAAGCACAACAACGATCTCCATTCCGTGTTCAGCGTCGAGCACCGTACCCCGGGAAACCTGCGTGCCTTCATCCAAGCCAAGTTGCGCAATCTGCGCACTGGCGCCATGTTCGAGCATCGTTTCCGCTCTCCTGACCCCATCGAGAAGGTCAACGTGGATGAGGAGAACATGGAGTTCCTCTACGCCGACGGCGACAGCTACTACTTCATGAACACGGAAAACTACGAGCAGACCCACCTGACCCGCGATACCCTTGGCGATGCGGTGGATTACCTGACACCGAACCTCCAGATCAAGGTGGAGTTTTTCGATGGCAAGGCCGTAGGCATCGAGTTGCCGCAGACCGTGGTTTTGACTGTGTTGGAAGTTGAGCCCGGCCTGAAGAGCGCAACCGCTTCGAGCGTGACCAAGCCAGCAAAGACCGAAACCGGCCTGATCGTGCAGGTGCCGCCGTTCATCAACGAAGGCGAGAAAATCAAAGTCGACACGGCGGAGGGGACGTATTTGTCGAGAGCGCAGTGAAAGTCAGAAGTAAGAAATCAGATTGCAGAAGTGAACCCTTGGCACTAGAAGTGTCGCCGAAATCTTAGGATTTTACCTCTGCAATCTGACTTCTGACTTCTGTAATTGACCTCATGGTTTCCAGAGCGCAATCTTCAGTGCAGGCTCGCCGCTTTCTGGTGCGTGGACGTGTGCAGGGCGTCGGCTTCCGCTGGTTTGTGGAGCGTGAGGCGTTCATTCTGCAGATTGCCGGGTGGGTGCGCAACAATGCTGACGGCACCGTGGAAATTCTGGCACAGGGGACACGTGGCCAGTTGGCGGGATTGCACTCGCGGTTGCGCGAGGGCCCACGAGCGGCGCGCGTGGATGAGGTGGAAATATCCGAAGCTCAGCCGGTCGCCGGCCTGAATTCATTTCTAATTCAAGGAGCGTAGATGTCGACCAAGTTAGCCGTGGATTGCGACGAATTGAAGAAATTGATCCGGGAGGTGCCCGACTTTCCGAAAAAAGGCATCCTGTTCTACGACATCACCACGCTGCTTAAGGATAAAGCCGGGTTCGCGCGGCTGATTGACGCGCTCTCGGAGAACTATGTCGGCAAAGGGATTGACCTGGTGCTGGGCATGGAGGCTCGCGGTTTTATCTTTGCACCCGCGCTTGCCTACCGCCTGAATGCTGGCTTTGTGCCTGTCCGCAAGCCGGGAAAGCTGCCCGCTGAAACGGTGCAAGTCAGCTATGACCTGGAATACGGCAGGAACGCGCTGGAGGTGCACAAGGATGCCATCGGAAAAGGCCAGCGCGTTCTGATCGTGGACGATCTGCTGGCTACCGGCGGAACGGCGGCCGCGACTGCAGAACTGGCCAGCGGTTTGGGCGCGGAAATTGCCGGCCTGGCGTTTGCGGTCGAACTGGACTTCCTGAGAGGGCGCGAGAAACTGGCGAAGTACGACGTGTTCTCACTGCTGCACTATGATCGCTAGAACCGATCGGTAAATCGGACCGGTCAATCACCTTCTACGGACGCTGCATGATCCAGATTTCGATCTCAAGCCGGGCCAGACTTTGCTTTTTGCTGGTGGTGACGCTGGCTGGAGCATCCGCGGTCGGTGCGGATTCTGACCCGCTTCCGCCTTCTGTCATTACGGCGCCTCTTTCGGTCGACCAAGTCGTAAGTAATCTCATCCACAGAGATGTAGAGCGCGCACAGGCTCTCGGCCACTCTGAATCCACCCGCGTGTATCACCTTTCCTATCGCGGATTCCCGGGCAATCGCGACGCCGAAATGACGGTGGAGGCTACTTATGACAGTCCTTCCACCAAGAGCTTTAGGGTCGTCTCCCAAACGGGATCGAAGCTGATCATCGATCGCGTATTCAAGAGGCTGCTGGAGAGCGAAAAAGAAGCGGCCGAACCCGAAATACATGCCCGCACGCTGTTGAACCGTGACAACTACAGCTTCGCCTTGATTGGTTTCGAACCAAGCGTTGATTCTTCGGCCCCGGGCGGCCAATACGTGCTCGCCGTCTACCCGAAAACGAAAAGCAAGTACCTCTATCGCGGCAAAGTGTGGATTGACGGAACCGATTTCGCGGTGACCCGGATTGAGGCCGAGCCGGCCCAGAATCCTTCCTTCTGGATAAAGAAAAGCGACATTCATCACGAGTACATGAGGGTCGAGGATTTCTGGCTGCCCCGGCGCAACGAGTCGATCAGCTACATCCGGCTCGGCGGGCGCGCCACGCTCACGATTGAGTACACGAACTACCGGGTTAGCCTTTCAGGTCCCAGGCATTAGGTCTTAGGTCTTAGGTCTTAGGTCTTAGGTCTTAGAACTTGGTTTTCCTGAGACCCAAGACCTAAGACCTAACACCTGAGACCTAGCCCGCAGTAGTACAATCCCGCCATGGGTGGCTTGATCCAGCCGAATCTAAATCCCGCCCGGGAGCAGGAATCAAGCCTGCGTCCGATTCTCATCGGGATTGTGATCGTCGGGATTGTGGTCGGCATTCTCGCGATGATTTTCCGCGCTGAACAGAAAAAGCCCGCTCCTCCTCCAGCGTATGCCGCGAACCTGAAATTTTCAGATCTGAAGACAAGTGCGGCGCAGAATTTTGTGGGCGCAACGGTCAGCTATCTCGATGGCGCCATCACCAACACCGGCGATAAGACCGTCATCCACGCGGTGGCGCAGATCACTTTCAAGGACGATTTGGGCCAGACAGCGCAGCGCGAGGAACTTCCCATCCGCGTTCTGCGCACCGGCGGACCCTACGACGAAGCCGTCGACCTCAACCTGTCGCCGCTCGCGCCCGGCCAGAGCAAGCCGTTTCGCCTGACCTTCGAGAACATCTCCGCCCAGTGGAACCATGCCTATCCCGAGCTGCAGATTACGCAGGTGACCGTAAAGTAGCAGGCGACACGATAATTACGGCGCGGCAAACGAGTAGCGCCGGCATCTTGCCGGCTGTCCCGAGGGCGTCTCGCCCTCGACGCCCGCCGGACAGCCGCCGGGACGGCGGCGCTACTCTCCCTGACACGAATCACTTTGATTTCTGTTGTGCGATCCACTTGTCGGTGCGGGCTTCGAGAAGATCGAGGGGAAGCGTTCCTCCATTAAGCATCTCGTCGTGGAAGCTGCGGATGTCAAACTTGGGGCCCAATTCCTTCTGGGCGCGTTCGCGGAGTTCGCGGATCTTGAGCTGGCCGAGTTTATAACTGAGAGCCTGCGCGGGCCACGCGATGTAGCGATCGGTTTCGGACTGGATGCTGGGCTCGTCAATAGCACCGGACTTGCGGAAGAAATCCACCACTTGCTCGCGAGTCCATCCTTTCGAATGGATTCCGGTATCCACCACCAGCCGTACCGCGCGAAAAAGCTCAGAGGAAAGCCGGCCGTAGTCGGAAACCGGATCCTGATAGAAGCCGACCTCTTTGCCGAGTTGCTCTGCGTACAGCGCCCAGCCTTCGATGTAGGCGTTGAAGCCGAGACCATGCAGGCGGAATTTCGGCAATCCGGTGAGTTGCTGCTGCACGGATAGCTGCATGTGATGTCCGGGAATGCCCTCATGGTAGGCGATCGCCTCGTCGTCGATGAGCGAGCGCTCGGCGAAGTCGGAGGTGGCGACGACGACGCGGCCGGGGCGCTTGCCGTCCGGAGTGCCGGTGACGTAGTGGGTGGCGGCGGCGGACTGGAAGGCGGGTATGGCTTCGACCGTGACCGGTGACTTCGGAAGCAGCGTAAAGAGCTGCGGAAGCTTCGGCTCCATCTGGGCTATATAGTGGCGGAAATCGTCGAGAATCTGGTCCGAGGATGTCGGTATGTACTTGGGATTGATTTTGAGAGAGGCGCGGAAAGAGGCGAGGTCGGCGAAACCCTCCTTCCTGGCGATCGCAGTCATCTCAGCTTGGATACGGTCGATCTCTCGGAGACCGAGTTGATGAATCTCGTCCGGCGTCATGTGGGTAGTCGTCCGGGCATAGATGTCGTTTTCGTAGCGCCGCTGGCCATCGGGCAGAGAGGTGATCGAGAGAGTAGTACGGCCTGCGGGCGCGTATTCGGTGCGGAGGAAGGCGGCGAAACTCTTGTACGCAGGGACGACGTCGGTGTTGATAGCGTCGGTAATCTGCTGAGTTAATCGCTGCTGGTCCTCGGCGGCAATGCTCGCAGGATACTTCTTTGTCGGCTGTAGAAACGGGTCAGCGTCGATGATGCCCTGGCACTGGACGGGAAGCTTCTCCAGCAGAAATCGGACGGGCATGAGCTTGTCCTTCATGCCAGCGCGCAGGACTTCAGTAGTCTGGCTGAGGACGCGCGGAATCTGGTGCAGGCGTGCGATGTAATCCTCGTAGTGCTTGACCGAGTCGAACGGAACCGACAGCGGCAGATCGGCGAGGCTGGTATGGACGCCATTCTGCTGGTTGATGGGCATCTCGTACTCTTTGAGATTGAAGTCGGCGACGCGCTGCTCGAGGACACGAACCAAGAGGTCATGGGAGAGCTGATCCTGGTCGGAGAGGCCCGCAGTCGGAATGGCCTCAAGCCGGGCCAGGAAGTCCTGGTTGGTCTTGTGGCGTTGGGCGATGGCCTCGAGCGAGTACTCGGCGAGTTTGTCGTTGTAGCGGTAGTCGCCGAAAGCGGTCGCGCGCTCGGGAAAGTTGCGGAGATCGGATTCGTACTGCTCTTCGAAAAGAGCGTTCTGCGCGGCCAGGCGATCGGCAACTGGCTTGACGTTTCGGGCGAAAACGGAACCCGCTATGGCGACCAGGAGAAACAGGCTCTGTTGGAGACGCATAGGTGTATGAGGGTACCAGAAATGAGGAAGGTGAGAGGTGGGAGGTCAGATTGCAGAAGTTAGAACCTTCGGGCTTAGGCTTTTTATACCTCTGCAATCTGACCTCTTACCTCTGCAATGGTTACAATGTCCTCGTGCCTGAAGTAAAGCCATTCCGTCTCACGGAGTCCGTAAAAGCCGCGGGTTGAGCGTCCAAGCTGAGTCCGGCGGCGCTGGACACGGTGCTTGGGAAATTAGCCCGGCAACAGGACCCGAATGTACTAATCGGCTTCGATCACGCCGACGACGCCGGCGTGTATCTGCTCACGCCCGAGACGGCGCTGGTGCAGACGGTAGATTTTTTCACGCCCATCGTGGACGATCCCTACACCTTCGGCCAGATCGCCGCCACCAATGCGCTCAGCGACGTTTACGCCATGGGGGGAAAGCCGCTGACAGCGCTGGCCCTTGTATGTTTTCCCGATAAAGGCGATCTTGCAATTCTGGAGCGCATTCTTGCCGGCGGCTTATCGAAGATGATCGAGGCCGGATGCACGGTGGTGGGCGGCCACAGCATCCGCGATGACGAAACAAAATTCGGATATTCGGTCACCGGAGTGATTCATCCGAAACGCGTACTGGCGAATCAAGGTGCGCAACCCGGCGATAAGCTGCTCTTCACCAAAGCACTCGGCACGGGAGTCATTTCGACGGCTATCAAGAAAGGTGTCGCCAAGCAGGAGTGGATTGACGCGGCAGTGAAGTCGATGACCACGCTGAACAAGACTGCGGCCGAGGTGATCACTGCTGGTGGAGGGACGGCTGCCCCTACGTGGTCCGTCCACGCCCTCACCGACGTCACCGGCTTCGGCCTGATCGGCCACGCTCGCGAAGTGGCGCTGGCATCGAACGTCAGCCTCGTCTTCGAATCCGCGAACATTCCGGTGCTCGAAGGGGCGCTCGATTGCATCCAGGCTGGTCACATTCCCGGCGGACTCAAAGCGAATCGTGACTTTGCCGAATGCCTGGTCGGCTACGATCCGCCGGTTCCCGCCGATATCCGCACGCTTCTGTTCGACCCGCAAACCGCAGGCGGCCTGCTGGTCTCGGTTGCCGCCGAAGACGCCGGCCTGCTCACACAGGCGCTGCAGGATGCCGGCGTTCCCGCCGTAGAGATTGGCAAAGTGTTGCCGCGCGCGAAACCTTTAATCCGAGTCACTTTCTAATTAAGCACGCTAGCCTGCGTTGATCAGTCCCCAGATGTGGGCCAGGTGATGGTCATCGTGCTCCGCCACAAAGTAGAGATGGTCCACCAGTCGCATGGGGATCTTCAGTCGTGGATGAAGTGAGGCGCGGGCGAAAATTTCGGGGTCGATCTTCTCCACTTTGTTCACCAGTCGTAAGCGGGCGCTTCGGAATTCGGCCAGGATCTCCTCGATCGGGCGCCGGTTGTGCTGCGCTTCGGAGGTCTTCCGATTGCTCAGGTCAGCCACGGTAAGCTGGGATGCTTCCGTCAGGTAGTCATCGACCCGCGCCATCCATAGAGGTTCGAGGTCCGCCAAGTGGCCAGCTTGCTCCTGGGCCGACCACTTGTCCTTTTCGCGCGGCTTCTTCACCAGGGCAACGCGATCAACGCCGCGGACGATTTCTTCCAGCCGGGCCGGCGTCCCTCGCAAGCGCGCACACAGGTTCGGATGCTGTTCCACCGGAAACGTGAAGTCGAACTTCCGTTCAAACCAGATTGGCGGTCGATTCATGGTTGGCGAATCATGTCTTCCTACAAGATGCTCTAGCAAGCGGAAGCGACGCAATTCGTGGAGCGCTGCGTCTTTCCCTCCGGTGCAGCCTCGGGGTTGCGCTACCCGGAACACATGATGAACTTGGTCAACGGGTGAGCGAAGAAGGTTTCCAGGCGCGTTATCTGCCGCTAGCTTTTTCTCGCATGCGCTTAACGAAGCTGGGGACGTGGACCACGGCGCGTCCCACTGTGCCGCGTCCGATTTCCTGCGTGCTGTCGTGGGCACGGACGCGCATGAGATAGAAGCGCCCGTCAAACGATTCCAGTTCCGCCTCGGCGCGAATTTGCATTCCGATGCCGCTGGCCGCGCGGTGTTCGACGTGGATGGAGATTCCCACCGTGATTTCACCCTCGTCGCAAAACGGTTGCAGCGCCTGGAAAGAGGCTATTTCCATCAGCCGGATCATGTCGGGAGTCGAATACACGGGCGGCAACTCGGGATCATGCGCGGAGAGCGTGTGCTTCAACTCGACCGTCTCAGTCGCTTCGCCGCGCACGCCGATGGGGATGGACCGGGCCATGGAATTCGAGAGTGAGCTCTTGATTCTAACGCATGGCGAACGAGAATCGCACGGGACGCGCGAGGTCGCGGCGGACGTCATTCGTTCCGAATGCTGTGGACATCTCAGGCTTTCCCCGGGGTATAATTCTCAGCTGCGAATTGACCCCACCTTTGCCCGCGGTTTTGACTGCTCTTGGAGCGGTTGCGCTGGCGGGCCGGCAACCTTCACCTTGCTTAAGAATCCGAAAGGAGTTTTCACTATGTATACCCGCATTGTGGAATGCCACGTGAAACCGGAAACGAGGGATGAAGTCGAGAAGAGAATGCGCAACGAGGTGCTGTCTGTTTTGCAGAAGCAGCCGGGCTTCGTCGACTTGATCGCTCTGGAGTCGGAAGACGAGACCGAGCGGCTGGTCGCGATCAGCTTCTGGAACACAAAACACGATGCTGAACGCTATCACCGCGAGCATTATCCGCGCGTCGCAGAAATACTCAAGCCCTACCTGACGAGCGATCCCAGGGTGGAAACCTTCAACGTCGGGCACTCGACTGCCCATCGGATCTCTGCGGACGAGGCAGCCTAGCCTCCGCGCCCCGGCATGTGCGCTTAAGCTTGTCCGCGCTGCCGGGGCCTTTCCTTCTTTACCGCGAATCTGAATCCCTATTCGCTTCGCTGCGCTCAGGAGGGGGCAACGTCTCAAAGCACCTTGGCCTGCTTGGTATTGAGGTTCACGATGAAGATTCGCTCGTTGTTGCCGGCCGGGTCGGCCGGTTGCATGAAGAAGCCCAGATTCTCCGGGTTGTAAGCCACCGAAGAGCCGATCAGCTTCTCACCATCGGAGAAAGTGACTTCGATAGGCATCCCCGGGAGTTGGAAAGGGCCGGAGGCATCCTTGCGGGCGGAGTCTCCGGCAAAATCCTTGACGAAAAACAAGGCCTTCAGTTCATCGATTCGAACCGATGTTCCGGGATCGCCTGGTTTAGGTTCGACGCCCTCGGGAAACAGTAAGAAATGGTCGCGTGCCGGAGAGAAATCGCTGGTGTAACCCTTGAGCCTGCGGCCATCGAGGTAGGCGACCACCACCTTGGCTGGGTTTTGCATGGCTCCTGCCTTCTAGCAAAGCTTTGCTAGAATTATCGTACTTCGATTCCTCCACTTGACCGGAATTCTAGTAGTTGTAGTTACCATTGTGGGAACCAGTGCACTTTTCAGAACATTTCGAGGTGGTGGTGGTGGGCGCAGGCCATGCCGGATGCGAAGCCGCGATGGCGGCCGCTCGCATGGGGCTGAAGAC
>Ga0074044_10003907_pt1 | contig 12505 bp, 7 predicted proteins | sample BogForMeECP23OM1_FD_94443 | JGI IMG/M metagenome (GOLD analysis project Ga0074044, IMG submission 94443) | Bog forest soil microbial communities from Calvert Island, British Columbia, Canada - Bog Forest MetaG ECP23OM1 | ecosystem: Environmental > Terrestrial > Soil > Wetlands ...
CGAGAGGAATATCCACGTCAATGGACTTCAAATTGTGCTGGCGGGCGCCGCGAACCCGCAGCCAGGCCTTGCCGGGCTTGCGCCGCTCCTCGGGAAGGGGGATTTTCAGTTCACCGGAAAGATACCGTCCCGTCAGTGAATGGGGGTCAGCGCGCAGCCCCTCCAAATCGCCTGCGTAAATGATGCGGCCGCCGTGCTCGCCGGCGCCGGGGCCGAGGTCCAACAGTTTGTCGGCCTCGCTCATCATCTCAGGATCGTGCTCGACCACCAGTACGGTGTTTCCCAGATCGCGCAGCGTCTTCATAATCTCAATCAGCCGGCCGGTGTCGCGAGGGTGCAGGCCAATGGAAGGCTCATCCAGAACATAAAGCGCCCCGACCAGGTTGGAACCCAGCGCCGTGGCTAATTGAATGCGCTGCGATTCGCCGCCGGACAACGTGGAAGCCAGCCGGTCCAGGGTCAGGTATTCCAGCCCAACCCGGTAGAGGTACTTCAAGCGGGAACGGATTTCGTCCAGAATCTTATCGGCAATCGACTGCTGCTGTGCCGACAGGCGCAGCTCATTGAAAAAGTGATAGGCGTCTTGGATGGACAGGCGGCAGACTTCGGTAATGTTCTTTTGCTGGACGCGCACGTTCAATGCCTCGCGGCGCAGGCGTCCGCCCTGGCAATCCGGGCACAGGGTGTAGCCGCGATAACGGCTGAGGAACACGCGCACGTGGAGCTTGTACTTTTTCCGCTCCAGGTACTCAAAAAATCCGCGGATGCCCCCGAAGTCGCCGCCACCCTCCACCAACCAGCGGCGATGGTCGGATTCGAGCTTGTAATAAGGAACGTCGAGGGGAATTCCCCGCGCGCGCGCAGCGCGGCGCATTTCATTCTGCAACACGCGGTAGCGCGGCTTGGTCCAAGGTTCCACCGCGCCTTCGGCCAGAGCCTTGTTCTTGTCGGGAATCACCAAGTCGAGATCGAAATCAATGGTATTTCCGAATCCCTGGCAACGCGGGCAGGCCCCGTAAGGATTGTTGAAGGAGAACAGACTCGGCTCGGGGTCCTGGTACACGATTTTGCAGGTCTTGCACTCAAAACGCTCATTGAAGACCCATCGCTGGGAGGGCGTGGCGGGATCGGGCGAAACGAATTCCAGGATCGCTTCGCCGGATTCGCGGTAGCAAAGTTCCACCGAATCGATGACCCGCTGGCGAATGTCCGCCGCCACCGCGAGGCGGTCCACCAGAATGTAAACGGGCTGCGAGAAATCCACGTCGAGCAAGGACTCCGGCGTGGAGAATTCAAAAACCCGGCCCTGCTGGTACAAGCGGTTGTAGCCCAGTTGGCGGAGGGCGAAGAGCCGGGGCTTCAAATCGTCACAAGGCGGCGCGGGCCCCGCCGCTGAGGGCGAAGGGTTTGCACCATCGACGGCGGCCGGCCGTTTGCGCCTTGCGGAACCACCCCCTTTAGCCGCTACGGAGGCGGGAGGCTTTGCGCCCTTGCCGTCATCGCTCTCAGGAATCTTGCGTTCCGCTGAAAGCCCCGGGTTCACCTGAAACAACACATAAAAGCGGCGGCCGGGCTCCCCCGACAGTACGCGTTCCGCGATGGCGTCGACATGGTCCCTCTGCACCAATTGGCCGCAGTGGTAACACGTGGTAACGCCGATGCGCGCAAAAAGCAGGCGCAAGTAATCGTAGATTTCGGTGGCCGTCGCCACCGTCGAGCGCGGATTGCGCGTGGTGTTTTTCTGGCGAATGGCCACCGGAGGCGCGATGCCGGAGATCTCGTCGACGTCCGGCTTTTCCATGCGCTCCAGAAACTGCCGCGCATAGGCCGAAAGCGATTCCACGTAACGGCGTTGGCCTTCGGCATAAAGCGTGTCAAACGCCAGGCTGGATTTCCCTGAGCCCGAAAGTCCCGTGACCACGGTGATTTTGTTATGGGGAATGGTGCAGTCGATATTCTTCAGGTTGTGCACGCGCGCCCCGCGGACAACGATTTCATCACCCAGCGAGCTTGTCCGCGAGGCGCCGGACGCCGGAGCTCCGGACGGGGCATTTGTCCCGCCCGCGCGGCCGCCCGCGGGATCTGCCGCTCCCGGAGTTTCAACCAGCGCACCCGGGCTTATGGATTCATTTTCGCCTGTGCTCAAGGATCGCCTGCTTTTCCACCGGGAAGCGCCGGCCCGCCAGCCATGGCGCCACAAGTGGACAGATACAGTGAGTCCCGGGCCCCAAAGCCTAAACAAGCAATTATATGTCGCAGGGTACCAGCGTGCAAAGTGGAAGACTTGCGGGCCACAGCAAAGTGTGCCTTAGGGGGTGCTCGATCAGCGCCGCATCCCCTCAAACAAAAAGGCGGCGAACATCCCGGCACAAAACAACGTGACAGATAGCCCGCCGCTCTAAGAACAAGGCTGAGAAACTTCCGACTACGTAGCCATCGTGAAGCCGCCGGTGGAACGGGGCGCCCGACCACCAGCGGCATTGCACAGTTATAATTCTCACTGAACCGGTGGTTCTTGCGGTTTCGGGGTAGACCCACCGGGAGCGCCACCAGGGCCGCCGGGAGGCCGTCCCATGCCGCCGCGCCGCTCCATCATGCGTCCGCGTTCCGGGCCGCCGCCGGCGCCGCGATTCTCCATAAAGGTCTTGATCTTCTTGATTTGCTCCGCTGTGAGCACGCTTCGCGCGGAAAGCATCGTCTCCACGCGCTGCTTTTGCATCTTCCCTTGCAGGGCGTTCACCTCATCAAGTTTCGCCATGATCGCGCTTTGATCAGGATTATCCGCACGCATCAGTTCACGGAGTTCAATGTGATGCAATTCCATATCCGCGCGAGTCTGCACGGAAGCTTTCTGCGCGTCCACACCGATTTTGTGCAAGCGTCCAACCTGCTCGTCCGTGAGACCGAGCATTTGGCGCACGCGGGGATTTTCCGCCATGCGCAGAAGGCCTCCGCCTCCGCCGCCACCAAATCCGCGCCCGCCGCCGCGTTGCATACCCATCCGGTGCCCACCAAATCCGCCCGCGCGGCGTTGCATGCCGAATTGGCCCGGGCCGCCTCCCGCAAACTGACGCGGGCCGTCACCCCATTGGTGTTGTCCACCGCCACTCATTTGATGCTGGCCTTGCCCTGGGGCTGGCGCCTGTGGGGCCACTTCCTGAGCCCAAGTGATAATCGCTGCCGCCAGCAAAACCATAAGACTTAGTGCCCCGATCGCAATTTTCCTTCGCATATTCAGATTCCCTCCCGTCACCCTTTTTGACGCAGTATACACCCAATCCGTTACCCTGCGTCCGCCCACGGTGCATATTTAACAAGAGTTAACAAGTCACGGCTTGCGTTTAACAAAGTTAACAACTCGCCGTCCCTCCACGGTCTCTAACACGAGTGGGGAAACAAAGTTCCGCAGACTCTTTGCGGGCATTGGCAGCGTCGATTTTGCGCAAGTCCGCGGCCTATACCACTCACGACGACGCGCATCTTCCAGGTGAGAAATTCAAGCCACCGCGCAAATGAATGCTCGAGCGCAACACGTTGTTACTTGGGGTCACGCAGTGCTTCGTCAATGAGCTTGTAGATATCGGCTGGGGGCGGGGCGCCCACGAGAGTTCGCCCATTGACAAAACTCGTGGGGGTTTGTCCGATTCCGAGCGCCTCCCCTTCGTGCATATTCGCTTCGACGCGAGAGAGAGATTGCCGGGAGTCGATGCAGGCAGCAAGCTTCAGGTTATCGACACCAGCCTCTGCGCCGTAGTGCAGCAGCATGTCACGGGAATGTTCGCCGGTGATGCTCTCCTGGTTCTTGAAAACCGCGGAGCGAAAAGCCACGTACTTGGAGGGATCAATCTGGTAAGTGCATTGTGCAGCGATGGCTCCGGTGAGCGCCCAATCATGGATGGTGACGAGGGGAAACTCCTTGAACACCACGCGCAGCTTGTTGCCGTATTTGGGGACGATGTCCGTTTCCAATTCTTCCTGCAAGTGCGCGCAAACCGGGCACGCGAGGTCCGAGTACTCAACCAGCGTCGCCGGGGCGCTGGCGGGGCCCTGGGTGGGCTGGTCCGGGAGTGAGATGAGCCGGATAATGTCCTGGCGGGGGTCGCCGCCCAGATTGAAGATACTGCCTTCAACCAAATAGCGCATGTTCTTGGAGACGAAAAGGGGTTGCGACCGCTTGTCCTTGCCGTCGTCGAGCGTGACCGTGGTCTCGAGGAAATCCGGGTAGGCGCTTTCGCGCAGATCGGTCATCGTGATCTTGACGGAGTCAGGAATGCTGAAGCGCTCGCGAACGTAGCGAATGAACTTTTCGCGCGTCATCGGTTGAGTCGGGGCTTGTGCGGGGAGGGCGGGCGCGGCCGCCAGAACTGTGGCCAGCAGACCCAGAAGGGCGAAGCATCGAAGGGAAAGTCGGCTCATCAAAACCGTGAACTCCTTTCACTGGAACCTTGGGGTGAAGCAAGAATAGTGGAAAGGGTGATTTTAACCACGGCGCCCGGCAATTGCAATTCACGTAAAACCTGGATACGGCATACGGTAGACTACATATGGGCCACAAGCTCACGGCATCGAGGGCTTGGCCCCATCTGCCGTCTACTGTATGCCGTATCCTGCTTCTTATTTCCCCGCCATCATCTTTTCGATTTCCTCTACCTCCCGCGGGAGCCGGCGGGTGAGCAGTTCGTTGCCGTCCGGCGTGATGAGAACATCGTCTTCGATGCGGACGCCGATCTTCTCTTCGGGAAGGTAAATGCCCGGCTCCATGGTAATCACCATGCCGGCTTCGAGCGCCCGATCATAATCGATCGGATCGTGAACGTTCAGGCCGATGGGATGGCTCAGCCCGTGGAAAAAGTACGGGCCGAGCGGCTGGCCGTGCAAATCCTTGCCGTGCGAGTTGATGTATTCGTAAGCAACCTCGTTGAGGCCCTTCGGGCCATGGCGGCCTACATACACGCCGGGTTTGGCGGCCGCCAGGGCGGCGTTCTGGGCGCTCAAAACGATTTCGTAGATCTCGCGCTGGCGCGGCGTGAAGTGGCCGTTTACCGGCAGGGTACGGGTGATGTCGCTGGTGTACCCGCCATAGGAACCGCCCACGTCCATCAGCACCAGGTCGCCATCCTTCATCTGGTTCTCATCCAGATCGTAGTGGAGCACCGTGGAAAACAAGCCCGAGCCGACGATGGGTGGGTAGGAGGGCCACTCGCACCCGCGGCGCTCGAATTCATACTTCATCAGAGCGGCAATCTCGTATTCCCACATGCCCGGCTTTACCGCCCGCATGGCGGCAAGGTGCGCTTCCACCGAAGCGTCCACGGCCTTGCGAATCAGGGCGATTTCTCCCGGGCTTTTCACCACGCGCAGGTGCGCGATGGTCCGCCGCAGGTCAGCGAGCGTGGCCTTTGGCACTTTGTCGCGAAGCTTCTTCACTATGTCCGCCTGGAACCATTCTTCTCCGCTCTCGGGTTGCGGCGTGAGCTCCGTGTAAATTTTGGAAAAGCCCTTGAGCGCTTCCTGGAGGTCGGAGGCAAATTGCGAAACGTTGTGAACCGTGGAAAATCCCGTGCGGGCAGACGCGTCAGCGTCCTCCGGCGCCAGCTTGGGTCCCGTCCATTTTTCTTCCCCACGGTTGTGCGGTGGAATATAGAGGATTTCTTCTGCCAGTTCTGGCGTCGCGCCGGAGGCATGGGGCTTGGGCTCGAGCAGCATGATGGCATCGGGCTCGTTCCAGCCCGTGAGGTAGTAGAACTCCTCATTCTGCCGGAAAGGCGTGACGCTGGCCTCCATATCCGCCTCGCCATATCCGTAAAGCACGATGACGCCATCGCCGCCCGTATCGCGAATCAGGCGGGCGCGCCGTTCGTGGAATGTCGAGAGCGGCTCGCGCTCCCAGGCGCCCGCGGCGAGCGCCGTCCCCAGGACGGCCGCCACCGCAAGCGCCGCCGGAAGAATTGCCTTCCGGTTAAACCCCAGTTGCATCAGAGTCCCTTTCGGAAGTGAGCGTTTAGCATAGCGCATTGGTCAAATCTCATGGCTTCAGTATAGCGGGAGAAGGCCGGGGCGGGATGTGGAATCCACAAGAAACATCGAGCATCCTTGCCGTGAAGACGCCTTACCGGGCGCGCCCAGTACGGGCAGCGTCATCGTCGCTTTTCCCTCTTGGCTACTGAGTTCCTTTGGCGGCAGCGAGTTGACTGCGAATCGTCTTCGCGCGTGAACGGACGGCGGCGGCGCCGTCCTCTTCATTCAGGGCTTGGAGCAGCCCGGCGTAATCTTCCAGCGTCACCACCAACCCGATACTCTCGCCCTCATTCTTCTCTTGAATCTCCAAGGCGCGCTGATAGAGCGGCACCGCTTCTTCATTTTTGCCCTCCTCGTGGTACAAGCGGGCAAATAGGATCGAGGTCTCGCCCACCACCGAGTCCTGCGGGCCCAGCACTCTCTCCTCGACCGCGAGTGCGCGAGCAAAAACCGGTTCCATTTCGTTCAGCCGGCCCTCGGTCCGATAAAGGCTCAAAAGACCATGGGGAAAGCGAATGTTCCGGGCAAACGAGCGCCCCTGCTTGCTGGTCGAAGCATATTGCTCACACAAGTCGAACGCGCGTTTGAAAGCGTCCTCGGCTTCGGCATCTCGCTTCTCCGCCACATACACCTCGCCCAAACCGTCGAGCGCGGCCGGGAGGAACCACGGGTAGCCGGGTCCTCGCGTTTTATCGGTGCGGGCATTTTCCAGTGTTGAAATGGCCTCGTGATAGCTGGCTTCGGCGTCTTCAAATCTTTCCGAACGGCGGTAGCTTTCCGCCCGGCGCAGGGCGAGGAAGGCGGGATCAAGATGGGGGTTTTCGCCGGGCTGAAGGGCCGTATCGGCGTCACCCTTCAGCGCTTCGGCATCGCTGTCCTTTCCTTCCTTTTCATAAACTGTAGCCAGCAGATGCCGCATCCTCCCCAGCTCCACCCCGTTGGGAAGTGGGGAATTCTCCAAATCTTCGACGGCCGATTTCAGCAGCGTCTCGCTTTCCGCGTAGCGGTGCTGCCTCAGGGTGTAGAATTGGCTGAGATTATTGATGATGATAAACCTTTGCGAGCGTTGCGGCTCCGGCAGGTTGTCCAGAATATCCAGCCCTCGCTTGAAGGCCTTCTCGGCCTCAGCCTGATCGGACCCTTCGTAAAATATCGCCAGGTTATTGAGGTCCATGGCCACGCGAAGGTGCTGCGGCCCGAAGGTGGCCTCATCCACGGCCAATGCCTGTTTCAGGCAATCGAGGGCGTTCGATCCCTTTCCCTCGTGCTGGTATAGGTTGGCGAGGAGTTCCAGCGCCCCAGCGAGATGGGGATCGCTCGACTGCTTGGCCTTCTCAATGGCAGCCAGGAATATTCGTTCCGCTTCAATATAGTTGCCGGCCTGCTGAGCTTCCATGCCTGCCGCAAGAGATTGCTGCAGGGCGGTCTTGGTTTGCTGGCCTGACGCACACGTTGCGAACACGCCAAACGAAAGCATGAGTAGGAAGCTTGCTTTGATCGGAGGGGAAATCATGCTACTTCTCCCTACCGGAATTCTGAGCTTCTAGATGCGCCCTGAGCAAGATTGTACCCTCCTCGAACCTCACCTCGTTAAGGAGAAAGTTACGTGGCATGCTCCACGGCGCGCGGGCGGAGAAGGGCGGGCAGGGAGCCGGCGAAGCGCCGCAACGGCGTTTGGAACAACGACATGGTCCCCATATAGGAGTAGCCCATGAAGAACAGCAGCAGGAACGGGGTGGTGAGATAATTCTCCATGGTGAAGGAATAGACCATGGTGAAGAGGAAGTAGCCGGCCAGGCAGAGTTCGACGGCGGGAATCCACCCGGCGCGGCGGCGCACGTACTTCTTGCCTTCCCAACCCTCTTCGCGCCCTTCCAGGCGGTATTTCGGGGTGCGCACGAATTCCGTCTGCTTGCCGACAATCGCCTCAAGAACCGCCTTGGTGTTGGTGACGGCCAAGCCGATGCCGGTAGCCATCAGAAACGGAATGTATTTGATGCGGCTGCGCCACTCGCCCGGGTAGAGTTCGCGCTGCGCCACCATGTAGAAACTGGAAACCGAGCACGTGGAGGCGAGGAAGAGCGGCAGGTCCAGGTAGATCATTTGGAACCAGCCCTGGTAGAAACGCACGATCATGGCGGGCAGCAGGATCACCGAAAACACGATCATGAGCGGGTAGGCGATGTTGGCGGTCAGGTGGAACGTCGCTTCCAACTTGATTTTTAACGGTTCCTGGCTGCGCCAGACTTTGGGAAGAATCTTCTTCGCCACCTGGATGAGCCCTTTGGCCCAGCGCGCCTGTTGCGTCTTGAAAGAATTCATCTCGACGGGCAACTCCGACGGGCAGACGATATCGGGGGCGTAAACGAACTTCCAACCCTTGAGCTGCGCGCGGTAGCTTAAATCCGTGTCTTCGGTCAGAGTATCGTGCTGCCAGCCGCCGGCATCCTCGATGGCCGCGCGGCGCCACATGCCGGCGGTGCCATTGAAATTGAAAAAGCGGCCGGAGAAATTCCGCCCGCCGTGCTCGATTACAAAGTGGCCGTCGAGCAGAATGGCTTCGATTTCCGCGAGGCTGGAATAGTGGCGATTGATCCACGTCCAGCGGCCCTGCACCACGGCGATCCGGGGGTCGGTGAAGTAATGAATCATCTGGCGCACAATGCCGGGCGGCGGCGCGAAGTCGGCGTCAAAGATGGCGATGAATTCGCCCGTGGCGCTCTTCATGCCGTCGGCGAGCGCCCCCGCCTTGAAGCCTTCGCGATGGGTGCGGTGATGATAAATGATGGGATGGCCGGCGCTCGCATATTCACTCACCAGGCGCGAGCAGACGATGCGCGTCTCGTCCGTGGAGTCGTCGAGCACCTGAATTTCCAACCGGTCGCGAGGGTATTCGATGCGCGTCACCGCTTCCAGCAGGCGCTCCACCACGTAGCGCTCGTTGTAAATGGGGAGCTGGACGGTAACGCGCGGTAACACCGCGAATTGCCCCTGGGGCTTCGGCGCCTTGCCGCGACTCTTCATGTAGAGATAAACCAGAAAATAGCGATGAATGCCGTAGATCGAAAGGATGATCAGGATGGTGAAATAAGGAATCAGGATGGAAAGGTCAAAGGCATTGGGCTGATAGATGCCGCGGAACGGATCCTTGTGAAAGACCTTGTCGAGATAGTGGCTTAGGGCCGGGACATACTTGGCCACCGGATTTGTAGGCGCTAACAGAATAGCAAGAACGAGATGCATAGAATTAATTCAGCTTGGAAAAAGTCTCCTGCGGCTGTTAAGAGAGCAGTTTTCGCGGCCGGTCGCCCCACACTCAAAGCAATGCTCGATCTTACCCCTGAGGCCGGCCGCGCTCATCACCCTGGCAAGGAGGCGTAAAAATATGACCCGACTGCTGTCGTGACCCGTAATTTTTCGAGCGAGCTATTATACACCGGCTGCCCCCCCGTCAAGTCTGTTTCTAATTGCTCACAAGGCCGAATAATTTTTCTAGCCGCCATCAAGGCTGCTTATCCAGAATGCCATAGGTTCATCGGGCCATCTAAAACCAATCCCGTGATCAGCCGATGGCTCGATGACCCGATTTTCGCGTCCGTCGCCGTCAGAAATCATATCTTACTCGCTCGCTGACACCCGGCACCTGAAACCTAGATCCTCTCTTAACTCCCTTTCTTTTCATAAACATCTTGGCAAAATGGCTATAACTCTTGTCTTTTCAATAACATCTTGGCAAGCCGAAAAGTAGGCATTTTTTCTACACTTTTTTTCAATAAGTTATCGAAATTTAGCCGCATTTTTTACCCCCTTTTTTGGACGACCATTTCCACCATGTGTAGACTAAGAACTTTAGTTTCAATAACATAGATTTTTGTAAGATTCCGGCAAATCTATGCTAACCCCTTTTGTTTCCGGCACATCATGGCAAGACGCGGCATTCTCTAAAGCTCCCATCTGACGCTCATAGCGTTTAATCCTTAGCAGCAGGTTAGTGAGCCGCCGGACTTCCCGAAGGGTCGAACCCTGCATTCTCGGCATCAGGCAGCCGCTAAGCACTAGCCACTGCCATTTAGTTTTGTTCTGGTGGCTTTCGCCAGCCACTAACCACTAGGCACTAGCCACTGCCTTTTGTATGGTTTGCGCCGACCCCTTGAATAGGTCTGCAGCCTTGCACGTCAGCCAGCCGGTGCTGGCCTTAGTTACTAGTATAATACAGTTATAAGTATTGTTAAGTTAAATCTAAGGCTATATTGTCAAATCTTAAAATTAAGATGAAGGGTGGGAAGCAAAGTCCAGACAAATCCTCTGGACAATTTCACTAGACAAATCCTCTAGTCAAATAATCTGGACATAATCCCAAGTGTGGTGGGGGGCGGTTCGCGAGCCGCCCCTACGAGTGTCATTGCGTTCCGGGGGTTTCAAGAACAGTGGCAAGTGACGAGTGACTAGCAGGATTAACGATCTTGCATTGTCTCAATCGAAAATCCAAGATCCAAAATCCGAAATGACTCGATGGTCCGATGATCAGAAGGCTCAATCGCAAATCACAAATCGCCAATCACAAATGGCTCGATGGCCCGATGGTCCGATGAGCCGATGACCCGATCAATTAGTTCGGATTGGGGGGATTCTGCGCGGTTGGCGGAGTGTTCGAGCCACCGCTGCTGCCGGAACCACCCTGTCCACCTTCGGGGCCGCCCCCGCGGCGCTCCTGGCGGATCTCCCGCCACTGTTTTTTCTGTTCGGGCGTAAGGATTTCGGCGATGTGCTGGTTGGTGTTCTTGCGAACCGTTTGCATCCTCCGTCGCGCCTCACCTTGGGTCAGGCTGGTGTTGCTTCGTATTTCTCTGATTCGTTCGACTTCATGTTTCAGGATGGGGCGGATTTTCTCTTTCTGATCGTTGGCCAGGTTAAGTTGCCTGCTCAGATTCTCCAAGCGGTTTTCGACGTTGCCGCCACCGCCGGGACGGCCGTTGGGCGCGGCGGCCTGATTGGGCGCGTTGGAGGGGGCGGTGGGCTCCTGCGCCGGCAAAACCCCCGCCAAGGCGAGTGCCACCATACTCATCAAGCCAACTGCTAAAGCCCTTGTCCAAATTTTCCGCATGCCCATTTCCTCCTCATCACTATCGCGCCATCGGGCACTAAGAGCCAACTTCTTCCAGCGCCGCGAAGAAAAGATTCACCACAGAGCGCACAGAGACCACAGAGAAACGGATGCCTGCGGAGCGGCCCGCAGGCTCACCGCTCTTTGCTCACTTCACTTGCCCTCGTTCAGTTCTGCGGAGGAGGACCCCCGAAACCACCGCGCCCACCGCCACCGCCGGGACGGCCGGACCGGACTTCCGTCGCCACGAACTGGCCGTTGGCTTCTTTCCCCATGGCAAAGATGCGGTCGCCGACTTTGAGATCTTTTAGGGTAATGGTCTGACCTTCTTTGTTGAATGTCGTCTGGTCGTTGACCACGATGGTTCTTTCGCCTCCCCGGCGACTTTGCACCTTAATCTGGTTTCCGTTAATGGAAACAATCTCGCCGCCCGCGCGGTTGCCTGCCATCCCGCCACCGCCAGGGCCCATGCCGCCACGCCCGGGTCCCATGCCACCGGCGCCGCCGAGGTCGACAGCACCTCCTTGACCACCGCCCGGTCCGCCGCCGCTTCGGAACCTCTCGAATTGTTCGGCCGTGGTGCGATTGACCCCCGTCGCCACCACTTGCTTGTCAGCGTTGGGAGTGCCACGCACCACGACGTGGTCACCGACTTTCAGATCTTCCAACGCGAGTTCCTGTGGCTGCGGCTGCCCCGACTGCCGCTGGCGGAAATGGGTTTGATCGTTCATCATCACGGTTTGCGTGGTCCCATCGGGCTTCTTGATCTCGAAGCGATCAACCCCCACGGACGTGATGGTGCCCATCACCGGCGGCGGGCCACCCATCCCGCGCCGACCCGGTTCTTGTCCCGGGGATGGGGAATCTTGTTGCGCTGCCAGAGAACCGGCAAGACTTAATGCCAGGAGCATCGGAATGCTTAGTAAGAACTTTTTAGACATAGATCCCTCCGGGAGTTTTTGACGACCCATAGGCTTGAGCGGTTACCTGTAACCTTGCATTGTTGATAAACGTACTCAATCCTTGTAAGCTCTAACATCCAGCGGGGTTACACACGCGTGGTGTTTACAAATTTTACAAGAAGCGCCAAGTCCTTGGGTGCGCTTGTCGCCTTGGGACTGCTGGGCTCAAGACTTCTGTTTGGCCAAGCGCCCATTACGACAGCGGGAACGGTGACGGGGCACGTGCGTGGCCCAGGAGGAGTTTCTGTCCCCGGCGCAACCGTCCAGCTTACCAATCCGCAAACCGGCGAACGCAAAGAAACCTGGACCGACGAAGAGGGCAATTATACCTTCACTGGACTGATCCCTGGAAACTATCGCCTGGATATTTCATTACTGGGGTTCCGGGCTGATTCTCGCGAGCCGGTGCCCGTGACTTCCG
>Ga0074044_10003908_pt1 | contig 12500 bp, 11 predicted proteins | sample BogForMeECP23OM1_FD_94443 | JGI IMG/M metagenome (GOLD analysis project Ga0074044, IMG submission 94443) | Bog forest soil microbial communities from Calvert Island, British Columbia, Canada - Bog Forest MetaG ECP23OM1 | ecosystem: Environmental > Terrestrial > Soil > Wetlands ...
AGACGTGTGCTCTTCCGATCTGAATCTGGCTCAAGCCGGCTTGCGAGTATTCCAGGGCAGCTTCGCCAGCAGAAGTCCCATGCCGCACCAGTCTGTGACACCGGCGAAGATAAGTCCCGTGCCGACGAAAGCGGAGATGCCGACAAAAGCCGGATGGACAAAGTAGGCCAGCAATACGCCAGTCAGCACAAGCGTGCCGGCGGCGATACGAACTTGCCGTTCGAGACTGATAACCTTTGCGACACTACGTTTGACCGGCAATCCGGCCGCAATCCAAGCTTCTGTGCCGCCCTCGACGACGACACCCTGGTCAAATCCTTCCCTAGCGAACCTTTCCGCCGCCTTAGCTGCGCGACCGCCCGTGCGGCAGATGAGATAGATCGGCTGGCCCTTGCGCAGCCGGCCCGACTCAAAAAGCACCCTGGGTTGCAGTCTATCGAGTGGCTCGTTGGACGCGTGGGAGACATGCACTTCCGCGTATTCGACGGGTGTGCGGACATCAAGCAGGGAGAGGTCAGGTTGTGTAGTGATCAGGTTTTGCAGTTCAGTCGGTGTGGTCGTTTTCACAGTGATCTTATTTTACTCAGGGTCTCGGTAATCCATGCAGGACTTGGACGAGCGTATCCACCTCCTCGTAGGTATTATAGAACGCGAGGGACGGACGGACAGTGCTTTCGAGGCCGAAATGGCGCTGCGCAGGCATTGCGCAGTGGTGGCCGGCGCGGACAGCGATACCGTGATTGTCGAGGTGGCGCGCGATATCTTCGGTCGGTATGCCGGGTATTACAAACGACAGTACGCTTGCCTTGTTTGCGGCAGTACCGATTGGTCGCAGCCCAGGAACCGTCCCAAGGGCTTGGGTCGCGTACTCGAGCAAAGCATGCTCATAGGCAGCGATGGCGGGAACGCCGACGTTAGTCAGATAATCAATCGCCGCGCCAAGGCCGACTACCTCGGCGATGGCCGGTGTGCCAGCTTCGAATTTTACGGGCGCATTCTGGTAAGTCGTTTTTTCGAAACGCACGTCTCGAATCATATGGCCGCCACCTTGGTAAGGCGGCATGTCTTCGAGCAGGTCCAATTTGCCGTACAGCGCGCCGATGCCTGTCGGACCGAAAACTTTATGTCCTGAGAAGACGTAGAAATCGGCATCGATCGCAGTGACATTGACCGGTATGTGCGGCACCGATTGGGCACCATCAATCAGCACCGGTACGCCGCGCGCGCGAGAGAGTGCGACGATCTGCTCGACCGGATTGATTGTACCGAGTGAGTTCGAGACATGCGCTACGGAGACGAATTTTGTACGGGGCCCGAGTAACTTTGTGAACTCGTCGAGAACCACTTCCCCATGATCATTGATGGGTACAACGCGGATAATGGCCCCCACTTGTTCCGCGAGCAATTGCCACGGAACGATGTTCCCGTGATGCTCCAGCTCGGTGAGGATGATCTCATCGCCCTGACCGATATTTTTCCGCCCATAACTTTGTGCCACGAGGTTGATTGCCTCCGTGGTGCCACGCAAAAAGACGATTTCTTTCGCGTCCGCTGCCCCGAGGAACTGCCTCACTTTTTCTCGTCCAGCCTCGAAGAGATCAGTCGCACGTCTAGCAAGAGTATGAGCGGCCCTATGAATGTTTGAATTGTCGCGGCTATAGAACTGCGAAGTGGCGTCAATGACGCTCTGAGGTTTTTGTGTAGTCGCAGCGTTGTCCAGCCAGATCAGCGGGTGACCGTTCACTCTCTGATGCAGCGCCGGAAAATCGTGCCGGATCGTTTCCACGTCGAACACGGAGAGCCCTCGGGTCGAGGCGTTATCAGTTGCGCCGCCCAGCCCAGGCGGGCTGGCGCTAATGTCTTTATCGAGGAAATAAAACTCCGGTATTTCAATTATTTCGATGGCGGGAACGGATGTCGGTGGAGAGGCCGACTTGGTTGCCGCAGCGGTACCGTAAATCGCGCCATCGAGGTACGGTTCGCCAAATGGATGCGATTTGTTGGATCGTGGATCGTGAGCGCCGGACGGTGCATTGAGGGCTTTTTCGCGTTCGACCACCGGATGTACTGGCGGATGAGTCGAAGCCGTCGCCAATGGATAACCATGCGAGAGCCCGTTGTCGGTATTGGAGGATATAGCGGAGACATCCGGTAGCGTTCCCGGCCGCGTCAATGGAATTCCCGCGGCGGTCGTCGGGATGCTCGGCACGGGCGAAGGCGTACCTGGAGCCGACGCAATCGTTGGAGCGGCCCTTGAACCTTCCGCAAAAAGTTCGTTTGCCAGCCGCGCAATCAGTGCGGTGTCGAACGGATCGCCGGTTGTTGGCAGCGCGTCAGGTTTAAGCCGTGGGGTAGACATAATCATGATAGAAGTTTACCGAAACGTCATCAAGGCGCGCGATGGCGTCCTCGGTCAGAACTACTGCCGAGAAGTACCGTGTGACAAGATGTGCGGCAATCGAGTTTTCATTCGTGCCCATATAACGCACCGAGAGCCCGGGTTCGACCTCGCCGGTAACGCCCGTTTTTTGCAAACCCACAACGCCCTGCTGAGCTTCGCCGACACGTAAGAGCAAGATGGTCGTTTTGCCCTCCGAGTCGATCGCAAGCTTGTTGCTCGGTACAATCGGAACCCCGCGCCAGGTAATGAATTGCGAGCCGAAGATGCTCACGGTCGCGGGCGGTACACCACGGCGGGTGGCTTCACGGCCGAAAGCTGCGATCGCCTTTGGATGGGCAAGAAAAAATGCCGGCTTCTTCCAGACCAGTGTGAGCAGTTCGTCGATATCGTCCGGCGTCGGCGTGCCTTTGCGGGTATTGATCCGTTGTGCTGGCACAACTTCGTGGAGTAAACCGAACGTAGGATGGTTAATCAGCTCCCATTCCTCGCGCTCCTTGACCGCTTCGACGACCAATCGGACTTGCTCGCGGAGTTGATCGATGCGGTTGCTATAAAGATCGGTCACACGCGTGTGGGTGTGCAATACTGCCTGGATCGTGCTGAGGTGATACTCTCTCGGATGTTCTTCGTAATCGACGAATGTTGTTGGCAGCTTCGGCTCATCGGCATCGACAGTCAAAAGGTCGACTTCATGCTCCTTGCCATCTTCGTGTTTAAGTACGCGATTGACCCGATAGACGCCGCCGTCTACATCGACCCACGGCAGTAGCTTGTGAAGCCACCGCGGGGTGATGGCCTGCATCTGCGGAACCGTTAAGGTGGAGTTTGCTAGATTTCGCGCGGCGGGCGCACTCAAACTTTGATGTTGTGCGGGACTGTTGGAATCACTCATGGTTTTATTCTACTACCGGTTGTGCCGAGTCGGATTCGAGGTGGCGCCTAAGCTGAAGCAGCGGCCTTAGCGCATTCTCTACTCAGGCGAGCCGACCTTTCCTGAGACTGGCCGGATTGACTGTTTATTTTGGATTAGATCAACATGGAGCGATTAATTCCCAATGCAATGGAAATATGTGCATAAGTTATTTATTATAAGCATGTTATATAGATTTTAATCCCATAGAATTTATGGGGTAATCAGTCTGATTACCGAAACTCCCTGACGCTAAGGGTGATACGATAACCCAAAGCCTTTTCTTCGTAAGAAGCACGCCGGCCGATCAAATCATCCAATCCTCCACCAGTCGCCCCTCGCGATTGTCTTTGTCGCGGATCTGAAGCCGCCCTTTATCGTGGTAAACAACCGAACGCGGTGGAACGCTGTGTGTCAGGAAGACGTTGGCACCGATGGTACTGCCCGTGCCGACGACGGTGTCGCCTCCCATGATTGAGCTTCCTGAATAGACGGTGACATTGTCCTCGATGCTCGGATGTCGCTTTTGCCCGCGCAGCGCCTGTCCTGGAGAGAGTGATCGCGCAATGAGCGCCACACCCTGGTAGAGTTTGACGTGCGAACCGATTTTGGAGGTCTCGCCGATTACCACGCCCGTCCCATGATCAATGAAAAAGTGGGAACCGATTTCCGTTCCGGGACTGATATCAATGCCGGTTCGGCTGTGCGCCCATTCGGTCATGATACGAGGTACAAGTGGAAGCTTTTCCAGATAGAAAAGATGAGCGACGCGCTGGATCGCGACGGCTTCGACGAACGGATAAGCCACAATCACCTCATCCTGCCCTGCGGCGGCCGGATCACCCGCAAATGCGGCCTCGATATCGGTTTCGAGTAGCTCCCGGATCTCCGGCAGCTTCTTTAGGCAGCGCAACACCGCTTGCTCTATTTCAGCCGCAGAATTTAACGGGTGCGTGAGTTGATAGCTCTTCCAGAGTTCTATCGTCAGTTTTGTCGCAATGCCCCGAAGTCGATACGCCGTCACGTTCCTTAAGTGTGGCGAGTAAATCGGCTCCTCTCCATAGACGCCTGGAAACAGAAGCTCAAGAAGACTTTCACAGATGGACCCAATGACTCCTTTCGACGGCAGAATCGAGCCGTCGGTGTTATTGATCCTGCCGACTCGGCGATACGACTGAAAGATCGCATCGGTGATCTCGGTGACGTTCTGTTCCATTCGATGAATCCCTCCCCAATTCTCTCCGCGAGCCGCCAGTGGCAAATAAATAATCTATATCACTTTGATAGACTTTAACCAGCATTATAATCAAGCTGTGGTGATGTTATCCCGACAGGGGCGGATTCGATCGCCTTCACGATCTTCTCACATGGAGCATTTCCTTCCGGTCGCAAGATGAACGAATCAGTTGCGAGGTCTAGAATGCTCTCGCCACGTGGGGTAAAACCGAGCCAGGCGAAACTATCGACGGCAAGGGAGGTTTGTGCGGGGACGGTGGCTTTAACGATGGTTCCACCCAGATCCGCATGGACGATCGATCGGCTTCCGTGGTGTTCAACCCAGCGGATTCGCACCGGGAAAGGTGCCTTGGTTGTTGGCTGAAGGTCCAAGCGCACCGCCTCAGGCCGCACGCCGATGCATACTTCATCGCCTGGAATTCTTGGAACAATGTCACGCGGCGCATCGACCGCGAAACCAGACCCGACCAGCCGGAAGCTGCCCCCTTCGGCGCACAGCCGCGCTGGAATGAGGTTCATTGGCGGTGAACCGATGAACTCGGCAACGAATCGGTTAGCCGGCATGTCATGGAGCCGTTCGGGACGATCGACCTGCTGCAATCGCCCTTCATGCAGTACGGCGACTCGATCGGCGAGGCTCAAGGCTTCGATTTGATCATGGGTAACGTAGATGATGGTCTGTCCTTGCGTCTTGTGCAGACGACGGAATTCGATACGAAGTTCGAGCCGAATCCGGGCATCCAGATTGGAGAGAGGTTCATCGAGTAACAAAATGTCTGTGGGATGCGCGATCGCCCGCCCGATTGCCACCCGCTGGCGTTCGCCGCCGGAATAGGTGCGTGGCAGGCGGCCGAGAACGTGGGTAATCTTAAGGAGCTTTGCGACTTCGTGTACTCGGTGCGTCACTCGATCTTCTGTCATTCCCGCTTGCCGAAGCGGGAAGGCAATATTGTCGAAACCGCTTCGGTTGGGGAATAGCGCGATCGTTTGAAACAGCAGACTGACGTTACGCGGCGCAGGTTGGAGTTCGGTCACATCCCGGTCGTGGATGATAATCCGGCCTTCGTCGGGTCGATGCAGTCCGGCAATCGTCTTCAAAAGAGTGCTCTTCCCGGCGTTGGTCGGCCCAAGGATACACAGGAACTCTCCCTCACCAACCGATAAGTCAATTCGGCTAAGAGCCTGGACTGCATCAAATCGTTTTGATACGCCTGCGACGGAGAGGGCGGTCATACAGGCGCCCCCCTCAATTCTGAAGCCACCACTTCACCGCTAGCCGGATCGATCAGGTGCGCGTGAATCAGATCGAACACCAGATGCAGGATGTCGCCGACCGAGGCATACCCTGGCGTGGTCACCACGGCAAGGTGCTGTTCGCCATAGTCCAGGTGTAGCACGTGTTCGGCGCCGAGATTTTCGACGTCCGCGACCCTCGCGGTTCCAGTGTTTTGATCGGTTTGGTGAGCAACGCGCACGTTATGCGGGCGAATCGCCAGGATAGCGGCACCTTCGAAGATGATCCCGCGGGGCAGCGGTAAGGTGCCATTCGATGGCATGTGGGCTATCGGTTCACCGAATCGTTGCTCGACCGTGCAGTTGATTAAGTTGATGGGCGGTTCTCCGAGGAATTGTGCGACATAGCGATTCCGTGGGCGGCGGTATATCTCTGCCGGCGCGCCAATCTGCTCGATCGTCCCGTCGCGCATGACGGCGATACGGTCGGCCATGCTCATTGCCTCGATCTGGTCGTGAGTGACGTAGAGGATCGTCTGTTCAAACTCTCGTTGGATCAGCTTCAACTCGCTGCGCAAACGACTGCGAACCGACGCATCGAGATTGGACATGGGCTCATCAAGCAACAGGAGCGACGGTCTTGTTATCAAGGCTCGCGCAAGGGCCACGCGCTGCATTTCGCTCAGATTAAGGGCATCGCCTTTGCGTTTCAGAAGGTCTCCAAGCGACAAACGTTCAACAAGCTCCGATACCCTGGCGCGACGTTCCGAGCTACCAACGGACTGCATCTTCAATCCGAATTCCAGATTCTGCCGCACCGTCATTCGCGAAAATACTGCGTAATCCTGCATCACGAGGCCTACTTTGCGACGGTGCGGCGGAAGTGCATCGACGCTGCGCCCGTCGATCGAAACACTTCCTGCGTCAGGTTGTTCGAAGCCGGCGATCATGGCCAAAATCGTCGATTTGCCACAACCAGAAGGCCCCAAGAGCGCCACAAATTCGCCATCTGACACGGAGAGGGTAAAGTCTTTCACGACCGAGCGGTCGTCGTAGACTTTGGTAAGATTCTGAAGCACTAGTGCACCGTCTCGCATATAATGGTGATGTCGTTGCGTTCAAAATGGGCCGCCGGCAAGGCGGTCCGAGCCGGACTGGCCCTTAAAGGGCGCATATCTCAATCGATACGTAACCGACGAGCAACGCAGCCGTCGGCCCGTTTTCAACGCAACCCTCCGGGCCGCGGCCATTTGGCTGTTTTTCCGCGTTGCTCGCTCGACCCGTATGAATCCAGATATGGGCGCTTTACCGCCAGTCCGGCTCGGACCGCCTTGAAAAACCGCCAACTGACCTGCGGCGACATCACCATTATATGCGAGACGGTGCACTGGCTTGGCGGTCATCGTCTACTCTTTGACAGCACCAAAGGTTAGTCCACGCACCAAGTGGCTTTGGATCAGAAAGCCAAACACGATTACCGGGATTGTGGAAATAGTTCCCATGGCCGCTTGGACGCCATAAAGCTTACCGGAACTTGCGGATACGTAGTTGGCTACTTGCAAAGTCACAGTTACCACGTGACCGGAGGTCAGAGTCAGAGCGAACAGGAATTCAGACCAATTGAGTATGAATACGAAGAGCGCCGTTGCCAGTACCCCGCCACGGATGAGCGGGAGTGTCACCTTCAGGAAGGCCTCGACTTGACTCATGCCGTGGACTTGGGCCACTCCTTCCAAATCCACAGGAATTTCTTCGATGAAGCTGCGGATCATCCAGATGCTGAAGGGTAGCGTGAACGCTGTGTAGGCCAGGATCAAACCCAAATGGGTATCGGTCAGCCGGAGCATTGAAAAGAGCACCACCATTGGCACGACGACGGCGATGGGCGGGAACATCCGGACCGACAGAAACTGAAAAGCGAAGCTGTCGCCACCGATGCGGAAGCGCGAGATCGAGTGGGCCGCCAGCGTTCCCGCGACCACGGATAGAAGCGTTGCGGCAGTTGCGACGACAGCTGACGTGCCAAACGCCGCCCAAGCGCTGCCAGATACCTTGTAGTCAAGTGAACCTGCCTGAGTCGCAGCAAACCGGCGGGCCGCTTCCGGCGCGAAAACAATCCGATAGTTTTGAAGAGTTGGCTTTTTTGGCAGCCAATGGGGCGGTGAACTTGCCCATTCCTCATAGGGCTTGAACGAGGTAGAGAGCAGCCAGAACACCGGGAAAAAGGCGATCACCATTGCCGCCACAACCGCGACTCGGTGCAAGACTTTGGGAATTCGCGGCGCACGCGTCGAGTTGCGGTTACTCATAATGTTTTTGCAGCGGCTTGAACAGTGCCAGGCAGACTGAGACTACAACAAAGAGGACGAGGAGCGCCGCAGCCGCGACGTAGCCCATGCGGAAATACACGAACGCTCCGTTGTACATATACATTGAAATTGACTCGGTCGTTGCTCCCGGGCCGCCGCGAGTCAGAATGTAAATTACGTCGAAAATTTTGAAGGTCTCGATCGCACGGATCAGCACGGCGACTAGCATAACCGGCAGGCTTAGGGGGAGCACGACGCGGAAGAAGGCCTGGGCCGGAGTAGCCCCAAGGCCGAGAGCCGCGCGCCACTGATTGCGCGGAACGTTTAAGAAGGCGGTCAAAACCAGGAGGAACATCAGCGGAGTCCACTGCCATACTTCTGCGAAGATGATCGGCAGCAAGGCCCAATGGGGGTCTGCCAGCCAGGCGTATTCGACCGGCCGATCAAGTACCAGGCTGAGCAGTTGATTAATCGGACCGTGATCGTTAAACAGCATGAAGAAAGCGTTCGCGGCGTCGACTGGGACGACCATCATTGGCAAAATAATCACGCTTACCGCGACTTTTCGCCAAGGCCACTCGTCGAGGAACAGCAGTGCAAGAGCCACGGCCAGTACCAATTCGGTTGAAACGCACAGCGCCACGACAAACAGCGTCCGCAGCACCGCGCCCACAAATCGTTCGTCGGGCAACAGATCATAGAAGTTCCAAAACCAGGAAAATTCCGCTTTGAACCACGGGATATTATCGGTCGGTTGCCAATCGGTGAGACTCAGCCACACCACGATAAGCGTCGGCACCACCACGACCAGCAACATGATTAACTGGGCAGGCAGGACCAGAACGATTGAAAAAGGCAGGCGCGCGATGCGCGGCAACGGGCGACACTGCGTTTCCAGCTGAACCGTATCGTGTCGTTCCATCGAGCAATCTGCGAAAGTCCTGGCTTAAACGAGATGTGAACGAGCCGCCTCCGGATAAAGGCTCTTGAGGAACCGCCACTGCACGGTCTGGCCCTTGCGGCCGATTCGCCGGCTTATCCGGTCCCACTCGCGGGCGGTATCGTCCAGCGCCTGTTTCGGCGCTTTCTGGCCAACATCCGCGGCTTGCACGTTAACCCGGAGTACGTCAAAATATTCGCCCTGTCCTTTCAAGTATAGATCGGGAATGCTGCCGCGCATACTTGCTTCGTGCACGTCAAGAAACTCTTTTGAATACAGCTTGATGATCTCCGGATCCTTGTAATGTTCGTCCCGGAAAGGATCGAAGTAACCACCGGGATCACGTACTGCGATCGTCGATAAGGTCGGACTTACAGCGTAAAGCGTGAACAGATAAGCGATTTCCTGTTCCTTCGAAAGACTCGACACAACGTAGTTCCAGCCCCAATTGAAATAGGGTGTCCGGACGAGCGCCCCATTAACCTTGCCGCCGGGGGTTGGACCGTAGGTTAGCTTCCCCTTGACGCCCGATTTGTCGCCATTGAGGTATTTCTGAGTCCCACCCCAGCCGATATTTGCGTAGCTATCGCCCTTTCCGTAAGCTTCGAAATTCTCGAACAGCCCATTGCTGCGGGCGCCTGGATATAGATATTTCGAGGCGGCAGCCAGTTCCTCAAGCGCCTTGACACCCGCGTCGTTGTTAATCTGCGGAACGAGATCGTCCGTAAATGGAAAGAATCCTTTGGCGTGGAAGCGAACCCACCATTCCCACGCGATGAAGTACTGGCTGCGAAATAAGGCGACGCCATAACGGCCACTTTCCGGGCGATGGAAGAACGCCAGCTGCTGATCAAGTTCCTCCCAGGTGTCGGGCACCTTCAGCGGAATCCCATATCTATCGGCATAGCGCTTTTGCTCCTCAGGATCATTGATCCAGTCTTTCCTGTAAAACATCACATAGGCGTCGCCGTCAGTCTCATAGCCGTAGAAATCCCCTTTGTAGTAGTTAGCCGTCTTGTAAATGATGCTGTCCTGATAGCCCTCCGGCTCGTATTTCGACGCAAGTTGATCCAAGTCGACCAGTATTCCGGACTCGGCCAGATCGGGTATTCCAAAGCTCGCCGGCAACGCGATATCGAATGAGCCGGCTTTTGAGACCGCTTCCAGAAGAACTTTCTGATTGATTTCTCCGAGCGGGACCTCGATGTACTCGACCTTGATTCCGGTATCCGCGGTCCATCTGTCGGCCACCGGCTTGATATTTCCTAGCGACCCTGAGGGCTCGAGAATCCGCAACGTCACAACTCGTCCGCCGGCCAATTCCTTCGCGGCTCTGGCGGCATCCGACTGAACGTTAGCGAGGGAACCAGCCGCCTTCGCCGGCCGTGCCCAGCTGAGCAGCGAGGTCCCGGCGGCAAACGCCACAGTACCCACGGCGGCTGACTTCAGGAAAGAGCGTCTATCAATGGCCTTCTGCGCTTCGTCATCATTCTGCATAAAAGTTTTTTAAATTCAAAATTCGAAAATGTCTATTATATTAATAGGCTATTCGAAGCTTTGGCAAGAATTTTCGACTGCTGCATTAATTGAATCCGTGGATCGGTTCTAGTGGCTATTGAAGATGGAACAGCTCGATATTTGTCCAGAGATAATCGCGCGGTCTGTCAGCCCAGTGCGGCTTGACTTTAATAAAAGTCTATTTAAACAGTAGGCTCTGCAAAAAACCTTTGCTGGCCGATTGCGATGGAGGGAAGTCGCTTGCGACTCCCAGAGGCGTTTCGGACGCCTCCAGGCGCTGCAGGCAGCGCCCCTCCAAGATTTTCGCCGGAGGACGTTTTTTTCAGCGGAACCAACAGCACAGCAGGCGATTGACCCTCCACCGATCCCGATAGGAACGAATCCCCAAAATGAGCCATCAAAGCCGCGACATCTTACCTGGAAAATTCACCTACAGCGCGTTCTCGACCGAGCTGGAACTAGCTCCACCTCGCACCTTGGAGGAGATAATCTCTTTAACCGCCGAGCAAATAGCGCTCGCTTCCCGGCTGGTAACGAGTGCTTATTCCGAGTTACTGCAGGTTGCTGCCAGCTTGGAAGACCCGGCTTACCGTCGCCTGATGACGGAATGTATTGCTTCCCCTAAGGTAACTTTCCTAGACCTCTATCCGACGAAAGAGGACCGGCAGGAGATCTTTTCGGAAATGGTGAGGCTCGGATTCTTCAACTCATCGGATAGCGTGGACGAGGTATTTCCCGCTAACCCGAGCTCGCCCCAGACCTATCTGACGGCTCCGTCCAGCCACAATGACTTTTACAATGCTCATCCTGGCGGCTTAGCGGTCACCGTCGCTTACAATGTGCGCATGGCAGAAGCGTACACGTCCAATTACCGGCAAGTGTTCGGGTTACCGATAAATCGGGATCTCCCCTCTGCAGCACTCTGCGTCCACGAGTATCCCAAAGTGTGGTTGTATCAATGGCAAGAGGACGGGTCCTGGTTGGAGGAACCGCGTACCGTCTATGATGACACCTGGCACGCTCACTGCATATATGTCACTGCTGAATTGATGTATCGGCGATTTGATTCGCGGCTGGTCATGGCTGTTGCGGCAGCGCATCAGCTCTCGGCTCTGAACGCCAGCATGGATGGTAAAAGAGTCATTTGCGATTGGGTCGGACTCGAACGTGTGGCTCATTTTATCCGGGCGGCAGCTGTTCTGGCGCAAGTCGATCCGGTTGATTACGGTCTGCTGGAAAAGAAAAATGGGAAAATCGTGTTGGCGCCGCAGCCTGCGGAACAGTGGGTAACGCACCTGGCCGACATGAATTGGCCGTACAGCATGGGAGCTGCGCATCTGTACACTCATCCTCTCCTGCAGCAGGTGGCTCGAGACGATTTGGGTTTAAAAGAAAGTGATCTTCGGACGCGTCCGTTTAACCAGCTCAAGAATTATGTTTGGTCCCAACTCGGGCAGGTCACTTTGTACGAGATACTTGTCCGCGAAGGCTTCGAGGCTGCCCGCAGAGTTGTAAATCGCTTAGTACAGAAGAAAGCAAAAGGAAATTGAACAGAAGGCAGCGAAGATTATTTGGACAAAAGAAAACAAAGAGGATTTTGAACAGAAGGTAGCAAAGGAAGCAAAGATTTGGGTAGAGAATGTGAGCGGGCCAAGTTTCGGTCCGAAGTTGTGAGTTAAGTGGCGATGGGACCAGTGCGGCCAAAACGGGCCGGCGCTACGGCATATCAGATTCGCAGAGGGACCCGGCGAACGATCACGTTGAAGCCCAATGATTATTGGACAAAAGAAAACACAGAAGGTAACAACGCGGCAAAGCCGCAACCAAAGGACGCTGTATCGGCGTCTGAGCGTAGGGCGTATCGGCGGGCCAAAGATTTCGACGAGGACAACGACGATCACGAGGATGAAATGAAAATCCTTCACAGAAGATCGCAAAGATCACGAAGACAAT
>Ga0074044_10003909_pt1 | contig 12496 bp, 11 predicted proteins | sample BogForMeECP23OM1_FD_94443 | JGI IMG/M metagenome (GOLD analysis project Ga0074044, IMG submission 94443) | Bog forest soil microbial communities from Calvert Island, British Columbia, Canada - Bog Forest MetaG ECP23OM1 | ecosystem: Environmental > Terrestrial > Soil > Wetlands ...
TCGTCCCACCCGGAGATAGCCGTCATTGCGAGCGCAGCGAAGCAATCCAGGGCGCTAAGTGCGAAACTCTCTCTGGATTGCTTCGTTGCCCTTCGGGCGCCTCGCAATGACAAGTGTTTTCCGGACTTGGCGAATTTCAGAACCAGCGCACTGGCATTCCCTTCGCCGCTCAATCCTGAAGATAGCGCGCGAGAAATTGCGGCACGCGCACGAGTGCCTCCTCGCGCGCGGCAGGGTCGGTGCCGGTGAGCGGCACGATGCCCGCGCGCGTGCGATAGGACTCAAGCCCGTGCAACGGCATGTTCGGCCAATCGAAATCGTGATAGGCGCCGGGGTAGATGCGCATCTCGACCGGCGAGCCGCGTGCCTGCGCCCCCTCGAGGAAGCCCTTGCAGGGCTCTGCAGGCGTCCAATTGTCGCTTGCGCCGATCAGCACGAGAAGCGGGACCGTACTCGTCCACGGCTCCTTGTGGGAGCTTTCCTTGCAGGAGGCGGGATAGAAGGCGACCGCGGCGCGGAAATCGCCCGCGGGCAACTCCGCGGGCCGGCCCAAGCTCTCCTTGCGGATGGCATAGAGCACCGTGCCGCCGCCCTCCGACCATCCCATCAGGCCGATGCGATCCGGCCGCACGAAGGCCTGTGCCTGGAGATAGCGGAGCGCGCCATAGGCATCGCTCGGCCGCGCCAAATAGACCCGATCCTGGAAGGTGCCCGGCGCGCACATGTTGCCCTGATCGCGCGGCGCGAAGCTGTCGACCATGAGGACGACATAACCAAGCGCAGTGAGACGCGCCGCCCAAGCGACTTCCCGCGGCCAGATGTCGTGCCGGCGATTGAAGAGCCCGGCGCAGCCATGCAGAAAGACGACGGCCGGGCGCCTCCCCGCCTCGGCGGGCCGGAAGAGATAGCCGTCGAGCACCGTCGCTCCCGCGTCGAGCGAGGGGAAATGCACCTTCTCCTCCGCCGCCTGCGGCCGGGCGACGGGCGAAGCGACGAGGGCCATGAGTGCCACGAGCGCGGCTCGACGGACAAGGTGGCGCAACCACGCGCCGTGCGCTTGCGTGAAAGTGTATTTCCCAAAGTCCTTTGTTTGGCTCATGAAAAACCCGATAAGGCTCCCCCGAAGATGAGCGCCATTGACCTGCTCACCCTCGAAGAAGGCGCAACCCAATCTTCGCCAGATATAATGCAGCCGGCATGGGACCGTAGAACAGCCTCGCTCCAAGGTCCGGGCCGCAAATAGAACACCAAGCTTGAACCGGTACGAGAATTTTCCGGGGCAGGCGACGGCGGCGCCAGCCTTGCTCTTTGCCGCATCTTGTCCCGATGCCCTGCCGCCGCGCGGCTATGCCCTGCGCCGCCTGCAATATCGATTTCGGAGCGCTTCTGCCGTATTTTTGCTGTAACACACGCCGGCCCAATAATTTTCGGAATTAACAAATTGATTCTGTTGGCGACCCCTACGGGATTCGAACCCGTGTTACCGCCGTGAAAGGGCGATGTCCTAGGCCTCTAGACGAAGGGGTCGCGAGGGGACTGGCGCGGCAGAGGTAACGCCTTCGCCTGGGCTTGGCAAGCCCGCGAGAGCGGGCGCCGCTCAGCCGAGCGGTCGACGTCGGGCAAGGGAAACAAGAGAAAGAGATGGGCCGGCGTCATGCTGAGGTCAACGCGACCGCCGGCCCAAGATCCGGCGCACCCAAGCGCGTCCGGGGGAGTGGACGCGCGCGGGACCGGCGCCGGTCAACGCCATGCCGGGAGCGAGTCGATCTGCGGCTCCGCGGCTCGGAGAGTTTACTACGACCTAAGACGCGAGATTGCGGCCGTCAACTCGCCGTCTGCTTGTAACCTCGCAGCTTAGGTTTTCCGGCCGCCGGCCGTCAATGCGGCAATAATCACATTTCCGTTATGTTTTATGCCAGCCTCAGGTTTATGACCTATGGGATGCACAGATCTCCCAATGCTTGCAATACCATCGGGGTCCTTCGTGACGCGACCCTTCGGGTCGCTCCTCAGGATGAGGAGATTTGTGTGTGGCAGTAAGACGTTACCTCGTCCTGAGGAGCGCGCGCAGCGCGCGTCTCGAAGGACGCACCTGAGCGGGTCCTCAGCACCTGGGAGAGCCCAGGACTGCTCACGGCTGGGCCGCGTCCTCGATGACGAATTGCACGCCGTCCGCCCGCGTCCAATTGTCGGGCCGCAGCCGGCCGGCAAGATGGAGCGGGGTGGCGGGCTTGCGCAGGAGCGCCCGGCCGAGCTCGGTCTCGAGGCTGCGAAACGCGATCGCCTTGAGCCGGTCGCCCCCGGCATCGGCGAGGATGCAGCGCACGTGGCTCTGCCCCACCACCGCGGCGTGGACCACCGTCGCGTCGCGCAGCGCGAAGACCGGCTCGGCGTTGCCGGCGCCATAGGGCTGCAGGCGATCCAAGAGATCGACGAGTGCGCGATTGGCGGCGCGCAAGACGAGCATGCCGTCCAGTGCGAGGCTGGGCACGAGGCGTTGCTCGGAGATCTCGCGCCCGATGCGCGTCTCGAGGAAGTCGTGGAGGGCGGCGAGCTTGTCGGCGGCGAGCGTGAGGCCGGCGGCCATGGCGTGGCCGCCGCCGTTGATCAGGAGGCCGGCCTGCTTGGCCGCGATCACCGCGGCCCCGAGATCGACGCCGCCGATCGAGCGCGCCGAGCCCTTGCCGAGCGCACCCTCGAGCGCGATGACGAAGGCGGGGCGGTTGTAGCGCTCCTTGAGGCGGCTGGCGACGATGCCGATGACGCCGGGATGCCAGCCGGCGGCGGCCGCGAAGACGATCTTGCCCGTCGCCATCGCGTCGACCGCCGCGATCGCCTCCTGCAACACCGCAGCCTCGATCTCCTGGCGCTCCTGATTGTAGCCATCGAGGCGCCCGGCGAGCTCGCGCGCCTCTTGCGGATCGCTCGTGCAGAGGAGCCGCGCTCCGAGATCCGCCTCCCCTACCCGGCCGCCCGCATTGACGCGCGGGCCGAGGAGGAAGCCGAGGTGATAGGCGGAAGGCCGCTCGTCGAGGCGCGCCACGTCGGCAAGTGCCGCCAAGCCCGGATTGGCGCGGCGCGCCATGATCTTGAGGCCCTGCACCACGAGGGCGCGGTTGACGCCGGTGAGCGGTACGACGTCGCAGACGGTGCCGAGGGCCACGAGGTCGAGCCACTGCATGAGATCGGGCTCGCAGCGCAGGCGATACCAGCCGGCCTCGCGCAAGGTCCGGTTGACCGCAACGACGAGGAGAAAGGCGACCCCGACGGCGGCGAGCTGGCGATGCGGGCTGGTCTCGTCGAGGCGGTTGGGATTGACGACCGCGTGCGCCGACGGAAGCTTCGGCTCGCCGACGTGGTGATCGACCACGATCACCGCGAGCCCGGCGTCCGCAGCCACCGCGAGCGGCTCGAAGGCGGCCGTGCCGCAATCGACCGTGATGACGAGCCGGATGCCCTCGGCCTTGAGCCGCAGAAGTGCGGGCGCGTTCGGGCCGTAGCCCTCCTTGAGGCGGTCTGGGATGTAGATGCGGATGGGCACGCCGAGGGCGGCGAAGAAGCGCTTCAAGAGGGCCGACGAGGTGGCACCATCGACATCGTAATCCCCGAACACGCCGATCGGCTCGCCCGCCATCACGGCGTCGGCGATGCGGGCTGCCGCGCGCTCCATGTCGCGCAAGTGGAAGGGGTCGGGCAAAAGCGCGCGCAAGGTGGGGTTCAGGAAGGACTCCGCCTCCTCGAGGCCGATGCCGCGCCCCGCGAGCACGCGCGCCACGGGCTCCGGCAGCTCGAGACGCTGCGCCAGCGCCAAGGCCGCGCGATCGTCGAGCCCGCGCGCCGTCCAGCGCCGCCCGCAGAACGAGCGCTCGACGCCGAGAAAGGCTTCGTTTTCCGCCAAGGCCTTCGTCGCCACTTGCATCACCCGGGCACTCCCTCACCTTCCTTCCCGCAAAGCCTGCGGCAAAGGGATGAGAAGCGGCAGCGGCCGCCCGAGTCAAGGGACGCGCCGAGTCGGCCTCGTCGCGATATTGTCGCTCACCGCTCCATCCCGCGCTTGCCGCGCTAGGCGCAAGCGCGTGCCTATGCGTCGTCGACCGGCGTGGTGACGACGATGAAGATGAGGTCGCTGAGGCCGCTGTTGTAGATCGCGTGCTCGACCCCCGGCGGAATGTAGATCACGTCGTGCCTGCGCACGACCTGACGCTTGCCGTCGATCTCCATCAGGCCTTCGCCCTCGAGCACGTGGTAGACCTGCTCCTGCACCTTGTGGCGATGCGGCGCCACATAGCCCTTGGGCTGATAGCAGGAGATGCGGTGGTCGATGAGCCGCGAGCCCACCGTGTCCGGATGAACGAGGAACTTGGAGAGGGCGCCGCCGTGATGGCCGGGCAGCTCCTGCCAAGGGACCTCCGCGATGTTCCTGACCGTCGCGGTGCGAGCGTCCTTCTTCGACATGCGCGTCTCCTTGCTTTCTCCCGTCTTTCCCTGGGCCTTTCCCCGGCGCCGGGCTCGGCGCACCACGGCCGCGCGCCGGCTCACTGGCCGGGAACGTGCTTCGCTCCGAACACCGGCTCCTTGTGCGGGATGGGCGGCAGCGCCCAGGTGCCGGTCGCGGGCGGCCGGACATTGGCGTCGACATGCACGTCGATCAGGCAGGGTGCTTCGAGCTTGATCGCGTGCTCGAGTGCGCCCTTGAAATCCTGCGACTTGGTGACGGTTACGCCCTCGACCCCGCACGCGCGCGCCCAGGCGGCGAAGTCCGGATTATAGGGGCGCTGGTTGGGGCCGTGATAAAAGCCGGTGCCGATCTCGCGGCCGTCGAAGAGGCCGTATTGGATGTCGCGGATGGCCGACCAGGAGAAATTGTTCCACACCACCCACACGGCCGGAATGTCGTACTCGACCGCGGTGCACAGCACGTGCGGCACCATGGAGAAGCCGCCGTCGCCGCAGATCGCGACACAGGGCCGCTCGGGTGCGGCGAGCTTGGCGCCGAGAATGGCGCTCGGTCCGAAGCCCATGCCGGAGAAGCCCCAGGTATTCAACATGGTCTGCGGCCGCCGCGCGGTCCAGAACTGCATGAACCAATTGTGATGCACGCCGGAGTCGAGCGAGATGATGGCATCGTCCGGCAGCACGGCCCGGCAGTCGGCGACGATCCGCTCCGGACGTATGGGCGAGGTATGGAGCGCGAAGTTGGGGCTCACATACGCATCCCACGCCGCCCGCCATTTGGCGATCTCGGCGCGCCATGCGGCGAGGCCGACCGCGCGCGGCGCATTGCGGCTGTCGAGCTCGGCCAGGAGCTGGCGCAGGAACGTCCGCGCGTCCGCCAGGATGCCGAGCGTCGGCACGTAGTTCCGGCCGAGCTCGCGCTCGTCCAAGTCGACATGAACGAGCTTGGCCTGCGGGAAATTCCACGAGTATCCCGGCAGCCAGGAGGAGGACGAGCGATCGTCGAAGCGCGCGCCGATCGCGATGACGAGATCGCTGAAACGGCCGGCCTGGTTCGCGGGATAGGCGCCGTTCCGCCCGATGAACCCGAGCGAGAGCTCATCCGTCATGTCGAAGCAGCCCATGCCGTTCGGCGAGCTGATCACGGGGATGCCGAGCCGATGCGCGAGAAGGGTGAGCTCGGCGCCGGCCTCGGAGAGCGCCACGCCGTGGCCGATAAACAGCACCGGCCGGCGCGCGGAGACGATCATTTCGGCGGCGGCGGCGACGTCCTCGGGTGCGGCACCGCTGCGTCGCTGATTGAAGCCGTCCCACGACGGCTCGAGCGCGACATCCGCCTCCTCTTGGAACAGGTTGAACGGAACATCGACATGCACCGGTCCCGGCCGGCCGCTCGTCATCGTGGTCGCCGCCTGGCGTAACGCGAGCGGCAGCATCTCTACGCGCGTCGGCTGGAAGCTGTGCTTCACCACCGGGCGCACCACGTTGGGAAAATCGGCCTGGTAGTGGCGATTGATCTCCTGGAACGGCCCGCGGTTGAATTGCGAGGTGGGCACATTCCCCGTGATGGCCAGGAAAGCCGAGGAATCGGTCTGCGCCACGGCGAGCGCCATCACCAGGTTCGACGAGCCGGGACCGCAAGAGGTAAGGGTCGCGACCGGCCGGTGCTTCACCCGGAAATAAGCGTCGGCCATGTGCCCGGCAGTCTGCTCGTGGCGCGGCGAGACATATTTGATCTTGTCGCGCACATCGTAGAGCGCATCCAAGAGGCCCACATTGCCATGGCCGCAGAGGCCGAAGACGTAGGGGATTTTCTCCGCAATCAGGAATTCGGCGATGAGCTCCGCGCCCTTCATGCGAGCCATGGCGGCAGCGACCTCCCAAAAAGCGGCGCGCTTCGAGACCTAAGCCATCTTGCCCGCGAGCTCGGGCCTCACGCGCCGACGATGCCGGGCTTGCGCTCGAAATTGTGGATCGCCTCGATGAAGCGCACCGTGCCGGTCTTGGAGCGCATCACGATCGAGTGCGTGCGCCCGCCGCCATGCCAGCGGCGCACGCCGCGCAGGAGCGAGCCGTCGGTGACCCCGGTCGCCGCGAACATGACGTCGCCGTTCGCCATGTCGGTCAGCGCGTATTTGCGGTTGAGGTCGTTGACGCCGAGGCGGCGGGCGCGCGCCTTCTCGTCGTCGTTGCGGAAGATGAGGCGGCCCTGCATCTGGCCGCCGATGCAGCGCAGCGCCGCCGCCGCGAGCACGCCCTCGGGCGCCCCGCCCGAGCCGAGATAGATGTCGACCCCGCTCTCCTCGAGTGCGGTCGCGATGACGCCGCTCACGTCGCCGTCCGAGATGAGCATGATGCGCGCGCCCGCCTCGCGCACCTTGGCGATGAGCTCGGCATGGCGCGGCCGGTCGAGGATGCAGGCGACGAGATCGCCCACCTCGCAGCTCTTGGCCTTGGCGAGATGGGCGAGGTTGTCCTTGGGCGCCTCGTCGAGGTCGACGAGGCCGTCGGGAAGCCCGCCGCCGATCGCGATCTTGTCCATGTAGACGTCGGGCGCGTTGAGGAAGCCGCCGTGATCCGCGACAGAGATGACGGCGAGCGCGTTGGGGCCGCCCTTGGCGGTGATGGTGGTGCCCTCGAGCGGATCCAGCGCGATGTCGACCTTGGGTCCCTCGCCGGTGCCGACCTTCTCGCCGATAAAGAGCATCGGCGCCTCGTCGCGCTCGCCCTCGCCGATCACGACGGTGCCCTCGATGCGCAGCCCGTTGAGTGCCGAGCGCATCGCGTCGACGGCGGCTTGGTCGGCGGCCTTCTCGTCGCCCCGCCCCATGAGCCGGGAGGCCGCCAAGGCGGCCCATTCGGTCACGCGGACGACCTCGAGGGCCAGGTTACGGTCCATGCGCTGCACGTTGGCCATGTCCTGCTGCCCTTTGTTGTGCGTTTCCCCTGGGGTGCTGCGCCGCTATCAGAGACTACTTCGATTCGTTTATTTTCAACGAATCATTCGTCACCCCCGCGAAAGCGCTCGCGATAAGCCCCTCTCCCGCTTGCGGGGTCGAGCCGCAAAGCGGATCGACGAGGGGCCCGCGGCCGTTGGGCCGTGGGAGGGTGAGGGACGGCACCGACATCCGGCAGTCCCTCACCCTTCCCATCCCTTCGGGATGGGCCCCTTCCCTCTCCCGCAAGCGGGAGAGGGTTTTCTTGCCTTCTCGCGCTTGCGCGGGAATGACGACTGCGCGTGGGCAACGCATTGAACGTAATCCATTCATTTTCGGATCGCTAGAGCGGCTCGATGCGTATCATGCGGGGCGGCTCCCGTACCGTGTCAAGCCGGGCGATCTCCAGGAGCGCGCGGGTCATCCGCGCCTCCTCCGTCTCGTGGGTGGTGAGCACGACCGGCACGGGCTCGTCGGGCGCGCGCGCGCGCTGGATCATGGCCTCCATCGAGACGGCCTGGTCCCTCAAGGCCGCGGCGACGTCGGCGATGACGCCGGGGCGATCCACCACCATGAGGCGGACGTAATAGGCGCCGGTATGGCGCTCCATGGGCGCCCTGGGTGCGGCCTTGAGCGCGCTCGCCGGCACGCCGAAGGTCGGCGTGCGCCGCCCGAGTGCTATATCCATGAGGTCGGCGACCACGGCGGAGGCGGTCGGACCGGCGCCGGCCCCGCGCCCCTCATATTCGGTGGTCTCGACAAAATCGCCCTTGGCCACCACGGCGTTGAGCACGCCCTCGACGTGGGCGAGAGGGGTCTCGAGGGAGATCATGCAGGGATGCAAGCGCTGCTCGAGGCCGTGCTCGGTCAAGCGCGCGCTGCCGATCAGCTTGATGCGATAGCCGAGCTCCTCGGCATAGGCGATGTCGAGGGGGGAGACGTGCCTGATCCCCTCCCTGTAAACCCCGCCGAAATCGACCTGGGTACCGAAGGCGAGGCTCGCCAGGATCGCGAGCTTATGCGCGGCGTCGATGCCGTCCACGTCGATGCCCGGGTCCGCCTCGGCATAGCCGAGACGCTGGGCGTCCGCGAGTGCCGCCGCGAACTCGCGCTTGTGACGCCGCATGTCGGTCAGGATGTAATTGCAGGTGCCGTTCAAGATGCCGTAGACGTGCTCGATGCGGTTGGCGGCGAGACCCTCGCGCAGCGCCTTCACGATCGGGATGCCGCCCGCGACCGCCGCCTCGTAGCTGAGTGCCACGCCAGCGCGCTCCGCTTTGAGCGCAAGCTCGGTGCCGTGGAGCGCAAGCAGCGCCTTGTTCGCTGTCACCACGTGGCGCCGCCGCTCGAGGGCTGCCTCGATCACCGCCCGCGCCACCCCGTCCGAGCCGCCGATGAGCTCGACGACCACCTCGGCTTCGGCCTCGCGCGCCATCTCGACGGCGTCGTCGTACCAGGCCATGCCGGCGAGCGGGGAGCCGCGATCGCGCCCGCGCTCGCGCGCGCTGACGGCGGTGACCGCAAGCGGCCGGCCGCAGCGCTCTCTGAGCAGGCCGGCATTCCTCGCGAGAAGCGCGAGTGTTGCGGCGCCGACGGTGCCGAGCCCGGCGATGGCGATGCGGAGGGGAGCGCTCAAGAGGCGGCGGTCCGGCGTTGCGGCGTCGCGGCGGCGCGTTCGGCGCTGCCGAGGAACGCCTTGATGTTCCTTACGGCCTGGCGAATGCGGTGCTCGTTCTCGACAAGGGCGATGCGGACGAAGCCGTCGCCGTACTCGCCGAAGCCGAGCCCGGGCGAGACCGCCACCTCCGCCTCGGCGAGCAGGCTGAGCGAGAACTCCATCGAGCCCAGCCCGGCGAAGGCGGGCGGGATCGGCGCCCAGGCGAACATGGAGGCGGCCGGCGCCGGCACCGGCCAGCCGGCGCCGGCCAAGCCCTCCACCAGGATGTCGCGGCGGCGGCGGTAACGCCGGCGCATTTCGGCGACGCAGTCCTGCGGACCGTTGAGCGCCGCCGTCGCCGCAACCTGGATGGGAGTGAAGGCGCCGTAGTCCGTGTAGGACTTGACGCGCGCAAGGGCGGCCACGAGCTCGCGGTTGCCGGTCATGAAGCCGATGCGCCAGCCCGCCATGGAGTAGGTCTTGGAGGTCGAGGTGAATTCGATGGCAATGTCCTTCGCCCCCTTCACTTGCAAAACGGACGGCGGCGGATTGCCGTCGAAATAGACCTCCGCATAGGCGAGATCGGAGATGAGCCAGAGGCCCTCGTGCCGGCAGAACGCGACGAGCTCCTCGTAGAAGTCGAGCGTCGTCGTGCGCGCGGTCGGATTGGAGGGATAGTTGACGAGGACGGCAAGGGGCTTGGGCACCGAATGCTGCACGGCGCGCTTCAGCTCGCTCAGATACTGGCGCTCCGAGGCGAAGGGGATGTGCCGCACAGCGCCCCCCGCCAGGATGAAGGCATAGGAATGGATCGGGTAGCTCGGGTTCGGCACCAGCACCACGTCGCCCGGGCTGGTGATCGCCATGGCCAGATTGACGAGGCCCTCCTTCGAGCCGATGGTCACGATCGTCTCGCTCTCGGGATCGACCTCGACGCCGAAGCGGCGCGCGTAATAGGCCGCGTTCGCCTTGCGCAGGCCCGGGATGCCGCGCGAGGTCGAATAGCGGTGGGTCCTCGGGTTGCGCACCGTCTCGACCAGCTTGTCGACGATGTGCGCGGGCGTGGCCGCGTCCGGATTGCCCATGCCGAGATCGATGATGTCGCGCCCTTGCGCCCGGGCGCGCGCCTTCATCGCGTTCACCTCGGCGAAGAGGTAAGGCGGCAGCCGCTTGATGCGATAGAAATCCTGTTCCATGGCCTCTAGCTTCGGAACGCCCTTCTCCCCGCTTTCGCACCACAATCGACGCTCACAGGCAACGATCCGTGTTCCCGCAAATTCCCTCCCCTTGCGGGGCCATGGTATGCACACATCTCCCGATGCTTGCAAAACCACCGGAGGTCCTTCGTGACGCGACCCTTCGGGTCGCTCCTCAGGATGAGGAGATTTGTGCGTGGCAGTAAGACCTTACCTCATCCTGAGGAGCGCGCCGAGCGCGCGTCTCGAAGGACCCATCCGAGCCGGTCCGAGGCGCCCGTCGCTGCGAACGAGATTTTCGGCGCCCGCCTATTTATCCCCGCGAGCGGTGATTTTCGAGAAGAATCTGAGGCCGGTAACGCGTCCTCATCGCTCAGCCTTGAGCGCGACCGGCTTGCCGTGCGGCGTTGAGCGGTAGGCCTCGGCCCAGGCTTCCTTGCGGGCGGAGAGGCTCGCCCGATCGGCGAGACCCTTCTCCGTCGCAAGACGCTCGAGGGCTGCGAGCCAGTGACGGTAATACTGCCGCCCGTCGTCGGGCTCGCCAAGGTACTCCGCTCTCTTGAGCTCGGCGCCGAGGGTATCAGCCCATTCCTTCCAGGTGAAATGCCCCGCCTCCGAGAGCTTGACGGCGAGTGCAAAGGCCTGGGCCTGCCACGGCTCGGCAAAGACGGGCCCCGCCTCGTCGCGCGGCAGTGCCGGAAGCGCGGCGAGGTACCGCGACGTCGCTTGCGGCTTAGGCGCGCTCAAGATAGTCGTCCCACAGGTCGAGGTAGGTGGAGTCGCGTGGTGAGGCGGCCTCGCCCCACAGCTCGCGCGCGGCGAAACGCACCGAGTAGAGATGCTGCGGATTCTCGCCGAGGAAATGCGCACGGCTGTCGGGGAAGACGTACACGCCGTGATCGCGCGCGATGGTGCCGAGCCGGCCGCGCGCGTAGCGCGGCAGCCTTGTATGGCCGATGGGATGAATGTTCCGGGCGCGCACCTTGTCGCCGGCCTTGAAGCTCGCGGCGACCGCTACGTCCCGGTTCGCGGGTGCGCCTCTGCCGAGCATGGGCTGCACCGCACTCGGCGCGAGTGCGGGCGAGCGCTTGGCGGAGCCGGCGTCCGGGCTGCCGCTCTCGACTTCCGCGCGGCTCACGAGCCCGGCCTGGAGCGAGAGCGAGACGAGGCGCGCGATCCATCTCTCGTAATAGCTCATGCGCAGGTACTCGCTCGCGGGAATGAGCTCGATCGCGTGCCGCGTGGCGTCGATGTTCCATTTGTGCCAGGCGCCCATGGCGAGGTTGAGTGCCAAGACGCGCGCCTCCCACGGCGCATGGAAGACGGGCTCGCGATCCTCGTGCTCGATCGCCCCCATGCCGTGCATGCCGCCCATGTCGTGGATGCCGTTCATGGCCGGTCTCCTCGCTTGCCGAGCGTCAGCTTGGCCACCCCGATCATGGCATCGCGCGTGACAAGCTCGGCGAGTGCTGCCTCGTCCATGCCCTCGCTTCCCGCCGGGCGCTCCGGCAGCACGAGATAGCGCATCTCGGACGTCGAATCCCACACGCGCACCTCGACGTCCTCGCCGAGCTCGAGGCCAAGCTCGCGCAGCACGCCGCGCGGATCGATCACCGCGCGCGAGCGGTAAGGTGCCGACTTGTACCACACGGGGGGCAGGCCGAGCACGGTCCAGGGATAGCAGGAGCACAGCGTGCAGACGACGAGGTTGTGAAGCCTGGGTGTATTCTCGACGACGACCATATGCTCGCCCTGGCGGCCGGTATAGCCGAACTCCGCGATCGCCGCACTCGCGTCCGCCATCAGGCGCTTCTTGTAGGCGGGATCGCTCCAGGCGCGCGCCACCACGCGGGCGCCGTTCCTGGGCCCGACCTTGTGCTCGTACATGTCGATGATGGCATCGAGCGCCGCGGGATCGACGAGTCCCTTCTCGATCAGAAGCGACTCGAGCGCCTTGACCCTGAGGGCGATATCCGAGGGCACCTCCTGCTGCGCGTGATCATGGCCATGATCCTCGCCGGTGCCGTGGCGCTGTTCGCGGTCGCGGGTAGCCATGCGAATGTCCTCCCCTCGGCCGGCATCGTAGCCGCAACAAGGGCGCGCTGTCACGGGGCAGCACTTGCCGGTAATGGGTCACGTTGCCCAAGTCCCCATCCTTCGAGACGCGTCGCAAGCGCGACGCTCCTCAGGATGAGGACTTGGAGCTTGGGTTTCACCTCATCCTGAGGAGGCCGCGAAGCGGCCGTCTCGAA
>Ga0074044_10003910_pt1 | contig 12493 bp, 6 predicted proteins | sample BogForMeECP23OM1_FD_94443 | JGI IMG/M metagenome (GOLD analysis project Ga0074044, IMG submission 94443) | Bog forest soil microbial communities from Calvert Island, British Columbia, Canada - Bog Forest MetaG ECP23OM1 | ecosystem: Environmental > Terrestrial > Soil > Wetlands ...
TCCGGTTTCCCCAGTTTGCTTCCCTGCCCGACTTGGTCCAAACTCTCCTGGTGGAGATGTCGTACCAGCTGGGTGACTTGCGGGAATTTGCGACTTTTGACACACTGGTGACCCAGCGCCGCTTCAAAGAGGCGGCGGACGACGCCAGAGGAACCGCCTGGTACCGGGAAACACCAGCCCGCGCTGAGGCGATTTTGACGCAGCTTGAAAACGTCAGTTAGGAGACTTGAATGACCACGAATTACACCGCGCCCGCGCCCAGTTACTCTGACGCCGACGAGATCGTCGCCGCGCTGAAGGCATCGAGTGCGATCAACATTTACTGGCAAGATCCAGCTGCCGCACTGTGGATCACAGCAGTTGCCGCGGCCGGGCACTCCCGCGGAGTCGCCGGCTGCCCCTCGCAGGAACTCGCCGAGTACGTATATGCTGTTCTGGGTGCGTAATGAAATGGTTGCATGAGATCCTCAGCGAGCCGGACGGCGAAGCGGTCTGCGTCGCCAAGGTCATGGCCGTCATTGCGTTTCTCTCGTTCCTCGCGTATTCCGGTTACGGCCTGTTCGAAGGGCACTTTGCCATGCAGGAGTTCGGAAACGGCATCCTGCAGGTACTACTCGGCTGCGGCGGCGTGATCGCAGGAAAAAATTACTCGGAGAAGTAGATGGGCGCATTACTCGCACTGATACCGGGCAAAGATTTGCTTTATGGTGGGGCTATCGTAGCCCTACTACTGTTCGGCGCCTACGAAGTGCACCACCTGAAGGCTGAAGGCGCCGCGAAAGAAGTCGCGGCCCTCAAGGCCTCGAGCGATACGCTCCAGGTAACCGTGGCAAGAGAAAATGCCGCGCTCGCATCCAATTACGCTGCCACCGTGGCGGCAATCACGGAGAAAGCAGATGAAAACGATAAAGCTAGCGCTGCTCAGCATGAGTCTGATGCTCAGCGCCTGCGCGACTACGACGCCTATCGCAGTTCGCACCCAGCAGTGGAAAGTGCCGGTAGTGGAGCCCAGCCAGCGCCAGCGGGAGCTCCGAGCGATAACGGAGTCGAACGCAGCCTTAGCAGCCTGGAGCAAGTGGCTCTTGATCTTGCCGGAGCACTCCGCGACGATACGAACGCCTTGAGTTCCTGCATGGCGGATCGCGACGGATTGGCCGGGAAATGATTATCCCCTTCAAGAATTTCGAGATACAGACAATCAAGATGGCGGACTGCGTTGAGGAGCTTCGGCCCCTCCGTGAGGCCCACTATTTCGAGACCGAGCCGGTCTACAAACACCACTCGGTGAACGTCAATTGGCCGCATTTTGTCGCCTGCGAGGCGGCCGGCACTGCGAAGTGCTACGGCGCCCGATTGGTTGATTCCCAACAGCTTATAGCGTATCTTTTGGTCTACGTCGTACCCAGCGCCCACGATTCAAGTATGATCGCGAGCGATGATGGTTACTACATCGTGCCGGAATACCGCGGGTCAGGACTGGCTCGGCGACTCCTACAATTCAGCGAAAAAAGGCTTAAGGAGCTCGGCGTGGACTATTTCCTCATGTCTTCTCGGAAGCCCAGCGGCGGTGCCAATGTGGGCCTCCTCCTGGAAGATGAAGGGTTTGTGCCCTTCGCCACTGCTTACTCAAAGGCCCTCTAATGTGCCTCGGCGGCGGCGGCGCAGTTCCTACACCTCCTAACACCACCGGTGAGCAAGCCGCGTCGCAGGCCATCGGTGCCGCAGGTGCTGCCGCGGGCGCGAGCCAGCTCAACTGGGCGCAAGGGCAGACAGCGGCCAACTCCGCTACGAACGCCGGTGTTCAGAGCGCCCTAACTCCTCAAATGAACACCGACATCGGCGCGAATGCGGCCGGTGCGGGCATGTACGGGCAGACGCTCGGCGCCCTCGGTCAGCAGCTCACGTCAGCACAGAATTATGGTAATGCCGCAGGCATGAATACGGCTCAGTCGGGCGCAGAGGCTTCGACGGCCCAGGCCTATAGCGCCGCGCGCCAGAACAACATGCAGCAGCTGGGGTCCTATGGTGTCGACCCCTCCCAGATGAAGTCTGGAGCGCTGAACCTGAATGCGAACCTGCAGCAGGCCGGCGCGGTCGGTAACGCCGGTTTCCAGGCCAGCCAGCAGCGACAACTAACAGGCATGGGGCTCGTATCGAATGCTTTGAACCAGAATACGCAGGCCTCCTCAGTCGGTCAGGGTTACGGCGCCGGGGCCAATATGGCTGGCTCGAACATCGCCGGTATCGGCAACCAGACGCTCGCCGCGAATTCGGGTGCGCTCTCGGCCCCCTCCCAGATGATGCAGACGGGCCTCGCGGGCTACGGCATGCAGGCGAATATCGCCAACCAGACCTTTGGCAACCAGATGACAGCCTATGGTGCCAACCAGGCCAACGCCAATGCGCTGATGAATATGGCGGGTCAGGGCCTGGGTGCGATAGGCGGGATGGCGACGAGCCACGCGGATGGCGGCGCGATCCCTGGTCGGTACGCCAATGGTGGCCAGCCTTCAGTCCCGCTCCCCACTGGCGGTACGCAAATCATGCCTAGCTACCAGGCGCCCGCCGCCGGCGGCACTGGTGGACAGCAGCAGCAGGGTGGTTCGAACCCGATGTCCTCGGCCATGCAGGGCTATAGGCAAGGCTCGAATATAGGCACGAACGTCGCGAATTCCCAGGACAACTCGATGCTGTCGGGGACCAATCAGATGGTCAACCAAGATCCCGAGATCCAGGATCTTATGTCAGATACGGGCAGCATGAACGGTGCCACCGATCAGGCTTTTGGCGCAGGTGAGAATGTCATTCCCGCCGCTGCCCCCGCCGCCACAGACGCCGCTAGCGTCGCTGCCCCCGCCGCCACAGACGCCGCCGCTAGCGTCGCCGCCCCCGTCGCCGCTGACGTCGGCGGTGCCGCCGCAACCGGTGCAGCCGGTGGTGCCGCAGCCGGTGCAGCCGGTGCCGCAGGTGGTGCCGCCGCAGGATCCGCAATGGCGGCCGCAGCCCCCGAAATTGCAGCGGTTGCCGCAGATGCGGCTCCGCTCCTGCTCGCAGCGCGCGATGGCGGGGCGATCCCGCAGCGCAAGCGACCGGACTTTGGCAATCCGGCAGTTCATCGCTCGCAGGGCGTCCCGCCGCAGATTGGTATCCCGCAGCCGATGTCGGTCGCCGCGGACGGTGGTCAGCCGCGCGTACCTCCGACCATGAATATGCCGGGCCCCTGGGTGGCTGCCAACGGCGGTTCTTCGCCGGGCCCCGGCATGATCCAGCACGGCATGAGCGACGGCTCGGGCATTGACGACCAGGTCCATGCGAAAGTGTCGGTCGGTGAATACATTATCCCGGCGGACGTCGTCCACGCGAAGGGCAAGGAATTCTTTGATAAACTGCTCCAGCGGTATCACGTACCTGCGCAGCAGCAACGGCAACAGATGATGGGAGGCCGAAATGGGCAATTTCAGCGGTAAGATCAATCCTGGCAACGTAGGCGCGCTCGGGCAGGGCGCCTTCACGGGCTTGGAATTCGATCAGAATCTACAGAATAAGTACCTGCAGAATCAGGCTCAACAGGGGTTCAATGTCGAGCAGCAGCTCAAGAACCAGGGCAATCAAGGCCAATACAACGCCAACCAGCGCTTCTACAACAATCAGAACCCCAACGGCCCGCAGGGGCAGCCCTTCCAGCCGCAGACCGGCAATGTGTTTGATCCCGTACGTGAGCGTATCAATGGCATGCTCGCGACCGCGCATCAGGCCTACCAGAAGGTATTCGGTGGTGCGCAGACGCCGCATGCCGTCGGCCCCGCGGCACAGGCCACTACTCCCCAGGGCTCGAACGTAGCGGCCAGCCCGCCGGGTCCGACCTCCTCGAATGGGTCCGGCGGCCAGATCGGTGCGACCGGCCCGATGCCGCAGATGCCGCAGACTCGTAACACGTTTGCAGAAGGCGGCGCCATTCCGGGTCGTAAGGGCCTGAAGGCCCGCAAAGCGAAACCGGGCAACCTCGCCAAGCCGACACAGGGTGAAAAGCAGGTCGCGCAGACCAACATGCCGCAGCCCCCGGCGACGGGCGGCGCGGATGAAGGTCCGCCACGCAACACCGAGCCCGGCGCTGGCATCAGCAATCAGGACCCCCAACTGGCGGATGGTGGAATTGCGGATCCCGGAACTGCAGTAACCGGCAACCAACCGAAAGCGGAATACAACGCGATCCAGGCCGACGCCGATGGCGGTAAGGTCAAGAAGAATTGGGTGGCTGGGGCGATCAAGAAGCCCGGCGCGCTCCATCGCGATCTCGGCGTGCCCGAGGGCGAGAAGATCCCTAAGTCCAAGATCAAGGCGGCGGAGAAGGGCGGGGGCAAGACTGCCCAGCGCGCTCGGCTCGCCGACACGATGAGCAAGTGGAAGGATGGAGGCATGCCTTCACTCCCAAAACTCCAGCCGGGCGCCGCCCCGGAACCTAAGCCGGCACCTAAGGCGCTCGAGCAGGAAGTCAGTAATGACGGCCAGCGCAATCGTCTGGGGAAGACAATCAAGCGGTTTGCCGATGGCGGCGATACGGCGGTTCCGACGCCCGCAGGGCTGAAGATCCCGCCGCATGAGGATCCCGGTCTCTCGGCCGATCTCTATAAGTTCAATGCCACGCAGCCCGAATATGCAGGCATGAAGCCGCCCGTCTCCCCGGGTCAGGGCGCGAGCCCGCCGCAGACCAGCCTGGCGTCCGAGGCCACGACCGCCGGCGCGCAGGGCACATTACCGCCGCGCACCCCCACCTCTACCCCCGGCGCCCTGCCATACGCAGCCGATCGCGCCGCCGCGAATGCCAAATTACACGCTGGCGGATACCAGGAAGATGTCACCGCCGGAGCTACTCCAGTTCCCGGAGCCGAGCAGCGTGGGCAGAATCTCGTGGATGCTGCGAATGCCGACAAACTGATCAGTAGTAATCCGGTACATGCCGGCGCGAGTGCGGCCGCACAGCCGGAGGTGCAGCAGGGTCCGCCGGCGCCCGACAAGATCGACTTCTCGAAGGTGAACATCGACCACACCCAGATCCCCACCACGACGACCCAGGACTGGCAGGACCTCGAACGTGCCACTGCGTTGAATTACGCCGCCCATGGCCGCGCCGACGGCGTGCGCCAGGCCAATGCCGATATCACGGGCCTGCAGCACGACAATTTCATGGATTACATGCGCCAGGGCGCGGCGCTTGACGCCGCCGGCAATAAACAGGGCGCAATGGCGGCCTACAAGACCGCGTACAATTACTTCCCGACCGGTCACGACATGCATTTCGGTCTTGGCCAAGACGGCACGATCGTCGGTTTCGGCGTGAATGAACAGACCGGACAGCCGGTGCAGAACGGCGCGATCCGTCTCGACCAGCAGAACGCGCATGGCATCATGACCCATTTCGCCAACCCGGAGAACTTCGTCAATGAAGGGCTCCGCATGCAGGCTTCTGCCAACGAGACGGCTCACGTCGGCCAGGGCCAGATCCCGCTCGAGCGCGCACAGGCAGAACGCGCCCGTGCTCAGAGCGAGTATCTCGGCGGCCGCAATGCGACTCAACTTGCCGTTGCAGAGACGCGCACACAGGCGCAGGCGTTCGGCCATCTACACCCCAACATCCAGGCGTTCTACACGAACAACCTCAAGGATCTCCCCGACTCGGGTGATGCGGAGGATGTCGCTGGACAACTGGAAGCGAAGGCAGCGCAGCAGGGTACCGTCGATGAAGCGCATCGAACCCAGTTCCTTGGGATCGTGCGGCACTTGTTTGACCCCCGTACCCCTCCCGCGGAGCGAGCCGCATTCATGCAGAAATACGGCTTGACGATGCCAGGACAGACAGCACAGAACAGCCCCGTGCCCGGCCGCTACGATGATCCGTATCGGACAGGCATGGCAGTCTACGGGCAGTAACCCATGGCGTTGAATCCTACGCTACAGCTTCCCGAGACCCCGATCTCGGACGTCCCGACCGGCACTGCTCCTGGCATAAGAGATATCCGCGCGCAAGCGGCGCAGATGCTCCGCGACGCGCAGGCACTCCCGAAAGCGGGAGCCCCGGGCGCACCCCCGGCCAATCCCGCGACGGATGCCTGGCTCAAGGACATGACAGCCAACTTGCCGCAGCAGGCCCAGCCCAAGGAGGGCATATTCCACGGTGCGGGACAAGCGCTTGTCGGCGGCGCGGGCGAGATGGCACATCAGGTCACCGGACTCGGCGCGTGGGTGGGCAATCGGATCGCACCCGAGTCTGCTATCTCCCAGGGCCTCAGCAATATCAACCGTACCGTCGGCGGTGCAGCTGCAGACTGGGAAGCATCGATGACGCCCCAGGATCGCGATCTCATCTCGCGTCAGTGGACGTCGCTCGATCCGCATCAGACGATCTGGCAGGGCAGTCCCAGCGAGTTCACACATGCCCTGGTCCTACAAATGGCGCAGGCGGCACCCTCCACCCTGACGATGCTGCTCCCGATGGGCGCAATGGCGAAGGCCGGCATGGTCAACCGCGCACTTGCGTACGTCGGGGCCACCCAAACGGGGCTATCGATCGGCGCGATTTCGAACAATATCGAGCAGGAGATCGGTGCACGCGACGACAATACGCTGCGCCAGCAGTCTCCCATCTTCGCCGGCCTGCTTGACAAAGGCATGGATCCCGCGGCCGCGCGTCAGGAACTTATCCAGCAGGCACAACGCTACGCGCCGGTTGTCGGCGGTCTGGTTTCGGGTGCGATCGCCACACTGGCAGGTCGGTTCCTAACACCTGTCCTGACGGGCGAGGCGGGCGCTGGCCTTGCGAAGCGCGCAGGGCTTGGCTTCGCTGACCAGTTCGGTCAGGGCGCTGGTGTCGGTGCCACTAATTATGTCGCGAGCGAGACTGCTGCACACGTGTATGACAACGGCCGTGCGCCGGATCTCGTCGGCGCAGCAAAGGCTGGCATCGAGGCGGGTGTGTCGCAGGGCGTGCTAGGCGCGGGGCTCGCCGCGTTCCACGGTCGCAGCCAGCCGATACCTTCCGCTGACCAGACCAACCGTCCGGATGTCCACTCGACGATGACGACGGCGAACACGCCAGAAAATAAGGCGACGGGCGCCGCGACCGAGAACCACGTCACGGCTCCCCAACAGACCCAGTTTGACTTCGACACGCGCCAGCCGCCCCAGCAAGGTGAACTTGGGCCCCTCGAGCAGGGACCCGCGCCGCCGCGCGGACCTCCGCCGGGACCCGGCGGCCAGATGGACTTCGGCTTCCAGAACGAGCCGCAGCAACGTGAGCTTCCCCTCCAGCTGCCGCCGCAACAGAATGACATGTTCGGTCGGCCGGACTTGGCAGCAGCGATCCGCTCACACTACGAAGGTGCGCCGGCGCCCGAACAACAGCCACCGCCTGTCAACGGCCTGCACGAGCCGAACGGTCCGCAGGGTAACCTAGACCTGCGTGGCGGCGAGATGAATCCCCCGCGCCCCGGTCCCACACCGCCGGTCCCCGCGCCCGCACAGCTTAACCTCCCTTTGCGGACGCAAGCGCGCGGGGGACCCCAGATGCCGCCGGTGGCCGAGCCGCCGCGGACCGTCGCCGACCAGCTCCGTGCGCGTGCCGCCGCGCCACCGCAGGATTGGAACCAGCCGGACTTGTTCCGTGACCAGCCCAAACCTGGCACATTGACGACAGTTGGAAATCGCCCCACTATCCAGGGCAATCCCGAGGCGCCAGGCGCTCGGCCCTTCACCGACATCGAGGGCCAACTGCATGACCTACAGAGCCCACAAAGCGCGCGTACTGGCGTGTTCCTCTCGGGGGATACTGTGGCGTCGCTCCGACAATCAAATTTGCTGGACCGCGTTCGTGACCAGGCGGGAGAAGCGGCGGTTCCTCTGGTCAATTTTGATGGAAAAGGCGGAACCCTCATTGCTAAGGATCACGTTGCCGCCGCCGAGCTCACCCAACTCCGTGACAACAAGGTGGGGACGCCTGAGGAAATTATTGCTCATGCTACCGGTGAGGAACAAGGTGCACCAGGCCCTCAAGAGGTTCTTCGGCGCGCGGCCTTGACTGGGCGCGAGAATGAGGTACAACAGCGTGCACAGGCTGAGCAGGGGACCGCACGTGAAGTATCCAGAGCGACTGAAGCGATCCCGGATCGGGCTACAGCTCTACGTGCGCGTGCTGCTGCTGCACGTGACCTGGCTACTGGCAATGAGTCGCCTGCGATTTCTCGCGAGGAAGCTGCGCGCCGGATAACTGCTGAAGCACAGAGGGTTCACAATGAAACTGCAGGTAGGGCATGGCGTGGTATTGGGGCTCCTGATCCGCGAGATATTGACTTTCATTCTGAAGACGCTCAGCGCCAGTATCAAGACCTCGATCACGAACTTGCTGGCATGCGAGTCATGCGTAATACCGCGCACACTCCGGAAGATATCGCGAAGGCTAAAGCAGGCCTGGACATCACTGAGCGGCGCATCGCGACGTTCCTCAAGAACAATCCCCACGAAACTCGAGCAGAACAAGTCGCCCGGGCCGCTGTGCGGGTCTCCCCTGAGGGTGTCCGAGAGTTCGCCGAGAACAAACGGGCAACCGGACGACAATATGTCCGACCCCTCGAGCGGGTAGAACCGACCGCCTTCGAACCTGAGAAACCGGTCACGCGCGCCGAGCTGCGCACGATGACGAAGGATGAGATCAAACCGCACTTCGACCAGGCCGTCCAGCACTTCGCCGACAAGGCGGAAGTCGGGCGCACCGCCGCGGAGCTCACCGCCGAGTATGGCAGGACCCGCTCCGAGCAGGAGAAACTGATCAACCGGTATAACCGTGAGCGCCTCTCTCATGAGGCCCGCGGGTACTCCAATGCGAAGTCCGACAAGATCGCAGTCTCGCCGCGTCGCGCGCTGACCGAACGCGAAGTACAGCGCAACGCCGCGCGCTCCAAGTTCCAGAAGAAGCTAGTCGGATACAAGACCTTCGACCCTGAGAACCTGATGGCCAACGTCGAGTCCCAGCGCGAAATGGAGATGAACACCCAGGACCGCAAGGCGCGCAACGTCGTGCGGACTCAGTTACAGAAAGACCTGACCGTCTCTGTCAAAAGAGGCGAGAAGGCGATCGCCGAGATGGGGAAGGTGGGGAAAGAGGATATCGAGGGCAACCCTCTGATGGCCCGCAGCTACAGGCGGCAGATCCTCCAGTATGGCCGCTCGCTCCGCGATGGCGGTATGAAGGGCGCCGAAGCGATGGCCGCTGCGAAGCAGTTCATCGCCCACATGAAGCTGCTGACCGACAAGTCTCCCGCGGACCGCGCGCAATACCTGGCCGACGCATTCACCACTGAACTCAAGCGGCAGAACCTGCGCGCGAGCGGCGCCAACCCGGTCCGCCTGGCGCACAACGAGGAACTCCCCGGCGGCTACACTGGTGAGGCGTTGAATCCCCCCAAAGAGGAACCACACGAACAGAACCTCGAACTCGAGGAGCATCGCAGTGCCCTGGGCTATCCGCAGAAACCCTCCGCGTTCAAAGGCGCCGCTGGCGATATCGCCGCACATCTCGAGGATGGTCCCGTCAACGCGCACACTGTGATCAAGCAGGTGCTCAACAGCTTCGAACCCGGTACCCCGATGCACAGGCTGTTCTCTGCCATCGAGCGCGTGACTGACAAGAATTCCATGGTTGGCTGGACTGATAACATGCCGGCCAAGACCCTCGGACAGACTCGTTGGACGCCCGACGGCCCCAACATTCACCTGAACCGCGCTCTCCTAGAGGACTCCCGTGCCCGCGGCGCCGCCCCCGAGTATGAACTCATGCGGACCCTCGCTCACGAGTTCTCACACATCGCCACCCGCCGTGCGATCGACGCCAATCCGGACGTTGAGGGCCGACTCGAGGCAATCCTCGCGCACGTTCGCGAGCAGCCGGGCGCCGATAAATGGTATGGCTCCAAGCAGACGGGCCCCAAGGCCGTCCACGAGATGGTGGCCGAGGCCTACGGCAACGAGGGATTCCAGAACTTCCTCGATAGTATCCGCATGCCCAACACGGGCCGCACGGTGTGGACGCAGTTCAAGCGGATCGTCGCCGACATCCTCGGATTCCACGGCGATGACTCACACTATACGGCGCTCGACGCGATCATGCGTGAGCACGGCGCGATCTTCCAAGGCAAGCAATATCACCTGACGCCCGGCTCCCGCGAGGTGCAGCATCTGGAGATAGATGATAAGGACGGCGGTCACGTCGCCAACGGGCTCGACCGTTCGATGAAGTCGCTCGGTATCGACAAGCAGACAATGAGCAATCTTGCTGAGGATGCGACCCGCGGTGCCGGCCAATTCGGTCTCTCGGCGATGACTCCACGCCAGCAGAGCGCGCAGTTCTCCAAGTATTTCGAGGGCCCCAATGGAAACCCCTACAAGCGGTATTGGGACATTTACTCTAAGCGCGCAGCGGACAACGCGAAGTCTATGGAAAAGGTTGGGAAGCTGTCCAACGCATGGTCCAACCTGGAGGACGCTCATGGCATCGATAACATGTTCAAACTTTCCCGACTCATGCACGACTCCACGCATTATGGATTCCACGCTGATCTACCGGCTGGGCATGAGTCCAACAGCCACCTGGCGGGTGAGAATCTTAGCCGTGCGAACGCTGCGCGTGATGATTTCGCAACGCTGCCTGTGGAGATAAGAGAGCACTATTCGACGATGAAGAAGTACTACGCCGACGAGCAGCGCGCGTCGACCGACCAGATCGTCCTCAACGGCTTGCATGCCATGCTGACGAAGGGCGAGGACGCGGCCATGACTGCGCGCGAGTTCGACGCCAAGTACGATCAGAGCTCGATCCAGGCGAAGCACCTCGATACCCAGGAGGGTTTGCAACGAGAGTTTGGAGACAAGCTGTCGGGCGCCTCTCAGGACGTGATCGCCAAGATCGGCAAGATCACCAATCGCAAGGGTCCCTACTTCCCGCTGATGCGCAACGGGGATTATGTCGTGACCTCCAAGCGCACGATCGGCTCCAAGGAGTTCGATACGTCCGAGGCAGCCCAGGCCTCCGTCCGCCAACAGCGCGGAGATGACCCGACGCTCGCCGTTTCCGTCCGCAAGACGGAAGATGGAACTTATCGCGTAACGACTGTCGAAAAGGAAGTCCGGATGGCGGAGAGCAAAAGTGAAGCGAACCAGCACCAACGCGAGATGGCAGCGCAATATGGCGAAGAAAATACGTCCCCTGTTCAGCTCAAGGCTGATCTCTATAAAGAGTCGAGCGGCATTGCCACAGGTAGTGCGCTTGACCGTATCCTCCGCGAACTTGACTCCAACCCTGCAGCGCAAGCTGCAATCAAAGATTTCTATCTTCGCTCGCTCGGTGAAGCGTCTTTCCGAAAGCGAGAACTCGCGCGCTCGAACGTCCGCGGTGTCGATATCGAGAACCAGCATCGCTCGTTCGTGCAGTACGGCCGATCTCAGAGCTACTATCTCTCTCAGCTTAAGTATGGACGCCATCTCGCGAATGCCCAGGGAGAGGTTCAAAAAGCTGTGCAGGGACATCGAGACGAGTCCCAAATTAGCGCGGTCCGCATGGGCGAGTTTGCTCGTGAGCTGTCTCTCCGAGACGAAATCTCGCGAAACCCTTACCAGGTTGAGGATCTTGTACGACGCGGTACATCTCTCACCCAGTTCATGATGCTCACCTCACCGTCGCACTGGTTCGTGCGCGCCGCCCAGCCCTACGTGCTCTCGGCCCCTTGGCTCGGCGCGCGGCATGGCTTCTCGGAGTCGGTCGACGCGCTCACCCGCGCGCAGAAGATGATCGCCTCCCCGCTCGTGCGCGAGACCGCGGAGTCCGGCCTCGGTATCAAGGCCTTGTTCTCCCGCGCTTCCGCGGAGAAATCCTTCACCGTCATCGACCAGGTGCTCGACCATATCGGCCAGGTCGCTGGTAAGGACGCGAAGCCCATCCAGGCCATGGTCCAGCACCTGCGCGACAACAACCTCATCGACTTGTCGATGGCGACGGAACTTTCCGACATCGGCAAGGGTCGGTCGACGGCCCTCTCCTCGCGCGTGTTGGATGCGAGCCGCGTGATGCTCCACCTCATTGAAGTGAACAACCGCGTGATGACCGCCATCGCGGCGCGCGAGCTCGGCCTCAAGGCCGGCATGACCGAAGCGCAGGCAACGGAGCACGCCTCGGACGCGATCAGCGTCACGCACAACGACTACTCCTACGGCAATACGCCTCGCCTGTTCATGGCCCAATCGAAGGGCGTATTAGGCGGTGCGCGGCCGCTGATGTTCCAGTTCATGAAGTACCCGCAGCAGGTGTACGGGATGATGATTTCCTCCGGCTTGGCCGCCCTAAAAGGCAAATCGCCGGCGGAGAGGGCGATCGGACTTAAGACGCTCACGGGCGTTCTCGCCACGCACCTCCTGGCGGCCGGTGCCGTTGGTGCGACCATTCAACCCATCA
>Ga0074044_10003912_pt1 | contig 12492 bp, 11 predicted proteins | sample BogForMeECP23OM1_FD_94443 | JGI IMG/M metagenome (GOLD analysis project Ga0074044, IMG submission 94443) | Bog forest soil microbial communities from Calvert Island, British Columbia, Canada - Bog Forest MetaG ECP23OM1 | ecosystem: Environmental > Terrestrial > Soil > Wetlands ...
AACAATCCCATCCTTTTCAGGAGGAAATGATGCACAGGATTCAAGGGTGGACTGGGCTGCGGGCCGCGGTCATCGCCCTGGGACTCGTCGCCTGGACTGCGACTGGTGCCACGGCCGCTCCACTTTCTTACACCACGTCCGGCCAGGTCACTCCCACGACTGGCGTAACGGGCACCAATGTGATCAGCTTCGTTCCGCTGAGCAGCGGCAACTCCGTAGACCTCAGCACGGGCCAAACGAATGCAAGCCTGGGGAACTTTGTCATCTCGCCGCTGGCGGCAGGCGTGACGACGACTTACACGAACACGCCCATCCAGATCAGCTTCCTGCCCGCGTCTTATGGCTCAACGTCGCTGGGCACCGATGCTCCGGTCGTGGTCAGCGGTGTGCTCAACGGCGTGGTGAACGGGCCTTCGAGCTCGACCGTCATTGCAACCTTAAACCCTCCCCCGACCGGCATGTTCAGTCTGGGCGGAAGTAGCACGGCCGAGTTCAGCATACCGACCAGCACGCTCCTGCTAGCTCCCTCGACCTCCAACAGCGGCGTGACCACCGCGCAGGGACTGGTCACGACGAGCGACGTTCCGGTTCCCGAACCAAGCACGATCGCCCTGTTCCTGACGACCGTGGGCGGGCTTGGCCTGCGCCGCTACGTTCTGTCCCATCGCCGTCCAGCCAGGGTTTGAAGTTCGTCGCCAGTGGACCGTTATGGCCCATGATCCCCGGGTGAACCAACCCGGCGGATCCCCCGAAACGCAGGAACATTCGCAATCGACCTGATTCCGACCCCGCGATGCCTGTGTGCGTATCGCGGGGTCATTTCGCGCGCGGGCCGCGAAACTCGACCCGCGAGCAGTCTCGGACAGCAACCATGAGCTCAGCGGGGAGATGTCTCTTGCATTCCGTTGCCCAACCCGGTTGGGAAGGCGCAAGAGGTTGCCATTTCCGCAGCGTACGACTTGTCCTCCGCGATGTTTCTCCCGATCATGGAAAATAGAGAAAGAGGATTCGCCGTGCCGGGTGGGGCGAGTCGTTTTTCAAGGGAACCGGGTCCAGATCAATGCAGGCTGACGCCTAAGGATATAGAGTGACGTTCAGCCGTCGGGAGGGTCAGGACAGGAGATGCGATCGGGACGATTGCGGTCGCCTGGCCTGAACTCCACCCGCCGGGTCAGCACGGTCAGCAGCCAGACCGGCTCTATCCGAGAGGCATCAGTCAAGCAGTATCCAGAGAGAAGAGCCGACGCTGATGGCCGACGGTCCGATCGAACTGCTTACCAGGGCACGCGCGGGAGAGACCGAAGCACTGGGCGAATTATGCGCTCTGTATCGCAATTACCTGAGGATGATTGTGCGGACCGGTCTGGGACCTCGGCTGCGTGAGCGGCTTGAGCTCTCTGACGTAGTCCAGGAGGCCTTGGTCGAGGTAGTCCGGCAGTTTCCCCAGTTCACTGGCCAGAACGAGGCCGCGCTGGTGGGCTGGCTGCGGCGGCTGGTGGGTCAGAAGCTCGCCGATCTGGGGCGTTATCATAGCCGGTCCAAGCGGACCGGAGCTGGCAGCATCCTCCCCCTGGACGCCCCGTGCGACCCGGGCGGCGCGGCCAGGCCCGGCGAGGGAGGCGGTCGCCTGCTCGACATGCTGGCCTTGAGCCAGACCAGCCCCAGCGAAGTCGTCAGCCGCCGTGAACTCATTGTCCTGCTGGCCGATGCCCTGGATGTCTTGCCCGAGCCCGAAGCCGACGTTCTCTGGCTCTATCACGCTGAGAACCTCTCCTTCGAGGCCATCGGCGACCGCATGGGCATGAGCCGCAAGTCAGTCCGGGGCATCTGGGCTCGAGGGCTCAAGCGCCTGAAGCGATCGCTCGAGGGCCCACCTGGGGGATCTCTGAGGTACGAAGATGGTTCACCGGCTTGACGACAGCGACGCCCCGGCCAGCGACAGCGGCATCCCCGCCAGCGACAGCGACGATCGCCTGGGCGAGGCGATCGAGACCTACCTGGCCCTGATCGAGCAGGGGGCGGCGCCCGAACCCGAGGCATTTGCCTCGCTGTACCCTGACCTTGGTGAAGACATCCGCTCGGCGCTCGAGGGTCTGGAGCTGGTGCACGGACTGGTCGGCCAGGCGTCTGGTCACGGGGCTGGCTCGGGGCCAGGCGGCGGGCCGGGACGGAGCCTCGAATCGGGACGGCGGATCGCAGGTTACCGAGTGGTCCGCGAGCTGGGACGAGGTGGCATGGGGACCGTCTATGAGGCGGTTCACGTGGGGCTGGACCGGCCGGTAGCCCTCAAGGTTCTGGGCATTCACGCCGCCCCCGACTCGTCGGCGCGGCGCCGGTTCTTGAACGAGGCTCGCACGGCCGCGGGGCTGCACCACACGCATATCGTTCCGGTCTTCGATGTCGGGCAGGCTGGGGGACTTTGCTACTACGCCATGCAGCGTATTGAGGGCAGCGGGCTGGACCGGGTGATCCGCCACCTCCGCAGGACCCGTTCTTCGCTGGCGACCGGATCATCGTCCCCTGGAGAAGCTGGCCGCTTCTCCAGCGGTCGAGACCCGGGCTCGGCCTCACAGGTCAGCTCCCACTTCAGCCGCCTCCGGGTGCGCGTGTCCGCCAACCTGCCCTGGCGGCGCATTCGCCATATTCGAGCAGGCAGCATTGATGCCCGACCTGCTCACGTCGACGGCGTGGCCATCCTGGAAAAAGCAGGAAACATTGACCCGTCCGAGCTTCCCACGTCTGACCGCTCCAGGGAGGCGGAGACCGACCCGACAACGCCGCAAACGCGGCTTGCACATCAGTCGCCAGGGTCGGTTTTCAGCGGGAACGACTCGACCGGCTCGTGGATGAGCAGCAGCCAAAGAAGCCAGCCACAATGGCGGACGGGCGACGTGCCGGGCTCGGGCCCGGCATCAGGCCCGCTCGGCACGAGCCCTTCATTCGCCCGTCAGCACGACGACGACGCTCTTCCGCCGCTCGATCCGCCCCGCGGCTCCGCCTTTTTCCGCTGGATCGCCGAGGTCGGGCTTCAAGCTGCGGAAGCCCTGGCGCACGCACACCATCACGGTGTCATTCATCGCGACGTCAAACCGTCCAATCTTCTGATCGACGAGCAGGGAACGATCTGGGTCACCGATTTTGGCCTGGCCCGCAGACTCGCCGATCCCGGCATGACCCAGCATGACAGCCTCCTGGGCACGCCCCGTTACATGAGCCCCGAGCAAGCGCGACCCGGAGCCATCGACGGGCGAACCGATGTATATAGCCTGGGAGCCACTCTTTATGAATTGATGACGCTCCGGCCCCCGTTCGATGGCACCAGCGCTGCGGAGTTAATGGAACAGATCGGCGGCAGGGAGCCTATTCCGCCGCGGCTGATCAACCGGAGAATCCCCCGCGACCTGGAAACGATCGTCCTGAAGACCCTGGCCAAGCGCCCCGTCGATCGCTACGCGTCGGCCACGGCCCTGGCGGAGGACCTGGCCCGGTTCCTCAACCACGAGCCGGTGCGAGCCCGCCGGATCAGCCCGATCGGACGGTTCTGGCGAATTGCCCGCCGCCATCCGGGGATCACGACGGTCACGGCCGTGGCCAGCGCGGTCGTGCTGGGGGTCGCCACGTATGCATACGTTCGGATCCTCAAGGAGAAGAACGACGCGATCACGGCAAAGGAGAACGCGATCAGGGCGAGCAACGAGAAGAACGTCGCCCTCCACGAAAAAGAGCAGGAGGCGGACAAGGCGCGAGCCGCGGCCCGCTGGGCACTCTCCGCCAATGCGTCCAACCTGCTCCTGTCAGAATTACCGGATCGCCGGGCCAAGGGGTTGGACTTGCTCCAGAAAGTCGCGGATCCCGAGAAAGCCATCGCGCTCGATCAAGATCAGGCATTGACGCCGGCCCAGCTCCGGGATCAGGCCGTGGAATTCCTGGTTCTTCGCGACGTGCAGCCCCGCCCCGAGTTCAAGATCGGGCCGACCCGGGGCATCGAGTTCGGGCCCGGCGGCACCGTGCTCGCCGCGCTGTCCGAGGACGGCCAGGAAGTGAGTCTCTGGAATGTTGAATCCCGCCAGCGATTCGAGACCATCGCTCTGGGCGACGGGCCGAAACAGCCTCCCGCGTCTGTCCCCAGTCGAGATCCTTCCCCAACGGCAGGAACCGCGGGAAGGGCCGAACCTGGCCCTCAACCTGAAACAGTCCGTTCCGGATCGAGCTCCAGCCCGGGCGGCAACGGCAACGCAAACCCGGCTCCGCAACGACGCTTCTGGGGAGATCGCGATCGCCTCGCTCTTGCCGGCCACATCCTGGCCGTGATCCGCCCTGATGAGGAAGGTCTGCGGCTCTTCGATGTCCGAACAGGCTCCCCCCTCCATGATCTGAACCGTCCGGGGCGACAGGTCTTGAGCGTGATGGCCAATCCGGCCAGCGAGCGGCTGCTCACGATCGAAAACGTCCCGGATCCAACGCGCAGGCCCCGCCCCACGCCTCGATCGATACCCGGCACTCCACCACCCGAGGGCGAGATCGAGGTCATTCTCTGGGACCTCAACCGGATCGAGGAGCCGGTGGCCACCCTGGACCGGATGAAGCTCGAACCCCAGCGCCGCTTCGCGGCCGCCTTCAGTCCGGATGGGAAGACCGTGGCAATTGCCCCCAACAAGGGCTCAACGGCCACCGTGGCTCCTACAACGGTCACCGTCGCTCTCCACTCGGCGTGGGACGGCCGGAACACAGGCCAGATCGACACTCAAGCTGAGATGCTGACCTCGCTTGCCCTGGGAGCCAGCAACGTGATGGCCACGGCTTCGGGCAACACGATCCAGTTCTGGGACCGGGAGGCCGGGACATTCCTCTACAGCCTCTCTTCCACGCGGGGCATGCCCCGACTCATGCGTTTCAACTCCCAGGGAACATTGCTGGCAAACGCGGTCGGTAACCATGCTGAGATCTGGGATACAGTCTCCCACAAGCTTCTGGCCGTGCTGCCCGCCGTGGATTGGATCAGCGATCTGAGCTTTACACCCGATGGTCGGAGTCTGGCCGTCGGAGGAGGTGGACGCACGTCGTCAACCTCGGTCTGGCGCGTTTCTGACTCCGCCGCGCGAATTCAGCTCGGTGGCTTCGAGTCCCGGCTCACCTCGATGGCCTTCAACACGGATGGCTGCCTGGCCATCGGCGCCAGCAACGGGGATGTCTGGTTCTACCGGGACGGCGGCAACCGCTGCACGAGCTTGGCCCCGACCACGACGGCGGCGGCCGAATCAGTCAGCCGTATTCCGGACCGGGAACGCGACCGGAGCCGCCGCACTTCCGTGGCGTTCGATGCGGCCGGCCGGCTCGTCGCCCATGACTCGCGGGGACTGAGAATCTGGCAAGACGGCTCGGCTCTCACTCAACCTCCCTCGCTCGTTCCGTTCCCGATCAATGCGTCCGGTACGTGGGGACCTCAGATCCCCCTCGCTCGCTCGACGGATGGCCAGACCATGGTTCTGGTGCGGTCCTCCGAGACCTCGCTCTGGCAGGCGACTCATCCCGACCGGGTCCGCTTGGTCGTTGCCCCGCCCCAGGCTCCGGGAGAAGAGCTGCCAGCATTCCCGGGCCCGCCTCCGAACCCCACCACCGGCGCGACCGCTGCGATAGCGCCGGGGCCGAGATTCGAGGGCAGAGGCCGGCCGGGGAATCCTAACCGAAACGGCGCGTTCCGCCCACACCCCACCGCGGTTCAGCTCGCCCCCAGGGGCGACCGGATCTACATACTCGAAGATTTCAACAGACTGATCATCTGGGCTTTCGATCCAGGGGATGCCAGCGGGCCGATCAAGGCGCACCGGCTTGAGCCGGCGGAAGGTTTGCCGGACGGGTTAACCAGCCTGGCATTGCGGCCCGACGGTTCGTTGCTGGCGATTGGAGACCGCACCGGCACCGTGACCTTGCTCGACACGGCCCGTCTGAGCACCCTGGGACGGATCAAGCCGCCCAGCGAGGACGCCCAGGGCGTGTCGTCTGCCCTGGCATTCTCACCCGATGGACGGAATCTGGCGGTTGGCTCGCCACAGGGGCAGATTTTCCTCTGGTCGGTTGCCAATCCCGCATTCCCGCAATTCGCGTTGCGGCTTCCCGGCCAGCGCGGGATGGTCAGAAACGTCGTTTTCGACCCCCGTGGCCAGCGCCTGGCCAGCAGCAGCGACGGAAGCGAACCGATGATCGAGATCTGGAACCTCGAGCTGATCGAACGCGAACTGACTCGTCTTGGATTCTCCAGGTGACTGATCCGCGCGTCCCAGCTTCATCGTCGGGGATCAACCGAACTTATGGTATATGTAAATAACATTCCTTTCATTCCGGCATGAGTTCCGAATCCGTGATCTTGAATGTGTAGGCGTGCTGACACGGAAGGGCTCCCACGCTCAGCTCCGGCACGCGAATCCTGACCGCGTTATCCCCTGCGGTAATTCCGAGCCTGCCTGCAACGCCGAGTATCGTCACTCTCGTTCTCGGGCTCGTCTTGATATTGAAACTGGAATCGACCAGAGGCGCGTAATCTCTCCCCTCGGCGTAAGTGGTCGTGCCGTGCGAATCACGAACGGTGACAGGTGTGCCGGGGCAGTGCAGCACGTCGAGCGGACCGACCTCCTCGACGCGCCAGTCATCGATCCAGAACTTGCCTGACTTGCCCCCCCCAGACACCGGCATAGAGATGGACGTGATCCTCGTTTAAGCTGTTGAAGAGAAACGCGAGTTCGCGCCAGTCCGAAGTCGCTGGAACTTGAAACATCCGGGGAGCCAGCTCGCGGTCTTTCCCCCGTACCAGCATCTGGAAGGACCGAGGGGGCTGAAGCCCTTCGGTCTTCACCCAGAGACTCACCCGGTAACACCGATGCGGCTAGACCCGGATCTCCTGCAGCACGCGGCCGTGTCCGTGAGGGTTGGCCGTGAAATTCTCCAGCCGGATCGAGGCCTTGCCGCCATGGTGAACCTGGGTATCCACGAAACTGATCTCTCCTGGCTGATCATGGAAATCGAATCTTGCGAGAAGCTCGTCCTCCAATCACCAGGAGTCTGACCCTCCCTGCCGATTCGAGTTCTCAGAAGATCCTCGCCAGGCAGCCGCCGTCAACGATGATCGAGGCGCCGGTGATGTAGCTGCCGGCGTTGCTGGCGAGGAGGAGGGCGGGGCCGACCAGTTCTTCGGGCTGGCCCCAGCGGCCCAGGGCGGTTCCGCGGGCGAATTCGTCTTGCTTCTCCTGGGAAAGCAGGCTCATGGGCAGGTCGGTCAGGAATGGGCCGGGGGCCAGGCAGTTGACGGTGATGCCGAAGGGCCCCAGGTCGTTGGCGCTGGCCCGGGCCAGGCCCAGGAGCGCGCTCTTGGTGGCCGAGTAGGCGTTGCGGCCGCCGGCCGAGCTGAAACCCATGATCGACGAGATGTGGATGACCCGTCCCCACCGCCGCTCTTTCATGAAGGGCACAAGCGCCCGCGTCAGCGCCATGCACGAGCTCAGGTTCAGCTCGACGAGATTGTCCCAGTCCTCGTCACGAATCTGGTCGATCGGCTGGGGAAGATTGCTGCCCGCGTTATTGACCAGGATATCGACGCGGCCGAGCGCCTCAACGGCCGCCTGGGCAAGCTGGTCGGCCTGGTCGCGATGACTCATGTCGGCGATCGCGTACTCGACCCGGCCCGGAGAGGCTGACCGTATTTCCCTGGCCGCGGCCTGAAGTTCGTTCTCATGCCGGCTGGAGATGAAAACATCGGCGCCGGCCTGGGCGAAACCCAGAGCCATGGCCTTGCCCAAACCCTTGCTTCCCCCGGTCACAAGAGCCGCTCGACCCGACAGATCAAAGAGTTTCGCAAGCATCCTGGTTTCCTCCGAAGCAGACTCAAACGTCCTCGCACCGCGGTCAGTATCTCTTGCCGATTGTACGCAATAGATAGAGAAAAACGATCGCACCGACCGTGGCCGTGATCAGGCTGCCAATCAGATTCGAGGCACTCAGTCCAATCAGCGAGAAGAGGATTCCACCCAGGAATGCACCGACGACGCCGACGATCAGGTCGTTGACCAGGCCGTAGCTTTTGCCCTTGGTGACCTGGCCGGCGAGCCAGCCGGCGGCCAGGCCAATGAGCAAGAAAAAGACGAGATGGATCAGGCTGCCCATGATGATCACCTGCCCTCGGAGGAGTCTGGTTTGACATGGAATGACGGAGATCCCAATCGCAGAGCGTAGAGAAGCTCCGCGGGTGTCCCCATGTCAGCCCTCGAGTTCCTTCCGAAAGGATGGGAGGTCGGAGCAGAGGGCAGCAAGTTTGACCAGCTCCGTAATCCTCGCGTCATCAGCAATTGTCTCTATCTGGGTTGCAATTTCTTCGGCCTGGGGGCCGAAACGTGCGACCAGAACATCGACAAGTGTGCGACGCCTGGCTTCGCAAAAAGCTTCGCGAGTCCACTCAGCCTTGAGTTCTTGAAGTACAGGTGATTCGATCATGGCATTTCGGCCTCCCAGGAGCTGGAACAATCCGACCTCTTTATACCGCAAGCCCGCCAGAACTTGCGTGACGGCCAGCAGGTTTTCACGCTCCTCGGGCGTTGCTTCCTCGTCGATTCGCGCCCGGCACTGCTGGAAGACGAGATCCTAACCAGAGTGCGTTAGAACTCTCATGGTATGTCCCCATGTCAGGCCACAAGTTCCTTCCGAAAGGATGGAAGGTCGGAGCAAACGGCAGCAAATTTGAGCAGCTCCTTCAACCTCGCGTCATCAGCAATTGTCTCTAGCTGGATTGCAATCTCTTCGGCTTGGGGGCCGAAACGTGCGACCAAGAAATCGACAATTGAGCGACGGTTGGCTTCGCGGGTCCACTCCGCTTTGAGTTCTTGAAGTACAGGTGATTCGATCATGGCATTTCGGCCTCCCAGGAGCTGGAATAGTCCGGCCTCATTATACCGCAAGCCCGCCAGTACTTGCGTGACGGCCAGCAGGTTTTCATGCTCCTCGGGCGATGCTTCCTCGTCGATTCGCGCCCGGCACTGCTGGAAGATCGGCTCAGGAGGACCATCAAAATGGGTGAGGGGAACCCAGGGAATCAGGCCGACATCATGAGCATCGAGGAGCGTCTCCGCGGGAATTGACCAGAGCTGGACGACCTTCCAGCGCACGGACCAGTGGGTCATCCCTCCAGGGCTCATCATTTCGAGAGAGCCAGTGACTTGAAGGTTCCCTCTGGGATGCAGGACCAGCGTGATCAGGTCGGGGACAACTCGCCGGTCGAGGTAGACCAAGGTCATATCGCGGAGGACCTGTTCAGCGATGCGAGATTCGGGATAGGTCGCTAGCTCGAGGACGAACAGACTCGGCTCTGATTGTCCGTGGAGAAGCGCCTCGATCAGGCCGTCCGGCAGTTGCCTGGGCTGGACCACCTCGGCTTGAAGCGGGCGCCATGTTTCAATTCCTACGATCCCAGCCATCCTGAGAATCGAATCGCCGTGATGCTGGATCAACCATTTGCTGCTTTTGTCGAATTCGTGCATCAAGCGGTCCGTGTGGAGGGCAGGTCGCTTTGGGGTTCGCGACAGTGATCAATCAACCCCGCAGGCGGCGCGGGCGCGGTCGAGGACTCTGCGGGCTGTGGCGCGGGCGCGGGCTGCGCCGTCGGCCCGGACCTCGGCGATGCGCTCGGGGTGGGCGGCCCATTCGGCTCGCTGCTCGCGGGCGTGAGCGAACCGCGGGATGATCGCTTCGCCCAGACGGTTCTTCATCTCGCCGTAGCCGATGCCTCCCTCGCGATAGCGCCGCTCGACCTCGGCCAGTTCCTCGACCGGCGCGAAAAGCTTGAAGAGTGCGAACAGCGAGCTGTCATCGGGATTCTTGGGGGCTTCGACCGGGGCACTGTCGGTCACGATTCGTTTGACCTTCTTGCGAATGGTTGCGGGGTCGTCGAAGATCTCGATCGTGTTGTTGTAGCTCTTGGACATCTTCTGGCCGTCGAGGCCGGGGACCACGGCGACGTTGTCCAGGATGTAGGGTTTGGGCAGTCGGAACACGTCCTCGTCGCCTCCATAGACCCGGTTGAACCGCTCCGCGATGTCGCGGGTGATTTCCAGGTGCTGCTTCTGGTCCTGACCAACGGGGACCAGGTCGGCGTCATAGAGCAAGATGTCGGCCGCCTGGAGCACGGGATAGGCGAACAGGCCGTGGTCGGCGGGCAGGCCCTGCTGGACCTTGTCCTTGAAGCTCACGCATTTTTCGAGCCAGCCCATGGGCGTGACCGAAGTGAGCAGCCAGGCCAGCTCGGTCGTCTCGGGCACGTCGGACTGGACGAAGAGTGTCGCCTTCCGCGGATCGAGCCCCAGGGAAAGCAGATCGGCGAGAACGTCGAAGACATGCTGGCGCATCCGGCCGGCGTCGCGCACGCTGGTCAGCGCATGGTAATTGGCGACGAAGTAGTAGGCTTCGTTACCCTCCTGAAGCGCGATGTACTGGCGAATCGCACCGAAGTAGTTGCCGATGTGCAGGGCGCCTGAAGGCTGGATTCCCGACAAGATCCGCATGGCGAAGATCACTCGCTAAGAACGACGCCGGGTGGAAGTCACCCGTTGACGACGGGCCCGATGGCCCGGACCCTGACGTCAGGTCCCCGCCGACGGTCCGGGACCTGACAATTTACCAGGAGAGCGGCGCAGCGTCCAAGGCAAGCCAGGCCAGGGGCGAAGGGTCCCCGGATGAAAACACGGGAGCCCATTGCGGGGAGGGTTTGCCATGGTCATTGGCGGCCCGCGCGACTGATGCTACGATGTTTGAACGTGCTTGTTGATGGGAAGGAGGCACACTTGACGATCGAGACCTTTGACGACCGCGGCCTGCACTTCGAGTATCCTTCGAGCTGGGAGCTGGAGGTGACCGATCATGGCCAGGTAATCACGGTGGCAGTGCAGGACCCCGGCGGCCTGGGCTTCGCGCTGATCACGACCGACGAGTCCCGCCCCGACCCGGCCGACGTGGCCGACGCGGCGCTCGAGGCGATGCGCGAGGAGTACCCCGACCTCGACGCAGCCCCGGCGATGGAGACGATCAACGAACAGGTCGCCACGGGCCACGATGTCGAGTTCTTCGCCATGGACATGACCAACGCGGCGAGCATCCGCTGCTTTCGAACCTCGCGCCGCACCGTCCTGGCGTTTGGCCAATGGTCCGATGTGGGCGAGGCCGACCTTCCCAACCTGATCCGCGGCGTATTCCGGACTATCGAGGATACCGAGCAGTAGCAGACCTCAGCCACCGAGGCTTCCCTGCAACGTGAATCCTCAGCACATCCCGTCGTCGACGCCGGCGATCGGCCCCGAAGGTCCGCAACCACGTGGGGTTGAAAGACGAAAGTAGAGAGAGGAGATCGGGGGAATCACCAACCGCAAGGACGGTGTCATGAGGCTGACGTTCGTTCCTCTTGAAGTCAGCCTGACGGTTTTGCTGACCCTGCTCACAACATCGCCTGCGCTGGCGGACCGGACCACAGCAGCGCGCAATCAGGGCTTCCAGCTTTACGAGGCCGGACGCTACCAGGAAGCGATCGTTGAGCTGGACCGCGTTCTCGAGAAGCACCCGCGGGACCTCGAGGCGCTCATCAAGCGGGGCAACTGCTATCTTCGTCTCGATCAGCCGGCGCGGGCGCTTCCTGATTTCGATCGAGTCATCCACTATAGCCCACTGCTTCCGGGAGCCATTACCGACCGCGGGATCGCCCTGCTCATGCTTGGTCGGAACGAGGAGGCGCTGGAAGGCTTCAACCGGGCGGTTCGCGCCTGGAAGATGGCCTCGTTCATGGACCCGGGCTCGATCATGGACGGGCTCTTTCCCGTGCCGAACACCTCAGGCAGCCTCTCCGGCACGAAATCCCGGCAGATCGTTCAGGGGCATGCCACGGCCCAGAGCGGGTTGGGTCAGGCGTACCACCGCCTGGGACAGGATGAGCAGGCGATCGTGGAATACAACCGCGCGATCGAGATTTACGCGCTTGATCCCAACGCCTACATCGGCCGGGGTGATTGCCGGCTCTCGCTGGGAGACCACGATCAGGCCCTTGCCGACTACAACGAGGCAATCCGGCTGGGGCCGGACTACTCCAGGGCCTATTCCAGTCGAGGCAAGCTGCTGGAAGCGATCGGGCAAGACGCACGGGCGGAAGCCGATTACGATCGTGCCATCCAGCTCGACCCCAGCTTCACCTACGCCCTGCGCCTGCGCGCGGCCTTGCTCTCGCGGCGCGGCCAGAACGACAGGGCGATCGCGGATGTCGATGCGGCAACCCGGCTCCGTCCCGGCGACGCGAGCGGATTCAAGGACCGGGGCGGGGTCCTGGTTCGACTCGGCCAGTACCAGCGGGCGATCGACACTCTGAACAGGGCCATCGAGCTTGATCCCAACCGGGCGGCCGCCTACCTGAACCGCGGGGCGGCGTACAACGGCCTGGGCCAGTATGAGCGGGCGATCGACGACCTGAACAAG
>Ga0074044_10003913_pt1 | contig 12491 bp, 7 predicted proteins | sample BogForMeECP23OM1_FD_94443 | JGI IMG/M metagenome (GOLD analysis project Ga0074044, IMG submission 94443) | Bog forest soil microbial communities from Calvert Island, British Columbia, Canada - Bog Forest MetaG ECP23OM1 | ecosystem: Environmental > Terrestrial > Soil > Wetlands ...
ACGATCCCGGCGCCCAGCCGATCGAGGCATGCGGATACGACGCGTTCACTTACCGCAATCCGGCGCGCGCGCAACTGGCCACTGTGATCGGCGGGTTGAAGGCCTTCAGCGCCGTAGTCGTTGTACCCAGGCATCCACTGGAGCCGGGGAACTATCGCGCCAGCGTCACCGTGAATGACAAAGATTACGGCTGGTCGTTCACTATCGCACCCAATGATTCTTCATCCGCGGCACGATGAAATCCGACCCCAAGGCTAAGCCGCTCGACACCAGGGCCAGGCATGCGGTTCGGCTCAGTGGGCTGGGCGATTGGTCGCAGCGCGAGTATGGTCTCGGCGCGGCTGACACCTCGATTGGAAGCGGTCGCGAAAACGACTTTGTAATCGAGCATGCGACGGTGTCGCGCAAGCACGCGATCCTCCGCTACCAAGGCGGCCGGTACACTCTCGCGGACCTCGATTCCAGCAACGGAACCTTCGTGAATGGCCGCCGCATCAAGCGGCCGGTCCCGCTCACTCCCGGTGATGAGGTCAGCTTCGGCGCCGCCCGGTTCGCGATGCTGGGCGGGACCGCGTTTGCGCGCCCGCCGCGGCCCCGGCGCGCTCTCGCGCGATTCATCGGCGCAGTAGGCGGGATCGTGTTGTTCGCGGTCGCTGGCTTCGTGCTGACGCGCTATGCGCTGGATCTTGGACGTAAGCAAAGACCGGTGGCGATGCCGCCGCCCGTCGGGGCGACCTCGAAACCACCGCTTGCGGCGCCGAGCGAAGCCGCCGAGTCGGGCAGCGATCTTTCCAGCACGCCCGAGGCCGCGGACACCGCCGAGGTCGAAGCTCCTTCTCCCACCTGGCTGAAACAGCTCAACGACTTTCGCGGCGCGGTCGATCTCGCGGCGGTCGCAAGCAATGAGAAGTTGACCGATGGAGATCAGAAGCACGCCACCTACCTTTTGAAGAATTTTGCGACCGAAATTCAAGCCGGCAGCATCGGCCCCGAGGTCCACACCGAGGATTCCTCCAATAGCTGGTACACCCCCGAGGGCGACGAGGCCGCTCATGCCAGCGACATCGCGGAGCAGCGCTCCGGCCCCGGCGGAAAAATGCCCAATCCGCTCGATTGGGCGATCGAGGGCTGGATAGTCGCGCCGTTTCATCGCCTCCCCATACTCAGTCCGCTGCTGCATGACGTCGGCTTCGCGTTCCAATGCGAGGCCGGGATGTGCGTGGCTTTGCTCAATGTGGGGAGCGGTGTCGATCCGATGCCGGCTGGCGGCGCGCCGCTCGAGCAGCCGATTTTATTTCCGCCCGACGGCGCCTCGATCCCTTCGCGCATGCGATCGCTCGAGCTCGAATGGCCGAACCCGCTCAGCGGATGCGAAGGCTATGCTTTTCCGACCGGAATCCCGATGACCGTGCAACTCGGACCGTTGGTGGAGGCGCAGCTCAGCTCCTTCTCGATCACGTGCGACGACGGGGTCGAGGTCGAGTCGTGCGGGTTCGATGCCAGCAGCTACTACAACTCCGACGCGACCGAGCGTACCGCTGTGATTGGCGGTCTGCGCAGCCAGGGCGCGGTAGTCATCGTCCCGCGCCAACCGCTGGAAGCCGGCAGGCGCTACAATGTCGTTGCTACCGTGAACGGCCATGACTATAAGTGGTCATTCGCCATCGCGCGCTAAGGCAGCTAGTTTACATGGGGGAGCATCGCGCAACTGTTCGGTAGAAGTTCCACGCGTACAGTAGACCTGAAGCTGGTCGGGCAGAATGCGTTCGCCTCGATCCAGCATGGTATCGAAGGCCGCCTGGTCAGGATCGGCGCTGCTGCGGGCAATGATCTGATCCTTGCGCACCGGAGCGTCTCGGCGCGGCACGCGATCATTCGGCGCACGCTGGGAAGCTGCTATATCCGTGATCTCGGCTCCACCAACGGCACCTTTCTCAACGGCAACCGCATCGAAGCCGAGCAGCTGCTACGTGCCGGCGACGAACTACGCTTCGGCGCCGCGCGTTTTGCGATTGCCGGGAGCGAGAAATCCGCCTCGTTGCTGCCCGGATATGCGGGCGCCGCGTTCGGCCTCGTACTGCTGGCGGCGGCGGGATACCTGGCGGTCGATTTCGTCAACAACTGGGAAAACCTGGAAACCTTGAGGTCGGCGCCGGCAGTCGCGACCTCTTCGGGTTTTTCGAACGCAGCTTCGGGGCCCGCCGAGCGCGCCAACCCCGCGGCTTCAGTAGCCGAAGGCCTCGCGCCGCCGGCTTCTCCACCGCCGGTCTGGCTCGCCGCGATCAACGAATATCGCGCGGGTGCGAAGCTGGCGCCGGTGGCCGAGGATGCGCAGCTTAGCGACGCCGATCGCAAGCACGCCATGTACGTGGTCAAAAATTATGAAGATAAGGTGGGCCCCGGTCATCTGATCGGCGGCGAAATGCACGACGAGGAAAAGGGCAATTCCTGGTATACGCCCGAGGGGGAAAAAGCGGGCGCGCAAAGCGACGTCAATCAGCTATGGGGCCCGGAGAAGTCGCCCTCGCCGATGTGGGCGCTCAACAACTGGCTCGACGGACCGTTTCATCGATTATGGATCTTGAACCCGGGGCTGCGGCGGGTCGGGTACGGGGAATTTTGCGAGAAGCGATATTGCGTCGCGGCGCTCGATCTCGGTTCCGGCGCCGAGCCGCCGCATGGCGCGGCTCCGCTGGCGTCGCCCATCGAATTTCCCGCCGACGGATCTATCACCACGCGAAACTCCTTCGCGGGCGAATGGCCCTCGCCACTCACTTCCTGTGCCGGATACGCGTCGCCGGCGGGATTGCCCGCGACGATTCAACTGGGCGCGATGGTCGACGCGAAGCTGGCTGAGTATCAGATCACGCGCGATGGGCATGGGGTGGAAGCATGCGGTATCGATGCGGCGACTTATCAGAATCCGGTGGGCGCCGAACAGGATCGCGGCCGGGCGATCCTGGCGCAGATGGGCGCCGCGATCATAATTCCGCGCTACCCGTTGAAGCCGGGCCGTTATTCGGTGACCGCGACCCTTAACGATCACGCGTATCAATGGTCGTTCGCGGTGGCCGCCGCGAGCGCTGAGCCGGACCCTTATGGCGAAGCGCCCGAAAAATCAGGGGCCCGGCCGGAAGCAATGGCGAGCGCATCATCGAAGCCTTCGGCAAAAGATGAACTCGAGGCCGCGCTGCGCGCCGGTTACGCGCGGGTGCTCAAGGGTGACAGCAGCAGTCGTGAAGAGTACCAACGTGACATCGCGGAGAAGGAGGCTGCCGTCGCGCAGGCGAAGGCGGTCATCACAGCGCGGATCCGTGAATTTGAACGTCACGGTGAAACCGCTTTTCCTGAAGGGCCGGGGGCTGTCGCTCCGGGGGACACGGGACAGTGGCTGAGCGAGCTCAATCGCGATCGCGTGGCTGCCGGATTGCCGGAGACAAGCGAGGATCCCGCGCTCAGTGACGCTGACCTCAAGCATGCGAAGTACATGGTCGCGGCATATCCGACTCCGTTTCTGATGGGGGCGGCGATGCATACCGAGGATCCCTCGAAAGCGGGGTACACCCCCGAAGGACTGGTCGCGGCGCGCGAAGGCAATGTGGCGCCGGCCTGGTACCCGCCTTCGCCGCTGCCGCAGCCACCGATCTCGAGTTTGCTGTTTATCAATGGTTGGCTGGCCGGGCCGTTTCATCGCCCGACGCTCCTGTACCCGGTACTCCACAAGGTCGGCTTCGGCGAATATTGCGAGGGTCGTGCCTGCGCGGCTGGACTGTACGGGCCGGAATCGATGCGGCCTGCCGACGATGCGGTACAATTCGCGCAGCCGATTTTGTTTCCGCCGCAGAAATATCCGATCGCCTTAATCGATCTTCCCACCGAATGGCCCGATCCGACTACCGCTTGCCCCGGCTATGCTGCTCCGGTCGGATTGCCGATCACAATCCAGATCGGGACGCGGATCGAGGCGAAGCTTTCCTCCTACACGCTCACTCAGGATTCCAAACCGGTCGAAGCGTGCGGTTTTGACTCGACGACGTACGTGAATCCGATTCCCTATGATCAGGAGCATGCGCGCTCGACGCTTAATCTTTTTGGCGAGGTAGTGATGGTTCCGCGCAAGCCGCTCGAGCGCGGGGCGACCTACGAAGTGAGTGCGACGGTCAACGACCGTCCGTACAAATGGTCATTCACCGTGAGTCGATAGAGTGAAGGCGGGATGCGCGCGTGGGACTGTCTTTAACTTTCGCCTTCGATCTGCGCCCGCGCCAACCGGCACAGGAGATATACCTCTTCCGCCTTCTCTTTCACGATTGGCATCACCGCGCCTTCATTGATGACGGTGGTCACCAACTGCGTGCCGTTATTGACCTCGCGCACGAACACGATGTGGTCGGGATTGACGTAGATGCGGGCATCGCTGCTCGCGACGGTAAGCGGAATCAGGAAAGCCTTCATAGTTAGTCACTGGACCCCGCTGCCATGGTAGCAGAGCGTGGAAGCGAGCCAACTGATGCGTGAGCCAATTCCGTCCAAAGCTTAGAAATCGATCGCGAGGACGGTCGCGTACGGGTCAAGCACGCTTTCCGGAACCTCGATGATGAGCTCGCCGACCGGATCCTTGTTGAACATCATATCGACCGCCGAGACTTGCGAGGTGAAATCCAGCTTCGCGCCGGTGCCAAGCACCGTGACCGCCTTCAGCCGCTTCACGAAGACGCCGCGCACCGATACCGACTCATAGGGGCGCATCAGCAGATGCAGATAGACGCGGTCGCCGCGCCGCGTCGAGGGTCCGTAGAATTGCCATGGCTCCAACCCGGCGGTCGTGCCCGTGATGCCCTCCTGATGCCGCGTCATCCACTGCGCAAAGACCTCGAGGCGCTCGATCTGCTCGGGCGGGATCGCGCCGTCACCCATTGGGCTGATGTTGAGCAGCAGGTTGCCGCCCTTGCCCGCGACCTCGCACAGCGCATGGAGCAGGTAGCGTGGCGATTTGAGCTTGCGGTCGGAGGGATTGTAGCCCCAGCTATCGTTGATGGTCATGCAGGTTTCCCAGGGGCCCTTGGGCGCGGTCGCGGGAATGGCCTGCTCCGGCGTCACGTAATCGCCACATCCGGGCAGCCGATCATTGATGATGATTCCGGGTTGCAGCTCGCGGATCATCTGCTCCAGCTCGGACGACTTCCACTCGTCAGGCTTGCGCTCCCACCCGCCGTCAAACCACAGCAAGTCAATCTTGCCGTAATTGGTAAGTAGCTCGCGCATCTGCCCGAACATCACCTTGATGAAGCGATTCCAGGCTTCGGGCGACGAGCGCCGCCAGTGGCCCCATCGATAGGGCTTGTCGGCCTCGGTGAACGCGGGATAGTCGGGGTGATGCCAGTCAATCAGCGAGAAGTAAAATCCTACTTTGAGGCCTTCGGCGCGAAAGGCGTCGGCATACTGCCGCACGATGTCCTTGTTGTAGGGCGAATGCTCGATTCCATAGTCGGCCTCGCGGGTATGGAACATCGCGTAGCCGTCATGATGCTTGGTGATTAGCACGCCGTACTGCATGCCGGCGGCCTTGGCGCGCCGCGCAATGTCGCGGGCGTCGAACCTGACCGGGTTAAAAGTCGTCGCGGTCGAATGATACTCCTCGACCGAAAGGCTTTGTCCACCGGGCAACGCCGAGCTGCCGCCGACCAGCGGCCATGACAGCTCCCATCCCCGCTGCGAAGCTGGCGCCCAATGGATGAACATTCCAAATCGCGCAGTATCGAACCATGTGGCCATAGGTGGGAGATTGTGCCGTGCCGGCGCGCATGCTGTCTACTGAGTCAAAAGTTAGACTGGCTCCCGTTGCCCACCAACTCGAGGAGATCGGCGCGGACGTGTTTCTTTTGAATTTCATCGGCGACGAATTCTTTACTCATCTCGCCCTGCTCGATCGCTTCCCGGAGCAGCGCAACGAAGAAGTTTTCCTGATTCTGATCGGGATGCGGCCGGTACTCGCCTGCAGGCATCCGAAACGAAGCGAGGCGCTGGCTGATGCGCTTTGAGATGTCGCGCACGTGAAAGCCGGGGCGGTAGGGGTAGGATCCCATCAGACCGAGATCAAAATCGAGCGGGAGTCCGGTCTTCCACGGCTGGGTGAGACGCTCAGTGTTGTGCAGGAGTTTGGTGGCTCCGTTAAGTGTATCGAGGTGATTCCACTCTTCGTCGAGCGGACCGATGGTATCGGGACTCTCTCCGACCAGGCAAAGCCAGTCATACATGTCGAGCTTGAAAGCAAAAGTCGCATCGACGTTCCAGTTCCAATCCCAATGCTTCAGGCGCGCGCAATCCAGCAGCATTACCGAACTGGTATAACGACCGGAAGAGCGGCGGCGGCAGATGATCGCCTTCTCGTTCATGTCGCGCTGCAGCAGCTCATGGACGTCAGCGATCGCGAAAATATCCGGATCGATCACCAGGGCACGGCCCTGAAAACTCATCAGCTGCGGGACTAAAAATCGCAGGGGACCAAATGCTTGAAGATCGCGATTGCGCCAGATGCAGACGCGGGCGGCCCATAAATAGCGCCGGCCTTCCCGGCCGCGATAGAGATGGGGCGTCTCTTCGAGGCGCAACAATCGGACTTCGAAGTGGTCAGGATATTTTGATCTGGTCCGCAGGGAATACGCGCTGAGCCTGGCGGCCAACATCTGCTTGTCGCTGGTGTGGATGAAAACGATCGGCTTCATACAGAAATCACGGAAATTGCCGGTACGGAAATCCTACCGAAAATAATCGCTGCTTGATGCAACTTTGTTCCCCGGCTCAGTCCGGTCGCCTTTGATCGCCTGAAAGACACCGAATTTGCCTCCATCGAGCCAACTGCCGCACGTTGCGGCAATCATATGCCTACGGCTTGACCAATGCGGTCGATATGTAGGATATTTATACGAACTGTTAGTAGACATTTGCACAAGTTGGGATGAGGGGGGCGGTTGGCACGATTTACGCTCTGTATTCGGGGTCGGGAAAAGGGTGGGCACTTCCGCATATTCCGCAGTATTGGGGGGAACCAAATGAACGATTTATTGTCCGATGAGGGCAGATCTCACTCAACTGAATTCGGCCGCGACCCGAAGCTGCTCGACGCGGCCGCGGAGCGCTGGATTTCTGTCGCCGAACTCACCGCCGGCGCCGAACTGGTCGCCGGAATGCTGGTGGCGTCGGAACCGGCGCGCAAGGTGATGGCCTCGGTGGCGCGAATTGCGCCCTACAAAACCGCCGTCCTGGTCCATGGAGAATCGGGCGTAGGCAAGGAGCTGATCTCGCGCGCGATCCATCAGCAGGGACCAAATCCTAACGGGGCCTTCGTGACTTTCAACTGCTCGAACTTGGTTGCCTCGCTGGCCGAATCGCAACTGTTCGGTCATGTGAAGGGCGCTTTCACCGACGCGCGCGAGGAATCGCTCGGCTATTTTCGGTCGGCCAATGGCGGCACGCTGTTTCTCGACGAGGTCGGGGAGCTTCCACTCAAGCTGCAACCGAAACTGTTGCGCGCAGTCGAATCGCATGAGATCCAGCCGGTCGGCTCGGCGCACACCTACAAGGTCGATATTCGCCTGGTGTGCGCGACCAATCGCGATCTCAAAGCGATGGTGAAAGAAGGGAGCTTCCGCGCCGATCTCTACTACCGCCTCAACACCACGGCCATAACCGTGCCGCCGCTGCGCGAGCGCCGGGAAAGTATTCCTGCGATGGTAGCTTACTTTATCGGGTTGCATAGCCGCGCCTTCGCCAAAAATGTCCGTTTCATTTCGCTCCAGGCGCTCCAGACCCTATGTTGCGCGGCGTGGCCGGGCAATGTGCGCCAGCTTTCGCATGCGATCCAGAGCGCGTTGATGATGACCGATTCGGATCGGATTTCGCTCGCCGACCTACCCGATGGCATGACCCTGAACGAGAGCCTGGTAACGCCGAGCCAGGGCGCGCCTGCCAGCACGCTTCTCCCATATCAGACTTCACAAGAGGAATCTGGGGTCGCGCTGCATTCCCTGAATTCAGCCATCGAGCGCGCGTCGAAAAATACCCTGACCCAGGCGCTCAATGCCACCTCCGGTAATTGTGTGCGCGCCGCCGAACTGATGGGCGTCTCCCGGTACACGGTCTACAGAATGATCAATCGCTACGGGGTCGATGCCTTCAGGGGACGGGGAATCGTGCCAGGCGCGTCGGCGCGAATTTAGGTCATCGCTTCAACTCGCAAATAGAAAGGCCGGAGCTCGAATGCTCCGGCCTTTTTTCGCTCGCCAATGATGGCCGCGCGCGGTCTTAGTGGCTGGCCTGGCTGCTGGTCGCGGATTTGCCGGTGATCGCATCGAGGTTTTGGCGCGCGACCTCGAGCGAAGGGTCGTAGCGCACCGCCAGGCGAAACGCGTCCACCGCCTCGTCGGTGCGTTGAAGTTTAATCAGCGCGAGGCCCTTGGCATTGAGCAGCTTGGCGTTATGCGGATCCTTCTGAAGACCCGCATTGGCGGTGATCAGCGCCGACTCGTAATTTGCGGTTCGCAGGTATAGGTCGGCGAGCTCCTTGAAGTTGTCCGGCGACGGATTGATCATCGTCGCGGTCCGGTACATATGCTCGGCGGTGGTACCGTCCCGCAGCATCCCGTAGCAGAAGCCCAAATCGACATATGCGGAATCGTTGTGAGGGTCGATCTTCAGCGCGTGATGGAGCTTGTCGATGGCCTGGTTGACCATTACGGAATCGAGCGCGTCTTTCTTCCCGGCCTCGATAATGATCGCCTCGGCCTCTTTGACGACCTCGTCGGAGCGTATGCGCGCGGCGCTCGCCGCGTACGCTGTCGAGGTGAATAACAGCAGGACCATCACGCCGGCGGTTGCGAAAGTGCCGGCGAGAGTGATTACTCCGGCGACCCGCCGCGGAGTCTGCCCGGTCCGCGAGGTTTGGTTTGTCTCTGCGTCCGCGTCGAGACGGGTTCCGATGATTTTCATTAAGGCCGGCAGCACCAGCAAGGTTGCGATGAGAATTTGCGTTCCCCCTAAAGCGAGCACCAGTCCGAGCGACGAAATGCCATGGTGACTGGCGGGTATCAATGCGGCGAATCCCGCAATCGTCGTCAGACAGCAGACAGTTACCGATTTGCCCACCGATCGCTTCAGTATCAGATCCGATTTGCGTCGCTCTTCGCGCCATCGATACAGCATGTTCACCCCATTGTCTACGCCGGTTCCGATAATGATGGGGATGGCGAACAGGTTTGCCAGGTTGAATTCCCATCCCAGTATGCCCATCGCCTCCAGCAGCCAGAGGCCGCCGAACAGCAACGGCACCGTCGCCAACGCGGTGTCGCGCAGATTGCGAAAATCGGCGAACACGAAGATGAAGACCGCCAACAGGCCAAAGATCGCCGCGCGTTCGTACCCGTGCCGCATGATGGTTGCGATGGAGTACGTCTGAACCGGGGGGCCGGTTACATCGGGATCGACGCTGCGCAGCGCGGCCACGAAATTAGCCAGCGGCGCATCATCCCAAACGTCGCCGCGCGGGTAGATCTGGACCAGGTAGGCGCCGCCATGGCCGATGAAGCGGTCGCGCAGAATCGGGGGCAGGTTTTTTGCCGTGACTTCCGCCGGCGCGAGCGAACGGCGCAGGATGTCGAGCTTCGAGGATAAATCCGCCGCCATTGCGCGTTCGTAGCCGTCGAAGGCGCCAGGGTTTTTCTGGAGCACTGCCGAGGCTCGTCCGAGCAACGCCGCAGTTCTGCCCACTTCGACATCCGATGGCGGCGCGGAGCCGAGCTTGAAGCGTAAGGAATCAAGCTCGCGCGCCAGCATCGTAGCGTCCGGATGGGCGGGCTTGATCGCGATCGGCAGGATATCTGGCCGGATGCTCGCCAGAATTGCGCGCTTCTCTCCTTGCGCATCGGGAATGTAGGTTACAATGGTCTCGACATTCGAGACTTGCTGCAACGCTTTGAACTTCGCGGCCAGCCGTTCAGCCTCCGCGGGACTGCTCGCGAGCGACACCGCGAACCATGACGAACGACCCGAATCCTTCAATAGCGCATTCTCGAAACGCACCGCTTCGCTGCTCTGTGCCTGCAGCTTGAGGAGGTTCTGATCGAATCGGACCCGCGGCGCGAATGCGAACAGCGCCAGGGTCAGCACCGTGATGAAAATTACGATTAGCTTCGGACGCTTGAAAAAGGCTTCCACCATCGAGGCCCGACCCGTGGTGGACGGCTTGACCAGATGTGGCTTCATGGGCCGGTTGCGATCGCGAATCGCGAGCATCGCGGGAAAGACCAGCATCGCGGCGATCATGCACATGAAGAGGCCCGCCGCGGAGATCAGCCCCAACTCGGCGATGCCCTTGAAGTCGGTGAACATCGGCATCAGGAACGCCAGCGCCATGATGATGGCCGAGGCCACCACGCCCGCGCCGGTGTTTGCTACTGCCAGCTCGATCGCGAGCGGCATCGGCGCGCCCTCGCGCCGCGCCTCGTTATAACGCGCCATTAAATGGATCGGGAAATTGACCCCGATGCCCGCGAGGATGCTGGTGAACACCGCCGACAGCAGGTTCAGATGCCCCACTGCCAGTGTGGTGAAACCGAATGACCAGGCGACTCCGGCCAGCAGCGCAATCAGCACGAAGATCGGCTCCACGATGGCCCCGAATGGAATGATCACCAGCGCCGCATTGCTCCCGACCGCCAGCATCGAGGCGAGCTTGACGTCGTGCGCGGTCGCGGTCTCCTCGGCGTGCGCGAGGGCGGGGCCGCCGGTCATCCCCGCGTCGATACCGGGGAAATGCGCGCGAACCTGGCCAAGGTCATCCTCGATCACGTCAACCGGATCGGCGCCGTCCTTGACCCCGTCACCCGGCGCGACATCGAGTAGCAAATACTTACCGTTCTCGGTCGCGAGGTAGCCGTCGCGAAGAAATCCGTTCTGCTCGCCCGCCCCGGTCATGCTGCCCCACGGCGAAGTGAAGCGGGTGCCCGGCGGCGCCAGCATTCCCTTAAGCACGCCGTTGAGCATCGCGAGGTCGAGGTTGGCCTGCGCCTTCGCGGTCGCGCCGGGGCCGAGGAGTCCCGACATCATCGCGGAGGTCATGGCGCGATTGGCCTCGCCATTCACCAGCGCGAAAAATGTCGCGAGGCTGGGATTGTCCGCATACCCGGCAAGAAACTCGCGATGATCGCCGATTTGCTTCGCCAGCGCCTTCAACTCGTCGGGACTCAAGTAGAGCAGGGCGCTATCGGCGAACGCATCGGTATCAATGCGATAGAAAACGCTTTTGACGTTGACTTTGTCGGCGATAAGTTTTTTCGCCAGCGCGTCGGTGAACGTCTCGGCGCGCGCGGGCTCGCCGTCGGCGGCGACCACGATGATCAATCCATCGAGGTCGGGGAATTCATTGCTGTAACGGAGGTAGTTGCGGCTGTCGCGGCCGTTGCCGGAGATCAGGTCATCCTGGCCGGTGCGGAACTCCAGCCGCGCCTTGGTATAGAGGATCGAAAGCACCGAGAGCGCGAACGCGACCCCGAGCACCAGCCATGCGTGTTCGACGCTGAGCCGCGCGAGCGCGCGAAAGAAGCGGCCTCGTATGCTCACGCGAGTTGAATGTTTGAGTTAAGACGGTATCGATTCATGCTGCCTCGCAGCCTGCCCGTACCCAATCCAGCATCTTCAGGCAAAACAGCGCGCCAAAGCTATCAGACTTTCGACCGTGGAGCGAAGCCAGTATGCGTCGCAAACCGCCATTTAAGGGTCGCGTTGAATGCTTGCATCGGCCGCGACTAAGATGGAGTGGTGCCGAAAGATTCCTTCAATCGCGAAATCGACTACCTCAGGTTATCGGTGACGGATCGCTGCAACCTGCGCTGCGTCTACTGCATGCCGCTGGAGGGTCTGCGCTTCCTGCCCAATGCTGAACTGATCCAGCCGGCCGAATACGAAATGGTGGCGCGCGCGGCCGTCAGCGTCGGCTTTCGCAAGTTTCGCCTGACCGGAGGCGAGCCACTGCTGCGCCTCGATATCGTGGAAATCGTCGAGCGCCTCGCGCGGGTGCCCGGCGTAAAGGGCCTCGCGCTGACGACCAACGCGCTGCTGCTTCCCGAACTGGCGGCGCCGCTGAAGAAAGCCGGGCTGGGCCGCATCAATGTCCACCTCGACAGCCTCAATCCTGAGACCGTTGAGCGCCAGATGCGATGGGGCAGCTTCGACAAAATCTGGGCGGGCATTATGACGGCCGAAGCGGCGGGACTTACACCGATCAAGCTCAACGCCGTGGTGACCGCGGGATATAACGAGGCCGATGTGATGGACCTCGCGCGGCTCACGGTCGAGCGCGACTGGCACGTGCGCTTCATCGAGCTGATGCCGCTGGGCGGCGGCGAATGCGCGCGGCTATCGGTCGCGAGATACGTTTCGAATATCGAGACCCGGCGGCGTATCGAGACCGCACTCGGACCGCTCACCGAGATTCC
>Ga0074044_10003914_pt1 | contig 12491 bp, 13 predicted proteins | sample BogForMeECP23OM1_FD_94443 | JGI IMG/M metagenome (GOLD analysis project Ga0074044, IMG submission 94443) | Bog forest soil microbial communities from Calvert Island, British Columbia, Canada - Bog Forest MetaG ECP23OM1 | ecosystem: Environmental > Terrestrial > Soil > Wetlands ...
AATCCCGAGCCCGTGCGATGCTGCACCACGCCTTGGAGCGCGTACCGTGTGAGCGTCCCCACCGCTCCCATCAGCGCAATCATCGCAATTCGCAAGCGCTCCTCCCCGGAGGTCGATGTGGCATCCTTTATTACCTGAACTTCAGAGGTCGTCTCGATGCCGCCAAGCGGCCTGGCGCAGGTCTCGGCCAATCCCTCATGAAAGCTGGAATCCCGCGCGCCTTCATGGATACAGATCGAGTTCTTCCATGGTAATCAGCCGGTTCGGCGCCATTTCCCGCAAGTGCGGCAGCACCCGGGTGACCGTCTGCATCGCGTCAATGTATTCGAGCACCAGCGGAAGCTTTCCCCCGGCATCCACCAGCGAGGTCGTCACCACCCCGGCCGCTTTCGTAAATCCCGCCACCCCGCGAAGCACCGTGCCCCCCGCGCAACCCTCGGCCGACAGGAACCGTAGGATTTCCAGATGCAGCGGCTTCCCGTGCCACTCGTCGGTTTCATTCAGGTAAATCGTCACGCGGCTTACTCTTTTCACAGGCATCTTAGAGGCTCCGGGCAATCACTGCGCCAAGAATCGCTCCGGCCAGCGCCAGCACATTGTTGCTCAGCACGTTGCTTGCGGCCAGCCAGTAGCGGCCCTGCTCGTACAGCGCAAACGTCTCAAAGCTGTAGCTCGAGAATGTGGTGTAGGCCCCGCAAAAACCAATGGCAAAAAAGAGCCGCAGCTTGTAGTCGCTCAGCACTCGCTCCGTCGTCCAAATCAGGAAGAAGCCCAGCAGCACGCTCCCGCTGAAGTTGATGAACAGCGTGGCGTAAGGAAACCCCGCCCCGAACTTGTTCAGTATCCCCCGGTTCACCAGGTAGCGCGCATTCGCTCCCAAAAACCCGCCCACTCCAACGTACAGCGCCTCACGCCACATGATGTCCCTTCGCTGCTCTCCGGTTTGCCGTTGGGATTGTCACCGTGCTCGGGGGCGGCACACTGCCGCCTCTTTACCGCCTTGGCGTTTCTTTCTCGCTGTCCCGTTCGAGCCCCGCTGGACAGTCGTCACTCGACCGCGCCGTGCGCCCCGGCGGGCTTCTGTTTCTCCGCGCCTGGCCCCCCGAGCGCTTCGAGGTCCTTCAGAATTCCGGATTCTTCCTCGCGAGTCAACTCCCGTTCGCCCAGCGAGCGTTCCGCCTGGGCTCGATAGCCTTCCGCATAGCCTTCGAACCGGGCATTCCATTGCCGGGCCACATCCGCGCACCAGTTGTTCAGCAACGTCACGTACGTGACCAGCGAGCGTGTCCACGCCGTGCCCTCGGCGCGCTCCATCCGGCTCGCCACCCGCCGTTCCATCGCACTCCGGCCTCCCAGCCCCGCCAGTGGTGACCGCGAAGCGCGGAACTCGAACTTTGCGAACTCGAATGCCGGGCTCTCCCGCAGCGGCGCCTCGAACTCCGCGGATTCCGGAGCGTCCGGCAGGCCCACCGCCAGCGCCGCGGCCTGGAGTTCGGCGGCCATCTCACGCGCAAAACTCAGCAGCCGATCGTGCAGCGCGTGCACCCTCTGCTGCACAAAGGCCACCAGCGCGTCCCGCGCCATCTCTCCTGCGGCGCTCGCCGTACGCTCCACAGCGCCCGGCGCCTCGAGTAGTCGCGCGGCAGCCCAGCGGAACGCAACCTCCCGTTCGTCCAGGATTCGCTGGCATTCGCGCTTCGACAGTTCGCGCACTTCAGCGATGCGCCCCGTGGCCACGCGCAGCCGCGCCTCGACCGCATGGATTTGCGGCAGCCTGGCCGCAATGGCCGGCTCGCCCTCCCCTGCGGCCGCGCCCTGCGCCCGGCTCAGGCGCCCACGCAGCACCGTCGTTACCGATTCACCCAGCGCCCCGATCTTTCTTCGCAGCGAGGCCGCTCGCAGTTCGCGCGACTTCGCGTACAGCGGTGCGATGGCTTCGGAAAACCACCGGTCGAGTGACTCCCGGTGGGCCGCCAGCACGCTCACCGGATGGACCACCAGGTCCGCTCGGCCTTCCTCCGCGAGTTGGTCCCCGACGTAGCGCGTCACGCGCTCCAGATCGGCCGCCGAGAGCAGATCCACCTTGCTCAGCAGCACGCTCGTGGGGATGGCCGCCTCGGCCAGCGCCTGGATCGTTTGCAGATCCCCCGAGGTCAGTGGCGAGGCCGCATCAATCAGCACCACGCCCAGGTCGCATTTCGGCAGGTAGGCCAGCGTCTCCGCCGCGCCCGTGGTCGCCAGCGATCCCAGGCCGGGCGTGTCCACGAACACCACGCCTTCTTCCAGCCGCGGCGACGGGAGGCGCACCGTCACGCGCGTCACGTTCTTCCGGTTTCCCGGGTTTTCCTGCTCGGTCACAAACTCCGCCAGTCGCCCGATCTCGCAATCCACCGCCGGACGCTCCGCGAACCCCACCGTAACTCCGGGCGCATCCCCATGGCTCAGCCGCGTGGGGATCGAGGTCACGGGCGTGACACCCACAGGCAGTGCTTCGGTCTCCAGGATGGCGTTCAGCAGCGACGACTTTCCGGAGCTCACCCGCCCGAATACCGCCACCTCCAGCGAAGTGTCCGCCATCCGATCCAGCAGGCTGGCAATGGGCCCCCGAAACTCCACCAGGCCGCGCCGGCTCACCACCTCCTCGATCCGGCCCAGCAGTCCTACCTCCTCCCCCGCCTTCTCCAGCCGTTCCAGCCGCGCCCGCAGATCCTGCCCCGCTCCCTGCGCCACGTAGCGGTCCAGCCGCGCCACCAGACCGCGCATCTCCCCCGCGATCCCGTCCAGCTCCACGGCCACTCCGTCGTCCACCGCCCCGAATCCGACCATGTATTTCGGCTTCAGCTCTTCCACCGCGATGTCAATCGCCGTCAGGTTTGCCCGCACCGCCCGCCCCGCGGGAATCTCCGGTGGTGTGGGCGTAATTCCCTGCCCGGAGAGCACGCGGCTGAGTTGCGCCCGGATCCGTGCGATGTAATCCTCGATGGTGCGCCGCTCCGCCGGAGAAAGGTCGGGGATGTATTTCGGGAAAGCGGCGCGAGACGCCGCGGCGTTCAGAACCGCTTCCACGTCGCTCAGCAGGCGATCCACGTACTGGCAGGTAACCCGCAGACGCCGCGCCTGGCTTTCGTTCAGTGGGCTCACGGCCGGCTCTTTCGCGCCGCGAAGCCCGGTGCGCGCTCAACTCGCATGATCGTTCCGGCGCGCCGCAAGGGCCGCGGAAATTTGCTCCAGCAGCGGGCGGATCGCCCCGGCCCGCTCTCGATCCCCGCTCGAGAGCAGTCTCTGCACCGTGACGGTCAGTTGGTCGAAGCGCTGTTGGGCCTCGACGCCCGTGGCCGCGATGCCCGCGTTCACCAGCTCCTCCCACTGCCGGTTGAGGCGCGACAGGTTTTTGTACACCTCGCTGGCGATCTTCTCCCGGAAGTGCGCCTCCACCGCTCCCCGGAAGATCGTCATCGGAATCACCCAGGAAATCAGCTCCCAGTTGTGGTCGAAGATTTTGCCCACGGACACATCGGGGCTCCGCGGCACCTCCACTTCCAGCTCGCTTTCCGTGGTCCGCAGCGGCACGCCGAATACCCGCTGCACCTTTTCCGACAGCTCGTCGCGAAACGACTGCAAATTCGCGCGGCACTGCCGCTCCAGCTCGCGCAGCGGCGCCAGGAATGCTCCCTGCTCCGCGCCGGACACCGCCGCGAGTTCCTCGCGCAGCGCGCCGCGCAACCAGCCCTCGAAGCCCGCCAGCTCCTTCGCCAGGCTCCCGCGCCACCCGCCCCGCTTCTCCCCCAGGCTCTGCTCCAGCTTCTTTTCCAGCGGTCTCCGCACCGTGCGCTCCAGGTGCTCCTCCACCAGCGAGCGCGTCTTCCCCGCGGCGTGCCGCGCAAGCAATTGGAGTTGCAGCTTCCGGTCGCCCAGCGCCTGCGCCGATCCCAGCACCCGCTCCCGCAACTCTTCCCGCTCCGCATCCAGCGTCTCCGCCGACTTCAGCGCGAGCCGCAGGTAGTCGCCGCACTCAGACAGCAACGTTTCAAGTTTGCGCTCGCGCGCCGCCCACCGCCGCGCCTGGATGGCCTCCTGCGCCCCCTTCACCTGTTCCCGCTCAAAGCGTTCGCGCAATGCCTCGTACCCCGGACGGATTGAATACGCCAGAACCGGAACCGCCTCCGCAAACTCCGCGCGCAGCCGGCCCTCCACGTACTCCAGCACTTCGCGTTGCCCATCGGCATCGAGCGTGTCCACTTTGGTGAGCAATACGCAGAGGTTCGGCGTGAACCGCGCCAGCCGCCCGATCAGTTCCCGGTCCTGCTGCGTCAGCGGAGCGTCCGCCCCCACCGCCACCACCGCCAGGTCCACGTTCGGACTCCACGAAAGCGAGGCGTCCGTATTGTGCCGGAACAGGCTCTCCAGTCCCGGCGTATCCACAAATTTCACCCCCCGAAATCGCGCCAGCGACGGCAGAAAAACCCGCACCGTATCAATCCCCTTCCCGTTCCGTGGATTTTCCGCCTCCGAGATGTAACTCCCGATGCCACCCAGAGGAATCGCCAGCGTCTTTCCGTCCAGTAGTACGGCCTCCGCGCGCTCCTCGCTGCCGTAGCAAATTTCCGTGACCACCGAGGTGACCGGCACCACGCCCACCGGAAGCAGCGGCTGCCCGATCAGTTGATTCAATACGCTGCTCTTCCCGGTGTTGAATCGCCCGAACACCGCCAGGTTCAGCTCCCGTTTTTGGTCCTGCGCCCGGATGGCGCGCACCAGCGGCGCCAGGTCCGCCAGCTCATAGCGTTCCATGATTTCGGAGGCGAGCTGCAGGGCGGCCTGTTCGCTCCCCTGCGCCGCGGCCCGCTCGGACGTGTTTCGTTCGCTCATTTCCTTCCGTTCATCTCGCCGCTCGGCGCGGACGAAGCCACAACGCGAGTGTTCCCTGTCGCGCCGGCCTGCCCTGAAGAATGAAGGGCGCCCCGCCGGCCCCGATACGAAAACTGCATCATATAGTCCACGTGGAGCAGCCTCGTCTCCAGCCGCCCGCCAAAGTGGTACTCCGGGTCCGCGGCCCGCGCGCACACCTTCACGATGGCCCCGGGCAGCCGCTCGCCCAGCCGCAGAATGCCCTCTCGAAACCCCTCCAGGTTCAAGCGCGAAAGCCCGAATCGCCGGATCGAGTGCTCCACCAGCGCCCTCGCCGCCGGCAGCGGGATCGGGCCAACGTGCAGTCGCAAATCACCGTTCCAGTAGAGACGCGCCGCGCGCCCCAGCTCGCTTTCCCCGCAGCCCCGCGCGATCACGTACACGGGAGTCTCGCGCATCACCATGAGTTCCCTCACCACCCGCGAAAACGCGTCGGAAAGTCCTGCCGCGTCATCCAGGAACAGCCAGTATTTCCCCGCCTCTGCGGCCCGGTACAGCAATCCCCGCATCCTCAGGCTGCTCTGCCGCTTCGCCCACTGCGCAAACGATGCCCCGCGTCCCGCCTCCCCCCGGAATTTCCCCGCCAGCAGCGCGTCGCCCGCCGCATGCATATCCTCGAGGAGCAGGCGCAGCACTTGCTACGGAGCGCCGCGCAATGGCCGGTAGATGCATTGCCGCGCAGTTTCTCCCGGCAATCCCGCAATCGCCTGCCGCACCAGCGTCGTCTTCCCCGAGTCTGCCGGACCCCAGATGGCCAGGCTTTCGCGCCGCTCGATGGCCCCGCGCAGGCGCTCCACTTCCGCCTCGCGTCCCACGAACACACCGCGGTCGTCCGCGCCATTGCGGATTTGTCTCAACTTCATATTCTTGTGGGATCCCTGCCGGGAGACATGACTCCGCGACAAGATCCTTGTCAGGAGTCATCATCTGCCCCCGTAACGTTGGGACAGCGGTTGGAGGCGAACTCCTTCGCCTATGCGTTTAGAATACCCCCGGGGCGGCGGATGTCAATCGCCTGCCGCTGCCCGGGCTCCAGCGGTAAAACACGGCGCTTGGAGTCGGCGGTCGTATCTCGGGTCGCCCGCGAGTGTGTTAGCCTGCGGGGGAATCTTCAGGGGCGGGAGATGGGGATGTCTCGCAAAGCCGCACGCGGCGGGAAGCGCGCGAAGAGGAAGCAGCCGGCAGGCCGGAAGCCCCAGCTCGGCTCCGTCCAATCAATCGCGAACTCGTCCGCGCCTTCCCCCATTCGCGCTGCCCGTCCCAATATCCCCGGCTACGGCATCGTGGGAGAGGCGGAAGGCCGCGGCCTGCTCCCCTGGAGCTGGGCGGAACAGCGCCTCGCCGGCGCGCACAATTATTGGCTGGCCACTACCCGCCCTGACGGCCGGCCCCACGTCATGCCCGTCTGGGGCCTCTGGTGGGAGGGTGCCTTCTATTTCTCCACGGGAGACAAAACCGTGAAGGCGCGCAACCTGGCTGCGAATCCGCAATGCGTCGTCTGCCCCGATCTCGGCGCCGAAGCCGTCATCGTGGAAGGCGCCGCGGAACTCATCCCCGCTTCCCCGGCCATCGAGCCACTCTGGGCAGCTTACAAGAAAAAATACGCCTGGGAGGTGAAAGGCTCGCCGTTCTACGCCGTGCGGCCCCGCGCCGCCTTCGGCTTCATCGAGAAAAACGACCTCTTCACCAAGACGGCCACCCGCTGGACCTTCTCCTCCTTCTCTCGGAGCGAGCCATGAGCGCCGGCCTTCGCACCGAGGATTTGAAAAAGGTCTACAAGAGCGCGCCGCCCATGGCCGCGCAGACGGGCTTCCTCTTCGGCGCCCCGCGCTCCAAGGGCCCGGGCGAGAAGAAAGATTTCGAAGTGGTGGCCCTCGCTGGCCTCTCTTTTGAAGTGAAGGAGGGTGAAATCCTGGGCCTGCTCGGCCCCAACGGCGCCGGAAAATCCACCACCGTTGGCATTCTCACCACCCGCATTCGCCCCACCTCAGGCCGTGCCTGGGTGGGCGAGCACGACGTGTGGGCTGAGCCGGTGGTGGTGAAGCGCATGTTCGGCGTCGTCCCCCAGCGCCCCAACCTCGACTTCTCCCTCACCGCACGCGAGATCCTCACCTTTCACGGCGCCTATTTCGGCATCCCCGCGCGCGATTCGCACCGCCGCGCCGGGGAACTCCTCGACCGCTTCCAGCTCGCCGAGCGCGCCGACCAGATGGTCCGCGGCTTCTCCGGCGGGATGATGCAGCGCCTCTCCATCGCGCGCGCGCTGATGCACGACCCCGCCGTGCTCTTCCTCGACGAGCCCACCGTCGGGCTCGACCCCCAGACCCGCCTCGCCGTCTGGGAGCTCATCCGCGAGTACAACCGCCGCGGCAAAACTATTCTGCTCACCACCCACAACATGGAAGAGGCCGACTCGCTCTGCCAGCGCATCGCCATCATTGACCACGGAAAAATGATCGCCTGCGATTCCCCGGCGGCGCTCAAAGCCTCCGTGCCCGGCGGATGGCTCATCCGCCTCCGCTTCAGCCTCAGCACGCCGGAGCTGGCCGAACGCCTGCGCGCCCTCGAAGGCGTCCGTGACGTCCGCCCGGGGGCCGACTCGGCCGTGGACGTCTACGCCGACCGCGGCGGCGCCCTGATTCCCGCGCTCGTGGCCGCCGCCGCCGGCGCCGGAGCGGAAATCCACGACGTGCATCTCTCCGAGCCCAGCCTCGAAAACCTGTTCCTCCTGCACACCGGAAAGGGGCTGCGCGAATGAACTGGAAAACCTTTGCCGCGCTCCTCGCCCGCGACGCCCACGTGGCCCGCCGCAACATCCTTCCGGTCCTGATCCAGAACCTCATCCAGCCGATGATGTTCGTCTTCGTCTTCGGCCGCGTGATGACCGGCAGCGGCCTCCTCCCCCAGGCCTACAAAAACATGCTGCTCCCTGGAATTATGGCCATCACCATGGTGATCTCCGGGGCGCAGGGCGTGGCCATGCCCCTGATCGGGGAGTTTCAGTTCACCAAGGAGATCGAAGACCGGCTGCTCAGTCCCATTCACATCGGGTGGATTGCCGTGGAAAAAATCGTTGCCGGGATGCTCCAGGCCCTGGCCGCGGGCCTCGTGGTAATCCCCGCGGGCTGGCTCCTGCTCGGTTCCGGGCTGGACCTCAGCGGGGCGCGACCCCTGGAGCTGCTGGTGATGCTGTTTCTCGTCGCGCTGATGGCGTCCGCCGCGGGCCTGGTGTTGGGCTGCATGATCGGCCAGACGCAAATCGGCATGATGTTCACCCTCGTGCTCGGCCCCATGATCTTTTTCGGCTGCGCCTACTATCCCTGGAGCACGCTCGCGCGCTTTCCCATCCTTCAAAAAGTCGTGCTGGTGAACCCGCTGGTCTATGCCAGCGAGGGATTCCGCGCCGCCCTCGTCCCCGGAATCCCCCACCTCGCGCTGCCGGCCGTCATCGCCGCGCTGGTCCTCTTCGATGCCGGCCTCGTCTGGCTCGGCATCCAGCAATTTGACCGCAAAGCCGTCAGCTAAGTAGCACAGGCCTGCCCTGAAGCATGAAGGGCTTTCAGCCTGTGCGCGGCATCAAACGCACCCCGGCCGTCCACAAAAAAAAGGCCAGCCCAGTGGCACAGCCACTCCTGCCTGCCCTGAAGAGTGAAGGGCCTGCCCTGAAGAATGAAGGGGCCGTGTCTCTCGTCTGTGTCTCTTGGCTATGTCTCTTCTCCCGTCCCATCCGTGGCCCTACTCCTTGCCCCCCAGATCCTTAAACCCAAATTCCGTCTTCATCCCCTCAAACACCTTCCCGCCCATTTCCCCATACGGGTACACCGAATAATTCAGCGGCGGGCCGCCCTGCTTCGGCGCCAGATCAATGTCCCGCCCGCGCGTAAACTCCACGCGATTCACGTCGTGCGCCCCGAAGAAATACTCCCGCCTGTCCGGATTCTTCCACGCCTCCGAAGCATCCACCGGAATCCACCCGTAGCCCTTCACGTAGAACTCCGCCCAGCAGTGGTATCCCCCGATCGCTCCCTCCGTGGCCTTCGCCGGCAACGGGAAGCCGATCGCGAACCGCGCCGGAATCCCCGCCGCGCGCGCCATGCCGATAAAGAATCCGTGGAAGTCCGTGCAATTCCCTTTTTTCGCCGTGCAGAAATATGCCGCATCGCCGCGGCCCCATCCCTCGCCGGTTTTGTCGTACTTCATGGCGAAGATGACGTAATCGTAGAGCGCGCGCGCCTTCGACACGGGATCGGTGATCCCCTTCGTCTGCTCCGCCGCGGTTTCTCCGATCACGCCCCCGAGCGGCACCAGCCGGTCCCCTTCCAGGTCGCGTTTCCTTTCCGCAGGCGACAGTGGAACGGACCCGGTGGATCGCGGCGCGTCCAGCGCCACGCGGTGCTCACGCCGCACCGCGTCAAACGTCATGCGCACCTCGAATCCCTTCTGCAATTCAGCAGCCGGCACGTCGAAATATGCAAATTCGTTGTGATAAAAGGAATCCCGCTTCAGCGAGTGCTTCACCGGCGCCGTTACCTCCAGCGCCGTGATGTCCTGGAACGCGTCCGACTGCGGCACCGGTATCCACAGCCGCAGCTTTTCCTTCGCTTCGGGCGTGGCCGGAACTCTTACGGTGTACGAGAAGGAAAACTTCCTGGCGGGTGGCTGGGCATCGGTCGCCGGTACGGGGCCGGAACGGCCCGCGGACCCGGCACTCAGTGCAATTCCCAGCACAGGCAGCGTGATGAGCGCCGTGACCACGGCGCCGACGGTTCTTAACTTCATGGTTTGCTCCTCTCGAATGGATGGGATCGAAACTGAATCTTCCGTGCGAAGCGCATACCTGGCCTCCCCGGCCCAAACCTGCGGCGCGTATTCTATACCTGTTACATCGCTCCCCGGATGGGCCCTTCACGGCAGGCTGAGCGCCCTCTTGATGGCCAGCTCGACCCGCGCCAGCGATGCCCGCGAGATCGCTCCGAGCGGGGGAATGTGCAGAAGGGTTTTGCCGAGGGTCGTCACTTGATCGCACTTGGCCCACGAAGCGATCGCCAGACCCCCTTCGCCCGCTGGGATCAGGACTCGAAGCGAAAACTGCGCATGCTCCACCGAGGTGATCGGAACTACGCACACGTCCAGGGCAAAGCGGTTGAGCGCGTCCGCGGAAACCACCAGCGCGGGCCGCCGTTTGTCCAACTTTGCCAGGTAGACTTCGCCGCGGCGGGGATACCAATCCGGAGGAATACGTTGTCGCACGCTTCACTCCCTGGAAATGGAGCGTTTTGTGGCCTTTTGGAAGGCGCGCTCTTCTTTGCGCGATTTCCCGCGCAGGGCGGAGAAGAACCCGGCTGCCTCCGCTTCCAGCTGCTCGTCAGACTCCCGATCCATGGCTTTTTGCAGCAGTTGATTTACGCGCTCGCTGGCAGAGGCCGCTCCCCGCGTGCGCACCACGTAGGCGTGCACGTCTGGGTCGATCGAGAAACTCCGGGTTGTCCGCCGTGCCCTTCCCGTAGCAATTCTCATAGAAAGTATAATAGCGTTTCTATCAGGAATTGACAAGGAGGAATCCGCTCGGAGGGTTCCCGGGACGCGCTGTCTGCGCCCCGGATGGTTTTGCGGGGCCGATAGAGCACTCGCCCCTCGCCAGCGCTCGGGCCCTGCCGTCACCCCAGCCCGCCCTGATGTGCTACGCTAGCCCCGATTCATCGCGAGGATCAGGGTTTCAGGGGCCCATGGCTCTCACTGTTTCAATCCCAATGTCCCCTTCGCGCGCCGCCCTGGCGGCGATTGCCATCGCTGTTACCCTCTCCGGCTGCTCCACAAACGGCGGCAAGCGGGCGCAGGCCGCGGCCTCGCTGCCCTCCGTCCCGGTCCGCGTCGCACGCGTCGAGCGCAGGACCGTCCCTCTCGAAGTCCGCACCATCGGCAACGTCGAAGCCTTCTCCAACGTCTCGCTCAAGTCCCGCGTCTCCGGCGTAGTGGACAGCGTGCATTTCCGCGAGGGCCAGGACGTGCGCCAGGGCGACCTGCTCTTCACCCTCGACAAGCGCCCCTTCGAGGCCGACCTGCACCAGGCCGAGGCCACCCTCGAGCGCGACGTCGCACGCGCGGAAAACTCCGCGGCTCAATCCCGCCGCTTCGCCGAGCTGCTCACCGCCGGCGTCGCCTCCAAACAGCAGTACGACGACATGCACACCGCAGCCTCCGCAGACGAGGCCACCGTGCGCTCCGACCGCGCCGCCATCGAGGCTTCGAACCTCAAGCTCTCCTTCTGCACCATCCGTTCCCCGATTGACGGCCGCGTTGGCAGCGTCCTCGTCTATCCCGGAAACGTCGTTAAGGAAAACGACGTGCCCGTGATGGTGGTCATCAATCAGATCCAGCCCATCTACGTTTCTTTCAACGTGCCCGAACAAACCCTGCCCGACGTCAAGCGCTTCTCCGCCGCCGGCCGCCTCGGCGTGCTCGCGGAAGTCCCCCAGGAAGCCGGGCAGAAGGAAAGCGGCGTGCTCACTTTTGTGGACAACGCCGTGGACCGCACCACCGGCACCATCCGCCTCAAGGGCACGTTTGAGAATCCGCTGCGCCGGCTCTGGCCCGGCCAGTTCGTCAACGTGACCCTGCGGCTTTCCGAAGAGCCGGATCGCATCGTCGTTCCCAACCAGGCCGTGCAGGCCGGCCAGAGCGGCCAAATGGTCTACGTGGTCAAGCCCGACGGCACCGCGGAAGCCCGCGGCGTCACCGTGGCGCGCATCGCCGGCGCCGAGGCCGTCATCGAGCGTGGCCTCACCCCCGGCGAGACCGTGGTCACCGACGGCCAGTTGCGCCTGGTCCCCGGCTCCCGCGTGGAAATCAAGAGCGACCCCGAAGCACAGCGCGCACGATGAGCATCACCGAACCGTTCGTCCGCCGCCCGGTGATGACCACCCTGGTCAGCCTGGCGTTTCTCCTGTTCGGCGTGCTCGCCTACCTCGAGCTCCCCGTCAGCGACCTGCCCAACGTGGATTTCCCCACCATTCTGGTTTCCGCCCGCCTGCCCGGCGCCAGCCCCGACACCATGGCCTCCGCCGTGGCCATGCCGCTCGAGCGCCAGTTCACCACCATCGCCGGCCTCGACAACATGAGTTCGTCCAACTCCATGGGCCTGACCCAGATCACCCTGCAGTTCGTCCTCGAACGCAACATTGACGCCGCCGCCCAAGACGTCCAGACGGCCATCTCGCAGACCATGAGCCAGCTTCCCCAGAACATCCCCAGCCCGCCCACCTACTACAAGGTCAATCCCGCCGGCGCCCCCATCCTTTATCTCTCCATGGTCAGCGCCACCCTCCCGCTTTCCACCGTTGACGAATTCGGCGAAACCTTCATCGCCCAGCGCATCTCCATGGTCAACGGCGTCGCGCAGGTCCAGGTCTACGGCGGGCAGAAATTCGCCGTGCGCGTGCAGGTGGACCCCAAAGCTCTGGCCTCCCGCGGCATCGGCATCGACGAGATTGCCGCAGCCGTCCAGAACGCCAACGTGGACCTTCCCACCGGCGCGCTCTGGGGAAGCCACGAATCGCTCACCGTGCAGTCCAACGGCCAGCTCT
>Ga0074044_10003915_pt1 | contig 12490 bp, 13 predicted proteins | sample BogForMeECP23OM1_FD_94443 | JGI IMG/M metagenome (GOLD analysis project Ga0074044, IMG submission 94443) | Bog forest soil microbial communities from Calvert Island, British Columbia, Canada - Bog Forest MetaG ECP23OM1 | ecosystem: Environmental > Terrestrial > Soil > Wetlands ...
GCATTGAATTCCGCGTCATCCCCATTACCCCGGTATTCGAGAGTTACTTGGAAACGCTCGACCCCGTCTTCGAGGCCGCACCGCCCGACGTGACCGAGGAGAACATCCAGGCGCGCATTCGGGGCAACATCCTGATGGCGCTTTCCAACAAGTTTGGCTCGCTGCTCCTCACCACGGGGAACAAATCCGAATTGGCGGTGGGTTACTGCACCCTCTACGGCGATATGGCGGGCGGGTTGGCCGTCATCGCGGACGTTCCCAAAACCACCGTGTATGCCCTGGCGCGCTACATCAACCGCTCGGCGGAGCGCATCCCGCAGGCCTGCCTCGATAAACCGCCCTCCGCCGAACTCCGGCCCGACCAGACCGACCAGGAATCGCTGCCCCCGTACGAGACATTGGACGCCATCCTGAAGGCCTACATTGAGGAAAACCGCGGCGCCGATGAAATCGCCGCCACCCTCCAGCAGTTGGATCCATACTTGGTGCGCCGAACCGTGCACATGGTCAATGCCGCCGAATATAAACGCCAGCAGGCTCCGCCTACGCTCAAAGTGACTGCCAAAGCCTTCGGCATGGGCCGCCGCTTTCCCATTGCGCAGAAGTTTTATGAGTAGACCCGATAAGGAGATGAAGATGGAAACATTTAGGAATGAAACCTTTCAGGGGAAAACCTTCCATTTGGACGACGTGGTATTTATGAACTGCAAGCTCACCGATTGTGACCTTTATTACTCCGGCGGGGACTTCGAGTGGGTTAACTCAAATTTTGAGAACTGCCGCTTCCATTGGAGAGGCCCGGCGAAGAATACCGTAGCCTTGGCACAGATGATCGGCATGATAAAGGCCCCCACCTCGCCGCCCACCGTGATCCCGACGAGCCAAAAACCCAACTAGCATGCTGTGCTAAAATCATTCCTTGGCTTGATCTCGCATGAAGGCACTCGCCCCTGGGGTTCAGGACTGACGCGCGTTGACAATGCATTTCCCATTCCGCCGGTGCGCCCTCACTTGTCTCGTGCTCGCGGCCTGCGCGCTCGGGCTGTTTCTCGAGCCTGCCGCTGGCGCCACGGGCGTCCCGCCAGTGAGGGGGCACGGCCAGGATGGGCGTGCTACCGCCGGTTCCTCCGTCAAGCTTCCTTACACCGAAATCCACGAAGTGAAACTCGATAACGGCCTGCGGGCGCTGATTGTGGAGAGCCACGACGCGCCGGTGATCGACGTGCAAGTTTGGTATCACGTGGGCTCGAAGAATGAGGTCCCCGGCCGGACCGGATTCGCGCACTTCTTTGAGCACCTGATGTTCGATGGGACCAAGAACCTCGCCTCCAACGAATTCTCCGACTACATCATTCGTTCCGGCGGGACGGACAACGCTTACACCACCGAGGACACCACGGTCTTTTGGGAGACGGTGCCCAGCAACATGCTCCCCGTGGTCCTGTGGCTGGAAGCGGACCGCATGCGCAATTTGGAGATCAACGAGAAAGTCTTCAACAACGAGCGGCAGGTGGTGGAGGAGGAGCGCCGCCTGCGCTTTGACAATCCTCCCTACGGCACGGTGGTGGAAACACTTTACGACCATGCCTACACGGTTCATCCTTACCGGCACATGACGATTGGCAGCTTGGAGGACCTGAACCACGCCAGCATCCAGGACATTCAGGATTTCTACGACACTTACTACGTTCCCAGCAATGCCACGTTGCTGATTGTGGGCGACGTGGACTGGCGCCAAACCGCCGCGGATGTGCAAAAATATTTAGGAGCGGTCAAGGGAGGGAATGCCGCGAGGCCGAACGCTATTCCTCAGGAGCCTGCGCAACAGGCCGAGCGCGTCGTGAAGATGAACTTGAACGTGTCGCTGCCGGCGTTCGTGGAGGGCTACCACATGCCCGCCGACGGCACTCCGGACGCCTACCCGCTGCGCCTGGCTTCCAAAATTCTATCGGACGGCGAAAGCTCGCGGATTTACACACGGCTGATTTACGACAAGCAGATCGCCGTGCAAGCGCAGAGCAGCGGAAACTTCACGGAAGATCCCAACCTGTTTTTCGTCTTTGCGGTCATGAACGGCGGGCATTCTCCCGCCGAGGGCGAGACGCAGGTGGAAGCCGAGCTCTCGCGGCTCAAAACCGACCTGGTTTCCGACGCCGATTTGGAGAAGGCCAAGAACCAAATCCTGCGCGATTTCATTCTCAGCCGGCAAACCGCGCAGAGCCGGGCGGAAGAGCTGGGATACGCAGCCGTGGTTTTGAAGGATCCGGAATTGGTCAATACGGAGCTGCAACGAATTCTTGACGTCACGCCGCAGGACCTCCAACGCGTGGCCAGGAAGTATTTTGTGCCGGAGAACAAGACAGTGGTGGAAGTGTATCCCCAGAAAGACTCTGGAGAGAAGGCGGCCCTGGAGACTCAGAAGGCAGTAGGCAGGCGGCAAAGAAAGTCAAAAGGCAAAAGTGAAATGTTGTGCGTCCAATGCTCCTCAGTAGAGACCAAGAAGCTGCGAGCTCTCAAGGGTTAGGGTAGGGGCCGATGATTTTACAGTGTGGAGACGGGAAGGGAATTGGCAAGTTGGTTCCTTCTTTGCGCCTTTGTCCGTCGGCTGACGGATGAGAATGTTTTTCCGTTTTGGTGCTGAAATCTCCGATGGGCAAGGACAAAATTGTTGAGAACCTTCGAAAAGCAAAACAATCTCATCCGTCAGCCGACGGACAAAGGCGCAAAGCCCGCAACAACGATTCGCCTTGCGGGCCTACTGATGATTTTCCTCGCCATTCCGGCGCTGGCGCGGGATTTCCCGCCCGAGGTGCCGCCTCCCAAGCCCATGGTAATTCCGACGCCGGCCATCCAGACGCTTCCCAACGGCCTTCAGGTGGTTGTGGTGGAGCGTCACACCCTGCCGCTCATCACCTTGCGGCTGGTGGTAAAGTCAGGCGCCGAATGCGATCCTCCCAACTTGCCGGGCACCGCGGCTCTGGTAAACGGCCTGCTGACGGAAGGCACGGCGCGCCGCAGTTCACGACAGATTGCCGAGGCCATCGATTCCGTGGGGGGGGTTGCTGACAACGATGTTGATTGGGATACCTCCTACCTCAGCCTGAGCGTTTTGACCGACCGTAGCGAGCTGGCCTTCGATCTCGTCAGTGATATGATCGCGCACCCGGCATTCCAGCCGGCCGAAATCGAGCGCCAGCGGAAGCAAACCCTTTCCGGTTTGCAAGTCGCCCAGGATGACCCGGCGTATGTGGCGGACACGACCTTCCAAATGTTGATTTTCTCCGGCACCGCCTACGGGCATCCCGAGGACGGTACGCTGGAATCCGCTGGGCGCATTACCGCCCAGGATTTACGCAACTTTCACCGGCGTTATTATCAGCCCGCCAACTCCATCCTGGCCGTGGTGGGAGACATTGCCGCAAAGGACGCTATGGCGCTGGCGGCCGAGTATTTTTCCGGGTGGAAGAAGGGCAGTGAATCCGCCATTGGGCCGTCGGGAGATCCCACACCGTCTGACGGACGCCGGGTGGTGGCGATCGATAAGAGCGACGCTGTCCAGACGGAGATTCGCATCGGCAATCTCGGCGTGCCCCACGATAATCCCGATTACCTGGCCCTCAGCGTGGCGAACGAAATCCTGGGCGGGCCCTCGGAGAACCGCCTGTTCAAAGCTCTCCGTACCCGCCAGGGGTTGACCTACGGAGCATCCAGTGACCTCCTCTGCCGGCGCCATCTGGGCGCCTGGGTGGCCAAGACCTTTACTCGCACGCCGGAAACCCTGAAGAGTGCGCGCCTCGCTCTAGAGCAGATTCAAATGCTCCCCGACCACGGCATCAGCCGCCAGGAATTGGACACGGCGCAGAGCTACCTGGTGGGGCACCTGGCCCTGGAGTTTGAGACCTCGGACAACCTTGCGAGCAAGGTCCTGGAGCTGATCCAGGATGGCCTGCCGCTCGATTATTGGAACCATTATCCGGAGAAGATCCGAGCTCTGACTACCGACGAAGTTAGCGCCGCCGCCAAACGTTATTTGGACACCGACCACGACGTGATTGTGCTCGTGGGCAGTATTTCCGACTTCAAGAAAGACTTGAAGAAGCTCGGCCATGTCCGCGTTATCCCCTTGAATGACATCGACTTCGGATCAGCGGACTTGGTGCGGACGTCAGGCAAATAAGTTAGCCGGAAAGCTTTGCGATGTGCCCGGGGGCAGGGAAGCCGGCAATGCGGATGCGAAGCTTTGGAGTGCGGTCCGCCGCGGCGGACTGCCGCTTTTTCACCAGCCAGCTTGCTGGCTGGTAGTGGGGGCACGCCATGGCGTGCTCGTACGGGCAGGGAATTGTGCGCGCGTTCGAAAACCCGCGACCAAGCTCGCGGGGAGAAAAGCGGCAGCGAGTTGCCGCACTCCAAGGCGGGCTGCGCCCGCACTACCCGTAATCGTGACCTATGAAAAGAGGCGTTCAGGTTATTCTCGGTTTGACCCTCCTCGCCGCCTTGGCGGAGGGCCTCATCCTGATCCGCATTCGGATTGATCCGTGGCGGTTGGCCGCTCTGCTCGAAAGCGTGACGCTGCTCGTGGGGGCGTTTGTGGGGCTGACGCAAACGGCGTTCGTCAAGCAACTGCGCCACTGGGCGATGGCTTCACAGGCGCTGGCCGGGGGACTGCCTTTCCTGCTGCTCGTCCCCTACCTCATTTTTGGACTGGGCACCCGGACATTTTCGCTGATTGCTTTAGGGAAATTAATAGCCTACATTTTGGTGCCGACCGCTTTGCTGCTGCCGGACCGGGTGCACCACCGCGACGGCCTGACCTGGCGCGATGCGCTGGCCATGCTGGCGTTGGCGGTCCCCGTCTCGGCGCATTGGTTGCGGGGAATTTGGATCTGGCCGCAGGATATTTATGTTTTCCTCCCCATTTTTTGCGTGCTGGTGGGCGGCTATGCCTTCATGGTGCTGCGCGGCCTGGAAGGCGTGGGGTTCCGCCTGGTCTGGAGGAAAAGCGACGTTTCCGACGCTTTGCTGAACCTGCTGGCGTTTTCCTTGCTGGCCATCCCGCTGGGCATCGCTTTGGGCTTTATCCATCCGCATCCCACCACGCCGCTTACCCACGGGCCGATCTTTCAAACCCCCTGGCTGGAGGATGTGGTGCAGGGCCTGGGGCCGGCGGTGAATTTCTTCATCGTGTTCATCGGAATCTACCTTTCCGTGGCCATTCCCGAGGAGTTGCTTTTTAGGGGAGTCCTGCAAAACCTCCTGGTCCGCACCGTCCGCCGGGGGCCGCATGGTGTTTACGGCCTGCTGATCGCCTCGGTGGTGTTTGGCGCCTCGCACCTGCACCATCCGCCGGTTCCCAACTGGCGGTATGCAATCCTGGCCACCCTGGCGGGAATCTTCTACGGTAACGTCTACCGTACCCGGCAGCGCCTGTGCGCCTCCGCTTTAACCCACGCGTTGGTGGATACCATTTGGCACTTTTGGTTTTGACAATAAATGCGCTTCTCACCACGACGTCTGATCGAGACAGTATGGCGAATCGTAGCGCGGACCCCCGCCATTGGGGTCCGCGGCTTTTACCGAGAATCAAGCTCCCAAACCTGTGGTGAGACATCGATTTATGGCTTTCGCATGATAAGAGCCGCGGACCCCAAAGGCGGGGGTCCGCGCTACGCCCGCTCTGTGCACATTGCTGCCGAATCAGGAAGGGTATAGCAAGCCGTACCTGTACATCATCTATAACTGGACGCAGGAAGCAAGGCGCAGTAGAATGCCCGCATTCGTCACCCGCAGGCGCGCGTTCGCCCGCCTTGACGGGGTGGACGGTAAAAGCCTGATAAGGAGCACGCCTATGAAGCGGATCCTCATCTATATCGGAATCGTTATTACGGTACTATTTACGGCAAGCTTGGCGATGGCCAAGGAAAAGAAAGGCCCCATGACCGGCACTTGGGACTGCCAAGCCCACGGCGGCTCGCAGGGTGAGATGGCCTTTACGCTCTTCTTGCAACAGAATAAGGAAAGCGTGGATGGAAACATTTCTTCACCCATCGGAGGCACGCAAATCAGCTCCGGAACATTTAAAAGGAACATGCTGGAAATCCACCTCGATACGCCCCAGGGCAACTACATCCTCATGGCCAAGTTCAACAAGGGTACGCTCGCCGGAAATTGGTCGAGCGACAACGACAAAGGAACGTGGGAGGGCAAGAAGCAAGTGGTGGCTCCCAAATAGGCTGCTGTCCATAGCTCTCCTCGCCCTTCGGACCGACTGTTGATGGAAGGGGCGAGCTCCGGCTATGGCTTGGGCGGACGGATTGACCATTTCCTTTAGTTAACATAACATATCTTATCAGACGTAACTAATGGGCCCCAAACCCCTTAAAGGCTGCAAATCACGCGTTCTTCAATGGGTTTTTCCCGCTTCCCTGCGCGGCACGCACATAGGATTCACCACAGAGAGCCCAGAGACCACAGCGAAAGTAACTTCTGCTTGTTAGGGTTTCAGGCTCCAGATTTGTTCACGCACTGTGCTTTCTGCTCGCGCCCTCCGTGACCTCTGTTGCCTCCGTGGTGAATGCCTTTCTCCCGAAATGGCGGTTGAGTTCGGAGGTATAGCGGGTTCCCAGAAGATGCGCGTGGCGGCTGGCCCACTCGCTCAGGCGAGTCCGGCCCGTGGGCGGATCCTTCGAAACGAGCAATCCTGCCATCAGCCCCTTAACCTCCTCCATGGTCAAGACCACGTCGTGCACAACTCGACCCACCAGGCTCGACAGGAGGAGCGCCAAGGCCGGGGGCACGTGTAGGATTTTGGCGCGGCTGCCCACCTTGCCGGCGATGAGCTCTACCAACCCCTGGAAGGTGTAGATTTCCGGCCCTACGGCGTCGATCACCATATCCCCGGTTTCCCTTCCTGCGGCCACAGCCATTTCGGCCAGGTCCAACACAAATACCGGTTGCAGGCGGTAGTCGCCCGAGCCCGGAATGGCAAAGACCGAGCAATGGCGCAGCAGCCAAGCAATGTTGTTGATCAACACGTCCTCCACCCCGAAAATGACCGTGGGCCGAAGGATAGCGTACGCGAGCCCCGAGTCGATAATCAGGCGCTCGATGGCCGCCTTCCCCTGAAAGTAGCCTAGTGTGGAATCTGGCGACGGGTTGGTGATGCTGATATGGACGATTCGCCGCACCCCCGCTTCCCGCGCGGCCTCCACCAGGACGCGGGTGTTTTCGACTGCCCTCTCATAAGTGACTGCCCCGTGAGGAAACCTCACCCAGTAGGTGTTGTAAAATGTGGAGGCTCCCCGCAAGCTCTCGATTAATTCCTTAGGACGGTCAAACTGCAACGGAGCCACCTCGATGTTGCCGTTAAAGGATGCCGCCCGCTCGGGATGCCCCGTGAGCGTCCTGACGCCTCGGCCCATCGCTAAGAGCCGCCGCGTTATGTACTTGCCGGTATAGCCAAATGCCCCTGTTACAACGTCGAATTCCCTGCCCTGCATGGTATACCTCCCAGCTAGTTTAGCCGCTCACCCTCGACCAGAGGTGCCACAAGAACAACCCCCAGTAGCAGGCGGCCAGGAAAGAAAACAGACAAGTCAGGAGAATATGGCCAACCACAAATTGCATCCCTTCCGGCCAGTCGCGGTGAGAGAAGTAGAAGGCATCCACAACGATGCGAGCTGTCCAATAAGATCCGATGAAACAAGCCAGACCGAGGGCCGCTCGATCACCCCGCAGGAGTTCGGAGTGCAGCGCCAGCGTGAGTGTGCCAAAGGCAATGATGGTCAGTACGGTGAACCCGCCCTGCACCCACAGCAACTTGCGGTTGAACGGCGTCAGGCTTTCGCAAATCCTCTTTCCAATGCAAACGGCATGGGACTTGAAAGCTCGCGATTAAGATCACGAAATGCCCCGCACCAGCCAACCAGAGGCCGAAATCGAACACTCGTTCTATGGTTGAGTAATTCATAGGGCGTGGATTGCCTCCAGAAAGGGGATTATTACCCGCAGAACAAACCAGGGATGAAAAAGCAAATACACAGGCCCGGCCGTGATGGCTGCGGTGAACAGCCAGCCTCGCAGTCCCTCGCGTAGACCCAGGCGTAAGCCGAAGGTGGAACGGTTTACGGCCACGCCCAGCCCCTGGAGCATGAAGTAGGCTGCGGGGAGCCCATAGCCACCATGAGCCGGCAATGAGATGACGGATTCATGGATCAGCCCGGACACGATGAAAACCAGAAAGCCGGCGGCGCCTGCACCCAAACTTCTTTGTAGAGGGCGGAAGATCAGGTCATGCGAGAACTGGCGGAACCCAAGATTCCAGCGCTTTCCCCAAAATATATTTAGAGAGGTTGAGCGAAGGGGAGAAGACATGATGGGTGTTGCGTCCACGCCAAGGCGCTGCCAGAAAAGGGCAAGGGCCTCGAAGCTGCCAAAGTGGAGCAGCAAGATCAGGCCCAGCATACCCAACCAACCTTGGACTAGAGGCTTCTGTGCCGGGACGCGTCGCGCCATCAGCCAAATCAGGGCCGCGCCCATGGCGGTCTTGAGCAGCGTCCAAAGCCAGGCCCGCCGGGTAGGCGCTTGGAAAGGGAGGCGTTGGCTTAGGAAAGCCTCGGCATCCATTCCCGGCCACGCCAAAAGGTAGGCCCCTGGGCGCCAAGAAGCGTGCGGCACTCGCCCTCGTGCTTTCCACCAGGTCAGCCACTTTAGCCCCGCGAAGATCGCGAAGCACAAGCACCACATAAATACCCAGGGTCGCAGCACCCTCCGGCACGCCACGACGATGGGCGGGAGGAGCACGATGGGGGCCCAGCCAATCCATGAGCTGGTTTGCTCTGCTTTAGTCGGGTCACCGCGGGTTGTTTCGATAGGCAGCATGGAAATAAGAACCGGTCAAACCCAATTCTGGGCGGGCTTACCTACCCGCAGCTCGTTTGGCGGCGCCACAGGGATTCCCTTGGGGCGCGGAATGAATCGGCTGATCGATTCTCTCCACCCTCCAGGCCAGCAATCCGCAGAGCGTAAAGCCCAGGCTGTTGAGGATCCCGTGCGATGCGGTCATCTGCGGAATGGAAATCAGCTTCGCGCCGATGAACTCTCCCCCCGCGTAGACGCAAACCAGGCCCATGCCGGCAATGACGGACAGGCCGGACAGGACCAGCAACGCTCCGGCGAGGGCGTTGCGGAAGTGGGGTATGACACGTAACGTCAGGCCCACCACCAACAGTAGCCCCACCGCGAGTACCAAGGCCGCCACCACCTTGAAGAGTGGCGAGCCAAGGGCCCACCCTGCAGCAAGCAAGGCTGGCGCGGCCATCACGCTCAAGGCGGCAGCCGGAAAAAGTTTGGGCCGCGCGCCCGATGCCTCCCGCAGGGCAATCCCCGTTATCGCCGCCAGCAGCGGGGAGGCAAATGCTGCATAGTGGAAATGAACGGCAGTGAGAAATACGATGGGCTCCTGGAAGCCTGCGGGGTGGAATCCCAGCCGGGAGGCGACTAGCCAGAAGCCGCCGAAGGAGATATAGACCAAACCCAGGTTGAGGCAGGCCCGTTCCAACAAGGGGGTGCTGCCTTGAATGATTCCAACCAGGCCGCACAGCCCGATACAGGCGGTCACTCCGAGCCATCCGGCCACCAGTGCTCCTGCCCAGCGGCCGGGCGGAAACCCAAAACTGGCTGCCGCCAACAACGCTCCCAAGGGCTGAAAAATTAAAGTGAGTCGAAGCAGGGGCCGCGCAATTCCCTGCCCATGTGTGTTCGTCACGAGGCGAAGGCCAAAAGGGATGGTCACCAGAGGCGCGAGTAAGAAGAGGCATTCGGCCGGTCCTAACTGCTTCCGGCCCCACACCGCCTCTGCAAGACATGCGATCCAAACCAGGGCGCCTAAGACCGTACTCCAGGCATTCCACCGCCACTCGAACGCGCTAGGGAGTGCGTCTTCCGGAGAAATAGTTGAGCCTACGAGGAAGTTTGTCATTTCACCACCCCCAGTGCCACCACGGCAAAAACTCCGCCCAGGTAAGAAACCGCCAGGGTGTAAGCGACGTCGCCCAAGCGGTACTTCGCCCTAACTTCCGGATCGTAGAAAGTAAGTTGCAACACAACCCGGAGCAGCCAGAAGGCCGCAAGGAATGCGCTCAGGGAGCGGCCCAAGGGCGTGCCGCTGGTCAACTCTGGGGCAAAGAAAAAGCAGAGAGCACTGAATCCCAGAAGGACCAGGACCATGTAAATGGAATGAACGACGAATACCTGACGCACCAGGGGAGAGACTTTGCCCAGGTTTTCCCGGTAGTGCAGAATTCCCGGCACCCAGAAGTTCGATACGGCGATGGCGAGGTGAACCGCGCCGGCGATCCACAGGAATGGAACCATGGCGTTCATTGAATTCCCTCCTTCTTCGGGGTTTGTGACCTGACGACTGCGCAGACGCCCTGCCGGCAATTACGACGCGCCGCGACCCAGCCATACGCAGACCGCAACCAGGGCATCGCGAACGGCATTCGACTGGCGATGACCAGCAGCCACGCCCACCAGGGCCGGGCCTGCGCGTCCAGCTTGTTCGCCAGGTAGACGACGGCATCCGCGCCACCGATGACGCGGCCCTCGCGCGTAAGAACTCGCATCTCCGCCAGCAGTACTTTCTCGGGCAAATTCAGACGCTCGCGCACCCAGGGTGACTGCAGCGGCTCCGGCCGAAAACCTCCAGCCTGTAGGACTTTTTGGGTCCGCGCCATCAAATCCGTGCATAGTGGGCACAATGCGTCGTAAAGCACATACCCGTGCAAGGGCCGAGCATCAATCGTGTCAGTTCTTTCTGTAAGCACTGAAATCTCCAGGCAAAAAAATTACTCCCCGGGGGTCGCAGAGCTAGCGATCCCGCTGAGCAGTCCCCGCACTTTGCCCTGCGCGGAGAGCAACGCGCGGACCGCCCCCGTGGGCAGCCGTGAGATTTGCCCGTAGAGGGAGGTCAGCATCTCGACAAACTCCAGCATGGCCTTCAGGCGTTCGGTCATTTCGGCCCCCGCTGGCCCCTTCCCTTCCATATCACGCAAACATTCGCGCAGAAGGCTTACCGTGGGATCAATCTCCCGCCGCTTCCGCTCATCGAGAATGACCCGCGCCATTTCCCAAACGTCCTTGGTGGCCTGGTAGTGCTCGCGGCGGTCGCCGAGCAGGTGGATGGCTTTGACGATCCCCCAACTTTCGAGCTCGCGCAGACTGGTGCTGACGTTGGATCGCGCGATGGACAGGGTGCTGGCAATTGCCTCCGCATTCATCGGCTGCGGCGAAAGGTAGAGGAGCGCGTGAATCTGCGCCACCGTACGGTTCACACCCCAGCGCGTTCCCATCTCGCCCCAGTGAAGGACGAATTTCTCGGTGACCGCAGCGAGATTTAACACAAAGGACCCCACTAAATTCTGACAATACAGAATATACTGTATGTTCAGTCTGATGTCAACTTGTTTTTTAGCCCCCAATGGCGGGCATTTGCCCTTTATCCACAATGATACCCAGCAATATGCTGTAAATCGCTATTATGCCTGGCGTTCGTCTTTAGGCCGAAAGACTTGCGTCAGAATCACCCCGATGGACACCAGGACAATCCCCACCAGCATCAGCCAATTCAGGAATTCGTGCAGGAAGAAGTGCGCCAACAAGGTCGCCACTAAGGGGGTAAGCGAGGAAAACGCGTACACACGCGCCACCGCCATCAGGCGCAACGCTGTGAACATGCAGTAGATTGCCAGCACACCGGAAAGCATGCCGCTGGCGAGCAGAGCCACCAGAGCGCGCCAAGTTGTGGTGTACAAACTGGGAAGCCGCCCTGCCACCACCAAGCCCGCGAAGCCCACTGCCACACTGGTGATGAACTGGAGGAAAATGGCAACCGATTGGTGCGCGCCACGCAGTTGCCCATCGCGCCACAACACCCCGGAGATTCCATAGGTCAACGCCGTGGTGAGTCCCAGCGGAATGGCCCAGTACCAATGCGGCGAAATCGGCTGCCCGCGTGACTGGCCGAACGAAAGTCCCACCAAACCCACAAAGATCAATAACACTCCGCCGAGAGCGTAATGGTGAATGCGCTCGCGGAGAAAGATCCAGGCGATCAGGGTGCCCCAGATAACGTAGGTCTCCTGCACGGGGATCGTAATGGTCACCCCTCCGATGCGCATTGCCAGGTAGTACAAGAAAAGCCCAAAAGTAGAGATGATGCCCGCCGCCACGAAAGCAAGGATTGGGCGCCCGCCAATGTATTGCGGCGAACCAGGGCGCAGTTGGTTCAGCGTGCGGTGTTTCCAAATCAACAAGATGCCTAGCACCAGGCTGGGCAATCCCCGCAACACCGGGCCGATCAACGGATCAGCCTGCACCACCGCCACGCGATCGAAAATATTCGCCGACGCGTAACCCACCACGGAACCCAGCGCCCAGGGCTCGCCGCGACGGCGGACGTTATTGGATGAAGAAGCTTCCATGCACACCAAAA
>Ga0074044_10003916_pt1 | contig 12486 bp, 9 predicted proteins | sample BogForMeECP23OM1_FD_94443 | JGI IMG/M metagenome (GOLD analysis project Ga0074044, IMG submission 94443) | Bog forest soil microbial communities from Calvert Island, British Columbia, Canada - Bog Forest MetaG ECP23OM1 | ecosystem: Environmental > Terrestrial > Soil > Wetlands ...
CGCTCGCGGGGTCGAGGTGTTCGAGTGCGATCGCGGCGGGGATGTTACGTTTCACGGGCCGGGACAACTGATGGGGTATCCGATTCTTGATCTGCGGGGGTACAGCCGTCAGCCCTCAGCCCTCAGCCCTCAGAAAGAACATTTGGACTCGGAGGTTGAATCACTGCCGTCCTGGCGAAAGACTCTGGGCGCGGTCGACTATGTTCGGCGTTTGGAGGAGATCCTGATCCGAACCTGCGGTGATTTTGGAATTCCGGCAAAGCGGATACCGGGGCTGACAGGGGTTTGGACAGAGGCGGAGCCAACGGCCAAGATCGCGGCGATTGGGGTGCACATTTCGCGGTCAGTTACTTCGCATGGATTTGCTTTGAATGTGAATACGGATCTCAGCTACTTCAATCTGATCGTGCCTTGCGGCATTACTGCAAAGTCGGTGACGTCACTGGAGAAGGAGCTGGGACGGGAAGTTGACCTCAACGACGTCGCTCAGGTGGTTTCGCGAAACTTTGGCAGCGTCTTCGGGAGCCAGATGCTTTGGGTTGAGACGATCGACACGTTGCTCGGAAACAGCGTAGGCGTCCCGATGAGGGCTCCAGGGGAGTTGCGGCGAATTCGTGGGGATGAGGATTCGTTTCTTGCTTAGCGACGCCGCTTGTCGCCCGTAGGACTCAGGCGTAGACTTCCGCGCAAAGGGGTGCTTACATGCACGACATTATCTATCCGAAGATTGTCGAAACTGCGCTATTTCCTCGGGATTCCTGCCAATGAACCGGAAGCTGGTCATTTACGCATCTCTTAGTTTGCTCGCTGTCGCAGCGGGGTCTTCGGGTCGGATTCTGCAAGCGCAACAAAAAACTGCGGAAACGGTCTCTATTTGTCAGCTCATTTCCCAGCCTGACAAGTATCGCGGAAACCCCGTGACGCTAAGGATAAGGGTGATCATCTATAGGCACGGTACTTCAATATCCGATCGAGCATGCCCAAAGCAGTCACTCCTTCTCATTGCCGACCAAGCAGCGGTTCAAACCAACGCGGTATCCCATTTTTATCAGTTCCTCGCGGAACATAAGCAGTCAAACGAACCGATTTTTGCGACAATCACGGGTCGTTTAGTCAAGGGGTCAGAAGGCGGCTTCTTGCTTAAGCGCGATGTTGTTTTCGAACTGGAATCGGTGTCCGAAATTTCTGAAGGCTATCAGCCGAAGGATCAGTAAGACGTATCTGGCTGGCCCAAACGACTGGACCTGCGCTAGCATGATCGCGGAACAATCATGGCGAAGAGTAAGAGTGCCACCGGAAAAAGGCGACCGAAAACAGAAAGCCCGAAGTCCAGATCCCGCAGCCTGGAATCTCAACCCACCAAGTCTCCCGCTAATAACGATCTCCGCACCTACACTATCCGCGATTACCGACTGGAAAAGCCAAGATTCACGCTGCGCCAGATTCGAGACGGCGCCGCGGTTTGCTACGAGGTCGAGAGCGGCGATCTCTCCGCCCCTGTTCCGCCGATTCGCGAATCGAAATACCTGAGCCGCGAGCAGTGCATCGAGATTTATCGCTGGATGCTGCTCAACCGGCGCATGGAAACGGCGCTCGAAAATCTCTACAAACAAGGCAAGGTCGTGGGCGGCGTTTATTTCGGGTTGGGGCAGGAAGCCTGCTCCTGCGCGTCAGCGTACGCGCTTCGCGAAGACGAATGGCTCGGGCCGATGATCCGCAACCAGGGAGCCCTGCTGGTGCGCGGCTTCTCGCCCGCCGACATCATGATGCAGTACATGGCGAAAGCGGGATCGCCGACCAAGGGACGCGATGCTTCGTCGCACTTTGGCGATATCGAAAAGCGCAACGTGGTCTCACCGATCTCGACGCTCGGCGATTTGATTCCGGTGCTCGCGGGCGTGGCGCTCGGGGCGCGGCTGCAGGGCAAACAAATCGCGGTCATGACTTACATCGGCGATGGAGGCCAGTCCACCGGCGTGACTTATGAAGGCCTGAATTTCGCCGCCGTACAGAATCTTGGCCTGGTGCTGATTGTCGAGAACAATCTATGGGGGTACTCGACACCCGCCGACATGCAGTTCAGGGTCCAAGACCTGGCAGAGCGCGCGATTGCTTACGGCATCCCGGGCGTAATCGTCGACGGCACCGACGCTTGCCAGGTCTATGACGCGTGCCATGAAGCCTGCGAGCGCGCCCGCGGCGGCGAAGGGCCGACACTGATCGAAGCGAAGATGATGCGTATGAAAGGTCATGCCATTCATGACGCGGCGGAGTATGTCCCGAAGCCATTGTTCGAGTATTGGAAGAAACGCGACCCGATTGCGCGGCTTGAAGATTATCTGGTGAACAAGAAGAAGTGGCTGACCTCTGCGGAGAACGAAAGGCTGATCGCCGGCGTCGAGCGGCAGTTGGAAGCCGACCGGGAACTTGCCGTGAATTCTCCGATGCCAACGCCCGAATCGGCCACCGGCGGAGTCTATTGCGAAGCCGGATGCCACGCGATCAAACCCAAGTACGCGATGCCTAAGTCCGTGAAGCTTGGCGGCCGCGGCGGCAAGTCAACCGATCCGAAGCGGCCGGAGGCGGCGGTGCATCTGAAGTAGGGCTCAGATCGAGCGGTGGCCTCACGCCGCCGGTCCGGTTTTTTCTGCGGATTTCGGGCGAACTGATAAAATCAAGCTTCGCCATGTCCGCATCTTCCCAACTCATCCAGATTGACCTTGGTCCCGTCGTCCGCAGCCCAAAGCCGTCGTGGCTTAAGGCCAAGGCTCCGGTGGGCGACAACTTTCACAACCTGAAGAGGCTGGCGCGCGGACTTGGGCTGCATACGGTGTGCGAGTCGGCGCAGTGTCCAAACATTGGAGAATGCTGGCACCATCGCACCGCGACCTTCATGCTGCTGGGCGATATCTGCACCCGGCGCTGCGGGTTTTGCGCAGTGCCCAAGGGGCGTCCGAAGGCGATTGACTGGGACGAGCCGCGGCGCGTGGCCGAGGCTGTCGCTACACTTGGTCTGCGGCATGCGGTCGTGACCAGCGTGAACCGCGACGACGACAACGTAGGCGGCGCGAAGATTTTTGCCGAAACCATCCGGCGCATTCGCGAACTGGTGCCGGAGTGCCGGGTCGAGGTGCTGATTCCCGACTTCCAGGGTCTGGAAACGCCGCTGCGCATCGTGCTCGAAGCCAAGCCGAACGTGCTCAACCACAATACCGAAACCGTGCCGCGGCTCTACCGGGCGGTGCGTTCGGGTGCACGCTACCAGCGAACGCTCGATCTGCTGGCGAATGCCAAACAGTGGGACGCGACGACGGTCACCAAGAGCGGGGTGATGGTTGGAATCGGCGAGGAGACCGGGGAACTGATCGAAGTCTTCCGCGATCTGGGCGAGCGCGCCGTCGATATTCTGACGATTGGGCAGTATCTGCGGCCGTCAAAAGATCATCTTCCGATGACGCGCTACTACTCTCCCGCCGAGTTCGTCTCGCTGAAAGAAGAAGCGTTGAAATTCGGATTCAAGCACGTCGAGTCGGGGCCGCTGGTGCGGTCGAGTTATCACGCGCACGAGCAGGCGGAAGTGGCGGCGGGATAAACAGTCGTTGGTCGCTGGTCGTTAGTCGTTGGCGATCGGCGCGACACACAGACGGTGACTCCCTCCCGCGCTTCCAGTGAATCATCACAATTTTCATGTTCGACGGTCATAGCTCATCTGTGGGCTCCGAGTTATCTTGTCCTCGGAGCTGACAGATGGCCACCAATTCGTCGTTTCAGGACTTGCGAATTTGGCAGGAATCAATGGACTTGGCGGTGGAGATCTATCGGGCCACAAGTGTCTTTCCAAGACATGAGACTTATGGCCTGATATCGCAGATGCAGCGCGCTGCGGTCTCAGTCCCAAGCAATATCGCCGAAGGGAAAGGACATCGATCGGATCCTGAGTTCCTGCGCTTTCTGTTTCATGCCAGGGGATCTCTCCTGGAACTCAAGACCCAGCTCTTGATAGCCCGACGTCTAGAGTATCTGTCAGAGGAGAAGGCGGACGAGCTCTGTTGCAGCAGTGACGGCATCGCCCGCGGATTGAACGCCCTCATCAACAAATTCCGCGCAAGAGCGGCCTAACGACCAACGACTAGCGACCAACGACCAACGACCAACGACCAACGACTTCCTCACCACACCCTGCACGCGTTCTGATTCACCATCGGCGCGGTCGCGGGGCAGTGATACGCTTGGCGGAACTCCGGCATATTGGAAACGGTTCCGTTCACCCGGTACTTGGGCGGCGAGTGCGGATCGATGGTGACCAACATGCGCGACAAGGCATCGGTTTGGTTGTCGCACCACACGTTGGCGAATCCCAGAAAGAAGCGCTGCTCGGCGGAAAGACCGTCGATGGGCGCCGGTTCCTTGCCGGCAAACGTGTTGAGCAAAGCCATGTAGGCGATGCGCAGGCCACCGTTATCGGCCGTATTTTCGCCCAGAGTGAGCTTCCCGTTCAGTTTCAGGTCATCGACCGCGACGAAGCTTCCGTACTGGTCCTTGATGCAACCGGTACGCTCTTCGAATTGTTTCTTGTCGCTTGCGGTCCACCAGTCGCGGAGATTGCCCAGGGCGTCGAACTGGCTGCCCTCGTCGTCGAAGCCGTGAGTGAGTTCGTGACCGATCACGGCGCCGATGCCACCGAAGTTCATGGCGTCGTCGGCCCGGTTGTCATAGAACGGCGGCTGCAGAATTCCGGCGGGGAAGGTGATGTTGTTCTGGGTCGGGTCGTAACTCGCGTTCACGGTCATCGGCGGATAGGGCCAATCTCTCTTATCGAGGGGCTTGCCGATCTTGTCCAGCCGGCGCTCGACGTCGTGCTGGTTCGAGCGTTGCGAGTTGCCCAGAGCATCGCCCCGCGCGATCTGCAGCGTCGAGTAGTCGCGCCACTTATCGGTGTAGCCGATCCGGTTGCTGATGGCCTGTAGTTTCACGAGCGCCTGGGCCTTGGTGTCGGCGCCCATCCAGGATACGGTCTTGATATCTTCGCCCAGCGCCTTTTCGATGGCCCCGACCATGGCCAGGGTGCGCTGTTTGCCTTCCGCGCCAAAGGTCTGCTGCACATAAACCTGGCCGACCAACTCGCCCAGGCTGCCGTTTGTGTAACTCACGCAACGCTTCCAGCGCGGACGCAACTCCTTGGCGCCGGTCATCGTCTTGCCGAAGAAATCGAAGTTTTCGTTGACGAACGCAGCCGGCAACATCGCGGCGGAAGCGTGCACCGCGTGCCAGCGCAGGTAGGTTTTCCAATCGTCCAGCGAATGTCCTCCGATCACTTCCTGCATGTTCTTGACGAACTCCGGCTCGGCCACGTTGAGCGAATCGAAGCGGGGCGCGCCCACGCCTTCGAAGTATGCGTTCCAGTTGAAGGCCGGACTTAGAGCGGCAAGTTCTGTATTGGTCAGCTTGTGGTAAACCTTCTGCGGATCGCGGCGGGTGGTCTGGTCGAACGCGCCCTTGGCTAAGCTGGTTTCGATCTCCATGACGGTCTTGGCTTCGGCCTCGGCTTTGGTTTTATCGTCGCCCAGGAGCACAAACATCCTCGCGACATGCTCGACGTATTTCTTGCGCAGCTCGACCGACTTGGGATCGTCCTTGAAGTAGTAATCGCGGTCGGGCAGGCCCAGTCCGCCCTGATCTACCTGCGCGATGATCTGACTCGCGTTCTTGAAGTCAGATCCGGAATCGAAGTCGAACAGCACGCCCGTGCCCTCGCGATGGAGGCGGACGATCTCTTTCGGTAAATCCTCTTTCGACTGGATCGCAGCGATGCTGCGCAAATCGTGCTCCAGGGGCTTAGTGCCCGCTTTATCGACGGCGGCTTCGTCCATGCAACTGGCGTAGTAGTCGCCGATTTTCTGCTCGTTGACGCTGCGGCCCGGCCGGTCGACCGCCGCCTTTTCGAGAATGTCGCGCACAATGTATTCGCCACGCTGCTGCAATTCGTTGAAACGGCCCCAGGACGAGCGGTCGGCGGGAATCGGGTTCTGGGCCAGCCACTTGCTGCACGCGAAAGCGTAGAAATCGTTGCACGGATCGATACTCTTATCGAGCAGGTCGACGGAGAAACGCGTATCGGCGGGCGGCTTCGCGGCTTCGGGTTTGGCTTGGGGCGAGGCCGGCATATTCTGGGCAAACAGAGCAGACACAAGCATTATGGAAACGGTCAATACTTTTAAGAAATTGCGCATGAGGTCCTCGAATCGAGATGTGGGACTGCCAATGGAAATACAGAACACACTGAACCACTGTATTGGACGGAAGCCGCTGAAAACGGTCAACCGAAAATCTGATTGCACTGATCCAATCCAATCAGAACATTTTCATGTGGATCGTCAGATACTTCTTGGGGTTTTCGCGGATCGCTTTCACCAGGTCCCGCGTCTCCACCAGCATCTGGTTACTGTTGTTGTAAAGCGTGGGATCCTTGAACAACATTCCCGCCGTGCCCTCGCCCTTTTCCAGGCGCTCGGTGAGCGCCGCCAGGTTGTTCATGGTGGTCTGCAGCCGGTCGGCGAATTCCTCATCGTGCGTCATCTTGCCGAACGCACCCTTGCCGGCATTAATGTCGTCGGTCAACTGGCGAACGTTCGCCATTGTCTTGTTCGCATTTTCATACAGCGCAGGATCTTTGAGCAGTTTTCCGGCCGTGCCTTTGCCCTGCTGCAAGTCATCCACCATCGCGTTCAGTTTGTCGATGGCGGCCATCGCTTTCTTGTAGGCCTCGTCGCTCTGGATCAGCGGGCCGAGCGAGCCCTTGCCGCTCTGGACCTCATCCATCAATCCCTTGAATTCAACCACCGTCGCGTTAAGCCGGTCGTACAGAGCGGGATCGTAAATGACCTTGCCCATCGAGCCCTGGCCGCTTTCGATAAACGCGACAATGTGATCGAGCCGCCTCAGTAACGCGTCCATGTTCTGCAGGGTGCCCTGACTGGCGCGCACCACGTCCTGGATATCGGGCTGGCTGTGTGCCGCCAGCGTGTCTCCGTCGGTGGCCTCCGGGCCTTTCGCTGCCGAACTGTCAATGTCCACGTAGGTTTCGCCCAGAACACCGGCCGTGCTCAACAAAGTGACGGAGTCTCTGCGCAGATTGAACTTGTACTTGGTGTTGACCTTCATCGTGACTTCGACAGGAGTCGTCGGCTTGTCGCGCGCGATCTGGATGCCGGTCACGTTGCCGATGTCCACACCCGCCAAACGCACGGGCGCGCCTTCGCGCAGCCCGGCCGCATTATCGAGATAGGATCGCAGCGTGATCTTGCGGGTGAACCATCCGCCGGTACCGCTCATGACGAAGATCAGGACGGCGAGCGTGACGCTCGCGAACAGGACGGTGAGTCCGACGCGCAGTTGCGACCACTTCAGCTGCTTCTGGCTAGGCAAGTTGGTTCGTAAACGACAGGAGCATCATAGCAAACGCGGCGGAATTAAGGGATTCGAGAGGTTTGGGTAGAGGCCTATTTCCGTGTTGCCCGGTAAGGTGGCCACGAGCTGCGAGCTGCGAACTGCAGCGCAGCCGGTTTGCTCAAAGCTCGCAGCTCACCCAAAAAGAAGACTCCCACCCGCTCGCATGGTGCGAGAAGTGGGAGCCTTAGCTACGCGATCATCATGATCCATGCCCGCCGATTCACCTCGCCGGTTCAGCGATGCGGCTCATGTTCATTGCGCTTCGGCTCGGTTTTCGGCTGCGCCCGTTGCGGCTGGGGCTGCTTTTGGTGCTGCGCCGTCCGTTGCTGCGGTTGCGCAGTCCTCGGCGGCTGTGCCGCCCTTTGCGGTTGAGCCGCCCTGTACGGGGTCTGAGCTGCGGTGTTTTGCTTACCGCCGCGATTGTCCGCGGACGTCACGCGCGCTTCCTGCGGAGACATCTTGGGCGCGTGATACGCCTCTCCCGCCGCGCTGGCCCCCTGCACATTGCGCCCGTTGAACTCGCCCGGCCGGGCTGTCGCCGCAATCGCCGGACGTCCATGATTTTCGGACGCGAACAGCTGCCGGTTCTGGCTGGCGGCATGTTCGTGTTGCGCCTGCGTGGCCAGCGCCGCGGTGTGCGGCTCTCGCCCATACGCTTGCTCTTGCGGAGTCGGCCGCGCTTCGATGCCGCCGGGGCCGTTGAAGCTGACGTTCCGCGTGTTGTTCACGATGACGGTGCGGTTGTAGACGTTGGTCACATTGGTTACATTCACGTTGACCACCGAGCGGTTGTAGAAGAAGGCTCCGCCTCTCCACTCGCCGCCGAAGAAGCCTACGCCGCCGTAGCCGAAACCGTAATTGATACCGCCGTAGAAGCCGACATGACGTCCCCAATAGCCAGGATGCCAGGCGTAGAAGCCGCCGCCCCAGCCCCAGTAGCCCGGGGTCCACAGCATGCCCACGGGCGCAACCACCCATGTGCCGGGGACCCAATAGTAGCCGCCGACGTCATTCCATGCCCAATAACCCGGAGTCCACAGATAGCCCGGACCGGGACAGATAGGCTGCGCATACACCGGCAACGCGGGCGGGCCGATCCGCACCGAGATCCCAATCCCGATTTGCGCCGACGATGTCGTCGAGAGCGACAACACCGAAACTGTCAATATCAAAATTCCGAAGACCATCCCGAATACCAGCCTGCGAACCGAGCGTTTCATTTTCATTGCCTTTCTTTGGTTTGACTATTTTGACCCAAAACCGGGAATCCGTCCTGATTATGTGCCGCCCATGTAAACCCTGAACCTTCGCGCATGTTGCGAGGGCGGAGGAAGTTATTTTGAATCAGTAGGTTGGTGTACCGCGGTCGGTGGTGACGGACGGCCCCCCGGGGGGCGGCCGTCCCTACGTGGTTTTGTGGGGAGGGCTGAAAGCTGACGGCTGAGAGCTGAGAGCTTATTGTCAATCCTCCAGAATGACGTGGGCCAGGGCCTGCTCGGAGGTGTGGGTGAGCGAGAGCGCGATGTTTTTCACGCCGAGCTTGGCCGCAATCGCCGCCGCCTCACCGTGAAACTCAATGGTGGGGCGCTGTCCCTTCGGGCGCACCACTTCGATATCGCGCCAGCGGACGCCGCGACTCCATCCCGTGCCGAGCGCCTTCATCCCGGCTTCCTTGGCGGCGAAGCGCGCGGCATAGCTTTCAAAGCGGGTGGCTTTTTGCTCGCAGTAATGGATTTCTCCGTCGGTGAAGATGCGACGAACAAAGCGGTCGCCGAACCGCTCGATGCTTTCGCGGATGCGAGCAACTTCGGCGATGTCAATTCCGGTGCCGAGAATCATGGGAACATTGTTAATTGCTATTCTGTAATTGGCAATTTGGAACTTAAACCAGCTTTCAGCGGTCAGCTGTCAGTTCTCAGTTTAGAGCCGTTCTCGAGTTGCTGTAGAGGGAACCGAGAACGGGTAGGGCACGGCTTCAGCCGTGCCGTAAGCAGTTACAAAGGGTTCCGGCTTTAGCCGCTGAGGGTGGGCACCATACACCATCACGAAGACTGCTCTAGGGATGCGAGGATAGTGGCAAGGCCTGAATCCTGCTCGGGGAAGACGGTGCGCAAGTCCAGCAGGACACGACCTTCTTCGACGCGACCGATTATGGGCGGCGTGGAGGCGCGGAGACGGGCGCTCAGTTCGTCCGCGCTGAGATCGGCGTGGGTCAGCGCGATCAGGCGCGTGGGCAAAACCGCCGATGGCGCGGCGCCGCCGCCGATGACGGATTCACCGTCTAGGAGTTCGAGCTTGAGGTGCGCGGATTTTGCCTGAGCAGATTCAACCCTGGAAACGATCTTCGCCGCGCGGCGCGCGATCTCGTCTTTCGACAGGCGCATCATGCGCAGCACCGGTACTGCGTCGTCGTCGCGTCTGACGTAGGCAAGCAGGGTGGCTTCGAGCGCGGCGTAGGTGAGCTTGTCGACGCGCAGCGCGCGGAACAGCGAGTTTGACCGCATGCGCGCGACCCGATCGGCGCGGCCGCTGATCAATCCTGCCTGCGGACCGCCGAGAAGTTTGTCGCCACTGTAGGTAACGATGTCGACGCCGGCGCGCAAACTGTCGAGCACACCCGGTTCGCCGCTGATTCCGACCGAACGCAGATCGTACAGGGCTCCGCTGCCCAGGTCTTCCATGAGCGGAAGATTGCGGCGGCGGGCCAGAGCGACCAGTTCGTCGAGCCCAGGCTGCTCGGTGAAGCCGGTGATTTCGAAGTTGGAACGATGCACGCGGAGCAAAAGGCGGGTGCGGTCGTTGATGGCCCGTTCGTAATCGGCGATGCGCGTGCGGTTGGTGGTGCCCACTTCGCGCAGCGTGGCACTCGACTTCGACATCACGTCGGGAATGCGGAATGAGCCGCCGATTTCGACCAGCTCTCCGCGCGAGACGATGACTTCGCCGCCCTCGGCCAGCGAGTTCAGCGCGAGTAGAACCGCGGCGGCGTTGTTGTTGACAACGATGGTCGAGATGGCGGTCGCGCGTCCCTCCACCGAGTCGCCAAGGAGCTTTTGGAACAGGCGATCCACATGCACGTCGCGCTTGCCACGCTCGCCCGTCTCCAGATCGAATTCGAGATTGGAATAGGCGCTCGCGGTGGCGCGGACGTGATTGAGCGCAGCGGCAGCCAGCGGCGCGCGTCCGAGATTGGTGTGAAGAATCACGCCGGTGGCATTGAGGAGCGGCAGCAACGAGTAGCTCAGCGACTGCCGGAGTTGTCCATCAACCGCCGCGGACAGGCCGCCCAATGCGAGGTCCAGCGATGGCTCGTCAAGATGGCCGTTGTCGACTTCCTGGCGAAGGCGCGCAAGCACGACGCGGATACTTTCGGCGACGGCGGGATGACCCTCGCGCACGATCAGTTCCTGGATGTCGGGCTGGCGGAGAAGTTCGTCCGTCGAAGGCAGTTTCTGAAACAGCGCGGATTTGCCTGCGGTGGCCACCGATGGCGATTATGCCACAGGGCCGCACTCATTCCTCGTCTTTATCGCGGTCTTGCGATGTGGTCTGCGCGGCGTCGGCCGAAGACGGTACGGGCTTTTGCAGATCGATCGGCGGCAATCCCGCTTTCCTCAGTTGCTCGTTCAGTTCCGGAATGTCTTTTGACTTGAGTTGTGCCCACGCTGCCAACTGCTCCCCCAGCGCCTTTTCCAGTTCTACAAACATCGCGACTTGCTGTGTTGTCGGCGCGGCGTCGGCGGTATCGAGAGCGCTGACGAGAGCGTTGAAGCCGCTATTCAGACGGGCCAGGCTGCGGCCTGCGGGCGTACTCAGGTAGCGCGTGCCGTAAGCGCCTTCTCCGCCCTCGATGGCTGCGGCCTTAGCTTCCAGTTCAACGGCTACCTTTACAAACTGCGCTGGCTTCCTGATTTCGGTCTCGCCTCTGGCGAGAGGCTTCAACTGTGATCGCAGGCTGCGCACTTGTTGCAAGGCTTCGTAATCTTGGTGAAGAGCGCCAGCAATTTTCTGGTCGAGGTCGAATTGGCGGCGCAAATCTTCCAGGGAAGTCTTCACTCGCGGATCCAGGCGAACCGTCAGCGGCTGCCTGTACTGTTTTCCGTTCACGGTCAGAATCAGGGTGTACTGCCCGGGCAACACGGTTGCTCCCAAAGGATAGAGCGGGGTGTCGTGGTAGATCGCTGAAATCGGGTAGTCGCGCGTCAGCACCTCCGGGGCAGGATAGGTCAAGTCCCAGATGAATCGATGCATGCCAGCCTTGGCGGATAGCGTTCGCGCGGGACGTACCCAATACATGGGAACGTTGAATTCTCTTGGGTTAACCGGTTCGGGCTTGTCGGCGCTGGAAAAGTGGCGCACGACGCGACCCGATGAGGCATCGACGATTTCCAGAGTGACCGCGCCAGATGCCACGGTCGTTGCTCCCGTCCCCAGCCAGTAATCGATCATCGCGCCATCTGGAGGGTTCTGCCCGGCTGGTTCTTCGGGCGGCAGGGGCGTGTCGGTGTTGTTGTTGCGGCGCACGCGATAGGTGAGCTGCGGCGCGAAAAGAAACGCAGGTTCCTCGGCCACCTCCGGGCTGAACTGCCGCAGAGGGGTGATGTTGTCGAGAATCCAAAACGAACGCCCGTGAGTTCCGACGACCACATCGTCCTGATGCACCACCAGGTCGCGGATCGAAGTTGGCGGCAGATTCATCTGCAGCGACTGCCAGTGGTCGCCGTCGTCCCAGGACACATACACCGTGCGTTCAGTGCCGGCAAAAAGCAGTCCCTTGCGTTCCGGATCTTCTCTCACCGTGTTGACGGGTTCGTTGTCGGGCAAGCCGCTTACGATTTTCTGCCACGTCGCGCCGCCGTCGTGCGTGCGGTAGATATAAGGATGCAGGTCGTCGAGCCGGAAGCGGTTCACGGCGGCGTAGGCAGTTGGGGTATCGAAATGTGACGCATCCATCTGCGCGACCTTGCTCCACGGAGTTAGTTCAGGAGGCGTCACGTTCTGCCAGTTCTTGCCGCCGTCGCGGGTTACGTGGATGAG
>Ga0074044_10003917_pt1 | contig 12484 bp, 11 predicted proteins | sample BogForMeECP23OM1_FD_94443 | JGI IMG/M metagenome (GOLD analysis project Ga0074044, IMG submission 94443) | Bog forest soil microbial communities from Calvert Island, British Columbia, Canada - Bog Forest MetaG ECP23OM1 | ecosystem: Environmental > Terrestrial > Soil > Wetlands ...
CTTGCAGGTCTACCATGAGCTTTGCCAGTTCGATGGCGCAGCTATAACCTTCCAGCACCGGAATTTCCCATCCGAGAGCGCGCAGTCGTTGTTGCAGGAATGGTTGCAGCCAGAATGTGGCCGAACACCCAAAGGTAATCACCTCAGCGCCATCTTCTTCAATCGCTGCCACAGCCTCTTCGACGGCTATCTCGACCATCTCGGACTTTTCTCCCCTCAGCGCCTTGGCTTTCTCCTTGCGGAGCGATCGCTCCTCGCTGAGGCCAGGCCGCGGAAGAGGAAAGTTGATGTTGCGAATAGAAGCGCAGCGCTCGGTGAAGCGGTGCTGAACGACGAGGTTGTAGTAATACATATTATGGAGTTCGCTCAGGTCGATCACGCTAAATCGGTTGCCGAGCATGGCGGCGATGTGCATTTGTGAAAACGCACAGGCAGTAACTGGAATATTGAATTTCCGTGCGATCTCTCTTGACTCCAGGAAGCCCGGTTCACCGCCGCCCAGCAGTACGATGGCGTTGTACTTGCCACTTTCACAGGCCTGCCGCACGAGCGGCAGCCGAGCGGCAGCTGCTAGGCAGAATTCCTCCCGGTTTTCGACAGGCCAGTCGCCATACGTCGCGATAGCGCCGGGATGCAGATCCCACTCAACGCCTTCGAGCAGATGTTTCACGTTATCGTAGTTCATCAGCAGTATTTCTTTCGGACCATCCACCGGTCTATGGAGATACGGCGAGTCCTTCGGAAGACTGAAGGCATTGACGAGGAGAAAGCGATATTTCTTCTGCTCGGGCTCCGCACTCGGCTTGGCACTTGAAGACCTGTCGCTCTCGCGGGCTGTCACGCTATCATTCACAGCAGGATCCTCCACTATTCAGGTTTGCGGCATCATATTCCCGCGCATTGGCAACTGGTACTCACACTGCAGCCGCTACTTGCGAATAGCAGTGACGTCGGTAAGCCCGATCATCCTAGGGCTGCTGTTGCGCTCCTACAAGTTCACGGTGGGAGCTTCGATCACCGATCTTTCAGGGTTGATCAAAAATATCCAGATAAGGGCGCCAAGGAACATAACACCCGTAGACACAAAGAATGGAGCAACCCGGAAACCCTTGTCAAAATTTGCGGCCTTTTTGCCTGGCTCGTAAATCGGTGCGAAATGAAGATTGGAATTCTGTGCTTGATGCGGAACCGAAGATCGCCGTCTTGATGGAAGGCGCGCTCGTGCGCGGCGTCGGCGCTTCTTCCCCTCCCCCTTGTGGGGAGGGGTAGGGGTGGGGGTCGGGAGGGGACATGAAAACGTCGACGCTTGCGATTTCCCCTCCCGACCCCCCACCCCACCCCACCCTCCCCCACAAGGGGGGAGGAAAATAACTAATGCGTGCGCGCGATGCAGAAATCGACCGTCTCGGCGAGCGCGGTCTTCATCCGCGAGTCGGGGAAAAGGGCGAGCGCGTCGCGGGCAATGGCGCCGTAATGGTGGGCGCGGCCGATCGTGTCTTCGAGCGCGCGATGCTTGGCCATCAGCCCGATGGCGTGTTCGAGGTCGGCGTCATTGGTTTCGCCCCGTTCGAGCGTGCGCCGCCAGAATTCGCGCTCGGCGTCGGAGCCGCGGCGGAAGGCGAGCACCACCGGCAGCGTGATCTTGCCCTCGCGAAAATCGTCGCCGATGTTCTTGCCGAGCTTGGCCGCAGCGCCGCCGTAGTCGAGCGCGTCGTCGACCAGCTGGAACGTGATTCCGAGATTCATGCCGAACGACCGGCAAGCGGCCTGTTCGGCCTTCTGCCGCGCCGACAGCGCCGGCCCGACTTCGCAGGCCGCCGCGAACAGCTCGGCGGTCTTGGCGCGGATAACCGCGATGTACTCGTCCTCCGTCGTCGCCGTGTTCTTGGCGGCGGCGAGCTGCATGACCTCGCCCTCGGCGATCACGGCGGCGGCCGAGGAGAGAATTTCAAGCGCCTTGAGGCTGCCGACCTCGACCATCATCTTGAATGCCTGGCCGAGCAGGAAATCGCCCACCAGCACGCTCGCCTCGTTGCCCCACAGTATGCGCGCCGCAAGCCGACCCCGGCGCAGCTCGCTCTCGTCGACCACGTCGTCGTGCAAGAGCGTCGCCGTGTGCATGAACTCGACGGCGGCCGCGAGCTTGATATGGCCGTCGCCGGCATAGCCTGTGAGCCGCGCCAGCGCCAGCGTGAGCATCGGCCGCAACCGCTTGCCGCCGGAATTGATGAGGTGGTTGGCGACCTCCGGGATCATGGTCACGGCGGAACCCGTGCGCGCGAGAATTGCGCCATTGACGCGTTCCATGTCGGCGGCGACCAGATCGACCAGCGGGTCGATCGAGGGCTCGCTCGGGCTTTCGAACGGGAGGACGACGGCCACTAAAGGTTTCTCCACAGGGGACGCGCGAGCATAGAAACGCTATGGTGAGGCGGCAAGTGCCGCCCTGCCACCATCGCCGACTAGGTAACCCGACGAGGCGGGGCATGGGAAGTCAAGAAAGCGGTCGAAGCTCGGGTGGCGAGTTCGCGCAGCGATGTGGGCGACCCGGCGATCATTGACAAGAGGAGAAACGTTGCCGCGCCATGGCTACGGGAATCGCAAGCGCTAGTAGGTTGCCGTGGCTGCCACGATCCGCGGTGCTCCCGCTCCTCGGCGCCGCCATTCTTCTCGGGCTGAAAATAGGCACGCTTCTCCTGTTCGGTCCGACCATGACGCCCGACAGCGAGGGCTATATCGCATATGCCGATGCGATCCTGACGGGCTCCTTCTTGCACGTCGATCTCGCCGGCCAGGCCATCCCCATCGTGCTGGTGCGGCCGATCGGCTACCCGGCGGTCATCGCGGCTGCGAAGATCATCGCGCGGGGAGATTGGGCCTGGGCCGTCGTCTTGCTTCAGTTCGCGATGTCGATCTGGGCGACGGTCCTGGTCTATCGCTTGGCGCGAATGTTCCGGCTCGGGCTGTGGGCGAGCCTCGGCGTTGCGGCCGCGCAGGCGACGGCGATGCAGTTCGTGGTCGACCAAGCGATCCTATCCGACAGCCTGTGCGGCAGCGCGATGACGGTTGCGGCATGCATCTTGAGTGGAATCGTTCTGCGCGGACGGCCGCCGCATCTCACGCGGTTTCTCGGTGTCGGAGCCTTGATCGCGGCGGGCATGCTGGTCAGGAGCGTGATTGAATACATGGCGATTGGGATGAGCCCCCTCGCCGCCGCGGCGGCCATGGTCGAGCAATCGCGGCTTCGCCGATGGGCGGCATTCGGTTTGGTCTTCCTGCCGCTGATCATGACGCATCCCGCCTATACCGAATGGAATCGCTCGCGTGTCGGTGCCGCCGTGGTGACGACGGCAACGCAAAATGCGTTGTTCGGCGCGCTCGTCGAAGCCGCGCGCTACGATCCTTCGATTTTTGCCGGCTCGACGCCGATCGATGACGCTGGCCGACAGGTCCTCAAAACGATGTTGGCCGGACAGTGGGGCTATGAAGTCGAGTCGAATGTCATCCTGCATCGCGACTATGGCTGGGACGCGGTCCGAATCTCTCGCGAAGTCACGCTTGCGTATCTGCGCGCCTGGTGGGAGCACACTCCGGCAATGATTCGCCATACGCTGCAACCGCTGTCGGAAACGCAATTGCACCAGGCCGTCAGGGTGACTGAGACGGTGCGCGACGTCCTGCTTTGGAACACCGGCGACGATCACGCATTCGCCCGCGACCGGGAGGTCCGCGACGGAAATCTGTGGATGCTTCCCGCCGTCATCGCGCACCGACTGATCGAGACGATTTCAGTCGCAATTTTTGCCGCGTTCATCCTGGTCACGCCGTATCGGCTCGTCCGCGAGGGCCTGACCGCCGAAACAAGCGTATCAGCGGGTTTATTGTGCGTCTATCTGGTCGGCGCTGGTCTGACCGCAGTGGTGGTGCGGATCGAGCCGCGCTATCTCACGCCCGTTGTCGCGGGATCGATCGTTATTGGCGTGGTGAATATTGCTTGGCTCATATCGCGCCAGCGGCGCCGGCCGGCTGCAAAACCGGCGGAGGAATTGCCTAACGGGGAGCCGCCCTGGACAATTCCATAGGGCGCGTCGCGCGGAGAGCGGCAATGTCAAGCAACGAACGTCTCGCCGACAGCCAGGCCGGGAGCGGGTATGAGGTCGCGATCCTGGTGCCGTGCTACAACGAAGAACGCGCGATCGCCAAGGTGGTCGCAGACTTTCGCGCCGCGCTTCCGGCGTGCTCCATCTATGTCTACGACAACAATTCCGACGACAACACGGTCGAAGCCGCAAAGCGCGCCGGCGCCGTGGTTCGCCGCGAGACTCATCAGGGCAAGGGCCATGTGGTGCGGCGGATGTTCAACGACATCGAGGCGGACATTTACGTGCTGGTGGACGGCGACGCGACTTACGACGCGGCGAGCGCGCCGGCGATGATCGAAAAGCTCATCGACGATCGGCTCGACATGGTGGTCGCCTGCCGTATCGATCAGGAGGAGGCGGCCTATCGCCGCGGTCATCGCGCCGGCAACCGGTTGCTGACCGGTCTTATCACCCATATGTTCGGCCACGCCTTCACCGATATCCTTTCCGGCTATCGGGTGTTCTCGCGGCGCTTCGTGAAGTCGTTCCCGATCCTCTCAGGCGGCTTCGAGATCGAGACCGAATTGACCATCCATGCGCTCGAGTTGGAACTGCCGGTGGGCGAAGTTCCGACGCCCTATTATTCGCGGCCGGCCGGGTCGGCCTCGAAGCTCAGCACTTGGCACGACGGCTTTCGCATTCTCTGGACGGTGCTGAAACTCTACCGGGCGGCGCGGCCGCTCGCGTTGTTTGGCTCACTCGGCGTCGCACTCGCCATCATGTCGATCGGGCTCGCCATACCGATTATCATCACCTATGTGCAAGAGGGTCTGGTGCCGCGTCTGCCCACCGCGGTGCTCTCGACCGGGCTGATGTTGGTCGCCATCCTGTCGATAGCCTGTGGATTGATCCTGGATACCGTCACGCGCGGCCGGCGCGAGGTTAAGCTCCTTGCCTATCTCGCGCTGCGCGCGCCGGGCGAGGAACGACGGCGGAGCTAAGCGTTGCGCGAACTCCTTCGCACCAACGATGCCGTGCTGCTCTCGGCGATCGAGGCGCTGCTTAATGGCGCGCATATCGCGCACATGATTGTCGATCAGAACATGAGCGTGCTGGAAGGCTCGATCGGCATTTTCCCAAGGCGTATCCTGGTCGGCGAGGATGAAATCCAGATCGCGCGGCAGCTTCTCGAGGATGCGGGCTTCGGCAACGAGCTTCGTCCCGATGTCCGCTGAGCAAGGCGAGGCGAGCGAGGATTTAGTGCTCGGCGGCCGGCTCGCCCTGCGTCAGCCGTTGCGCGGCCATCGCGTCGGCCATGATGCCATCCTGCTCGCGGCGGCGACTGCTGCGGACGCCCGTGATCACGCTGTCGACCTCGGCGCCGGCGTGGGCGCGGCGGGCCTTGCGCTAGCTCGCCGCGTCGCGGGCCTCGCCGTCACCCTCGTCGAGATTGATCCGGCACTGACGGCTTTCGCCCTCGGCAATGCCGAGCGCAACGGTCTTTCAGATCGCGTGCGCGCGGTCTGTCTCGATGTTGAATCGTCCGCGGCCGCTTTTGCCGCCGCGGGGCTTGCGCCGGGATCGGCGACGTGCGTGTTGATGAATCCGCCCTTCAACGCTCCGCAACATAACCCTTCGCCCGATCGCAGCCGTCGCGTGGCGCATGCTGCATCGCATGACACGCTGCGCCAGTGGCTGCGCGCGGCGGCGCGGCTGCTTCGCCCGCAAGGCGTGATCACGCTGATCTGGCGCGCCGACGGCCTCGCCGACGTGCTTGCGGCGCTGGCTACGGGTTTCGGCGCGGTCGCGGTCTTGCCGGTCCACGCCAAACCCGGCGCGCCGGCAATCCGGGTGTTGGCGCGCGCCGTCAAGGGCAGCCGCGCGCCGCTTTCGCTGTTGCCCGGCTTCGTCCTCGCCGATGCCAACGGAAACCCAACCCTGGAAGCCGAGGCCGTGCTCCGCAGCGGTGACGTGCTGCCATTCGCCGGGAACTAAAACTCGCCCTTGCTCAGTCGTTAGCCATCAGGCTGGCACCAAACCGGGCGGTACCGCGGGCGCCTCTTTCGCCCGGGCGCGGATGGGAAGATACGAAAGGCCAACAATGACGCCTATGAGAATCAAGAGCATGTAGATTTTCATTGCGGCTTCCGTTTCCTCACCCTCGCCGTTGAATCCGGCGGTGAGATGCACAGCAAGAAGCGTTGCAAGACATGAACAAATGGTTACTTGAGGCCTCTGCTGACGCATCTTATGTACAATTCATGACCGAGCCGTGGAATGCAGAGCGCATCCGAGATATTGGCGCACGAGCCCTTGCGGTGTTGCGACCGCTCGTTCCTAAGCGATTCCGCCGCGACCAGCCCGTGGTGCCGGTGGTCCGTCTGCAAGGCATTATCGGTTTTTCGACGCCGCTGCGGCCGGGTCTCACCCTTGCCGGCATAGCGCGCACGCTCGATCGCGTGTTCGCCGTGCGCAATGCGCCGGCGGTCGCGCTTGCCATCAACTCGCCGGGCGGATCGCCGGTGCAGTCGCACCTGATCTTCCGCCGCATCCGCGAGTTGGCGCAGGAGAAAAAGCGCCGCGTGATCGCCTTCGTGGAAGACGCCGCCGCCTCGGGCGGCTACATGATCGCCTGTGCGGCCGATGAGATCGTTGCCGATCCCCATTCGATCGTCGGCTCGATCGGGGTCGTCGGCGGCGCGTTCGGTTTCGACAAGCTGATCGCGAAGATCGGCATCGAGCGCCGGCTCTATACGTCGGGCGAACACAAGGCCATGCTCGACCCATTCCTGCCGGAGGACCCCGGCGACGTCGAGCGGCTGAAAAAGCTGCAACGGGAAATCCACCACGGTTTCATCGCGCTGGTGAAATCGCGGCGCGGCGGCAGGCTCAAGGGCCCAGAAAATGACTTGTTCTCCGGCGAATATTGGACCGGAACGCAGGGCCTCGAACTCGGCCTGGTCGATGCCATCGGCGATTTACGCAGCGTGCTGCGTGAACGATTCGGCGATCAAGTCGTTACCCCCGTGGTCACCGCCGAACGCGGCTTCCTTGGCCGGCGGGTCTGGGGCGTGGGCGGCAATGAGTTGATCCAGGCGGGGTTTGCCGAGGACCTGATCTCGGCGCTCGAGGCACGCGCCCTATGGGCGCGCTACGGGCTTTAACGCGGGAGATCGAAAATGCACCCGGTGCTCGTCTTGACGCTCGGAATGGTGGGAGCGGCTGCGTTGGTGCGCTGGTGCTATCGGGAAGTGCACCGCGTCAATAACGACCTCGCCGGCGTCCGCGCCCAAACGCCCATCGATGCGGTCGACCGCAACGCGCTGCCGAAATTAAAACGCGATCCGGAAACCGGAGAATACCGGCCGGAGTAGGGCGATTTCATCTAACTCGAAGACGTTTCCCGGGCGCGGTGCAGCACTGCGCTGCGCTTGTGCTGCATCCGGGACACGCCCTTGTCACTGCGTATCCTTGATACCGCGCTCGCGGACCACGCGGCCCCATTTCTCGTATTCGGCTTTCATGAACGTGCCGAAGGCCTCCGGCGTGCCGCCGACCGGAGTGGCGCCGGATTGAACGAGCTTGTCGCGGGTTTGCGGATCATTCAGCGCCGCGTTGACGGCTTGGTTAAGCTTGGCAATGACCGCCGCGGGCGTCTTAGCCGGGGCGAGCAGGCCGTACCAATTCGATGCATCGGTATTGGGATAGCCTTGCTCGGCAAGGGTCGGCACCTCAGGCAGAATGGCATCGCGCTTGTCCGCTGCCGCGCCGATCGGGAGCAGATTACCGGCCCGGATTTGCGCGATCAGCACCGGGATGTCGGCGGACAGCACCTGGACCTGGCCGCCGAGCAGATCGGTCAAAGCCGGGGCCGCGCCGCGATACGGCACGTGCAGGAATTGGATGCCTGCCGAGGCAGCGAGCAGTTCCTGCGCCAGATGCGGCGGCGAGCCGATGCCGGTCGACGCGAAGGGGATGGTGCCGGGCTTTGCCTTGGCGAGAGCGACGAGTTCTTTGACTGTCGTGATGCCGAACTTGGGCGTGACGACCAGCACCTCCGTCACCGTGGTTACGAGGGCGACGGGTGCGAAATCGCGCAACGCATCGAAATGGATATCGGGCATGATATGCGGCGACACCGTCACCGCGCCGGCCGTCGTGAGGAAAAGCGCGTAGCCGTCGGCATCCGACTTGGCGACGAATTCGCCGCCGAGTGTGCCGTTGGCGCCGGGCTTGTTGTCGATGATGACGCTCTGCCCGAGCGCCGCCTTCATCCTCTCCGCGACGAGCCGGCCGACAAAATCGGTGGGACCTCCCGGGGGAAATGCGATGACGATATGGATCGGACGGGTGGGAAAGTCCTGCGCCTGGACCGCTTGCGCAGCGGCCAACGGCAATAACGCGGCGGCGGCCGCGGCGATCAGCATGCCACGAATATTGCGCACGATTGCCTCCTGTCAGGCGTCAGAAATCAGGAATCAGGTATCAGGAATTGGGTAACAAGTCTTGATCCTTGAGTCCTGATGCCTGACGCCTGATGCCTGATGCCTGATTTCCGATGCCTGATTCCTGTTCTGGCGACTTGACCTGACCGATGCGTTCCACCAACAACGTCCCAATGAACGCGCACTCTACCGACGATTTGCCGCCCTACATGCGCCCGGAACGCTCTTTCCAAGGGCTTATCCTGGCGTTGCAGCGCTACTGGGCGGATTGGGGCTGCGTCATTTTGCAGCCGTATGACATGGAGGTCGGCGCCGGCACCTTCCATCCGGCGACGACTTTGCGCGCGCTCGGGCCGAAGCCGTGGAACGCCGCCTACGTGCAGCCATCGCGCCGGCCCAAGGACGGCCGCTACGGCGAGAACCCGAACCGGCTGCAGCACTATTACCAGCTCCAGGTGATCTTAAAACCGTCGCCGGACGATTTGCAGGAGCTTTATCTGAAGTCGCTTTACGCGATCGGCATCGATCCGAAAATCCATGACATCCGTTTCGTCGAGGACGATTGGGAGAGCCCGACGCTGGGCGCCTGGGGGCTCGGCTGGGAGTGCTGGTGCGACGGCATGGAGGTTTCCCAGTTCACCTATTTCCAGCAGGTCGCCGGCTTCGAATGCGCGCCGGTTTCGGGCGAACTCACCTATGGGCTCGAGCGGCTGGCGATGTACGTGCAGGGCGTCGAGAACGTCTTCGAGCTGAATTTCAACGGCCGCGATGGCGCGCAAAAGGTGAGCTACGGCGATGTCTTCCTGCAGGCGGAGCAGGAATATTCGCGGCACAATTTCGAATATGCCGATACCGATATGCTGTTCGAGCAGTTCCGCATGGCGGAGGCCGCGTGCAAGAAATATCTCGAAGCCGGGTGGCAGCCCCCTCCCTACCCTCCCCCGCACGCGGGGGAGGGTAGGGAGGGGGCAAGCAATCGCGGCCGGCATCTGATGGCATTGCCGGCCTACGACCAGTGCATCAAGGCGAGCCACGTGTTCAATCTGCTCGACGCGCGCGGCGTGATTTCCGTGACCGAGCGGCAGAGCTATATCCTGCGGGTGCGCGAGCTCGCCAAGGCCTGCGGCGAGGCGTGGCTCGCGACTGAAGGCGGAGGGAAAAGCGCATGAGCGAAGCGGGGAAAAAACACATGAGCGACGTCAGTGGAATGCCCGAAATCGGCGGACGGCGGCCGATCCCGGTCAACGTCGAGGCCGGCAAGAGCTATTGGTGGTGCGCCTGCGGGCGCTCGAAATCGCAGCCGTTCTGCGACGGCTCGCACAAGGTCACCGCGTTTCGGCCCATCGAATTCAAGCCGGAGAAGTCCGAGGAGGCCTGGTTCTGCGCCTGCAAGCGCTCCGGCAAAAAGCCGCTGTGCGACGGCAGTCATAAAACCCTCCCCTGATTGTTCCCCTCCCCCTTGTGGGGAGGGGTAGGGGTGGGGGTGGGGGTCGGGAGGTCACACGATGACGCAGAAGCGATCCTCAGACATTGAACCACGCATTTGGACATTGCGTGACCGCAACGTCGTTCCGCTTAACACAAGCCGCGCCAGTGCCATGCGGTGTGATCCGACCGAAGCCGAACGGAAATTGTGGTGGCACCTCCGTCATCGGTTGGCGTTACCCAATTCGCATTTCCGCCGGCAGGTTCACCTTGGTCACTACATCGTCGATTTCGCCTGTCATCACTTGAGGATCATTATCGAAATCGACGGTGGACAGCACGCGGATCGGATCAAAGGCGACGCAAAGCGGACAAGATTTCTGGAATCGGGAGGCTATCGGGTCTTGCGATTTTGGAACAACGACGTGTTGGGAAACATCGACGGTATGCTGGAAGTGATTCAGAGTTCTGTCCTCGCGACCCCCACCCCTACCCCTCCCCACAAGGGGGAGGGGAAAGAACGCGCACCGTAATTCCATGCCCGACCTCTTGCTCGAACTGTTCTCCGAAGAAATCCCGGCACGCATGCAGGCGCGGGCGGCGGAGGATTTGCGCAAAGCTGTCACCGACCGCCTGGTCGATGCCGGCCTGGTGTACGAAGGCGCCAGGGCGTTCGTGACGCCGCGGCGGCTGGCGCTCGCCGTGCACGGCGTGCCGGTGCGGCAGCCCGATGCGCGCGAGGAAAAGAAAGGTCCGCGCGTCGGCGCGCCGGACAACGCCATCGCCGGGTTTTTGAAAGCCGCGGGGCTCAAATCGATCGGCGAAGCGAAAGTGCAGTCCGACAAGAAGGGCGATTTTTATGTCGCCGTGATCGAGAAGCCGGGGCGTGCGGCGATCGAGGTGATCGGCGAGATTTTGCCGAACGTCATCAAAAGCTTTCCGTGGCCGAAATCGATGCGCTGGGGCGCCCAATCGAAACAGGCCGGCGCGCTCACCTGGGTGCGGCCGCTGCATTCCATCGTCGCCACGTTCGGGCCGGAGACCGAGGAGCCGGATATCGTATCGTTCTCGGTCGACGGCATCGCCGCCGGCAACGAAACCCGCGGCCACCGCTTTCTCGCGCCGCAAAAATTCACGGTGCGCCGGCTCGCCGATTACATGCAAAAGCTCGACAAGGCCAAGGTCGTGCTCGATGCCGAGCGGCGGCGCAACATCATTCACACCGAGGCGAAGCAGCTTGCCTTCGCGCAGGGGCTCGAACTCGTCGAAGACGACGGCCTGTTGGCCGAAGTCGCCGGCCTCGTCGAGTGGCCGGTGGTGCTGATCGGATCGTTCGACGAAAAATTTTTGCAAATCCCCGAGGAGGTGATCCGCGCCACCATCCGCAACAACCAGAAATGTTTCGTTTTGCGCGACGCCGCGCACGCCAAGCTGGTCGACAAGTTTTTGTTGGTCGCCAATATCGAGGCCGAAGACGGCGGCAAGGAGATTGTCGCCGGCAACGAGCGCGTCATCCGCGCGCGGCTATCGGATGCGAAGTTTTTTTATGAGACCGATCTAAAAACGCGGTTGGAAGACCGTCTGCCGAAGTTCAAGGACATTGTCTTTCACGAAAAGCTCGGGTCGCAATTGGAGCGCATCGAGCGCATCGAGCGTCTAGCCGGTGAGCTTGCGCCGATTGTCGGTGCCGACGCCGAGAAGGCGAAACGCGCCGCGCGATTGTGCAAAGCGGATTTGCTCACCGAGATGGTTGGGGAATTTCCCGAATTGCAAGGCACGATGGGCAAATACTACGCCGAGGAGCAGAGCGAGGATGAAGCCGTCGCCCATGCCTGCGAGGATCATTACAAGCCGAAGGGACCGGATGATCTCGTGCCCTCCGAACCGGTGTCTGTCGCAGTCGCACTTGCAGACAAGATTGACACGTTGGTCGGCTTCTGGGCGATCGATGAGAAACCCACGGGCAGCAAGGATCCGTATGCGCTACGCCGGGCCGCGCTGGGTGTGATCAGGTTGCTTTTAGAGAATCATCTGCGTTTCCCACTCTCTATCATTTTTGAAATCGTTACTTCCCATTGGAAAGAGCGTAACGTCCGAAGAACATTAGAGCGGTATGAAAACAAGGTATCTCGTCTTGAAGATGAACTGACAGTCGAAAAACAGAAACAGCAAGGCGAGATTCGTGTCGAATTGCGCTTTCCAGGATTGTTCGGACCCGGTTTAGAAGACGACCTCCTCTCCTTCTTCGCCGACCGCCTCAAAGTCCAACTCCGCGACCAAGGTGCGCGGCACGATCTTGTCGACGCGGTGTTCGCCCTCGAAGGCCAGGATGATCTCCTGCTGATCGTCCGCCGCGTCGAGGCGCTGGGAAAATTCCTCGACACCGAGGACGGCAAGAACCTGCTCGCCGGCTATAAGCGCGCGACCAACATCATCCGAATTGAGGAGAAGAAGGACAATCGCGAATATATCGGCACGCCCGATCCGACGCTCTATACGCAGGCCGAGGAAAAGGCGCTGGCGCAGGCGATC
>Ga0074044_10003918_pt1 | contig 12483 bp, 13 predicted proteins | sample BogForMeECP23OM1_FD_94443 | JGI IMG/M metagenome (GOLD analysis project Ga0074044, IMG submission 94443) | Bog forest soil microbial communities from Calvert Island, British Columbia, Canada - Bog Forest MetaG ECP23OM1 | ecosystem: Environmental > Terrestrial > Soil > Wetlands ...
TCGGTCGCGGTGACAGGGGCGACACCCGCAGGGGCGCCGGCCGGCGCGTCCGTAGCCAAGACCGGTCCTGCAAGCGCGAGGGAGAGGCCAAGCATTCCGCCAAAGGCCAATCCGCCGATCGCGCGATTGTTCCGGATGAAGTTCTCGACCATCCTCATGGCCTCCTTGGCTAACTATTTCTCGCGCATCCCTTTTTATACGCGCTGCCAAGACTCGTGACAAGAATAGCTCGTCTTTGACGGTCCGGCAGCTTACGTGCCCAAGCTCCTCGCAGAGCTTGGGCCGCGAGCCTTGCTTTGCACCATGCGTGCCGGGCAAGGCGAAGGGCGCCATCCGCCCTGCTCGTGAGCAGCGTGCGCGCCCACTCGAGCCAGACGCGATAGTCTGAAGGTGAAGCTGACCCACAATATGTTGTGTTTACTATGTGTTGTCCTCTAGATTTAGTATTACACGATGCCCTGCCCCCGAGGAGCACGGCTCTCGGCGGAGCTTGGCTGCGCGGGGGGCGGGCACGTTTTGCAAGGGTCGGGCTGGAGCTGCGATCCCTGCGCTTGCCATTCTGCAAATGCAATCTGCAAAAAAGTCGCAAAACGCAGGCGCGGCCGCGAGCGGTGCTTGAGCCGGCTAGCGCTATTCCCGCGGTGCGTATTTGCCGAGAATACGCTGGAGCGTTCGGCGGTGCATGTTGAGCCGACGCGCCGTCTCCGAGACGTTGCGACCGCATTGCTCGAAGACGCGCTGGATGTGCTCCCAGCGCACCCGGTCCGCGGTCATGGGATGGTCGGGCGGCGGCGGCAAGGGTCTGCAATGGGCCTTGAGTGCCGCCTCGATCTGGTCCGCATCCGCGGGCTTCGGCAAGTAGTCGATGGCGCCGGCCTTGACCGCCGCCACCGCGGTGGCAATGTTGCCGTACCCGGTCAAGACCACGATGCGCACATCGTTGCGCGCCTCGCGCAAGGCCTTGACCACATCCAATCCGCTGCCTTCGCCAAGGCGCAGGTCGACGACTGCGAAGGCGGGCAGCGCCGCGCGCGCGGCGGCAATGCCGCTCTCCACGCTGTCTGCCGCTGTCACCTGATAGCCGCGGCGCTCCATGGCGCGCGCGAGGCGGGTGCGAAACGGCTCGTCGTCGTCGACGATCAGCAAGCGCCCCTTTTCCTCGCCGGAGTCCACACCGGGCTGGCCATCCGCACGTGTCGGAATCATCGCCTTTCCTCTTCAGCGGCGACGGGCTCTATCGCGGAGCGCTGCCAGCGCACCGTAACCTTGGCGCCGCCTTCCGGCCGGTTCGCGAAGCTGAGCTCGGCCCCGGTACGCTCTAAAAGATTCTGCGCGATGAAGATCCCGAGCCCCATATGGAGGCCCCTTTGCGCCCGGGTTGAGAGATAGGGCTCGCCAATGCGCTCGAGAAGATAAGGCGGGATTCCCGGGCCGTCATCCATCACCTCGACGGTGACCTCCGAAAAGTTCCAGCGTTGGCGTACCACCACCTCCTTGCGGGAGAACTGAACGGCATTCTGGATCAGATTGCCGAGCCCATGGAGGATCTCAGGACCGCCCGTGACGAAGGGCTCGGGCGAGTCCTCGGGCGCTTCCTCGGCGGGGGCTGCATCCAGGATGAGCTCGACGGCCGGGTTGCGGTGCGGCTCTGCCGCCGCTTCGACGAGTGCCGAGAGCGGCAGCCGCGTGAACGGCAGCCGTTTCTCCGCTCCCGGCGCCCGCCCGAGCTCGGCGAGAATGTCGCGGCATCGGGCACTCTGACTCATGAGAAGCTCGGCGTCCGCGCGCAGCGGACTGCCTTCGGGCAGCTCGCGGGCAAGCTCCTTGCTCGTCAGCGCGATCGTGGCGAGCGGACTGCCGAGCTCGTGGGCCGCCGCCGCGGCAAGCGCTCCTAAGGAGGCCAAGCGCTGCTCGCGCGCAAGTGCGAGCTGGATCGCCGTCAGCGCCTGCGACATGCGGCGCGATTCCTCCGAAACGCTGCCGACATAGGCGGCGATGAAGAGCGTGCTGAGCACGAGCGCCAACCAGATGCCGAGCACGTAGACCGTGGGCGGTTCGAACGACCCTTCGCGCCACGGCAGCGGCAGATGGGCCACGGCAAGGAGGGAGGTGCAGGCGCCGGCAAGGAGGCCAAGGCCGATCGTGCTGGCGCGCGACAGCACGGTCGACGACACGATGACCGGGGCGAGGATGAGCACGGCGAAGGGATTGACCAGGCCGCCCGTGAGATAGAGCAACACGGAGAGTTGCACCATGTCGTAGCCGAGGTAGAGGGTCGCCTCCCCGTCGCTGAGCAGACTGCGCAAGTTGCGCCAGCGCCCCACCACGATGTTGAGAGCCGCCGAGGCGGCCACGACTGCGAGGGCGGGGACGAGGGGCAGGCGATGCCCTATGCCGAATTGTACGACGCATATCGCCGCCGCCTGACCTGCGACCGCGATCCAGCGGATCAGGACCAAGGTGCGCTGCTTGAGGCGGCCGCGGTTCTCATTGCTGTGGAAATCCGCGTGACCCATGTCGTGCGCCGCGACCATCTTGGCTTCTCCCGCCCCGCCGCATGGCAAAGGCCGCGAAGTCTACCGCGGCGGCGCCCCGCGGCCAACGCCGAGGCCTAGCGCGCGGCCGGGGCCGGAGCGGGTCTTTCCGGCCTTGGCAGGGCAGCGCGTACGAACCATATTGGCCGGATGCCCGCAGCACCCCTCCGTCAAACGGTCGTTCGCGTCGATCGCCTTACCAAGCGCTTCGGCGCCGTGACGGCCGTCGATGGCGTGAGCTTCAGCTTGGCCGAGGGCGCCACCGTGGCGCTTCTCGGGGGCAACGGGGCGGGCAAGACCACGACGATCTCGATCCTGCTCGGCCTGCTCTTACCCAGCGAGGGCACGGTCGAGGTCCTGGGCGAGGACATGCTTCATCACCGCCATCGCGTGCTCCACCGGATCAACTTCTCCTCCCCCTATGTCGAGATGCCGAAGCGGCTGACGCCGTTCGAGAACCTCACGGTCTACGGCCATCTCTACGGCATTTCGAACGTGCGCCGGCGCGTCGAGGCGATCGCCGAGGAGCTCATGCTGACCCCCTTCCTGAAGCGCCCCACGGGCACGCTTTCAGCCGGCCAGCGCAGCCGCGTGGCCCTTGCCAAGGCGCTCTTGAACGAGCCCGAGCTCCTGCTGCTCGACGAGCTCACGGCCTCCCTCGACCCGGATACCGCCGATTGGGTACGCAGTTTCCTCGAGCGTTACCGCGTGCGCACGGGGGCCACCGTGCTGCTTGCCTCCCACAACATGTTGGAAGTGGAGCGGCTTTGCTCGGATGTGCTGATGATGAAGGCGGGGCGCATCGTCGACCGCGGCTCGCCCGCCGATCTCATCGCGCGCTACGGGCGGCGGAACCTCGAAGAGGTCTTTCTCGACATCGCGCGCAGGGCGGCGGAGGCGGCGGCGCAATGACGGGCGGGCGAGCTCACGCGAAGGCACTCCCCGCCTTCTTCTCGGCACGGCGCGTTTGGGCGATGGCGTTGCGCTACTTCTACCTCCTGCGCGGCTCCTGGCCGCGGATCGCCGAGCTCATCTACTGGCCGACCGTGCAGGTGATTCTGTGGGGCCTCATCACGCGGTTCTTCGTGACCCACAGCACGTGGCTGGCGCAGGCCGGCGGCGTGTTGATCGCCGGTGTATTGCTGTGGGACGTGCTGTTCCGCAGCCAGCTTGGCGTCGCGGTCTCGTTTCTCGAGGAGGTATGGGCGCGCAATGTCGGCCAGCTCTTCGTCACCCCCTTGCAGCCCTACGAGCTCATGCTCTCGCTCGCCGCGATGAGCTTGCTGCGCACCCTCATCGGCGTGGTGCCCGCGGCCCTTATCGCGATCCCGCTCTACTCCTATTCGATCTTCACCATGGGGCTGCCGCTCATCGCCTTCTTCGTAAATCTCATGATCTTCGGCTGGGCAATGGGCCTCGCGGTCTCGGGCTGCATCATGCGCTACGGCCTCGGTGCCGAGAGTCTCGCGTGGCTCGCCATCTTCGCGCTCGCGCCCTTGAGCGGCGTCTACTATCCGATCTCGACGCTGCCCGACTGGCTGCAGCCGCTGGCCTGGGCCTTGCCGATGTCATATGTGTTCGAGGGCATGCGCGCCGTCATGTTCGAGCACGTCTTCCGCACCGATCTGATCCTCTCCGCGCTGGCGCTCAACGCGGTCTACCTCGTCGCAGGCGGTTCCGCGTTCCTCGGCTTCTTCCGCGTTGCGCGACGGCGCGGGCTGCTTCTGCAAATGGGGGAGTGAGGGTCGCGCGCGGAGGCGCTCCCGCGCAGGCGGGCGTGATAGGCAAGGCCGGCGGATGCCCGGGGGAAGCGAGATGGGACACTTCGATTGGCGGCACTTCGACTGGTCGAGCCTCGCGCGCGGCTGGGGCGACGATCTGCGCATCGCCGCCATCCTTTTCACGCGCTTGCCGATCCGCCGCGAGGGCGAGATCGCGGATCGGGAGGCGGCGGACGCACTCCGCGCCGCACCCCTCATCGGGCTCGCCATCGGATGCGCAGGGGGGATCGGCTACGGCCTCGCCAGCTTCTTCGGCCTCTCGCCATACCTCTCGGCCCTTCTCGCTCTCGCGCTCACCATCGCGGCGACCGGCGCCTTCCATGAGGACGGGCTCGCCGACTTCGCCGATGCGCTCGGCGGCGCCAGTCCCGCGGACAGGCTCGCCATCATGCGCGACAGCCGGCTCGGCAGCTATGGCGCATTGGCGCTCCTCTTCAGCGTCGGCACGCGCGCGGGTGCGCTTGCCCAGCTCGCCGAGCCCGCGCCCGCCGCGGCCGCCCTTATCGCAGCGGCGGCGGCCTCGCGCGGCCTGCTTCCGCTGCTGACATTCTTTCTCGAGCCGGCGCGGCGCGACGGGCTCGGGGCCATGGTCGCACGCCCGCGCCAGGAGACGGTCGCGGCAGCGGCGGCGCTCGGCGTCCTCGCCGCGGTGCTCCTGCTCGGACCTCTCGCGGCCCTAGCCGCGCTCGCCTTGGCCCTTGCCTCCGCCGGCGGCATCGGCGTACTTGCCCGCTCCCGTCTCGGCGGCTATACGGGCGACGTGCTGGGCGCGGCCCAGCAGGCGGCGGAGGCGGCGGTCCTGCTCGCCGCCGCGATCTGCGCGTGAATGGCTCGACGGGTGCGAGCATGGCCCTGACGACCCGCTGGTGGTGGATCCGGCACGCCGCCGTGACAAGCGACGGCGGGCGCATCTATGGCCAGAGCGATATCGAATGCGACGTCTCCGACCGGGAGGCCTTCTCGGCACTGGCGGAGATCCTCCCGCGGAACGCGGTATGGGTGGCGAGCAACCTCAAGCGCACCCAAATGACCGCGCGCGCGATCCGCGAGGCGGGACTGGCGGCTCCCGAGCCGATCGTCGAGCCGGATCTCGCCGAGCAGCATTTCGGCGTGTGGCAGGGCCGCGTGCGCAACGAAGTCTACGCCGAGCGGCACGACTGGCGAGGCTTCTGGCTCGCACCCGCGCATGCGGCACCGCCGGGCGGCGAAAGCTTCGTCGATCTCATGCGGCGCGCCCAGGCGGCGATCTTTCGTCTCAACGAGTCGCATGCCGGACGCGACATTGTGGCGGTGGCGCATGGCGGCACGATCCGCGCAGCGCTTGCCATTGCCCTCAAGCTCGATCCGGAAATGGCACTCGCCTTCACGACCGACAACCTCGCCCTCACCCGCATCGACCACATTGCGCAGCGAGAAGGCGAGGCCTGGCGCGTGGGCGGTGTCAATCTGCCGCCGCGCTGAGGGCTCGCGTGCGGCTTGCGCGCGCCCGCGCTACTTTCGTCCGCGATCGCGGCCGCATCGTACTCGAGGTGTGACGGCAGGGCGGCGGCGATGCTATGCTCCGCCCTTGCGGAACGCATCCCGCGCGCCAACATCCGCCGATAGAACAAATCAGGTCTTTGAAGGAGTCCCGCCAATGGCCATTGCCGCCCGCTTCGCCATCGTAGCCCTCACCCTTGCGCTAGCACTCGTGACCGGCCGGCCGGCACGCGCCGACTCCGATGCGGAGGCGCTGGTCGAGAAGGCGCGGCTGACCTTCCTCGATCTGTACAACGACCCGAACTATACCCAGCTCAAGCGTCACATGAAGCTGGCCAAGGCGGTCCTCATCGTTCCCAACCAGCTCAAGGGCGCCTTCATCGTGGGCGCGCAAGGCGGCAGCGGCGTGCTGATCGCGAAGGACCAGAACGGCGCGTGGGGTTATCCGGGCTTCTATACCATCGGCGCGGGCAGCCTCGGCTTCCAGATCGGCTTCCAAAACTCCTCCGCGGTGCTGGTTATCCTGACCGAGCGCGGCCTCGACGCCGTCATCGACAATCAGGTCAAGCTCGGCGTCGACGTGAGCGTCGCCCTCGGCCCGGTGGGGCAGGGGCTGTCGGGCGCCACGACGACCGCGGCGGGGGCTGACATCGTCGCCTTCGCGCGCACCGAGGGCCTGTTCGCCGGCGGCTCGCTCGAGGGCTCGCTGATCGTCAAGCGCGACGATTGGAATACGGAGTTCTACGGCCAGGGCCTGACCCCGCGCGATATCGTGCTGGGGAGCAAATACTCGAACCCCAAGGCAGACGCTCTGCGCCAAGCCCTGCAGGCGGCGCCGTGACGGGTGCTTGGAGCACGGATGCCGTTCAGCGCCTCGCACGCGGCAGCGGCCGGATGAAGGGCCGCAAGGGGCCGCGAGCTTCGGCCTCAGATCGTCTGCTCGAGAAATTCGAGGAGTGCCACGAGCGCTGCATTGATGGCTGAGGCCAGCACGAAAAGATAGAGCGCTCGCTCGACGTCCTGCCACTCGGCCTGCGTCCGCCCGTCGCCTATCCAGGCTCCCTCGCTGGCGCCGCCGTCGACCCTGCGCCGCGGCCCCGCAAGCCTTAGTCCAAGGGCACCCGCCATCGCCGCAATCGGCCATCCGCGGTTGAGCGTCGCATGCTTGCCGGCATCGCTCGTCATGGCCTCGATGGCCGCAATCGGATGCGCCCGCGGCACGAAGAGTGCGGCGAGCGCGAGCATGAACGCGGCGAGCCGCATCGGCAGAAACTGCAGCGCATCGTCGAGTCGCACGGCGGGGCGGGAAAAGCGGCCGGCCCGCGGTCCGCGCTCGGCGATCGCGTTGGCCGCCACGGCCGCCAAAGCGCCGGGCAGGCCGAGCAGCAAGAACCAAAAGACCGGCGCCACCACCCGCTCGGCGAAGCCGACGGCGGCGGCTTCGACCGCGATCCGCGCGACGCCATGCGCATCGAGCTCCGTCGCGTCCCACCCCGGTGCCAAAAGGCACGCAACACGGGAGCGCGCGCCGACGAGCCCGCCGGGGCCGCGGGCGAGCGCCTCTGCGCCCGCGCGCACCTCCGCGAAGGTGCGGCGCTGGCCGAGAACGAGGACGAGGAGTAGGGCCTCGAGGGGAACGGCGTAAGGGGTGCGCGCAGAGAGCGTCTCTACGCCCCGGCCGAGTGCTGCCGCGAGGCCCACGATCACTGCGCTCGCGAGCACGCCGCGCACCAATCGAGTGCCCGCGCTACGGTACGGACGGTCGAGCCGCCTTCTGAGCCAGCGCGCGAATGCGGCCGTGGCGTCGACCGGATTGGGGACGACCCTCGTGAGTGCCGTCATCGGCGGGAAGAGCGCGTCGAGCAAGAGAGCGGCAAGGAGGAGCGAGAGCGGCTCGCCCGCCCACGACGCCAAGGACGGCGTAGCCATGCTCGAGTGAGCCTCCTAGTAACGGGCCTCTATTTGCGGGCCCCTGCGGCACGAAGCGCTTCGGCCGCCTGTCTCTGCCGCGCGCCCTCGGCGTAGGAAAGTGCCGTGGCACCGCTGAAGTCCGTCGCCGACACGTCGGCCTTGGCTTGAATGAGCGCCTTGATGGCATCGACCTTGCCGCTTCGCGCCGCCCTCATGAGCGCGGTCTCGCCCTGGCGGTTGATGGCATTCACGTCGGCGCGCGCGGCGATGAGCGCCTCGAGGCAAGGAAGATTTCCGCGCTCGGCCGCATAGATGAGCGCGGTATTGCCCTCCCGGTCCTTTATGTCCGTGCGCGCTTGCCGCTTGAGCAGCAACACGGCGATATCGCAGCGTCCGGTCTGGCTCACCACGATGAGCGCGCTCACCCCGTTCTCGCCGATCGAATTGGGGCTCTCGCCTTGGTTAAGGTGGTCCTCGACCGCCGCGTAGTTGCCCGCCTTTGCCAACCCGATGAACGCGTTGCCTTGGAACGGATCGAAGAGCTGCGCTCTTGCCGTTATCGCGAAGAGCGGGAGTAACGCGCTCGCGACGATGAGCCGCACTACTCTCGTCATTCCTCGGTCCTTTCGGCCATCCCCGGCGCCCCTCTTTCCGCGGTACGCGATCTTAGCGCATCTCGGTGACTTTGCGGAACCTTGCGCGGTCGCAGCCCCTCGCTTGGGTGCCCGCCTGCGCCAAACGACGCTGCGCGCGCGACGCCGGGCGCTGCCGCCGCAGGGGCTCGTGCGTAAGGCGCCTTAGCAGTGGCGAATTCTCCGATTTCGCCTTATATGCGAGGCATGACGGCATTTTCGGAGCGAGAATGTGCGCCGCCTCGCGGGAAGTGCTCGAGGGTCGCCGGGGCGGCGGCGCTCGCGGCGGCACTCGCGCTTTCCGCCTGTGGTCAGCCCACGAGCGGCGTGTGGAGCAAGGAGGGCGCCACCCAGGAGGCGCTCAGACGCGACCAGAGGGCCTGCGTCGCCGAGGCCGGCAATTACGGGTTCCTCGTTCCTCCGACCTCGCAGGGAGGGGGGAGCACGGCCGCGACGCGCCAGCAAGGCGACATCTACCGGGCCTGCATGGCGCAGAAGGGTTATAACGAGTACGCGCCGGGCTCGGTGCCGCAGATGAAGCCGCAAGAAAGCCAGTGAGGGGAGCGATGCGGCGCCAGATCAAGCGCGAGCGATCCTGAATGATCGAGCGTCCCCGCCTCACGCGCATCACTCTCGTCCTCGCCCTCGTGCTCGCCGCCGTGGCACTCGGCCTCACCTTGAGGCTTTTCGTGCTCGACAAGTACGGCATGCCGGCGCCGGGTAGCGGTACCGCGACGCTCGTCGGCGGGCCCTTCACGCTCACCGATCAGGACGGCAAGACGCGCACGGACGGCGAATTCCGCGGCAAGTTCATGCTCATCTATTTCGGCTACACCTACTGCCCCGATCTCTGTCCGACCGAGCTTCTGGCCATCAGCGACGCCCTCGAGGCACTCGGCGACAAGGCGCGCACGGTGCAGCCCATCTTCATCACGATCGACCCCGAGCGCGATACCGCGGCGACGATGAAGCAGTATGTAAGCCACTTCAGCCCGCGCCTCATCGGCCTCACCGGCACGCCGGAGCAAGTGGCCGCCGCCGCCAAGGCCTACCGGGTCTATTACGCGAAGGTGCCGGCCAAGGGCGGGGGCAAGGACGACTATCTCATGGACCATTCCGGTCTCGTCTACCTCATCGGTCCCGACGGCCGTTATCTCACCCATTTCACGCCGCAGACCACGGCCGCGCAGATGGCAAAGGCGATCGGCAGGTTCCTCTGAGCCACGCTGGCCACTGTGCCGGCGTGCGTCGAAGTTTTCCCCAAACGCTCCGAGAAGACCTTAAGCGCCAAATTTCGCGTTGGCCTCGGCCGGCGGAGACTGTAGAAAGGCATCGCTCGACGAGAGCGCGAGCGCAAGTCCCTAAGGCGGAGAGGGCATGATCTATCAGTTTTACGAGATGCAGCGCGCGGCTTGGGCGCCGGTGGCGCTTGCCGCCGAGGCAACTCGGCTTGTCGCGGATACGCTCTTCGCTCAGCCGAACGGCCATCGCCTCGGCCGTGCCGCCGCGGCCGCCTGCGAGATCCTCGCCCGAACGACGCGCCAGCACCGCAACGTCGCCTTCGACATCGCAAATGTCATGATCGACGGCGTCCCCGTAGAGGTCGAGGAGCGCATCGCCGCGTCGCTGCCCTTCTGCACCTTGCGTCATTTCGCGCGAAAGACCCGGCGGCGGGATCCGGCACTCCTCGTCGTGGCACCGCTCTCCGGGCACTGCTCCGCCCTCCTCAACGACGCCGTCCGCACGCTGCTCGAGGCGCACGAGGTCTACCTCACCGACTGGCACGATGCGCGCGAGGTGCCGCGCGCCGCCGGTCCCTTCGACCTCGACGGCTACATCGACTATCTCATCGGCTTTCTGCGCAAGCTCGGGCCCGACCTCCATGTCGTCGCCTTCAGCCAGTCGACGGTACCGACCTTGGCGGCGGCCGCCCTCCTCGCGCGCGCGGGCGACGGTGCGGAGCCGCGCACGCTCACGCTTGTCGCGGGTCCCCTCGACACGCGCGTCAACTCGACCCCGTCTCAGCTCCTCGCGGCGCGCCAGCCGCGTTCCCTCTTCGAGGCCACCATGATCTCGCGCGTGCCGCTCGGCTATCGCGGTCAAGGGCGACGCGTGCTGCCGGGGTTCGTCCAGCTCGCGGGCTACATCTCGCACAACCTCGGCCGGCACATGGACGCGCATTGGGACTTTTTCGGCCGGCTCGTGGACGGCGACCTCGAGGGCGCTGAAGCCCATCGCCGCTTCTACGACCGCTTCTTCTCGGTGCTCGATCTCCCCGCGGAATTCTTTCTCGCGACGCTGACGAACGTGTTCCAGGAGCACAGGCTGGCGCGCGGCACCATGGCGTGGCGCGGCTTGCCCGTCGACACGCGCCTGCTCCGGCGTCCGGCACTCCTCACCATCGAGGGCGGCCTCGACGACGTCTCGGCGCCGGGCCAGACGCGCGTGGCGCATGAGCTCTGCCCCGCCATTCCCTCGGCACGCCGCGCCCATCATCTCGAGCCCGCGGCCGGCCACCTGGCGCTTTTCTACGGCCACCACTGGCGCCAGGCGATCGCCCCGCGAATCGCCGGCTTCATCCGCGAGAACGCTTAGACTCGGGCGGCGGGTGCCCGCCGCGCCCCGAGCCCGGCTCTGGCACGGTTGCCCCAAAATCTGGTATGGTCTCTGGGGAGGTGACCCCTAGATGCGGCATTGGGCACGCCAGCAGGGTGCAGAGCGGCGCGCCGATCCGAGCCCTCTGAGCGCCCGGGTGGTGGCGAGCGTCACCGTGGGCGGGCGCGCCATTCCGCTCAAGATGCGACAGAGCCGGCGCGCGCGCCACCTCTCGCTGCGCATCGATCCGGCGGAGGATGCGGTCGAGCTCATATTGCCGCGCGGGGTGGCGCTGGCTGAGGGGCTGCGCTTTGCCGAGGAGAAGTCGGGCTGGATTCTGACGCGCCTCGCACTTCGCCCGCCCGCTGTGCCGTTTGCACCCGGAGCCGTCATTCCCTATCGCGGCGTCGAGCACGTGGTCAAGCATCGGCCCGAGGCAAAGCGAGGGGTGTGGCGCGAGGAAGGCCGCATCTGCGTCTCCGGCGAGCTCGCCTTTCTCTCGCGCCGCCTCAGCGACTGGCTCAAGCGGGAGGCGCTCTCGCTCCTGAGCGCGCGCGCGCACGCCAAGGCGGCTCTCGTCCAGCGTCCCTTGCGCCGTATCGCCATCAGGGACACCAAGAGCCGTTGGGGCAGCTGTGCTTCGGGTGGGGCCATCCATTTCTCCTGGCGCCTCGTGCTGGCGCCCGACCCGGTGCTCGACTATGTGGTCGCCCACGAGATCGCCCATCTCGTCCACCCCCACCATGGCCCGCGCTTCTGGCGCCTGGTGGAGAAGCTGACCCCCGAGGTCGAGGCCTCGTGCGGCTGGCTGCGCCGACACGGCGACCGCCTGCTGCGCTACGGCTAGTATCCTGGTTCTGAAATTCGCCACATCAGGAAAACACTCGTCATTGCGAGGCGCCCGAAGGGCAACGAAGCAATCCAGCCCCGGCGTACGCCGGGGTTCGCACCACGCACGCTGGATTGCTTCGCTGCGCTCGCAATGACGGTTATCTCCGGGTGAGACGAACTTCCGAATCGCGACATTAGAGGCCTATCGCTCGGGCCAAATCCGGCGCAAGCTTCGGATAGCCCCTGGCGCACGCGAGGCGTATCTAAGGCGCATGGAGACGCGAGCGGGAGATCGTGCCGTGACCGACGAGGAGCGCTGGAGCGCCGTGCTTGGCTCGGATGCCCGCCAGGACGGCGCCTTCGTCTATGCCGTCCGCTCGACCGGCATCTACTGTCGACCCTCTTGCCCGAGCCGCCGGCCCCGGCGCGACATGGTGAGCTTCTTCGCGGTGCCGGAGGCGGCGGAGCGCGCCGGCTTTCGCGCCTGCCGCCGCTGCAACCCGAAGGACACCAGGCCGCGCGACCGCAAGCTCGACGCCGTGCGCAAGGCCTGCCGCTATATCGACGCGCACGGCGAGGCCGTCATCACCTTGGGCGAGCTCGGGCGGGCCGTCGGGCTCAGCCCCCACCATCTCCAGCGCGTCTTCACCCGCACGATCGGCATCAGCCCGCGCGCCTATGCGGACGCGCGGCGCCTCCGTCGAGTGAAGGGGCTGCTCA
>Ga0074044_10003919_pt1 | contig 12482 bp, 10 predicted proteins | sample BogForMeECP23OM1_FD_94443 | JGI IMG/M metagenome (GOLD analysis project Ga0074044, IMG submission 94443) | Bog forest soil microbial communities from Calvert Island, British Columbia, Canada - Bog Forest MetaG ECP23OM1 | ecosystem: Environmental > Terrestrial > Soil > Wetlands ...
CTCATAGCCGTGCGCGCGGCACCATTCGAGGGTGCCGTCGGTCGAGCCGCCGTCAACGACGACGAGCTGATCGTACCATTCCGGCCGGATGCGCGGAAGGATGGCCTTGACCCCCTCCACCTCATTCAAGGTGAGGGCGACGAGCGAGACTTTCATCACCTTGACCGGGGGAAAAACGGGCGCGCTCACCATAGCGATGCCCCTGGGGATGGTCATGATATCACTGGCCACGTTCTGCCGCCTCCTCGAGCAGGCGACTCGGTCCGCTTCTCATCGAAGCTCGACCGAGACGGATTCTACGTTGAAAGGATGCATCATAATTATTATCGCGCCATTATAATTAGCAGGCATCATGCTCTTCGCGATGACCCGGGGTTATGGCGGGCCCTGAGGGGTGCTGCCGTCTGTCGGGCGCAAGGGCGTTCCGGGCACGGCGACCGGGCGATTCGCGGTATCGAGTCGTGCCGCGGCCGCGGTTGATTTCCGCTCGTCGTGCGGTTATGCAGGGGCACTGCGGTAAAGCGCTGGCGCTCAATCACGCGGAAGCACACCGCAAGCGGCGATCCCGCTGCGACAGATGAGGTTGCAGGCCTTGAACGCACTCCGCGAACGCGAGCCGAGCAGCGACGATCTCGAGCGCATCTACCGCTCGTTGCGCCTCATCCGGCGGGCGGAGGAGGAGATCGCGCGCATCTATCCCTCCGACAAGATCAAGAGCCCGGTGCATCTCTCGATCGGCCAGGAAGCGGTCGCGGTCGGCGTGTGCGAGGCACTCGCGCCGGACGACGTGGTGTCGCCGACCTACCGCGGCCACGCCGCCCTCCTCGCCAAGGGCGGCTCGCTCAAGGGCATGATGGCCGAGCTCTACGGCAAGGCGACCGGGCTCACCGGCGGGAAGGGCGGCTCGATGCATCTCATCGACATGCGCCATAACGTGCTCGGCGCCTCGGCGGTGGTCGGTACCACGATCCCTGTCGCGGTCGGCTACGCGCTCGCCTTCAAGCGCATGAAATCGACGCGCGTGGTCGCGGCCTTCTTCGGCGACGGCGCCACCGAGGAGGGGGTCTTCGCGGAGAGCCTCAATTTCGCGGCCCTGCACCGCCTGCCGGTGCTGTTCGTCTGCGAGAACAACGCCTATGCCATCCATACGCCGATCGCGAAGCGCTGGGCGACCGAGCGCCTCGCCGAGCGGGTCGCGAGCTACGGCATCCCGGCCGCGCGCATCGAGGACGGCGACGTGCTGGCCATCCGCGCGCAGGCCGCGGACGCCGTCGCCAAGATGCGCGGCCGCGAAGGGGGCCCGCATTTCCTCGAGTGCCGCACCTACCGCTGGCGCGAGCACGTCGGCCCCAACGAGGACTATGACGCGGGCTATCGCTCCCGTGCCGAGTTGGCACCATGGCAGAGGAACGACCAGCTGGAGCGCATCGGCGTGCTGCTTGCGGGCGGGCACCGTGCCGCCATCGATGCCGCCGTCGAGCGCGAGATCGCCGACGCGATCGCCTTTGCCGAGGACAGTCCCTTTCCCGAGCGGGAGGCGCTCTTCACCGATGTCTTCGCCGGCTAGCAACGCGCGGCTCCTGAGTTACGTGGATGCGCTCGCCGAGGCGGTCGCACAGGAGATGCGGCGCGACGCCAGCGTCTTCGTCTTCGGCTGCGACGTCGACGACCATAAGGCGATCCAGGGCTCGACGCGCGGGCTCGTGGAAGAGTTCGGCGCCGAGCGCGTCTTCAACACCCCGCTTTCCGAGGACGCCATGGCGGGAGTCGCGATCGGAGCTGCTATGGCGGGCATGCGGCCGATCCACGTGCACATCCGCATGGATTTCCTCATGCTCTGCATGAACCAGCTCGTCAACATCGCGGCCAAGAGCCGCTACATGTACGGCGGGCAGGTCAAGGTGCCGCTCGTCGTGCGCAGCGTGATCGGCAAATCCTGGGGCCAGGGCGCGCAGCATTCCCAAGGCCTGCACGCGATGTTCATGCACGTGCCCGGGCTCAAAGTGGTGGCGCCCTCGAACGCGCACGACGCGAAGGGCTGCCTGACCGCGGCGATCCGCGACGACAATCCGGTGATCTTCGTCGAGCACCGCTTGCTCTACTACGCCGACGCGTTCGTGCCCGAGGAGCCCTACGTGGTGCCGTTCGGCAAGGCGCGCGTGTGCGGCGCGGGCGGGGACGTCACGATGGTCGGCGTCTCGAACATGCTGGTCGAGTGCCTGAGGGCGCGCGAGCTTCTTGCCGAGGTCGGCATCTCGGCCGAGGTGATCGATCCGATCTCGCTCGTCCCGCTCGACATCGAGACGATCGTGCGGTCGGTCGGCCGCACCGGCCGGCTTCTCGTCGTCGACAATGCCTGGACCTGCTGCGGGGCGAGTGCCGAGATCGTCGCCGCCGTGGCCGAGCGTGCTGCGAACGGCCGCCCTCTCCAGGCCCGGCGCATGGGTTATGCTCCGGTCACTTGCCCGACCACGCCCGCCCTCGAAGCGGAGTTCTATCCCGACCCGGCGAAGATCGCGCACGTCGCCCACGCCATGGTGCGCCCCGATGCAACTCCCTGGCGGCCCGATCAGAGGCACGCCGAGCTTGCCTATCAAGTGAAGTTCCGCGGGCCCTTCTGAGCGGGCCCTCGCGGCAGTGCGAGGAGCAGAGCAGGCCCATGTTCTACGATTTGGCGGCCGGCACGTGGGGTGCGGAGGAGATCGCGGCGATCCAGCGCGTGATCGCGTCCGACCGTCTCACCATGGGGCCGCAGGTGGCGCGTTTCGAAGAGGCCTTCGCCGCCTATCACGGGCGCCGCTACGGCGTCATGGTCAATTCCGGCTCTTCCGCCAATCTCGTCGCGGTCGCGGCCCTCTGCTACAAGAAGGAGCGTCCGCTCGCGCGCGGCGACGAGGTGATCGTGCCGGCGATCGCCTGGGCCACGACCTATCATCCGCTGCAGCAATACGGATTGAAGCTCAAGATCCTCGACATCGAGCTCGAGACGCTCAACATGGACGTGAGCCAGCTCGAGCGCGCGATCGGGGAGCGCACGCGTGCGATCGTAGGCGTCAGCATCCTCGGCAACCCGGCGGCCCTCGACGTCATGCGCGCCGCGGCCGACCGCCACGGCCTCTACTTCATCGAGGACAATTGCGAATCGATGGATGCCGAGCTCGCCGGCAGGAAGGCCGGGACCTTCGGCCACATCTCGACCTTCAGCCTTTTCTACTCGCACCACATCTCGACCGTCGAGGGCGGCATGGTGACGACGGACGAGCGCGAGCTCTTCGAGCTCTGCCGCGCCATGCGCGCGCACGGCTGGATCCGCGACCTGCCCGCCGATTCCGAGCTTTACGAGAAGCATGCCGACGATTTCTACGAAGCCTACCGCTTCATCCTGCCGGGCTACAACGTGCGTCCGACCGAGATCGGCGGTGCCGTCGGGATCGAGCAGCTCAAGAAGCTGCCGGCCATGACCGCGGCACGGCGGCGGAACTGGGACTGTTTCCGCAAGCTCTTCGGCGGCGACAACCGTTTCATCATCCAGCGCGAGAACGGCAAGAGCTCCGCCTTCTCCTTCACCATCATCCCCAACCCGGAGCTCGGCATCCGGCGAGCGGACATCCTGCCGCGGCTCAAGGAGGCGGGCATCGGCTACCGCATGATCACGGGCGGCTGCATCACGCGCCACGACGTGATCAGGCACTACGACTACGCGTGCCTGGACGGCCTGCCGAACGCGAACCTCGCCCACGACGAGGGCTTCTTCGTGGGAAACCATCCCTTCGACCTCAGCGCGCAGATCGCACGCCTGCGCGAGGTCCTCGACCGCGCGGCGCGCGCATGAGCGCCGCGGCACCCTCGCGCGCAAAGTCCGGCCTGCAAGTCCTGGTGACGGGCGGGGCCGGCTATCTCGGCGCGGTCCTGGTGCCCGAGCTTCTGGCGGCCGGCCACAAGGTGACCGTGCTCGACAATTTCATGTACCGTCAGAACAGCCTCGCGCAGGTCTGCCATCTTGCGAACTTCGAGGTCGTCGCCGGCGACGCGCGGCAGGCCCAGGTCCTGCGGCCGCTGGTCGAGCGCGCCGACCTCGTCATCCCGCTCGCGGCCCTGGTGGGCGCCCCGCTCTGCGCAAAGGACCCGCTCGCGGCGACCTCGACCAACCGCGATGCCGTCGCGACACTCGTGAAGATGCTCAGCAGCGAGCAGCGCGTCATCCTGCCCACGACCAACAGCGGCTACGGGGTCGGCGAGAAGGGCAAGCGCTGCACCGAAAAGTCTCCGCTGCGTCCCGTCTCGCTCTACGGCCGCGACAAGGTCGCGGCGGAGAAGTTGGCACTCGCGCACGGCAATGCGGTGAGCCTGCGGCTCGCGACCGTGTTCGGCATGTCGCCCCGCATGCGCATCGATCTTCTCGTCAACGATTTCGTCTATCGCGCCGTCCACGACCGTTCCGTGGTGCTCTTCGAAGGACACTTCCGCCGCAACTATCTCCATATCCGGGACGTGGCGCGCGCCTTCCTCCATGCGATCGACAAGTTCGAGGTGATGAAGGGCGAGCCTTACAACGTGGGGCTCTCGGACGCCAATCTCTCGAAGCGGCGGCTCTGCGAGCGCATCAAGCTGCAGATCCCCGAATTCACCTACCTCGAGGCCGCGGTGGGCGCTGATCCCGACAAGCGCGACTATATCGTCTCCAACGCCAAGATCGAGCGCACCGGGTTCAAGCCCGTCTTCTCGCTCGACGACGGCATCAGGGAGCTGATCAAGGGCTATCGGATGATTCGCAATACGCTCTATGGTAACCTTTAGTGAGCGCCGCGGCGGGGGGAAAGTCGGGGTGCAGAGGTATCGGAGGAGCATGAGAGGCACGCTGCCAGGTGCGGGCTGCCTCGAAGGGCTCGACGTGCTCGTGCTCGCGGGCGGCCTGGGGCTCCGCATGCGCGAGGCGCTCGACGGCGGGCCCAAGTTGCTCGCCCCCGTCGCCGGCCGGCCCTTCCTTGCCTATCTCCTGGATTGGCTCGCGGGGTTCGGCGCGCGGCGCATTGTCTTCGCACTCGGCTACGGTGCGGAGGCGGTTCTCGATCATTTGGCGCAGATGCAGAGGCCCGGCCTCGTGCTCGAGAGCGTGGTCGAGCCGCAGCCGCTCGGTACGGCGGGCGCCATCCGCTTTGCGCGCAGCAGGCTTTCAAGCGATCCCGTCCTGGTCGCGAACGGCGACAGCTTCGTCGATGCCGATCTCTCGGAGCTCGTCGAGCGGCACCGGAAAGCGGGGGCGCTCGGCACGTTGTTGTGCACGGAGGTCGAGGACGCCGGCCGCTACGGCCGCGTCGTCATCGATGCGGCGGGGCGCATTGCAGGCTTCGTCGAGAAGGGCGCGAGCCATCTTGGCGGCACCATGATAAGCGCCGGGGTCTATCTGTTTTCCAGACGCCTCCTGGACGAGATAGCCGCCGGCACGGCCGCTTCCCTTGAGCGCGATGTCTTCGAACGCCTGCTGGCGGGCTCGCTTGCCGCCCTCGCGGGGCGCTACAGGTTCATCGATATCGGCACGCCGGAGTCGTTTGCCCGGGCGGCCGAGATGCTCGGCGGCTTGGTGCCTGAAGCTGCGGCAGCGAACTCGGGTGGTTGCAGGCGATGATCATCAGCAGGACGCCTTTCCGGATTTCCCTCTTTGGCGGCGGCACCGACTATCGTCCGTGGTTCCGCGAGCACGGCGGGGCCGTCATCGGCACGACGATCAACAAGTATTGCTACATCACCGTGCGCTATCTGCCGCCGTTTTTTCAGCACCGGCACCGCATCGTCTATTCCAAGGTCGAGCTGGTGCGGGAGATCCCGCAGATCCAGCATCCGGCCGTGCGCGGCGTGCTTTCCGAGCTCGGTGTCGAGAAGGGGGTCGAGGTCCATCATGACGCGGATCTGCCCGCGCGCTCGGGAATGGGCTCGAGCAGCTCGTTCACGGTGGGCCTGCTCAATGCCATGCACGCTTTGCGCGGCCACATGGCGACGAAGCTCGAGTTGAGCCAGCAGGCGATCCACATCGAGCAGGACGTGCTCAAGGAGGCGGTCGGTTGCCAGGACCAGATCTGGGCCGCATACGGCGGCTTCAATCGCATCGACTTCGCGCCGGACGGGACGTTCAAGGTCATGCCGATCATTGTCCCCGCCGAGCGGCGGGAGGAGCTGCGCCGATCGATGATGATGTTCTTCACCGGCTTGCCGCGCGATGCTTCCGTGATCGCCCAGCAGCAGATCGATAACCTGGGGCGCCGCGTTCGCCAGCTCGACGTCCTGCGGGGCATGGTCGATCGTGCGTCTGAGATCATCTGCGACGAGCGCACGCCGCTCAGCGAGCTGGGGAAGCTCATGGGCGAAAGCTGGCGGCTCAAGCGGGAATTGGCCTCGGCCGTCACCACGCCCGCGATCGACGAGATCTACGATGCCGCGAGTGCGGCGGGGGCCGTGGGCGGCAAGCTCTTGGGTGCCGGCGGAGGCGGCTTCATCCTGTTCCTGGTCGAGCCTGGCAAGCAAGAGCGCGTGCGCGAGCGGCTCAAGCATCTCCTCCAGGTCTCCATCGACTTCGAGCAGGACGGCAGCAAGATCGTGCTCTATCAGCCGGACGGGCTTTAGGGCGGCGAGGGGCAGAAGGCGATCTGAGCCCGGGCCGGGCGGATGCGGGACGCGGCGGGCCGTCAAGGGGAGAATGCTGGTGCCTTGCGGTCGCGATCCTCTTGGCAAACGAGCACGACCAGCGCCACGAGGGCGAGTGCCAGAAGTACGGCAAGCGCGAAGAGCAGCCTCTCCCCGACCAGCGGCCGGAAGACGAGATCGACCCGGTGCTCGCCGGGTGCCAATGCCACGGTCTTGAAGCCGTCCGCGTTCGGCTCGAGTGCTGCCGGGGCGCCGTCCACGGCTGCTTGCCATTGGGGAGTCCATGCGTCGCGATAGGTGAGGATGCCGCCTTGAGGGGTGGTTACCGCAATGGCCGCTTCATTGGCGGTGAAGCGGACCATTTGCACGGTACCGGCGGGATCGGCGATGGTGAGCTTCGGCTGATGGCAGCCGAAGGCGGCATCGAAGTCGTCGCCCAGAGCGTGGACGCGAGGGGTTGCCGAAGGGCCGAAATAACGGCGCGCCTGCGACTTGCCCAATCCGAAGAGTTGACCTTCCGTCAATTCGAGATCGCTCGCACCGCGGCGCCTTAGAGATTCGGCGACCCCCCGCGCATAGCTGTCGGAGCGGGCGTCTGGGATGCAGGGGTCGATGCCGATGAAATCCCACAAGCCATGATAGATCGAGCCGCTCAACGCGAACCGGGCCCTGATGTAGGGATAGTGGCCGTTCGAAACGCGGGTCGGCTGATAAAGCAACTGGCGCGGCCTTTGGTACCACGGTTCGACGAAAGGCAGATCCGTGTACGCAATCGATGTTCGCGCCGGATCGAGTGCCGCGTAAAATGTCGTCTCGAAATCCGCGCGGTAGATCACCGTCTCGCCTGCGGCGATCACGGCGAGCACAAGGGGGGCGAAGCGCTGCCAATATCGTCCGCGACAGAGGATCAGCGCCGCGCTCAACACGAGCGTCGCGCCGATGGCAATCCGGCCATATCCGACAGAGTCCCAGTAATAAATCGGCGGCAGATTCTTGGCTTGTAGGATGATCGCGCAAAGCAGCACGGCCATGCTGAGCGGCAGCAGGACAAAGCGGGCGCCGGCCTCGAGCAGCCGCGGGCTGGCGAGTACGACGGCAACGGCCAGGATGGCGAAGGGCTTGGCAAATACGATCGCGGCACCCGCCGGTCGATACAAATTCATCCCGGGGACCCAGTAATAGGCCCATTTGGCGAGCGGGAACTGGTCGGGCAGGGCGAAGACGACGATGAGGGCAATGAGCAGCAACAGTTCGGGGACGAACCTAATCCGCCATCCGACGACAAGAGCGAAGAGCAAGATCGCCAGATTGGCGGCACCGAAATACGTCCAGATGTCCGGGATGCTCACGGGCCGCCCGGTGAAGAGCTCGAAGAGCCTGAGGTCGAGGGGGGCCGAGAGATCGTGAAGGTAATCGTTCAAGCTCGGCAGCAGCGTTACCGGGTCACGCAGGCGTGGGGTAAATTCCACGTACTTCTGCATCTCGTGGTCGATCGCCAGCACCCCCGCGGCAAGCGCCACGATCAAGGCGGCGAGGAGCAACGCAGGCGCGGTAAAAAGGCCGCGGAGGATGGCGCGCCATTCCGCAACGAGCGCGCCACGGTAGCGCAGGCCGGCCATGAGGAGAAACAGCGCGCCGATGTAAAACTTCGGGACGACGAGATACTGCGGATTGCCGTAGAGGCTAGAGACCAGCGCAAGCGCTGCGGCGATCAGATAGACGCCGCGCCGCGTCTCAAGAAAGCGGAGAAGAAAGAGAACGATGAGCAGGACCGTCAAGGCGCAGAGATAGCCGTAGTTGTTCGTGGTTTCCATGTAATGCGTGAAAGGCATGGCCACCGCTGCGAAACTCACGTGGGGGCCGGTCTTGCCGGTCAAATCGCGTGCGAGGTAGGCCGAAACCACGCCGATGAGCGCGAAGTCGATGCCGATCGCCCCGAAAAACAGCAGCTTGATGTCGGCAATCCGGAAGAGCGCGCCGATGAGCGCTGTCGCCGCGTTGGTCGGGCCGAAGGTGAACAGCAGCTCGAAGGCGCTCGGGATGCCGTAGCCGGCGTAAGGCTCCCATAGCGGAATCTGGTGGTCGAGCAAAATGGACGAATAGGTGAGGTGATAAAGCTGGTAATAGGAAAAGATGTCGTGCTGCGGAAAATAGGCGTCCGCATAGCCGGCCCAGCCGATGGCGAGTCCGCTTGCCAGTGCGAGGAGGAGGGGTAGGCGCATCGGCATGATCGGGCGATCCTCGAGCGGCGCTCACCGGTCGCCGCAGCAGGCGCATTTGGTAGCGGTTTTTCGGGGTGCGTACAACGGAAGTGTCGCCAAAGCCGAGGACTGCGGGATGCGCCGATCGCCAGGTTCCGGCAGGCAAATCGCCGCTCGCCATCATCCCCTTTCGGACAAATCGACGCATCCCGAGCTGGTTGCGCGGGGCCCTTGAGTTGTGATAGGAAACAGCCGCTTTTCGGGCGGCCAGTGCCGCCTCCGAGGGTTGGGCCCCCGTCGCGCCAGGCGCGCGGGCGCGCCGAAAACCCGCTCCATCCCGGCCGCATCCGGGCAGGTGAAGCGGGATTCTTCAGGGCCATCGAGAGGGTAGGGCGAGTGGCTTCGGAAACGACAGGCCTTTCCCGCATTGCCGGACGCTATGCCTCGGCGCTTTACGAGCTGGCGGACGAGAGCAAGGAGCTCGACGCCGTGGCCTCCGACCTGCGCGCGCTCAACGCCATGATCGCCGGGTCCGCCGAGCTGCGTGGGCTCGTGCGCAGCCCGCTCATCTCGCGCCGCGATCAGGCGAAGGCGATGGCCGCAGTCCTCGAGAAGGCGGGCATCGGGGTGACCGTGCGCCACTTCGTCGGCGTCGCCGCCCAGCACCGCCGCCTGTTCCTCCTCGGCGCCATGATCGACGCCTTCTTGGCGACGCTTGCGGCACGGCGGGGCGAGCTCTCGGCCCAGGTGAGCTCGGCGGCCCCCCTCGAAGCCTCCCAGGTGGAGGCGCTCAAGGCCCAGCTCGCCAAGGCGATGGGCAAGGCGGTCAACCTCGATTTCAAGGTGGACCCGGCCCTCCTCGGCGGACTCGTCGTGAAGGTCGGCTCGCGCATGGTCGACAGTTCGCTCAAGAGCAAATTGCAGAGACTCGAGCTCGCCATGAAAGGTATTGGCTGATGGAAATCCGGGCGGCGGAAATCTCCGCCATTCTCAGGCAGCAGATCGCCAACTTCGACGTGCAGTCGGATGTGGCCGAGGTCGGCCAGGTGATCTCGGTCGGCGACGGCATCGCGCGCGTCTGGGGCCTCGACAAGGTCCAGGCCGGCGAGATGGTGGAGTTCCCGGGCGGCATCAAGGGGATGGCCCTCAACCTCGAGGCCGACAACGTCGGCGTGGTGATCTTCGGCGACGACGTCACCATCAAGGAAGGCGATATCGTCAAGCGCACCGGCGCCATCGTCGAGGTGCCGATCGGCAAGGCGCTCCTGGGGCGCGTCGTGGATGCGCTCGGCAACCCGATCGACGGCAAGGGCCCGATCGCCGGCACCAAGATGTCCCGCGTCGAGGTGAAGGCGCCCGGCATCATCCCGCGCCGCTCGGTGCACGAGCCGGTGCAGACCGGCCTCAAGGCGATCGACAGCTTGATCCCGATCGGCCGCGGCCAGCGCGAGCTCATCATCGGCGACCGCCAGACCGGCAAGACGGCGATCGCGATCGACACCATCATCAACCAGCGCGACATCAACAAGTCTGGCGACGAGAAGCTGAAGCTCTATTGCGTCTATGTCGCCATCGGGCAGAAGCGCTCGAGCGTCGCCAAGCTCGTCAAGACGCTCGAGGACAATGGCGCGCTCGAATACACGATTGTCGTCGCCGCGACGGCCTCGGAGCCCGCACCGCTCCAGTTCCTCGCCCCCTATACCGGCTGTACCATGGGCGAATTCTTCCGCGACAACGGCATGCACGCGGTGATCTTCTACGACGACCTCTCGAAGCATGCCGTGGCCTACCGCCAGATGTCGCTCCTGTTGCGCCGGCCGCCGGGTCGCGAGGCCTATCCGGGCGACGTGTTCTATCTCCACTCGCGCCTGCTCGAGCGCGCGGCCAAGATGAACGACGCGCACGGCTCGGGCTCGCTCACCGCCCTTCCCATGATCGAGACGCAGGCCAACGACGTGTCGGCATACATCCCGACCAACGTGATCTCGATCACGGACGGGCAGATCTTCCTCGAGACCGATCTCTTCTATGCCGGCATCCGTCCGGCGGTGAACGTCGGCCTCTCGGTGAGCCGCGTCGGCTCGGCGGCGCAGATCAAGGCGATGAAGCAGGTCGCCGGCCGCATCAAGCTCGAGTTGGCGCAGTACCGCGAGATGGCGGCCTTCGCCCAGTTCGCCTCCGACCTCGACGCCTCCACCCAGAAGCTGCTCGCCCGCGGCTCGCGCCTGACCGAGTTGCTCAAGCAGGACCAGTACACGCCCATGCCGGTCGAGGAGCAGGTGGCGGTGATCTTCGCCGGCGTGCGCGGCTACCTCGATACGCTCAAGCTCGAGGACGTGAAGCGCTTCGAGACCTCGCTCCTCTCCGAGCTGCACGCGGGCAGCAAGGGGATCCTGGACGCGATCCGGGCCGACCGCGAGCTCAAGCCCGAGACCGAGGCGAAGCTCAAGGCGTTGCTCGACGACTTCGTCAAGAAGTTCGCGTGAAGAAATCACCACGGAGACACGGAGGACACGGAGAAGTGAGTCGCTTGTCATTGCGAGGAGGCGAAGCCGACGAAGCAATCCAGGAAATGCACCCGATCTGGATCGCTTCGCCTTCGGCTCGCGATGACGACAACAGACTTCTCCGTGCTCTCCGTGTCTCCGTGGTGAAATAATTCAAGCTCAGCGATAGGGAAACGCGGAACATCTCGCCATGCCGAGCCTCAAGAGCCTCAGACTGCGCATCGTGAGCGTCAAGCAGACGCGCAAGATCACCTCCGCCATGAAGATGGTCGCCGCCGCGAAGCTGCGCCGCGCCCAGGAGGCGGCCGAGGCGGCGCGCCCCTATGCCGAGCGCATGGAAGAGGTGCTCTCAGCGCTCGCGCAAAGCATGCGCGGCCGGCCGGCGGCCCCCGCCATGCTCGTCGGCACGGAGAAGGACGACGTCCATCTCGTCGTCGTCATGACCGCGGACCGCGGGCTTTGCGGCAGCTTCAACTCCTCGATCGTGCGCGAGGCGCGCCGGCTCGTCCGCTCGCTCCTCGAGGAGCGCAGAAGCGTGAAGATCCTCTGCATCGGGCGCAAGGGGCGCGATCAGCTCAGGCGCGATTACGGCACGTACATCATCGACACCATCCAGGACGTGGGCCGGCCGCGCCTCGGCTTCGCCACCGCCGAGCGCGTCGGCCGCCGCATCGCCGAGATGTTCGGGACAGGCGAGTTCGACGCCTGCACGATCGTCTACAACAAGTTCAAGAGCGCCATTCAGCAGATCGTCACGCGCCAGCGGATCATTCCCTTTGCGGCACCCGCGGCGGAGCGCGCGGAGGAGGAGACGCCGGCGGCGAATGCCGCGGTCTACGAGTACGAGCCCGACGAGGAGGAGATCCTCGCCGATCTCCTGCCGCGCAACCTCGCGGTCCAGCTCTTCCGGGCGCTGCTCGAGAACAACGCGAGCGAGCAGGGTGCCCGCATGTCGGCGATGGACAGTGCCACGCGGAATGCCGGCGACATGATCAACAAGCTGACGCTCAAGTACAATCGCACGCGTCAGGCGGCGATCACCAAGGAGCTCATCGAGATCATCTCGGGGGCCGAGGCCGCGTGAGGCCGCGATCGCCCGCAAGAGAACAAGAGAATAGAGAGATGGAGCAGCGCA
>Ga0074044_10003920_pt1 | contig 12479 bp, 14 predicted proteins | sample BogForMeECP23OM1_FD_94443 | JGI IMG/M metagenome (GOLD analysis project Ga0074044, IMG submission 94443) | Bog forest soil microbial communities from Calvert Island, British Columbia, Canada - Bog Forest MetaG ECP23OM1 | ecosystem: Environmental > Terrestrial > Soil > Wetlands ...
ATCGTGAGGCGCGGGAAAGCCCAGCCTACATCGGGCGCCCAGCTGTGGCTCTCGATTCTCAGCAAGACCACACCGAAGCATTCTTCCTGAGCGGAGGCATAGCCAGGCGCCGCGGCGGGCGGGAGCGGGGCCGCGAGACCCGCAGCAAAAATCAATGACCTGCCCGATCTGCGAACGGCGCAAACCCGCGCGTTTCTGTCCCGCGCGCGGTGACACCATTTGCTCGATTTGCTGCGGCACGGAGCGTGAGGTGACGCTGGACTGCCCGCACGACTGCATTTACCTGATCCGTGCCCGCCAGCAGGAGGAAGAGCACCGCAAGCCGCCTCCTCCCGCGGAAATGCCGTTTCCCGAGGTCGAGCTTCCCACGGGCGTGCTGGACGTGAACCGCCCGCTGCTGACGGCGATGGCCACGGCCATCCTCGCGCTGGCCGACGAGACGCCCGGGCTCTCCGATGCCGACGTGGCCGCGGCGCTCCGGCCCCTGGGCGAGGCCTACCGCACGCTGACCTCGGGGCTGTACTACGAAAAGCCGCCGGAGGGCGGCCCGGCGCGCGAACTTTACGGCCGCCTGCGCGAGGCCGCGCAGGCGCTGCGGAAAGAACAGCTCGCTCGCGCCGCGCTTCCCGTAGTCAAAGATAGCGACGCGCTCTACATCACTGTTTTTCTGGCGCGGGTCCTTCGTGCCCGCTCCAATGGGCGCCCGCGCTGCCGCGCCTTCCTCGATTTTCTCCGCGCGCAGTTTCCCGTGGCGGCGCCGGCGGAGCGCGAAGCGCCGCGCATCATCGTGCCCTGAGAGACTCACTGTTTCGTGCCGGGCTGACTTATTCAACGCGTGTGTCGAAATTCAAAAACACTCCACCTCTCGCGGACGGGTCGCCCGGCCTTGGTGCAACAAATTGCTAAGGCCTCAGAATTCCTGTTCTTCGTTGTGTGCGTGGTGAATACTCTGGTCCGACAGACTGGAAAGACCCCCCAGAGGGCGGCTGGAAGAACACTTAAATATCCGGCGAAAGCTGACGTCACCTTAAGGCATGGCGATCTTAATTTGATTCTAGGCTTGTGTCGAAGGCGAAGCCAAACGGAAGGCTTTATCGGCCCTGGACGCTCGCTTCGCTTTGTTCACACCATCTGATAGCTCACCGATGAGATAACAAATGGGATCAACCCTTAAGGCGTGGGTCGCAAGCTTTCCGCCCACGATAGGGAACACCTTCCAATGTCCGTGACCGAAGGAAAACTCCCCAGCCAAGGAATCCCTGAGCCACAGGGCGCCACGGCGCTCCTCCGATGGGCTGAGAGTGACCCGGCCGAACATTCTTCCGGCTTGATCCAGGATCGTGAGGACCAAACCGTCCTTTTCAACGATATACCTGCCCACATTTAATTTCAGGCGCTCACCACTAAGAAGCAAGCTCCTCGCCGCCTCGCCCTTCTTAGTACCCAACTTTTCTCCCAAGATTGGCTCTCCTCTCTTGCAGGATACCATCGGCAACGGCGCGCCCGCGTGTCAGCACGGCGTCCTCGATGACTTGCCTTGCATGTCCCTTCTTCTTGTAATCGCACGGTACTGGTCGCCCCCGCCCTAGCAGCTCCCAGGACTTGTGAATCTTTTGGTCCGCCACGACCAGGATGGACCTTCCCGGGGGCATCGAACTGTTCAGCAGCGACATGCAGGGAACGTCGCTCGGACCATCACCTACGTAGATCATGTTACAAAAAGGAACTGGCCTGTCCTCTGGCTTTAGCTCAACGTTTACAGCATAGGGTGTCTGCCTACTCTGGGGACCTGTAATTCCTTTGTTGATGTAGAAAAGGAATTTGGTCTTTTCTGAGAAGGTGATGACGGCCTTGGGCCGCGACACGACCTGGTACGCGTCATAATCAAACTCACAGGCCCAGACCTCCTTGAAATCATCCACTATTGAGACAGAGCGTATGATATCCCCTATTCCCCCCGAGATAATGTAATAGGCGAGCGATACCTCCGCTTCCTTGATTAAGGCGTCAGCTTCAAATTTCTTCCTGAGGCCCCGCAAGAATGATTGGACGCCCGGATACGGCTTCAGTTTTCTTCCGAAGTCAAGGAAGTCTGATCGGCGTATCGGCTGAAGCCGACCATCTTTGGTCATGTCGCACATAAGTGTCAGATAAGCGAGTGGCGGATCCCATCCGTTTGCCACTCTTTCCGCCGCGAGTTCGTAGAAATCCTTCTGCGGATCTAATCCTCTAGATTTCACGAATGCCGCCGTGGAATCCTCGGTTAGCGTCTCATCGAAATCAAAGATGAGTGAAATCTCTCGCTGGGAGACAGCCATCAATTCCTCGATGTAGCCGGAGGCTATCACCACTAGCGTCACCATTCAATAGTTGTAACGGTAAAGTTTCAACCTGTGGAAAGCCGAGAGAGAATTGTGCTAGTCGACAATGAAATTGCGTCGGCAGTTCCGGCCGCACGCCCATACCGTATTTCGCGCGCAGCGCGGCGAACCGCGCAGAGATCTCTTTCCGGTACGCTTCCGGGGCGTAGGCGTTGCGCGTGTACCACTCCCGATAGCGCCGCGCCAGCCGCGGGAATTCCTTTTCCAGGAACGGCAGGAACACCTCCAGCGACGACGGCATCAGGAACAGCACGCTGGCGCACAGCCACTGGGCCCCGGCATCGCGCGCGGCGCGCGCGAGCGCGTCCAGGTCGTTTTCCCTGTCCGTGATTCCCGGCAGCACCGGCATCACAAACACTCCCGCAGCGATGCCCGCTTCGCGCAACTTCGCGACGGCGGCCAGACGCAAGTCGGGCCGGGGCGCGCGCGGCTCGAGCCGCCGCGCCAGGCGCTGGTGGAGGGTTGTGATGGAGAGATTCACGGAGATGGTGGATTTTTCCGCCACGCGCCGCAGCAGCTCGATATCCCGGACCACCCGGTTCGACTTCGTGGTGATGGAAACGCTCAGTCCCTCCTGCCGCGCCATGGCTTCCAGCACGGCGCGCGTCGCGCCGAATTCCTCCTCGGCCGGCTGGTAAGGGTCGGTGGCCGTGCCGATGGCGATGTGCTGTCCGCGGAGGCCGGGCGCGGAAAGCTCACGCGCCGCTAGCGCCCCAATGTTGGCCTTCACGTAGATTTTTCGCTCGAAATCCGCCGCGCCGAGTTCCATGTATTCGTGCGTGTAACGCGCGTAGCAGTACCGGCAGCCGAATTCGCACCCGCGATACGGATTCACCGTCCACGGGAAGGGCACACGCTCCGAGGTGCAGCGGTTGAGCAGCGATTTGACCGGAAGCAGGTAGTATTCCGTTTGCCGCTTTTCATCGACCAGGGGAGAGGAGGCAGCGAGGCGGGCAATCCCGCCGATCGGGTTTGTGGCGTCCCCGCTCGAGCACGAAGCCCGAGGGGGCGTGGGGACGCCTTCCGATGGGGGCCGGCCGTCCCTGGGGTCAGGGAAAAGTGAGGAGGCTACCAGCTTCGTCCGGCGGCGCCGCCCTCCGCCAGTGGCGGAGGGACGCGCGGAAAAGCCGGGGCGAAGAGTAGGTGAAGTGGCCAAAGCCCGCCTCGCGATGGGCGGATTATATTCGCTTTTATTTCGCCATGTCAAGCACATTCTTTCGCTTTTTGTTTCCCATCAGGCTTGGCCCCTTCGGGGAATTCTGCTCCGTGATCTCTTCCCGTGCGGCAGTAGCGTATACTGGGAGCCGTTCCCGGCTGGCCGAACTCATGCCCAAAGAGATCAGCATTCTCGTCCTGGAAGACGATCCCGGATCGCAGAACGCCATCCAGGTGATGATGGACGGCGAAAACTGGAAGGTGAAGATCCTGGGGGATGCGGACGCCGCCCTGCAGGAACTGGCCCAGGGTTCCTGGGCGCTGGTGGTGGCCAGCCTGGGCCTGATCGAGCTTTCCAGCCCGCTTTTCCAGGTCCTCAAGGAACTGGCGCAATCCGCTCCGGTGGAGGAGGGCAAGTCCCGGGTGCGGGTGCTGTTCGTCGTGCCGGCCTCGCAGGTCACGGAGACCATCCCGTTACTGGAAACCGCGCGATTGCCTTACGCGATGAAGCCGTACCAGTTCAACGATTTCATGGAGAAAGTGAACGACTTGCTGCTCCAGGCGCAATTCCTCTCCAAGACGGCGCGCGAGCGCGGCTTCGCCTTCGAGAAGCGGGAACGTGCGCCGGCCGGGAAACACGGCAAGAAGACCCAGGCCGCCAACTCCATGTTTGCCTCGCGCGACGAGTACTATTACAGCGAGGAAGAACTCGCGGAATACGAACGCGAGCAGAAGGACGCGGAAAAAAAGAAGAAGAAGAACCTCGGCGAAAGGCCGCTCTGACCCGTTTCGCCCCAGCGGCCGTCCTTCAGTAAGTTTTCCCTGCACTCACTCTGCGGAATTCCTCGAACAGCGCACGGCACTCTTCTGCCAGCAGCCCGCCCTCGACCACCAGGGGGCTGCCGCCCATGCGCGCCAATTCCTGCGCGGCGATGCGCAGTTCGGAAAATCCCGCGGCGGCGGCATCGGCGATGGCTGCGCCGTACACCACGCGGTCGATCTTCGCCCAGTGGATGGCGGAGAGGCACATGGGGCACGGCTCGCAGGTGGAGTAGAGCGTGCACTCGGCGAGATCGATGGAGCCGAGAGCGCGCGCCGCGGCGCGAATGTTGTTCACCTCGGCGTGGGCGGTGGGATCCGTGTCGCCCCACACGGTGTTGTGCGCCGCGGCCACCACGTCTCCGCGACGAACAATCACCGAGCCGAACGGCGATTGCCCCGCAGCGATTCCCTGGCGCGCCGCGCGGATGGCCAGGCGCAGAAAATCGGCGTCGGTCACGCGGATTCTCCGCGCGCATCGCATCCCGTGGAGGCCGCGCCGCCCTTGCCTTCGGCACTCTCCGTCCCGGCGGACGGATGCCAGCGACGCACCTCGCTGCGGTCGCGCGTTTCCGCCAGCAGCTCGGCGATGGTGCGCCGCAGCGTGGGATGCCGCAGCCCGGGGGCAATCTCCCGAAGCGGCACGAGGACAAATCGTCGCTCGGCGATTCGCGGATGAGGGATCTCGAGGTCGGGCAGGCTCACCACAACTGCGGCATAAAACAGGATGTCGATATCCACGGTGCGCGGGGCGTTGCGCAGCCCGCGCCTGCGGCCCAGGTTCCGCTCCACCTGCTGGGTAGCGCGCAGCAGTTGCCGCGGCATAAGATCGGTGGACGCCTCCACGACGCAGTTCAGGAACCAGTGCTGCGGGCCGGCTCCCACCGGCTCGGTGGCGTACAGCGAGGACCGACGCAACATCTGCACCCTGGACGCGGCCAGCCCGGCAATGGCCTGCGCGAGATTCGCCGCGCGGTCGCCGAGATTCGAACCGAGGCCGAGGTAGACCGTTTTCTTCATGGCCGCTGATCCGATGGTTTGAAGCGTTTGTACCTTGCTCCGTTGTTGTGCGCCAGATTGATGGTCCGCGCGGAAGCCGGCGAGAAAAGAATGATGATGAGATGCGAGGCCTCTTCCTCACTCACCGGCACGGAGCCGATCACGCGGAGCCCGTCGGTGAGCACAACCTCGAGGTCGCTCGACTTCCTCCCGAGCCATTTCTTCCCGCCCGGAAGAATCAGCTCATTCCGCTCTCCGTCGAGGACTATATATTCATCCTGTGCGATCAGGCCTACCCCTCCCTGCCTCCAGCCCGGAAAATTCATAACCCAGTCACCGGCCAAACGTGCGAACTGTTCGTCGCTGAGCCCATTCTTCTGCTTGAAGTCCTGAGCAGCGGCAGCCAGCTTTTCGAACAGCTGCTCATCGTGCTTCTGGTCCTGATTTGCAGTGCCCACGCTTGCGGATAGGCCGAAGACGAGGGCGAGCAATGTTCCGTTCAGGACCGATTTGATTGTTGGGATCATGTTCGACTCCTTACGGGGACTCAAGGATGCGGTGGTCGTCGTTCGACGCCGCGCCGTGTGCCGCCGGTCAGAACAGTTGCGGCTGGCGGCGGCCGTCTTCCAGCCCGAAGTGTTTGTAGGCCAGGGCGGTAGCCACTCGCCCGCGTGGGGTACGGTCGAGCATGCCGAGCTGCATCAGGTAGGGCTCGCAGATTTCCTCGATGGCGTCTTCTTCTTCGCTCAGTGTGGCGGCGAGCGTCCCCAGGCCCACCGGGCCGCCGGAATATTTATCAATGAGCGCGCGGAGAAGGCTGCGGTCCACCTCATCGAGGCCCTGCTCGTCCACGCCCAGCAGGCCCAGGGATTCCCGGGCGACTTCGAGCGAAATGTGACCTTGGGCGCGCACCTCGGCAAAATCGCGCACGCGGCGCAGCAGGCGGTTGCCCACGCGCGGAGTGCCGCGGCTGCGCCGGGCAATCTCCTGCGCGCCCGCTTCGTCGATCCCGATGCCCAGGATTTTCGCCGAGCGCAGCACGATCTGGAGCAGCTCCTCCGGCGTGTAGAAATCGAGCCGGTGAACGATCCCAAAGCGGGAACGCAGCGGCGCCGTGAGCAGCCCCGCGCGCGTGGTGGCGCCCACCAGCGTAAACCGGTTCAGCCGGTAGGGATGAATCCGCGCGCCCGGCCCCTGCCCGATCACCAGATCAATCTGAAAATCCTCCATTGCCGGATAGAGGATCTCCTCGATCTCGGGCAGCAGGCGGTGGATTTCGTCCAGGAAGAGCAGCTCGCCGGGCTCGAGCGCGGTGAGCACGGCGGTCAAATCGCCTTTGCGCTCAAGCAGCGGCCCCGAGCTGGTTTTGATGGGCATGGACATTTCGTGCGCCAGGATCTGGGCGAGCGTGGTTTTGCCCAGGCCGGGCGGGCCGTAGAGCAGCACGTGGTCGAGCGCCTCGCCGCGGTTCTTCGCCGCTTCGATGGTGATGGAGAGAAGTTCCTTGACGCGCGCCTGGCCCACAAAATCCGCCAGGCGCTTTGGGCGCACGCTGACTTCCAGCCGCGCTTCTTCCGCCGTGGGCGCTCCGGAGACGATCCGTTGGGTTGGCTTGGCCATGCGCGGCTTTCGGCACCGATTCTACTTCATCTCAAAGATTCCCAGGCAGCGCTCGGAACTGGTGAGGGGTTCGAGGCGCGTGTCGAGATCGGAATATTCCGGGCGGTTCGCCATTCGAAATTCTTCGTAGGCTTCCTGCGAGTCCCAACGGTCCAGGGTGAGATAGCGGTTCGCTTCGCCGGCGAGCAGCGTGGTGCCGTGGTAGGCAGGACTGCGGCGGAAGAACTCCGCCCAGGCGCCCGAGGCGGAATATTCCCGCTCGAACTCCTCACGGCTCTCCTCGCGCACCACGAATTCCCAGATGATCTCGATCATAGTTGGATGTGCACGCCGCCCGGATGCCTCTATTTCTCCGCCGCGCGCCGCGCGTTGGCGGACGGCGCGGGGCTCAATTGCTGGAGCGCGGCGCGCAACGCGGCGTCGAAGCTGGCCGGGGCGCTGTCGCGCCGCAGCGCTTCCACCGCGCGCTCCGTTTCGCGGCGGTCGTAACCCAGGTTCAGGAGCGCCGAGGAGAGATCCTCCTCGAGCTGGGATCGCGCCATGCGCGGCTCCGCGGCCGCGGTTTCCGCCGCCGCGAATTTGTCGCGCAGCTCCACGATGATGCGCTCTGCCGTCTTTCGTCCCACGCCGGGAATGCGCGTCAGCCCGGCCACGTCTCCACGCCGCACCGCCGGAACAATTTCCTCCACGCTCAATCCCGAAAGGATTTTGAGGGAGAGCGAGGGGCCCACGCCGCTCACGGAGAGCAGCAGCTCGAAAAGATGTTTTTCCCGCGCGGTCAGGAAGCCGTAGAGGGCGAGCTGGTCCTCGCGCACGTGGGTGTAAATCAGCAGCGTCACCTCTTCGCGCAACGCGCCCAGCGCCGCAAAGGTGGAAAGCGGGATGTGCACGTCGTAGCCCACTCCGCCCGCCTCCAGGATTACCTGGCCGGTGCGTTTTTCGACGAGAGCGCCGCGCAGGAGGCCAATCATTGGGCAGTGATTATTGGGGAGGCGTGGAAGGGTGTCAACGCCCGCGCCGGGGAGGCGTGCGGCAGATTATTCCGCGGTCACCGGCTCGTAGCGTCCCGTCAGGTAACTCCGCGCCACGTGCGACACGAAACGGTAGACCATTTCCTCCCGCTCCGAAAGCGGGCCCTGGCGATACCCGGCCGAACTCGCTCCGCGCTGTACCGATTGGCAGGCGCGCCAGTCCTGACGGTTCGTCACGTCCCAAAACTCCACGGCATAGTTTGGCGAGAAACCCGCGCGCGCGATGGTCTCCGGAGGGAACAGCCAGTGGCACTCCACGCGTGTGCGGTCCGGCGCCAGTGGCTCGAGCCGGTGCGTCAGCACGTAATCGGGATGCGGGCTGATCAGCAGGTTCGGAAAAAGTCCGTAGTAATACACCAGCCGGCGCTGGGACGCGCCGAGCCCGGGGAGAAATTCCCCGTGGCTCACTCCGTCGAGCGACATGGTCTGCGCGCCCTGCGCCAGCTCCATGGAGCCGCCGATCCACGCGCCGTCGTGCGGGGGATTCCGCCCGCTTTCCGGCGGGCTGACCCGGCAGAGTTGCGGATGGATCTGCGCGCAGTGGTAGCACTCGTGGTAATTCTCGATCAGGATTTTCCAGTTTGCCGCCACCTCGTAGCTGGAACGCGCCCCGATGCGCAGCTCGCCGGGCGCGTGGGATGCCACCAGGCGGGTCAGCTCGCCCGTCCAGGCGTCCAGCGGCGGTGCTTGGGCGTCCGCATTCACGAACACCCAGCCGTGCCAGGTCTCCACGCGCACGGGCACCAGGCCCGTCCCGGCGGCATCGAAGCAGGCCACGTCGCCGAAGCGTGCGGCTGTCTTCAACCGTCCATCGAGTTCGTAGACCCAGCCGTGATAGGGGCAGCGAATCGCGCGCGCGTTGGCGCAGGCGCCCGGCTCCAGCAGTTCGTGTGCGCGATGCCGGCACACGTTGAAGAAAGCGTGCAGCCGGCCGCCCGCGTCGCGCGAGAGCAGAATTCCCTCCCGCCCAATCCGCAGCGCGCGGTAGTCGCCCGCGCGGCCGGTCTCCTCCTCGCGGCCCAGGCACACCCAGCCACACTCGAAGAAGTGTTCCATCTCCCAGGCGAACACCTCGGCCGAGCGGTACGCCTCGCCCGGCAGCGTGAAGCTCGCGCCGAACACGGCGGTGGAGCGCGCCAGCGCGTCCGGTGAGATCGGCGCAGGATTCGAGGCCAGTGTAGGCATAACGGTTCAATTTTATCGTGAGGCGAGCGCCGTCACAATCTGCCCGCCTGTGCGGCCTGTGCGGGAATGATCCCTTAGTTTATGGAAGCCCTTCAAAAGTACTTCCGCTATCATGCTGAGTTGTTTAGGGTGGCAAAGGGCCGACGTGCGGCTTTTGTTTCGCTGAAGTAGGCTCTTGAGGTTGCAGATGTCCGATGAGAAGGAAATCTCGCGGGTCCGATCCTCGGAGCTAGCCCGGGGAAAGCAGAGTTCAGCCGCGCTGGCGCGAAAGAGGAAGAGGCTGGAGACGTTGCTGATTGGAGCGCTTACGAGGGGAGACCGGGAAATGTACGCTGAGCTCCTCAACGAGCTCGGACAGCCATCCGGGACGGTCGAGCACGAGAACTCAATGCGGATTTTCGACGAGTACCACGCGACGCGGTAGCAAGAAGGCGCTCCGCAGCCGCGATACGCCGTTCCTGCTCATCCTCAGGCATTTTTTCCAAGACACCAAGCGCGATCCCGGCCAGACGCCTGGCTGCCTCTCGCGCTGTCAGTTTCTTGGTGGACACGGCCCGAATCCTTTACACCCGAGTACAAAACCTGCGCGTACGAAATAGACGCACACATAAAGTATACAACCGCGTGGAGGCGCGTCAAGACGCCGTTTCGTAGGCTCTGCGGGCGCCGGATGCGAGAGCTCAGCCCCCGCGCTCCTGGAGCAGGGCAACCACCTCTTTGTGGTTCTTGCTTTTTGCCAGCTCGGCGGGAGTCTGGCCCGTATCGTTCTTCGCGTTAGGTGTCGCGCCGGCCTCCAGCAGCAGCCGCACCAGCGGCAGATTGCCGTGCAGAGCCGCGGCATGCAGCGCCGTCCACCCGCCCTGCTGCGTGGCGTTCACGTCTGCGCCCGCGGCGACGAGCGCCCGTGAAATTTCCAGCGCCACCTGCGGCTGCCGGTGGGCCACTGCGGAATGCAGCGGCCGCAACGCGGAAGGATTCTGCGAGACCTCGTTGACCGGCGCGCCGCGCGAGAGCAGCAACTCTACCACCGGAATGTGCCCGAAAAAGGCGGCCAGATGCAGCGGGGTGAACCCGTCGCGAGCGAACGCGCGCACGAGCCCGGCATCCTTCTTCACGCATTCTTCCACTTTCCCGCGGTCGCCCACGGCCGCGGCCTCAAACACGTCGAGCGGCGCCCCGCGCTCGAGCAGCAACCCCCGCACATCATCCTTCCCGTAATAGACGGAAAGCAGCACCGCGGATTCCCCCGACTCTGCGCGCTCTCCCGCGAGCGCCGGGTTCGCCTCCAACATTTGCCGGACGCGCGCCGCGTCGCCAGCTTTCACCGCTTCGAGGAACTCCGCTTCTTTGGACACAACGCCTCCTCTGTGGAGTGCGGCCCCGAGCGGCTCGGAGCCGCGCTCCAAACTCTCACTGCTTGCCGCTCTCATCCTCCGCGGCAATCCACGGAATCGCCCCAGGCAGCAGCGGAGGCAACCCGTACCGCGGCCGTGATTCCAAAAGCGTCCGCACCTGCGCCCGGGTCAGCAGCTTCGCCCCGCCAGCGAGTTCCGCGAGGAGAGTCACTCGCGCACAGTGCTCGACCATCTCCATCCGCTGCGCGGCCGTCCGCAGGTCCTCGCCGAAGGTGACCACCCCGTGATTCGCGAGCAGCACGGCGTTTGCCCGCGTCGCAAACGGCGCAATCGATTCCCCCACGTCTGCGGTGCCGGGCGCGGCGTAGGGCGCCAGCGGCACCGCGCCGAGCAGGATCGCCGTCTCTCCGAGCGCGGCGCGATCCAGCGCCCTGCCCGCCACAGCGAATCCCGTCGCGACCGGCGGATGCGCGTGGCACACCGCGCGCACGTCCGGCCGCAGCGAATAGATGCGCAGGTGCATCTGGATTTCGGACGACGGCGCGCCAGGCCGTCTGTTTCCGCGGCTGCCGCGCACACGGCTGGGGAGAACTGCGCCGTCGGCCCACAGCAGGATCAGGTCCCCCGGCGTCAACTCGCCCTTCGCTGCTCCCGAAGGCGTGGCCAGAATCCGCCCGTCGGCCAGCCGCACAGAGAGGTTCCCTGCCGCCGCCGGCAGGAACCCCAGCTCGCGCAGCGCGCGCCCCGTCGCGCAAATCTCGCGCCGGTGCCGCAAATCGGTGGCGACTTGAGCTTTCACAGAGCTAAACGCCTTTCAGGCCCCCCCCGGGCGAAGGCCGCCGACCGCAGAATGGCAGGGGCACGGTCCGCCGTGGCGGATGCCCCAACGGGTCTGAGAGGAAGCCTTTCTATGCGTAGATCCCGCGCAATTTGAGCGCCCGCGCCACGCGGTCGATGGCCACCATATACGCGGCGATGCGGTTATTCACTTTGTGCGCTTCGGCGTACCGCACCACCTCGTCGAAGCTGTGGTCCATCACGTCCTGCAGGCGTTCATTCACTTCGCTTTCGCGCCAGAAGAAGCCTTGCCGGTCCTGCACCCACTCGAAGTAGCTCACCGTGACGCCGCCCGCGTTTCCCAGGATGTCGGGGATCACAAACACTCCCTTGCTATCCAGGATCTCGTCCGCGGGCGCCGTGGTGGGCCCGTTCGCTCCCTCGATGAGGATGCTCGCCTGTACGTCCTGGGCATTGTCGCTGGTGATCTGGTTTTCCGTCGCTGCCGGCACGAGCACGTCGCAGGGCTGGAAAATCACGCTGTGCGCAGACATCTTGGTGCCCCCGCCCGGAAACTCCGCCAGCGGCTTCCTTTCCCCGTGCACCCAGCGGACGAGCGCGGGGATGTCGAAACCCTTCTCGTTGTAGAGCGCGCCGGAGATATCCGCCATGCCGACGATCTTGTATCCCGATTCGTGCATCAGTTTGGCCGCGAACGTGCCCACGTTTCCGAAGCCCTGAATGATCACGCGGCAATTGTCCGGCCGCCGGCCCAGCTTGGCCAGCGCGCGGTTCGTCACCATGAGCAGGCCGCGGCCGGTGGCCTCGCGCCGTCCCAGCGAGCCTCCCAGATCCAGCGGTTTCCCGGTGACTACGGCCGTGGTGGCCTGCCGTACGTGCATGGAATACGTGTCCATCACCCAGGCCATGGTCTGCTCGTTCGTGCCCATGTCCGGCGCGGGCACATCGCGCTCCGGCCCCAGCCATTCAGAAAGTTCCGCGGTGTAGCGCCGCGTGATGCGCTCGAGCACGGTCGGAGACAGTTTGGTGGGATCGCAAATCACTCCGCCCTTGGCGCCGCCGAAAGGGATGTTCACCACGGCGCATTTCCAGGTCATCCACGCGGCCAGCGCGCGCACTTCCTCGATGGTCACGTC
>Ga0074044_10003921_pt1 | contig 12478 bp, 9 predicted proteins | sample BogForMeECP23OM1_FD_94443 | JGI IMG/M metagenome (GOLD analysis project Ga0074044, IMG submission 94443) | Bog forest soil microbial communities from Calvert Island, British Columbia, Canada - Bog Forest MetaG ECP23OM1 | ecosystem: Environmental > Terrestrial > Soil > Wetlands ...
AGCGAGGCGGTGCTGAACCAGTTCAACAGTTATTCGTGGCCGGGCAACGTGCGCGAGTTGCGCAATACGATCGAACGCGCGGTCATTGTCTGCGACGCTGGCTTGATCGAAACCAAGCATCTGCCGCCAGGTTTTGGCCAGGTCTCGCTGCGCACCGCCGCAAACGATCCTGATGCGGTGCGGCTCGGCGTAGGCACGACCGTGGAAGAAGCCGAGAAGATGCTGATTCTGAAAACGCTCGAGGCCACCGGCAACAATAAAACCCGAGCCGCGGAAATTCTCGGCATCAGTTTGAAGACCCTACACAACAAATTGAAGGAATACGGCGCTGCCGCGGCCGAGATCGCCGGCAAAGAGGAAGTACCCAGCAACTGAGACGCAGTGAATCAGAGTCAGCCGCAATAAGTTCGACCGAACTAGGGCGAAGCGGAACTCAGCAGCGCCGTGGAAGAGCGGCCATTCAGGGCCGCGTTGGAGGCTAGCTACAACAAGGGGCTTTAGCCCCCGGCTCACCCGGCCCTATTCCCATGCGACGAAAAACCATCATCGTGTTCGTCATCACTTTCATGGTGACTGCGATGATGTGCGCGTTTTCCTACCTCTACATCTCGCAGATTCTGCGCCTGCGCATTACCAATATCTACGAGTCGGCAACCAGCCTCACTCACCAGTTCGCATACGCCGCCAACATCGACCTGCCGGACTTCAGCAGCACTCCCGTCGACACCAGCGACGCCGTGGCGATGCGCGGCAAGCTGACCGAGGCCATACAAACCGATGTCAATCTGAACAACCTGCTGCAATCCGCATCCGGCGACTGGACCTTCATTCTGGATGTCTGCATCGTCGACACAAATGGGAAAGCGCTGCTGCATACCAGCGCCGACCGGGTCGGCAAGGTGATCCCGCCACGGCCGGAGTTCCAGCAGGTCGCGGGCGCCCGCCCGCTCCAGCAACTCCGCTTGATCTACAGTCCGTCTGGGGCGGCTTACGACGTCAGCTACCCGCTGCTGTTTAATGGATCACCATTTGGAACGATCCGCATCGGCGTGCAGACTACGTTTCTGAAGAAGGAAGTCGAAGCGCGGGTAACGAAGGCGGCGTATTTTTCCGTCGCCGCGATTTTCGCGGCCTTGCTGCTGGCGGCGGCCATCTCGAACCTGGCCCTCGGCCCCTTGCGCCAGATCAACCGCAATCTCGATAGCGTGACTGCCGGCGACACTGACGCGCTTTCCGCTCATGAATCCGATCACGACGAGTTCGGCCTGGTCACATTGAAGATTGCCAACCTGGGCCGCCAGATTCGCGACAGCCGCGAGATTTTTTCCGCCCTCAAAGACAACGTCGACCAGCTCATGTCGAAGTTGCAGGATGGCCTCATGCTCTTCGCCCGCGATTCGCGCGTCGTGCTGGTCAGCGCGCCGGTGGAGGCTTTCCTCGGCCGTCCGCGCTCCGACCTGCTCGGGCACACGGTGCAGGAGGTCTTTGACCGGGACTCCCGTATGGGAGCGGCTTTGCTCGACGCCTTCGAGCGGCGGCGTCCGCTCTCCCAGCGCGAATTTGCGGCAGCGGGCGGAAAGCGTGTGCAGGTGTCGCTCGATTTCGTGCAGGAGAAAACTTCGCAGATCGGGGCTCTGCTGATCATGCGTGATCCGGAGTCGGTTCGCCGCATCGGCGACGAGATCGAGATGTCGCGCCGGCTCTCGGCCAGCGGACGCCTCACCCGCGGCGTCGCGCACGAAGTGAAGAATCCGATCAACGCCATCGTCCTCCACCTGCAACTGCTGCGCAACAAGCTGATCCAGAATGAACGCGCGCAACAGGAACCGGACACGGTGCGGCACATGGACATTATCGACAGCGAAATCCGCCGCCTCGATCGCGTGGTGCAGACGCTGGTCGACTTCACCCGTCCCCGCGATCTTCACCTGGAAGAAATCGACATGCGCTCGCTGCTCGAAGACGTCGCGCAACTGGCCGCTCCGGAGGCCGAGCAGCACGGCGTCACCCTGGAGCGGCACCTGTCTGAGCAGCCGCTCCCGGTCAAGGCCGATACCGATCTGATGAAGCAGGCTATTCTCAACGTCGTGATCAACGGAGTGCAGTCCATGCCCGGCGGAGGCTCACTTACCATTTCGGCGCGGCGCGCAGAAGACGTGATCATCGCCGAGGTCAGCGACCAGGGCGGCGGAATTCCGCAGGACGCGCACGACAAGGTGTTCGAGCTTTATTTCACCACCAAGAAAGATGGCAGCGGCATCGGCCTGGCGCAGACCTATCAGATTCTGCAATGGCACTACGGTTCGGTGGAGTTTGAATCGGCTCCTGGGGTTGGAACCACGTTCCGCTTCCACCTTCCGGCGCTGAGCCCGCGCCCGGAAGCCAGCCCTGAATACGCGGCCGGTACCACAATCCACCGGGACTAAAATCATTCCCGGCAGCAGACCTTCGTAACTGTTTCTACGCCGCGGGCCGCGCGGAAAGGCGTAAAATCAGGCTGTTTCGAGGCGTCATTGCGCGGAATTCGGGTATGACTCTGGCCACAATCCTTTGCGCAAGCATCCTCTGCGGTGCGACAGCAACGCCCGTTGCGGCGGCGGCTACGCGCGGACTTCTGATTCACGACGCGTCCCAATCTTCCGCCACTGGCACGCCGGCGACATCCTCAATCCAGACCCAGGATCAGGCAACTCCGGCCGGACAGAATCAACCGGCGCCATCCACAACGCCTGCAACGAAAGCGCCGGCAAACCAGAATGGAGCGAACAAGCCCCCAGTTCGGCGTCGACATAAAAAGAAAACGCTTCCGCTGAACTGCAACCCGGCCACTCCGGCTGCAGCTCCGACTGCGGCCGGTTCCCCGGCTTCGGGATCTCCTGCTTCGGGTTCTCCTGTTTCAGGATCGCCTGCTTCTAGTTCTCCATCTCCGGGATCGCCGTCTTCAGATTCGTCGCTGCCGAGTGCCTCCGCCGGTAGCACCCCACCTTCAGCCATACCGGCAGGAAACACTCCAGCAGCCACTCCCGCCGGCAATGCGCCGGCCAACTGCCCTCCCGAAAGACACATTGTGCCGAATGGAGGAGTTCCTGATCCGACCGTTCAGCTGGCCGGAGGCTCGGGCCCTGACAAAGCATCGCAGGATTCTGCCAATCAGATGCTGACCGCCACCGAGCGGAACCTCAAGAAACTCGAGGGCCGCACTCTCTCTCCGAACGAGCGGGATGTGGTCAAGCAAATCCGGGGGTTCATGACAGAATCGAAAACAGCTGCTGACGCCGGCGATGCCGCGCGTGCCCGCACCCTGGCATGGAAGGCCCAGCTACTGTCGGAAGACCTGGTGAAACCGAAGCAGTAATCAAGAGCCTCAACCACAAAGGACCACGAAGGAACCAGCCTGTGACAATAGTCTTCCTTGGTGAACCTTAGTGTCCTTAGTGGTTGATGGTTTTGGTTTTACCAGCATTCGCGTCACTTTCCCTTAGCCCGCGCATCGTTCACTTTAGCCAGCAGCTGTTGCGACATGGGCTGCCACGGACTTTGAATCTTCGCGCCCTCGCTAAGCACGTCGCGCGCCTCCGTCAGCTTGTTCAACTTTCCGTACGCAAAGCCTAGACCGTACAGCGCCCGCGCATACTGCTGGTCTTCCTGTCCTTTCAAGAGGCCTGCCGCCGTCTTGAGTTCCGGAATCGCTGACACAGTTTTTTCCTGCTTCAGATAAGCGAATCCCACTGTGTTATGCGCCACTCCCGCCGAAACCTTCCGCGCTTTGTCGGCGTCGGGAGCATCTCCCTTGGCCACTTCGATCGCTTTCTGCGCATAGGTAATCGCCTTGGCCGCACTCCCCGGCTTGGAATTGTCGCCGTAGAAATTCGCCAGCAACAACAACGCCGGCAGTGAGTTCGGATTCACGGTCAAGGTCTTCTCCGCATAGGCCACCAGGCGCGCGTTGTCCTTCAACTGGCTCAGCGCATCGAGACCGAAGCTCGAGACCGGATCCTGAAACTTCGAGTCAGGAAACGCCGCCGTGAATTTTTCGATGTCAGCCATGCGGGCATTCGGATCACTCTCCGTCGCGATGACGTTGAAGCCAGAAGTCTCCAGAAAATCGCAGGTGCTTTGCGCGGCTGCTTTTTCCGCGCTCACTTGCTCAGCAAAGTCCTCATCGCTCACGCCGTCTGGTTTGGCCTGTTTGCCGATGGAGTGGCAAACCTCGCCGCCTCTCGCCGCATACTCCATCGCCTTGGAATTATTCTTGACCTGCTGCGCCAGGCCGATTTGCGAAACCAGAATCTCGAGGTTGTGAGGAGAGCCAGCCAGCGCTTTGTCGCCGTAGTCGAGGGCTTTTTGCAGATCGCCGGTCGTCTGGTAAGCCTGCGAAATCTGCCAGTTCCCATAGGCCACGGCCGCCGGGTCCGCGGAGAACTTCTGCACGAAGGCCTGGTACATGGCCAGCTTCTTTTGCGGATCGGTCTCGTTGGTGATGTCCTGCAAAGCTCGATCCTGGTCGGAACCCGCCGCAATCACAATACGATCAACCTGAGCTTGCGAAGTTGAAACCGCGAATGCAACGAAGAAGAGGAAAAGCAGCAGCAGCGAACCGCAGCGTCTCATAGCCCGCCTCCGGTAACGCAAAGATCAAAAGATGGGGCCCAATCTGGAACAGCAGGCGAATCCTAGCGCTGAAAGGCGCCGTACGCAAGAGCTTCAACCACAAAGGGCACGAAGGTTCACGAAGGAAGACCAGAATTTGGGTTGTTTTTCCTTCGTGGTCCTTTGTGTCCTTTGTGGTTGACGGTTTTAGCTCCGTGGTGAATTGTCTTCCCCTCGGATAAAGTAAACAGATGCGCGCCATCCTCGGCCAGCGTCCGCTGCGTTTCGTGTTTGCGGCCAACGTGATCTCCATGTTGGGCAGCGGGATGAACTCGGCCGCCGTGGCCTGGTACATCCTCGAAGCCACGCACTCCGAAATGGCGCTGGGGACTTTCGCCGTTCTGCAGACCCTCCCCGCCATGCTCATGCTTCCCTTCACCGGCGTGATCATCGATCGCGAAGATCGCCGCCGTCTGGTCATGTGGCTCGACGCCGTGCGCGCCGTAATCATCGTGACTGTAGCCATCCTCGCCTTCCGCCACCGGGCGCAGGTCTGGCAACTCTATTTAATGAACACTCTGGTCGCCGCCGGCTTCTGGATGTTCTGGCCGACCATCACCGCGTTGATTCAGGAACTCACGCCCGAGGGCGAGTTCGTGCACTCGAACACGTTTCTTATGGCCGGCGTGCAGGGCGGATGGCTCATCGCCGGCTCCATCGTCGGATTCATGTACAACCACATCGGCCTCGGCGGCGTGCTGCTGATCGATGTATCGACCTACGTGGTCTCTTTCCTCTGCTACTTCGCCGTGCGCAAGGGCCGGCATGTCGTGCCGCGTCCTGACGAGTTACGCGCCGACCTTCTCGCCGCAGAGAGTCAGTTGGAACGCTTCTGGCGCGAGATGCGCGAAGGTCTGCATTTCCTCCGCGATCATCGCCCGGTTGTGCTCCTCGGCATCAGCTGGGCGCTGTTTCTCGGCGCCATGGTCACCGGCGTCGTGGTCACACCCTCGCTCAGCGAGCGCGTCTTTCACGCCGGAGCAGTCGGCTACGGCTGGCTCAACGCGGGATGGGGCACCGGCGCCTTCATCAGCGCCTTGTTTGCCCCGCAAGCCATCGCCTACCTCGGCGGCCGGCGAGCCGCCGCTTTCTCCATGGCGTTGCTGTCGGTGTGCGTGGTCTGCGCCCCGCTCTCGGGATTTCTTTTTGTCGCGATCGCTCTCTATTTCATCATGGGATCAGGCCGCGGCCTCGGCGGCGTAGCCATGAACACCAGCCTGATGGAGATGGTCCCGAACCATCTGATGGGCCGGGTGCAGAACGCTTTCAACTTTTTCGGGACCTTCCTTCAGCTTGTATTGGCAATTTGCGTGGGAGTAGTCGCCCACAAGGTCAGCCTGGTCCTGGCCTTCGCCATCCTCGCCTGCGTCTACGGTCTGTCGTTCGTGGCCTCAAGCTGGCCAGTAGGAGCGGCAAGTCCAGTCGAGGAAGTCACCGCCAAGTAAATCTGTTCCGCTAAGTTTCCTGTCATTCCGCTCTTTAAATAGTTTTGTCATTCCGAGGAGCGCAGCGACGAGGAACCTGCTGTTCCCCACCACGAGCAACAACGCCGGCGGCGCCCCACCCGTGGTCAACGCCCGCCTCCGGCTGTTATCCTTTCGAATTCCGAAGGAGCTCACATGTTCCCCGACCTGCAGGGCCGCAACGCCGTCGTCTTCGGAGTCGCCAACAAGCGCTCGATCGCCTGGTCCATCGCCCAGGGACTGCACGCCGCCGGCATGAAACTTGCCATCACCTACCAGAACGAACGCATGGAACTCGAAGCAAAAGACCTGATCCTCTCGCTCCCCGGCGCCGAAGCTTACATGTGCGACGTTTCCAAAGACGAAGAAATCACCCGCCTCTTCGCCACCCTGAAAGAGCGCCACGGCAAACTGCACACGCTGGTGCACTCCGTCGCCTTCGCCCCCGCCGACGAACTCAAGGGAGATTTCACCAACACCACGCGCGAAGGCTTCCGCGTGGCGCTCGATGTCAGCGTTTATTCCCTGATCGCAGTGGCGCGCGCCGCGGCTCCGCTCATGGAAGACGGCGGGTCGATCATCACCATGACGTATTACGCATCCGAAAAAGTTGTGCCGCGCTACAACGTCATGGCCGTCGCCAAGGCAGGACTCGAATGCTCCGTCCGCTATCTCGCGTACGAGCTAGGCAAGAAGAAGATTCGGGTCAACGCCATTTCCGCCGGACCGATCAAAACCCTTGCCGCGCGCGGCATCTCCGGCTTCGGCGATATGCACAAAACCCATGCCGAGCGCGCTCCGCTGGGCCGCAACGTCGAAGTTTCAGAAGTCGGCAGCACCGGAGTCTTCCTCGCCTCCGACGCCAGCAGCGGAATCACCGGCGAAGTCATCTACGTCGATTGCGGATACAACATCATGGGCTTCTAGATTGCACTCAGAAGCACACGCGGCGAGAGACGAAATGAAATTTAGGTCGATGGCGCGGAACGAAACCAGCCCCGAAGGGCGGCATTCACTAGCCCCGGACGTAAGTCCGGGGTGCAATCAGCAAAATGGAACAAGTCCCGCAAGGGACGGCACCAGTTCGGCCGCACTAGGTCACGGCTCACATTTACTAATTTCCTATGAAACCAAATTGCAAATTCTCCCGGACGCTTCTCGCGATCCTGATTTCGTTCCTGTGCGCTTCTCTTCCCGCGCGGACCCAAACCGCTCCTTCCCGTGCCGCCGCCATCCTCGATTCCATGCCGCAAGCGAAACGAATCGAACAGGCTTCGATCTCCCCCGACGGAACTCAGGTCGCCTACATCATCGCGGGCGAACTCGCGGTAATTCCGTCCGGCGGCGGAACTCCCCAACCCATCACCCTCGAAGGCAAACTCGCGCTGCGCGACGTCTCCTGGTCCGCCGACTCGAGACAGATTGCATTCATCGCCGACATGCCAGGAGACATTCCCTCCGCGCAGATCTGGACCGCCGCATTGGACGGCACCGCACCGCAAAAACGAGCCGAAGTAAAAGGCTTCGCCGCAGCGCCGAGCTTTTCTCCCGACGGCTCCAAGCTCGCGCTGCTCTTCATCGAAGGCATTCCCCGAACCGCCGGCCCGCTGCAGCCCATGACGCCGCTCGCAGGAGTGATCGGGAGCCAGACTTACGAACAGCGCCTCACCACCATCGACCTCAAGACGAATACCCTCACCCAAGTCTCACCCGCCGACGTGTACGTCTACGAATATGACTGGACACCCGACGGCCAGGGCTGGGTGGCTAGCGCCGCGCATGGCGCGGGCGACGCGAACTGGTACGTTGCCAAGCTCTACCGCATCAGCGCGCAGTCCGGGGAGATGCGCGAGATCTACGCACCGAAGTGGCAGATCGCCGAGCCCCACATCTCGCCCGACGGAAAATATGTGGCCTTCATCGAAGGGCTCATGAGCGACGAGAGCGTCAACGGCGGTGAGATCTACCTCGTTCCCACGTCCGGAGGAGCCGCCGGCAATCTCACGCCGCAGATTCACAGCTCTCCTTCTCAGCTCGCCTGGACGGCTCCCGATCGAATTACCTTCGCCCAAAATGTTGACGGGTACTCCGGCCTCGCCACCGTGAGCGCGCTCGGCGGGCCCGTGCAAACACTTTGGACGGGAGAGGAAGTCCTGGGCGTCACGCCGTCGCCGAGCGCTTCGTTCTCCCGCGATGGCAAATCCACTGCCCTCATTCGTCAATCGCCCGCTACTCCGCCTGAAGTCTGGGCCGGGCCCATTGGCCACTGGAAACAGTTGACCACGGTGAACGCCGCCATCAAGCCTGCCTGGGGCGAGATGCGCAACTTCCACGGGACCAGCGACGGCATGCAGATCGAAGGCTGGCTCATGCTGCCAAAGGATTACGTTCCAGGCAAAACCTACCCGCTCGTAGTGAACGTCCATGGCGGACCGTCGTCGGCCTGCGCTCCGCATTTCGACGCAAGAACGATGGGCCCCGAATCAGCTCTGGGCTATTTCGCGTTCTGCCCGAATCCGCGCGGCAGCTACGGGCAGGGCGAGACTTTCACGCGCGGCAACATAAAAGATTTCGGTGGGGGCGACTTCCGCGACATCATGGCAGGCATCGATGCGATCGCGAAACAATATCCCATCGACCCGCATCGCCTCGGCATTCGCGGCCACAGCTACGGCGGCTACATGACCATGTGGGCCGAGACGCAGACTCATCGTTTCGCCGCAGCCGTCGCGGGCGCGGGCCTCTCCGACTGGCTCAGCTATTACGGAGTCAATGATATCGACGAGTGGATGATTCCATTTTTCGGCGCGTCGATCTACGACGATCCCGCGGTCTACGCCAAAAGCGATCCCATGCACTTCGTGAAAGCGGTGACCACTCCCACGCTGATTCTGGTGGGCGATCGCGATGGCGAAGTTCCGATGGAGCAGTCGGTCGAATGGTGGCACGCGCTCACCAACATGAAAGTGCCGACGCAATTTGTCGTTTACTCCGACGAAGGCCACATGTTCATCAAACCCGCCGACGCCCGCGACTACAACGTCCGCACGCTGGAATGGTTCGATGATTGGTTTGGGAAAGCGGCCACTCAGAAGTGAGGGCCTGCGCGGGGTGAGAAATAGGAATCTGATGTTCGCCGTCTTCGCCGGGATGCTCCCGTGCTCGATGCTGCGGGAGTGGAGCGCGCCGCCCGCAGCCTGCGCGAGGCCGGGTCTGATGCGTTTCCTTCCGACCCAAACTGCGTGCTAGCCTGCTATCGTGATCCGCCCCTCGAGCTAAGGTCTGTGGAAGTTGACTTCCACCTCCGTGTCGACTTCAACCGGTTCTCCATCACATGTGTAGGGCTTGTACCGCCACTGCTGCACTGCCTTTAAGGCTGACTCATCGAACTCGGGGTTCGGGGAGGAGACAACCTTCAACTCGTGGAGGTTGCCATCCGTGCCGATGACCCCACGCATGACGACTATTGCGTTTCTGATGCCCCCGGCAAGAGTGGACCTTGGTTCTACTCTGTCGATCAAAGTCCCTTGATTGACGGGACCTAGGCAGTTGACCGATTCCTTTGCCCCGTCCAACGCTCTGAACAGTCCGGGGTCGGGAGCGGGCTCAGCCGTAATTGCGGCGACTCTCGCCTGAAACTTCAGGTGCCCGTCTTCATAGCATTGATACGCGCTCGCGACCAAGCGGTCGCCAAACTTCTGATAATCAGAGAAGACGCAATCCCTGGCCGCGATCCTCATTCCCACCCGCAGTGGCTGGAGCTCAGCCGCAAGTGTCCCAGCGTTCTTGTCGAAGCACAGCGCGTACGTTCCCCGAGAGTCAGGACTCGCTTCGATGCACCGCGTGTTCAGGCCCCTGATCTGCTGGTCCTCGATCCCCGCTGGCTTAAGAAAAATCGGCATTTCTGGCGTTGGTGTACTGAGTCCAAAGAAGCCGAGGATGTCCGTGATATGTTCAGGCACTGCGGTTGCGCTATCAAGACGCCACAGTTTTCGGCCTGATGCAACTTCAATTCTCCGGAAATCACCGAGCGTTGTCTCGCGGCGCCACTGGGTCTTGGATGCCCATATTTCGGAATACGCCCCCTCCTGCGAAGAGCCGTCTTGAATGATCCTGAAATTGATCTTCAGCCGAAATGCGGGAGTCCCTTCGGCGCGAATGTCGGAAAGTTGCTTAGCCCGATCCAGCAGCGCAATGGCTTCCGTTTCCTTTTTGCTGGCGAACGCGCCGGGCCCAAGCAAAGCGACAGCCAGCCACACGCGCCAGCCGAGACGGGTAATGACGGACAGCTTGCGGGAAACGGTCTCCATCCTGCGAATCTTTCTTGTCCGCAAAATTATACGGCGTGTCCGCAATCCACAGCATTTCCCTCTCTCCAAGCTACTAATTGCTCATCCTGATCCGCCGCACGTTCTCCCCCGCGCGCTCCAGCGCAATCTCCACATCCCGCTCGCGCACCAGCTGAGGAAATTTCTCTCCCCACTCGATCAGCAGAATGCTATCGTCGCTCCGCAAATCGTCCAGCGCAAGCGTCTCCAGTTCACGCTGGGTGTCGATGCGATACAGATCGATGTGATAGAGCTTGGCCCGCGGCCCGCGATATTCGTGCACCAGTGTGAAGGTAGGGCTGGTGACATCTTCCTCATCGGCCGCCTCGAACGCCGCCGCAATCCCCTTGACCAGCGTGGTTTTCCCCGCGCCAAGATCGCCGCGCAACAAGACTAGTTTGGGAGGTGTGAGGAGTTCTGCCAGGCTGCGGCCGAAGGCGATCGTCTCCTCCGCCGATTGCGTAACGATTTCCTGCAGAATGTTTGCCGCGCCGGTCACCCGACCAGTATAGCGACAACAATGTGGGGACAGCCGCCCCCGGCTGTCCAAGCGAGCGCAGCGCGCAGGCCGCAAGCGAGAGTCTCCGAGTAAGCTAGTACGTCGAAAACGTGCTCGACTTGGCGCCCAGCACTCTCCGCTCCGTCACGTGATCGAGCGACGTGCGCAACCGGCGATGGTCGTCGTCCTCAATGGCCACGAAGCGGAAGGGCTGCAGCACGCCGTCAGTCGTCTTCCGCATGGGGCTGAGAACTTCGGCCATGCCGTGCACCGGCCCGGATTGCGTCTGGAACGCGACTTCGACAAAGTCGCCGCGCCCCAGCGACTGGGGCAGGCGCAGCAGGCCGCCGGTCACGGATATGGATTGGAGTTTTGCTTTGGTGCGGCGCCCGTCTTCTAAACGAATCGCAGCCAGGACGGAATCTCCTAGCTGGACCCGGGCAGCGCGCCGCGAGGGATGCGGTTGGGGGAATTGGGTCATAAGGCAACTACACTCTCGCACAATGCCCTGTTGCGTAATAGATTACTGAAGCCCGTCGTCCGAATTCCGCTCTGCGAGCCTGAACTGACGGCATCGAGGCCCTGCAATATGAAGCACATGCGCGCTGTTAACTGACTGGATAATGTCCGGAAGGCCAGTCCGCGGCGCTGGAGGAAGATTCCTATAACCACAGAGGACATAGAGAAACCATTACCCCGTGTCCTCTGTGGTAAATGTTCTTGCCGGTCGCTGATACCATGTGTGACGATTTCCCAAAGGAGCGCAAATGTTCCGTTTCGCGTCCTCGTTATTATTCGCGTTGTTGTTTTCCGTCAGCATCTCATCCGGTCAGGTGGCGCACCCGCCGTTGCGTGTCGGAATCGTCGGTCTGGTTCATGGACACGTTCACGGCTTCCTCGGCCAGTCACGGCACAGCCCTGAAATCGAAATCGTCGGCGTCGCCGAGCCGGACCGCGAACTTCTCAAGCAGGCCGGCGCAAGATATAGCTTCGATCCAGCCATCCTGTTCACCGATCTGGACGAGATGCTCGCCAAGGCGCATCCCCAGGCCGTTCTGGTCTACACCAACACTTTCGATCACCGCCGCGTCGTGGAGATCTGCGCCCGTCACGGCGTCCACGTCATGATGGAAAAGCCGCTCGCAGTAAGCTTCGACGATGCCCTCGCCATCCAGAGGGCGGGGCGCGCAGGCAATATCCATGTTCTGGTCAACTACGAAACTTCCTGGTACGCCAGTAATCACGCGGCTTACGATCTGGTGCATGCCGGAGCGCTCGGCGACGTCCGCAAAGTCGTCATCCACGACGGTCACAACGGACCGAAAGAGATTGGAGTGCAGCCTGAGTTTCTGGCCTGGCTCACTGACCCGAAACTAAACGGTGGAGGCGCATTATTCGATTTCGGATGCTACGGCGCCGACCTGATGACCTGGCTGATGAACGGCGAGCGCCCCGAAACCGTCACGGCAGTCACGCAGCAGATCAAACCGCAAATCTATGCCCGCGTCGACGATGAGGCGACGATCATCCTGACCTAC
>Ga0074044_10003922_pt1 | contig 12478 bp, 11 predicted proteins | sample BogForMeECP23OM1_FD_94443 | JGI IMG/M metagenome (GOLD analysis project Ga0074044, IMG submission 94443) | Bog forest soil microbial communities from Calvert Island, British Columbia, Canada - Bog Forest MetaG ECP23OM1 | ecosystem: Environmental > Terrestrial > Soil > Wetlands ...
GGGAAAGAAGAAAGTCCTGAGCGAAGGCGAACTTCGAGAAATGGTCATGCCTGAGGAAGGCCAACTGCTTGGAGTTGTCACCCAGATGCTCGGCTACGATAGGTTGATGGTGAAGTGTGGAGATAGCCATGACCGAGTCTGTCGCATACGCGGAAAAATGAAGCGCAGAGTGTGGATAAAAGTCGGAGACGTCGTATTAGTATCCCCATGGGATTTCCAAGCTGACACTCGAGGCGATATCCTCTGGCGCTATACGGAGAGCCAGGCAAATTGGCTTCGAGGCCAAGGACGTCTAGCTATCTGATTCGTGGATGTCTCGCGGAGCGAATTTTTAGATGGAATCTCTAGCTGAGCGAAAGCTCAGACGAAAAGTAGCTAGTTACGAAATTCATGAATTAATGAAAAATAAACGCAGCGAAGAAATGGATTCGCTGGAGGAAGTATTCGATAGATCTACACTCATGATTATCTATAGGATGCTAAATCGCGGTACGATCAAGAGCATCTTCGGAGTCTTACGTTCAGGCAAGGAGGCTCGAATCTATTGGGGTTATGGACGGAGGAAAGAAACCATCGCGATAAAGATTTTTCTTACGACTTCAGGAGAATTCAAGAGAGGACGTCTCGCTTACATGCGAGGAGATGAGCGATTCAAGAACACAAGAAGTGACACACGTTCTCTCGTGAACTTGTGGGCGTCAAAGGAATTTAGAAACCTCCAGCAAGCCAAATCTGCGGGAGTACGCGTTCCATCTCCAATAAAAATTGCAGGAAATGTTCTGGTGATGGAGTTTATTGGAAAAAACGGTAATCCGGCTCCTTTGCTACGAGAAACTCCGCTTGATCATCCGGCGCGAGTTTACGACAAGATCGCTGAAGAAATTAAAACACTATACCAGAAAGCACAACTTGTACACGGCGACCTGAGTGAATACAATATAATGATGCTGGGCAAGCAACCGGTGTTGATAGATTTCGCTCAAGCGGTGCCACCGGAACATCCAATGGCAGCCATCTTCTTGAAAAGAGACTTAGATCAGCTAAACGGATACTTTACGAAAATCGGCGTAACGGTTGCACCTATCGAACGATTGACAAGGTGGGTTACTGGTGTCGACTGAAACCAAAATTAGCACAACGATTCCTTTGGAACGCGTTGGTGTCGTTATAGGGCGAGAAGGTGTAACAAAAACCAAGATCGAAGAAGCCTTCAATTCTCGATTGCTAATCCAAAGCGAGACGGGCGTAATTGATATCGTCCCACGAGCAGACTCATCCGATCCCACTACCATACTCCGTGCCCGAGACGTTGTCCTCGCCATAGGCCGCGGTTTTTCTCCAGAACGTGCGTTCAAGCTTGTAGATGACGACGTAGTCCTCGACGTAATTGATTTGAGAGAAATCCTTGGAAAGAATGACCGTGAGATCGCAAGGCTGAAAGGACGAGTGATTGGTCGCGACGGTAAGATCAGGAGATTGATCGAAGAGATGACTAATGCCAAAATTTCAGTCTACGGACATACGATCTCTATGCTCGGTGACTATGAAACCGTTACTGCCGCGAGAGAAGCAATAGAGTTACTTCTGAAAGGCAAACAGCATTCCACCGTGTACAAACTCCTTAGAAAGATAAGGAGCGAAAGCAAGAAAAGAGAGACGCTTGAACTCTGGCAGAAACCGCCAACGTAGCCATGTGCCAGAGTTGAGTTACTCAGTACTAATATGGGAAAGCTAATGTCGCTTCAAGAAGTTTTCCAGGAAATATCAGCAGCTGACTTCTTCTACAGAAACCGTGACATTGCAGGCTTCACCAATCCATCTCGAGCGATCTACTCTACAATAAGGGAACTTGTAGAGAATTCACTGGACGCATGTGAGACTCGAGAGATCCCGCCAGAAATCTATCTTCGCGTCTCTCACGAGTCCGGACCAACGGAGGGACCTGGAATCTACCGCGTCCACATTGAAGATAACGGAATAGGGATCCCCGCCGACATAGTCCCTTCTGCTTTTGGTCAGGTACTGTTCGGATCTAAATACAAACTTCGTCAAACCCGCGGAACATTTGGACTGGGCGGAAAGATGGCTGTGCTATACGGCCAGATCACGACCCATGGAAAGGCTACGATTACTTCCAGTGTCGGACCAACGAAAATTCATCAGTACGAGCTTGCCATCGATATTCAGAAGAATAAACCGCTTATCCTCAATCATCGAACAATACCAAACCCAGATCGGTGGCGTGGAACAGTCATAGAATTTTCCACGGAAGCTGACTATACACGTGCCATGCCTAAAGTATTGGAGTACTTGATGCAGACTGCGATTGTGGCACCTTACGCTTCTATAACATACGTGGATCCGAGAGGACGACTATACCGATTCGACAGAGCCACATTAAAGATGCCTAAACCGCCTCTGGAGACGCTGCCTCATCCATACGGAGTAGACGTTGAAACGATGAGGCGACTCATCGAGGTCACCAAGGAGCACACAATGGTAGGTTTCCTTAAGAATCACTTTCACAGAGTCGGCAAGACAATCGCAACAAGTTTCCTTCAACAAGTAAACATTTCGAACAAAAAGAATCCTAAGAAACTTACGCCGGACGAGATAGTCCAACTCGTGAATGGTATGAAAAACTTCAAGTTCTTACCACCCGACGCCAGTTGTCTTTCACCACTCGGCGAAGAATTACTGGAGGCTGGAATCCGAAAGGAATTATCACCTGAATTTGTCTCCGTCTACCAGAGAAAACCCTCAGCCTATTCGGGCTTTCCGTTCATTGTTGAAGTCGGTGTAGCATACGGAGGCCAAATAGAGCAGGGCCAGGGAATCAAACTATTCAGATTCGCAAATAAAATCCCGTTGTTGTTCGACGAAGCAAGCGATGTTTCATGGAAGGTCGTCAACGCGGGAATAGACTGGCGGCACTACAAAGCCTCTCCAGACATGCCGATCGCGGTGTTCGTTCATATCTGTTCAACCAAGATTCCTTACAAAACGGTTGGAAAGGAGTTCATAGCTGACAGACCTGACGTTGAAAGAGAGATAGTGAACGCACTCCGTGAGGTTTCTCGTCAACTATCATTATTTTTGTCTAAGAAGATTAACCTAGCTCACGAAAAACGTAGGCTTGATGTTTTCCAAAAATATCTTCCAAAGATCGCGACGTTCTCTGCGAAACTTGCCAACAAGAAACCTGTCGATGTAACTCCGTTGCTTAAGGGCGTGCTAAGATATGAAGAACAAGAAGACGAAGACAGCGAAGAGATCTAATCGAGCCGAAGAGAAGAGAACCGTAGTTCTTTCAAGCCTGAAAGACTTTGGGGAGCAATTGTATGCGCAGCTTTCCCACAAACAGTGGCCAGCGGTCAAAATGCCAAGCAGATCAATCACCAACATAAACTACGATAAACATGTCCGACAGTACGTTCTAGGTGACCACTACGTCAATCGTAGCGCTCGCAACATTCGACACGTTAGACCTCTTACTCAGCTGGTTTGGACAGGCTCATTTGTCAACGAACTCTCTTCAGAGAGGAAGACTTCGACTCTTCGAGATGTTTTCTATTCTGCTCAGGCATATGAAATGAGCTTTACCGATCAGGCGGAAAGCGACGACATAATTACTGATCTGGAAACTGTACTCGGACATTCAAGAGAAGACTTCAACGTTTTTCCTGAAGAGCGCAGCGCAATCTTCGGTGATCTCACTATTCAGTATACGGTCCCCGGTTACGAAGGGAAAACACTGAATCTCTCATCTCATCCGGACGGAATGATGATCGGCCCAGCGCTAACGAACGCAGAATTTGTCGAATGCAAAGCCGACAAGATAATTGCAATCGAAAAGGGCGGTCTCTTCACCAGATTCATCGAAGAAAGAGTGCACGAGAAATTCAAAGCATTGTTGATTCATACAGCCGGACAGGCGCCTCGCGCCACGAGAGCCCTGCTAAGGCGAATGAACAACGAATTGGGACTTCCCGTCTACATTTTCTGTGACGCAGATCCTTGGGGTATGCACATAGCGAACGTCATAATCTCCGGCTCGGCCAACGCTGCACACCTGCGAGATCTCAATACCCCCGACGCGAAATGGGCTGGGGTTTGGGCATCTGATATTGTTGATTACAAGTTACCAAGCGATCCGCTTACCGACCTTGACATTAAACGACTCTATGAGCTCGACAAAGACCCACGATACGAAGGTAAATTATGGAAGCAAGAAATTCAGACGTTCTTGAAGGTAAAGCGAAAATCTGAGCAGGAAGCATTCAGTCGATACGGTCTTGCCTACATCGTTGACAAATATCTTCCAGCAAAACTCAAAGAGCTAGGCTAACCAGACGGCGTGCCAGTGGCCCGTTTCGATAGTACAAATTTGCCTTCATCTGAAATATCGTACGGAGTCCATGTTGTGAGGTGTTTTATGCCAATCATTTTCAGGATTCGTAGCGACCGTGCGATTCCTTCGTTGCTCTCCTCTATTTTCAGTTCGATGACTGCGTCCACAACGTCTTGACCTGAAGCTACCATGGCCGGATGGAATGCTTTTCGGTTCATGGTTACTAATGATAGACATTTCGCCTGTCGCGCTCTTGCAACCATTACCCGTAAGAATTCAATGGCTGATCGCACACCTCTTCTCCTGATCAAGGTGTTGAATGAGTCTAGGACGATTAGTGAGATAGTTTTCTTGCTCATTACGTCGGAGATCGCGATGCTGATGGCTGATAAGTTTTCCGGATCTTCAACGTGAGGTTCGTCGCTTTCAACGCCTACGGTTTTCGAGTAGCAATCTATGAAGATAAGCGAAGACCAGTCTACAGTCTCGCTTGTTATTTGAGATTGGACAATCTGTCTGATGTTTGCTGGGAAGTTATCCAAGGTGACATATACGACTGGTTTTCCTGCCTGAACTTGTCGACTCACGATATGAGCAATCAGGCTTTCTTCACCTGATCCCGGGTCGCTGAGAAGAAGTACGGTACCAATCGTAGGCAGTCCGTCTGGAAGCACTTTATCAAGTACTTCGAGGCCGGTTCTTATTCTTGGTAATCCAGTGCCAGCAACAGTCGATTGAGTGTTTTCAACGATTTCGCCTAACGCGAGCTGCTTCGAAATCGCGTCTTGAATTTCTCGGTCTCTGTCAAGTCCGAAGGAGTATACTTCAACTTTTTTCAGTATTCCTAGTTCGCTTAGATCCTCAAGTTCGCGTTGTACGTCAGCGGTGTTTCGTCCAATCTTTCTCGCCAGTTCGTCCGCCGTGTCAGACATGTTCGGATTGTTGTGGAATAAAGTAAGTACGTCCGCTTTTAGATCGGTATCCAGCAATCGCTCAAAGAGTTTCATTGATCGTTTCATTGAGCGATGCGCCCTCTGGAGATTATAAGACTCGTGACTGAACGCTTTAACCATTTACTTGCGCTGATCTCGCAAGGCTCTCCTAAAGCTGAGCTGCGGCTTCAGCGAAGATTTCATAGTTCGTAGAATTGACTCGTGGTCCGAACGATGCTACAAGATACCTAGTTTCATTGTTCACTTCGCTTCGTAGTGTGGTAAGAATTTTTTCTTTATTGAGCGTCCTCTGATGCATCGGTCCTGACCAGGATTTGACTATTTTGTCAAATGGGCGGTGTAATAAGAGGCATCTTTCTCGGAGATAGTTTATTCTTTCCTCTGCTTCGCTTTTTTTTAGATTCCAATAATTCCAGCCGTCCCCTGACTCGGCGATGATATTGATTATTTTTCGATGTTTTCCGCCTAACCATATGGGCGGATTCGGTTTTTGGATGGATTTGAGATTATTCTCGAGGTGTGAGATTTGGTAGTATCGACCTTTGAACGCGAATTCGTTACCGGTCCATGCGGCTTTTAAAATTTTTACAGTTTCATCGAGGCGACCGACTCTCGTCTCAAGGTTGTCGAAGGAGTAGCCATAAGATGTTAGTTCAGCTCGACTCAAGCTGTCACCTGTTCCCAGCCCGAGTATCAGCCGGCCATTGCTGATTATGTCCACGCTGCTAGTTATTCTTGCTAATGTGATGGGATGTCGCAGTGTCACGTTTGTAACCATGCTTCCGATTTTCACTCTGCTAGTACGTTCTGCTAATGCTGACAGAACAGTCCAGCATTCAAGGGTGTTTTTTGGTATTGTCCAGTATGGCGCTAGATGATCAAACGCCCAGACGCTATCGTAACCTAGTTTTTCACACTGCTGAGCTGCTTCCACGACTCGATCAAAATTTCCTGTTTCTAGCGGGAGTATGCAACCGATTTTCGCCTTAGTCAGGGGAGGCAGCAACCGTCGATGAGAGACCATCGATCATAAAGGGTAGGTCAGTTATCGATGTAAGCCGCGTCGTTTTGAGGGATAAATTGCAAATACTCCTTTCCACAATGTGTCATATGCTCGACTCATAGTCTCCGTGAACCGTTGGCTGTTAGTCCAGAAACCTACGTCTGCTCCCACATCAAAGCTGTTATCGTCCGGCAGCCGTTCGTACAACAATAATTCGCGTTGATCTGACATAATTATGCCGGCGGGGCCAAGGGCTTCTGAATATCTAAGTTCCGAGAAGGGCACAAGTTTTCGTGTGCCGTCCGTATTTTCGCTTGTGATTGGTGCGATGATGCGTATTTTAACTCCTCTCAATTTCGCCTGCTTTAGTGATTCTATATGAAAGTTTGCGAGTGCTTGAATTCCTCGCATCGTTGTCCAAATTTCAAAACTGTTCTTAGAGCCTGCGATCATGTCGTTCAGCTTGCTGTTCACTTCAACTCTGCCTTTCACGATACGCACGTCGTCTGGTTGGACACCTTTTTTCAGGGCTTCTATCCTTCCTGTGGAAGGTGTTCCAGAGTTCCACATTTCTTCAAAGTAAGCCTGCAGGTTTCTAACGAATGCACGACTGTTTATCCATAAGGCGACCGCCTCACCTCTGTGGGTTTCATCTCCGGTTGTTATTTCAAAGATGGCTTCGTTATCATCGATGATTGAAACGCGAGGAACAGGTCTAGCTTTCAAGTCTAAATGTCTGACCTGAATTCCTTCGTCCAGTTTCTGAAGAACTTCGAGGTTTGATTGATTGATTTCGGTAATTACTCGAATTCGTAATTTATTTCTAGCAACCTGAGCTAAGAGATCAAAGAGCCCTGAGGTGTCGGCTCGAACAATTTCGGACGATGACAGTACAGTCATAACCGATTCTCGTGCTTGATTGTACATAGATTGAAGGCGCTGTTCTATTCGTATTTGGCCTTCAATTACTTGGAATCTTTCAACGTCTTGAGCGACGTGCTCAAGCCGCATGTCATCGAATTGTCGTCGTAGGTTTTCGCCGCGTTGCTCAAGTATTCTCAGTCTGGCCTTTCTTTCATGGATAAGTATGTGTAGACATTTGTCGAAGGGGACCGATTGAAACCTGACGGGTCTTTCTAGTGTCGCCTCAACCAGTCCGCGTCGTTGCAGATTCCTGATGGTTCGATATGTCTCAGTTCGGTTTATTTGGACTTCATGAGCTATCTCGCTTGCCTTCGATGGGCCAGTCTTCGCTAGAAAGAAGAGCACTCGAGCCTCATTTCTGGTCAACCCATATTCTTGCAGCTCCGCGACAATATCGTTTACATTCTGCTGAATTTGAATCTGATTAGGCAGGCTCGTAACAAATCAACTCTCAGTCAAGTGTCTGAAACGAAAGCGACAGCCGGGATATAAACACAAAGTGTGTCTGTTCAAAATGGGGAGTGCGTGCGCCTTGCAGTCGCACCTAACTGTAGCTGCTTACACCAGGCCAGTTCTAACCCGAGTATAAGTTCTTTCCGCGCCATATGGCTTGAACGCCGTTCCTTCACCTGAATAGAACTTCAGGAAGAACTCCACCCACATCAGTCGGAGCGACTGCATGAAAACGAACGCAGTCTCGAGTATCAGAATCATCACGATTGTCAATGCCGCGAAGAGACTATACCCTAAGACCGCACCCGTAATTGTTCCCCAGGCAGTGAAAAATATCAGAACACCCGCGAAAAGGTTGTAGAAAACACTCTCAATCAATTTCATTGCCAGTATTCGGACGTACGATATTGTATGAGATAGAGATGCGAGCAGATTCTCGAAAGCATGCATTAGCCCCATTGGACCCTCAGTTATGACTTTCAACACGAACATTGCGATCATTGGCACACCCAGCCTAAGGAAAATGTCCATGCCGTTTTGAGGATTGAAGAGATAGTTCGGGAATCTTAGGCCATACTCAAGCAATGTTATGCCAAAGGCACCGTAGAACCAGAGCCAGACGAGCGGACCGGCGATTAATTCGCGGAAGTCTCTATCCATAGCCTTGTTGAAGATGTCCAACGTTATTCCGGAAATTATGTGAATCACTCCTATCGTTATGGATAGTCTTAGCATTAGTCGAATGTTTTTGAATGGCTCAAACCATAGCGGGCCTGGAAGTCCGGTGAGCATCCGGAACCATTCAGCGTTTCCGAAAACTGTACCGTAAAGGAATCCAACGACGAGTGCCGCAGCACCGCTGAAAATAAGCAGCCCTGATCCCTGTATAACCATGTTGAAAACTCCGCCCATACCACCGTAAGCGATGTCTGGAATCACGAGGCCGCGTTTCTTGTACATGAAAATTATGAAGGAGGCAATAATGACCACTATCCCGCTTCCTACGTCCCCGAACATGAATCCGAAGAAGATTGGGTAAGTCACGAGCCAGAGAACTGTTGGGTCTATTTCATCGCTTCTCGGAGTTCCAAAACCTAATGTCAGCTTCTGGAAGGTTCTAAGAAGTTCCGATTTCGGGTTGTTTACGCGTGTTGGAGCATTATGGCTGACCCAGTCCCGAAATATCAGTTCCCCGTCGCAGATCTTTTTGAGTTTTGACGAGACTTCGTTTATGTTTGCTGTAGGCATCCAGCCTTCAATCATGTAAGTGGATTCAGTTTTTCCGCACAGTCCCTTTGCCTGTTCGAACGCGCGTTCGGCTGCGACAACTTCTCGTTGAACGAGAAGATATTGCCCGTCACTTCGTTTAAGCTCCATGATCTTGTCATTTATTTTGTTAAGTCTAGTTTTTGCTTCTTCAATTCTACTTGAGCTCTGATACGATAGCCGGTTGCTTCTGGTTAAACTCTTCAGTTTTAATCCTAACGTCTCGGTGATAGCATTAGCGACTGCTGTTTGATCGCCTTTGGCAGATAAAATTCGTGCGATCTCATCGGAGATGTCCTTGACTACGGCATTTTCGATGCCTTTTGCTTGAACAATGTCGCTGATCGGCCACGTAATTTTGAGTTCCGAGGGTTTCAAAGACTGGTAGATGCTGGCTACTATCTCCTCAAGTTTATTTCGTCCCTCGGGGGAGTCTATGTTTTCGATTTTCATTATCTCTTCTATGTTTAATCTGAGCTGACGTTCAGCGAAATTGACGGTGGATTCTAACGACTGCTTTTCGTTTGTTATGGAAGTAACTTGCTGTTCGATTTCAGCAACTCTCTTTTCAATCTCGCCGAGGCTGTCGTCCGATATGCGTGCGTCTACATGGATCTTCTCCTTTGAGGGAAGTGAGATAATTCCTAAAGCGGTGGTTACGGAATTTATTTTTGATTCAAGGGTGGTTAGCCTGTAAAGCCTATCCGAAACTGTGACGGAACTGACGCCTTCTCCATATCCCTTAATCATTTCTTTTACGTCGAGTAACTCAATTATGTTGAGTTCGCGCAGGTAAAGCATCGCGTCTTCGAATTTTCTTTGCGGGACTATAATTTCCACTCGTTTCATTTTTGTCGGAAGTAACAATGAACTTTTCCTCGAATCCTAACCGATTATTTTGTTGAGTGCTACGCGCTCTCTCTGTCACGTATTTTTCTTTGTTGCTGCTTCTGCGTCAGTACTCGTTTAAATCTGTCTGTGACAGCATCGTAGATGCTTGGTAAGTCCCAGCCGCTGTCTTCGAAGCTATACGTGTCGCTTGAGGTCCTGATGTGCACCGTTACTTCATATCTTCCTCTCTCCTTGTTTGGGTCGCGCAGTGTCGTCTTAATTACTGATCTAGCTTCGATAATGTCTGGCACTACTTTATGCAACTGACTTACGGCTCGTTTGAATTTCTTTTTCGCTGCTTCAGCCTCGAAGGGGTCATCGGGTAGTCCGACCATGTACACTGGCACTTCTGGTTCAGGTTCGACTTCGGCGAGAAGTGTCATGAAGTCTCGATGAGTGGCTATTCCTTGGAGTTCTTCCCATTGGGTAACCAAGACGTATGTCTTTTCACCTTCGAGCATTAATTGAAGCGCTTGCGCCGTAGTGGTTTGCGGATTGCAGGTTAAGACGTTGGAGTCCATAATGCCTTTCACAGGAAAATCCAGGTTTCGTTGAATTTCCGGGCTAACCGACTCGTTGCCGACACGCTCCTGAACAGAAATGTAGGGAATTATCTGCGCCGAAGTCAGAATACCAGCCAATGTCTTCTCTGATCTTATGGGCAAATGATCAATCCTCTTCCTACTCATGATTTCTCGTGCTTTGGCCACGCTGTCTCCGACTGCCAAGGTTATCGGATCGCTCGTAGTGATCGATGTAATGGGGGCTTCACTGACTCCTTTTAATTGGCCAATGAGGTTCGTTGAAGTTATCTGGGAGATTATTTTTTGGCCGTCTGTGACGGGGACACTTCTTATGCGGTAATCTGACATTATTCTTGCAGCCTCGCCAACCGTAGCATCGGAAGCCAACACAGGCACGTATGAGGTCAGAGAGGAGAGTTTCGTGCTGCCGATGTTCGTACATCGAAGGAGGTCTCTTGCAGAGATCATGCCGCACCGAGATTCCTCGGGTAGAAATACTTCATAGACACCGCGTTCACGAATCAACGTGATCACTTTCGACACGCCACTTCCAGAGGGCACCTGCACCAGCTCTGTTAGTAACGAGCCTATACTGCGGTCACGTACTTCATTGAGGAAGTCGTGAAGCTTGTCAGCCATCCTTACGATCCCTCCCGAATGTGATTCACACGGGTTTGTATCAGTTCAATCTCTTCCCGATTGAGTGACGTAGCTAAATTGGCTTTGATAATAGTGTTCTGCTGTATTCGGTACCCTCGGCGCCAGCTGCGTCTTAACTGCCTAAGTGATGGGGTTGGAGTCAAGAAATCCATCTCCACCGTCAAAACCTTTGATGATAGTTGATTTTCAGCTGGACAATGACACTTAGCAGCATTTACGGCAACCTGAATCAAAAATTCACTTGTTTATTTGATTACACTTGGACTAAGCGATTTATACCCAGTAATCCCATGAAGCTATGGATCTTGATGACGACAGGTTTTGATGAATTCAACAACAAAATCCATGACTTGGTTGAACGGGAAAATGAGTGCGATGACCTGTTCGAAGACATAAAGAATGGCAACGGCGAAAACGCACTCCGCTATTTTGCGCTAAGAGATACTTGCAAAGAATTGAGAAAAGAAATCCTCAAAAGCGCTATGTCGGCGGGATTAACCCGAGAAAACGTCAACATGAAAATCAAGGAAGCAAAGGGCGTGACGATGACTAGTGCCCACAAGCAGAAATAGGAAGAATCAACTGATTTCTACAACCGGACGATTCTCGCATGTTTGGGCACCGCTAGACCCACAGTCACCAAAGCAAGTTTTGCCGTTATGGATGACCTTCTGGAGGTTCGGCTCTGCCCTGAACCTCCACCGTTACTTAGTTCGTTAGTCACTCAGCATTTTGTTTGTGCTCCGCAACCGCTGGACAAATTCCTGCAGCATTTTCAATGCGATTTTAGGATTCGCGAAGATTAACGTCTTGAAGGACAGCGCTGAAAGGAATAGAATTCGTGACGGTTCAACTGTAACAACATCTGCCGATCGTGGTTGATTATCTAATACTGACATCTCTCCGAAGAATTGTCCAGGACCAAGCTTTGAGAGAGTCTTCCCGTCAGATCTTACCTCTGCTGCACCTTCGAAGATGAGGTAGAATCCATCTCCTGGATCTCCCTTACTTACAACCTTGTGTCCACTCTCGAAGTTACGTTCCTTCGATGCTTTCACAACCAGTCTCAGTTCTTGCTTAGTCAAGCCGGACCAAAGAGGTGTCTTCTCAAGCAATTCGACAATAGAATCGTCCATTGTTTCAAACCTTTGATTTTCAACAATTTCGACGACTTCGCTTTAATGCTAACTATCCGGAGAAGCGGCGTCATGGTACATCACGGTACCTCATGGTAACTCGTGGTACGTTATAGTATAGTTTGAGGATTTTCAATCATTGCGGGTACGACACGCACAAATCGACGAAAACGACGCGTAAAGTTGGTCTACGGTTCAACGGCGATAGTGTCGTCCGATGGGCCGATAATAATATCAAAGTTCGATAATTGATAAGAATGTCGAACGAGTATCTAGACGGATGGCGTTTTCTGGCTTGGCGGAAAAAAATTCCTTTA
>Ga0074044_10003923_pt1 | contig 12477 bp, 21 predicted proteins | sample BogForMeECP23OM1_FD_94443 | JGI IMG/M metagenome (GOLD analysis project Ga0074044, IMG submission 94443) | Bog forest soil microbial communities from Calvert Island, British Columbia, Canada - Bog Forest MetaG ECP23OM1 | ecosystem: Environmental > Terrestrial > Soil > Wetlands ...
CAGTAAGGGTAAAAAAATCGGTATCCAAGAAAAAATTGCTAAGTCTCAAATAAGTGCGGCCCGAAAACTTTTCGACTACAAGGTCTTTTCTAGCGGAGATTTAACAAAAGTGATAAGAATTAAGACAACTAGAAATACCTATAAGGATATCGTTTCAGTAGACATTATTTCTAATGACAATATACAAGTATTCCTAGACATACCTGAAAATATTCCTATGGAACGATTGCGCCAATCAGCTACGGATGCAACTGCTGAAACAGAAAACCTTTTCTTCTATGATATCCTACCTGTTATTGGTTATGCTCAATTCGCTGATCAAGTAGAGAAGGATGATATTCTAATCAGGAAAATCTATACTGATACCTCTTCAAGTACTCCACCTTATTTATTAATTCTACAAGTAGCCGAGATAATAGGTAATATAAGACATAATTTTGTACAGTGGAAAAAATTCAATTGTGCTCCATATACGCTAGCGCTTCCAAAAGATGTCAGTACCATAATAAGTCAGTACAATGATGATTCAGAATTATAGATCACTAATAGTAATGGCAGAATCGAAGCCGATAAAACATAGGAGATCGTACCAATGAGACGAAATTAATTTCGCAAATGATCCTCTCCACAAACCCCACTTAATAGGCTTTGATTCTTTTCATACTATATTAAAGGTGGGGTTTTTTATTTGCTAGGACTAATATAATACTATGATAAGAATACGTGAAAAGTTTGAGACATATTTAAAAGCTCAGATGCATACTAAGGATGGACCTTTTTCAGTATTGAGAAATCCTACTACTGATGAATTGAAGCAATTGAGAAAGGAAGAGTATCTATCTAATAGAAGTACTACCGGTACTCACCATTCATTAGAGACAATAGGATTTTATTTAAGGGCTTTAATAGTAGATCAAAAAGATGTTCTTGTTTGGTATGGGGATTGGATGTCTCATCAATCGATAGTAGTAGAAATGAAATTACAAGCTGATAAAGACTTGATTCCTTTGATATTCTATTTGAATGAGGATTGTAAGATAGAGGAAATCAATTACTCTGTCTCTATAAAAGAAATGCAGACTCTTTATGCTAATGTAAAAATACCGGAGCTTACTGCTATAATAAAAAAGAATCCAATCATAAAAGCAATCTCCGCGCCAGATATTAAGTACACGATGGCAATGGATTATTAGCATGATAAGAATAAGAGAAGAATTAGAAAGAAAATATCAACCAAAAGGATATGATAAAGCTTATAATATTTATTATAATCCTAAAACATATGAAGTAAAAAAAATTGTAGATAACAATTCTAATAAATTTGTTATAATAAGAGGTATCATAGATGATGAAAATAATTTATATGTAGCTGATAATGCTCTTTCTCATGGAGACATGATAAAAGCATTAAATAATATTTCTTATAAGAATCGTATTATTCTTAGGTATAATAGAGAAAAAGATGAAATTGATAAAATAAATGATGAATATAGCCATTCCGCAGAAGAGATTGTTAAAAATATTAATGTTAAGCATATTGCCTATAATGCTAAATATGATAATAATCTTGAAGAAAGCTAAGAATGATTAAATTAGATATCCTTGAGTATGTTAAATCAAAAGACTCTGCAAAAGAATACATAGAATCATTTGTAAAATATGTAAAAGGTGGGACAACACTTATGCCTTTTTCTATCCTTCTTAATCCTACCAGAGATGAACTAAAGAAAGTGAAAGAAGAAGAATATACAAATATTAATCGAATGTATCCTGCCTTTTCCTTGAGAGCTTTGTTAGTAGACAAGACAAAACTTTATGCTTGGTATGCAGAGCTAGGAACACATTGGAAAGTAGAGGGAGAGTTAAATCTAAAGGGCCATGGAGATATGATTCCTTTATTCATTTATCTAAACAATCAATATCAAATAGAATATATGGCTTACTCACCTGAGATAAAAGATAGTATGTATGATAATGGTGAACCGCCCGGAGATATGTGGTCGGAACAGTATTACAATAAAGTGCTAGTACCTATTCTAAAAGTCTGTCCTGCTATAAAATCACTCGTAGCCCCCAATGTGGATTGGGAGCTAACTATGGATTCTTAAATGATAAAAATAAGAGAAAAATTTCATACATATTTAAAATCTAGTCTTAATGATGAAGCTATTGAATGTTCTATAAATCCTACAATTGAAGAAATGGTTAAATTATCAAATGAAGGAGGAAATATAAGAGCTATTTTATATAAAGGAAATATCTATGCTACTAATGGTTTTAGTATTTTTCATAATGATATAGTCTCTGGATTAAATATTACTTCTAAGAATTATATACCTTTGAATTTTGAAATGAAAAATAATAAAGTTAAATCCATTAGTATTAGTGATTCAGTAGTAAGAACTATTTACTATTTAAATTTTGATCAAGCAAAAAAAGTAATAAAAGAAAATCCTAATATTAAAAAAATTGCTCCAAATGTTAGAATCTATGAAGGTTAACTAATATAACATGGCAGAAATAATAACCGCTGGAATGAAATTAAAGAAAGAACTCGGCTTAGAACAATTCCGCTACGTCCGGATAAGTCGCGCTGTCATTAGCTCATATAAGATTTTATTTGTCTTTTACGACTCATGGAGAACCGAGACTCCCATAACATTTACAAGGATTCGTCGCTGGCCCGGTATATCAACTATACTTTCAGGAACCAACCTTGAACATGGTGATCATCATAAGACTTTCTTTACCCCGCCAATTGACATAACTAGTTTCAACGGTAATTTAGTAGGAAGTTTAATAATACCTGTTAATCTATGTGGAGATAGATTTGCAGTAATGGGGAAACAACCTAATGTAAAATTTGAAGCGATCTATGATAAAAATTTTGTCGCTGGTGATGTATGGCCGATAAAAGATAGTGAAGAACTTCCTACCTTCATGCTTCAAATGGAGAGTGTAGAATCGGCTATTAAACTTCTTGAAGATCAACCGGCAGGAGAAGGCTTTACAATTAAAGACCTTATTGATAATGGTGAGAGTGAGCGAAACAAGAAATTCTATAAGCTACGATTTGATGATGGAAATCCGGGTAGTTTTCTAAAGAATGTATCCTTTAATCAAGAAAAGAAAACCCTATTACTTACATTTAAAACCAATATCACTTATGACAGGTCCGCGCAAGTAACGAATAAGGATAGCTCTTTCAGAAAGTCAACTTATTATTCTACCTATGTACAATTTGAAAATGTAGACTATCATCTTGCTTCTCCGGACGAATTCTTACAGCTATCGAAAAGTGATCAAGTTAAATTCCTTCAAGATATGATTAAGCGTGATACCGTGAAGATTCATAGTAATGATATGAGTTTCTATTGGCAAGGCGCATGGGAGAATGCAGACAAGTTAGGATGGTCAATCCTTCCCTTTACCGGAACACCGGGAAAAGGTATCTGGTCTAATCGACATATGGGGGAATATCCAGCTATCTATGTTACGAAACATATAGTTGAACTTCTAAAAATTATCCCATTCCTTGCTCCACAGATTGCTATACTTATTAGAAAGAGATACGGCCATGAGGATGATTAAAGAAAAAATAGATATATCTAGATCGGGTTTAACTCAAGAAGCATGGCAGTTTATTCATGATTGGCAATGGGATATTGATGAATTAAGAAAATACCAAACTCAAGGATTAAAAATAATTTCACCTTCTATTATAAAAAATCTTTCCAAATTTAAACCAAAAGAAGGAATTATGCTTTATAGATTTTTTACATCTTTAGATGGTGAAAAACAATCTATGAAGAATAAATTAATGTCTTTTTCAAGTAGCTTAAAAGATACTATGAGCGTAATTGAAGATGGGGGAGCATCATTTATGCATATTGTTTATGCTGAACCTTCTGAAATCTTAGTTGATACTTCATTAATGCCAAATTATGAAAGATTAGATTTTGTATTAGAAGTAATAGCTATCAATAATGGAAAATTAAAATGAGACTGATTAGAGAACTTTTCGAAAATCCCGTTACCTACAAAGTTATAACAAGTGATGATGATCAATTCATAGCTGAGTTTCACGTAGAAGATATACCTTATGATTTTCAAGCATGGGCTGAACCGCTCTTTACAAAGTACACTAAAGAATCTTCTCATGATATGGTGGTAAATGTAATAGTTGATAATTTGAATTCTGTTCCTATACAATTTCCTTTTGAAATAGAATTTGGAATCAATAGTAATGAGAAAGGTATGCGAAGATTCAATAAGGGAAAGGCAAGATTTGGAATAAGTAATACTGGTAATGCGACTATTGTATTCTCTACTGTAAAACAGATAATGAAAGAATTCTTGAATGTATGTAGACCTGATGTTTTCTATTTTACTTCAAAAGAGGATAGCAGGACTAAACTATATAGACTAATATATGATAAGGCAAGCCAGATATTTCCGGGGTATACTGGTTTATTGAAAACATGGTATCCACCATCTAAAGAAACCATATTCATATTCAGGAGAAAATAGATGATATACATTAGAGTAGAAGATAGAAAACCTAATATTTTCTTATTTACTGCTAAAGAATTAAGCAGAAGAAAACTTTATCATATATTTGCAATTAAGATTTCTTCTTTTTTATCTACCTATGAATTAATAAAAGAAGGAAAATCTCCTACATTTAAATTAGTAATTGAGTATGTATTTAGGAAAAAGTAATGATACAAATAAGAGAAATATTTGATAATCCAGTCCCTTATAGAATAACAACAAAAACTCTTAAAAAATTTGAGGTATATTTTAAAGTTGAAAAAATAGGATATACTTTTACTGCAACAGGTGGGTTTTTATCAGATAATAAATATAATTTTTTGCTTACTTTTAGTAGTAATACAACACTAAAAAATTATCGGGGGGATATGATTTTAACAGGAGAAGGAAATCCTTATGTAGTATTTAGTACTCTTGCAAAAATAATGGAAGAATTTATTAAAAAATATAAACCCTATGAATTTTCCTTTACTGCTAAAGAAGAAAGTCGCAAAAAGATTTATCGGATATTTACTAAAAAGTTATCTAAAAAATTTAACTATAGTATGAATATAGAAACACTTGGAAATGAAGATGAAGAATATATTCTTACAAAAAGAGGGTAATAGTTAAATGATACTTATTAGAGAATTAGGTAATACTCCTGTACCTCATACACCTTTTGAAAAAGCTGAAAATTATTATGCCTGTTATTTTACAGTAGGTAAAGTTCCCTTTAAATTTCGTGCAGATTTCTATGATGCATTGTATGATTTTAAAAATGTATGGGATATAGAGTTTAAGGATATGAGTAGAGATACATTTACTATTACAGGAACAGGAAATACCCCCATTGTATTTTCAACAGTTAAAGAGATACTTAAAGATTTTCTTTCCATAGAAAAACCCAATTATTGGCTAATGATGGCAGACAAGGATGAAAAAAGCAGAGATAAGCTTTATAGTATTTTTGCTAAAAATATAGAAAAAATATTTCCTGAATATAAGTTAGCTAAAGAAAGTGTTGGAATGTTCCATTATTTTATGTTTGAGAGAAAATAATGATTCAAGTAAATGTACTTCCCAACAATCCAAACGACTTGCTTGTAGAGGGGGCAATGGTTGAAATACAAAGAGCCTTATTACCATCTTATCCTAACTTTCAAATCTATAGAAGAATTATTAAAAAGAACAGTATAGAAGGATATGAAGAAGTTTTTGAGGCCATAGGCTATAGTGATTCAGATGCAAAGACTTTAACGAATCTTCTTTTCATGTCAGGTAATAATGAATCTATTTTCTATTGGTTAACTAATAACAATTTCAAGAGGATAGTTGCTCTTCAAGCGGAGAATAGATAGTGGTTAACATCACTGAGAGCTTCGTAAACCAAATTATGCTTGAAATTTTACGGGATTGTGTTAGTGACCCTATTGCGGCCCAATCAATAATAACTAATGATCCGGTGGCTTATGTTAATCTACTTCTTAATAGAGGGTATGTATTAGAGGATGCTCAAAAGATTACTACTGTACTTTTTCAGAATAAGTTTAATGTAACGATCTATTCATATTTGCACCAGCCTTCGAAAACATTGACCCTACAACAAGAGCAAGGTTATCTTGGATAATCCTTTACTAATATAAAAGAAACTCTATAGGAGATACTATTATGCCAATGGGACCGTATGAAGATTTTGCCGCTTGCGTTACCGACCAAAAAAACAAGGGGCACGGTGATGAAAGCGCTCATAAAATTTGTGGTTATATAAAAGCCAAAACTGAGAGTCTAATGAAACAACTTAAAGAAAGTGATTATTCACAAACTGATAAAATTGGACATTATGCAATTGATTGGTGGTCCGAAAGAGATCGTAATTCTATTGTAGTAATTGATACTAGTAATGACAAGGCAGTGTGGGAATGTTGGGATGAAGATTGTCATCAAATGATAGAAGATGGTTTTTTCAAATGGCATGATAGCAAAGGTGTTATCAAATATTTAAAAGATATGAAAATCATAAAGGAGAATTTAATGAAAAGACGAAGAGAAGATTATGGTACAGATGCCGCTTCACTTTCTATGGAACCAGTTACGGATGAGATAGGTGCTGGTGGAGAATTCCTAGGCGCTAATCCTGTTATTGATGAACCTATTCCTATGGAATCTGCTAGTGAGATAGTTAACCCTCCTATGATTACTATGGAATCTGATGTAGCCATTGGAAAAGTAATTGTAGAAGTCGGAGAGAAGATCCGGATTCTTTCAAAGCGAGAAGCCAAAAAGTGGAAAGAAGAAAACCCTATAGCTAATGGTGGTAGCTCTGAGGCACCTATGGATGGACAAACAGACAAGGGTGAGAACTTGGAAATCATAACTGATGGCAGTGAACAGTTAATGGGTGGTGATCCTCTTGCTGGTATCTCTGATAAAGTTCCTTCTAAAGTTGCTTATGGTGTGCAGGCAGAAGCAAGAATTCGTAAGATGGAAGCTGAGATAGCACAACTGAAAAAATCTCTTAGAAGATAACTTTAATGAAGCGTATAATAACTGAGGAAATGACTTTAAAGGAAGCTGATTCAATGACCTATGGTGAGATAGAGCCTAAAATACATCGAATGGGCTATATAGATCAAGAGGAATTATTGGTTTCTTTGTTAAAAAGTATTCTAGCGCCGAATAATCCTAATCTTGGACCGGTAAAGAAAACATTTCTGAGTACCGTATTGCTTAAATTTCTAAAGATTAAATCAATGAGATAGTCAAATGCGTAAAGTTCAAATTCAAGAAGCTCTTCTTTATCCTTCTGAAAGATATAAAATCGAAGATTTAATAGATAGATTAGGTATAGAAAAATTGCTTACTTTGATAAAAGAACTTCATCCTAGTGATTTTAAAGATGCAATCAAAACTATAGGAGTATAGAATGAAAAGAATAGTAAGAGAAGATGTCTACAGTTTTGATAATTGGGATAAAATAAGATCACTTCTTGATAATGACATACAAGATTATATAAGTAAAGGTAAGTCCCAATTAGCAGGAGAAGAACTTGCTAATCTTTGTCAAGTTGTAATACAGGCTTCTAATAAGTTTGATCCTAAAGCTTCAAGAGAGATGGCAAGAGGATTTTCTAATGCTGTAAGAAATATGAGATTTGGTAACTAGGATTCTTGATGAGACAAATTCTAATAATAGAAGCAGAGGAAGAAAAAAAAGATAACGAAGAAAAAAATGATGATAATATTAAATCTCTGTCTCAATCTGCTATCATAAGACTTCAAAAAAAAATAGCCGATCTTCAAGTAGCATTAGACAATACAAAAAATTCAAAGTTAGATGACATAAAAAAGAAAAATGCTCTTCTCTCTATTCAAAGTCAGATAGATTCTATAAAGAAAGATATAGAAGGAAAGAAAAGAACTCTTGATACTATCAAAAAATCTGATGAGTTAAAGAAAAACAAAGAGAAAAAAGAGGCGATAGAAAAAGAGTTTTCTCGTTATGAGGATGAGTACAAGGAACTTGTTGAATATTGTATAAAGACTGATTATGGCCGTTACCTCTATGAAGGTAGATTAGGTGATCTTCTAAAATCTAAACTCGGATTCATTAAACAGATTGCTATTCAAATGAAAGGTAAGCTGTCAGATGTCCTACGAGTTTTTCTTAATAAGAATATATTCCTTTTCTTTTCTAAAATAGGTTGGGAGCTAAAAAAACTATTTGAATTGGCGAAAAAAGGCTATGAGATTTATTCTAAGATTACTACTTTCATTCCTGATTTGATTGCTAAAAAATTCTTTGAATCTAATGCTGGAAAGTGGGTTAAGGCAAAAACACAGATTGTTGAAGATTGGATGAATGAACATCCATGGCTAAAAACAGTAAGTAAATTATTACTTGTTGCTCTTCTTGTATTTGCTTTTCTTTATGGTGGTTCATCTGGAAATCCAATAGATGATTTTGATATGTCGGATTTCATTCTAGCCTTTACAGGCGCTATTACTCTCATAACTTTCATAACTACAGAAAGAGGTTTTCAATTCCTTTACTTTATGGCATTAGGCGCGTTAGGTTTAAACTTCCCCTATGCTCTTAAATTGCCAATTAACTGTGCATTGATGTTGATTACTACTGCCGCTAAATATCTGAAAATCTATATAAGAAGAAAACAAGACAAAGCAGATGAGATGGATAAGGAAGCTGGTTTGATACTAGCTAGAGCATAAATGATTAAAATAAGAGAATCTTTTTATGATTATTTCAAAAGTATAAATAGTGATGATCTTCATACTATATTATTAAATCCAACTGTACAAGAAATAAAAACTTTGTATAAAGAAGTTTCAAATAAAAGCGAATCTGATTTTTTTCTTAGAGCTTGGTTAGTTGATAAAAAAAAACTTTATGCTTGGAATGGTTATGATCAAGTTCACTATCTTGTAATGCAATATTTACATTTGCAAAAAGGAAAAAATAAAGATATAATACCCTTATTTCTTCATATTGATAATAAAAATACTTTTAAAGTTAATAGAATAAATTTTTCTTCGGAAATAAAAGATACAAAATATATTAGTGAAAAGGAGTATCTTACTATTACACATAATCAAAATAAGCATGAATTAGCATTAAAAATTCTTAAACCTGTTATTTTACCAATTATAAAAAATTGCAATGCTATTCAAAGCATCACATTACCCAATGCAAAATATTTGGATAAAATAGAAACATAAATGAGCCAAATACTTCCATACTTTACAGATGCAAATTATATAAATCTTATTGATTCTCTCAATATAGCACTAGAGACTTTCTTTGGAGAATTAATCAGTTTGAATCTTAATCAATTTGTCTATGCTTCTAATGCCTATGCTTTTCGAAGAAGATCAGACCTTAATAAAGGAAACATAACTTTACCTTTTGTGAATCTAAAACTAAAGACAATAACAGAAGATAACACTTTCAAAAACTGGCAATACAATATAGAACATACAGGAATCTATATTGAAGAATTAGGTATCAAGGTTGCTATTCGTCCTGTTATGTTTAACTATGAATCTTCTTTTTGGTGTACTCAAGAAGAAGAGGTTCATTATACTATGACCAAGCTTGTATTTCATGGAGATGACCCTAGTACAGTAACTTGGTATCCTCAATATGGCTGTCAAACTTTTCCGATATTAGGGCATTTAGCATGGTCGGGCGGTCCTACTATGGATACAGCTTATACAGAAAATGATTGGCTTACAAAGAATAACATTCATAACATATCTATGGATTTTGGTATTAGATCATTTGTAGCCCTTGCTAATACGGATATTTCAATACCAGATACAATTCTGTTCAAATTCGGTGTAGCGCAGTTTGGGCCGGACGTAACTCAATTGAGTCAACAAGAGCTTTATACGATGGTTATAGATCATTTTGGACAAACTATTGGGGCACCCGTTGAAAGTCCAATTGTTCCTCCTATATTTCCATAGGGCTTTTAGGTTTCTTTTTTACTAATATAGTAGTTGATTTCTAAGTAGGAGAATTATCATGAATTCATGGCGCTTTACTGTAAATAGAATTGATAGATCAAATGTAGCGATTCCTGTTACCGGAGAAGTGGGAGCAATGGTTATTAGGAGTCCTCTTGGTCCGATAGCTCCTACACTTATTCAAGTAGGGGATGAAGCAAGAATTCTTAGACTTTTTGGTACTCCATCAGTAACTTATCCTGATATTTTTGAAGCAGTTCAGTTTAATAAGCAAGCGGCTATTTATATTTCTGCCCCTTATATGACTACAGATAGATATGGTGGAATATTGGTAACCAATCTTGGCGCACAAACATTAGGCATAGGTAATGGACTTACTGATTCACAAATAGCTAGTTATACTTTCCCTAGTCCTAATGATTATTTCCTTGTTCTTCCCCTTGCACCTTGCGTAGATTATCTAGCAGTAACCGTGTCTGTAAATCTACAAACTCAAGTTTTCACAATGAATCTTTATCAATCTCCGGATGGTGGAGTAACATATAACTTTGTCAATACTTATGTTTTCTCTATGACTCTCGGTACAAAAGATGGATTTGGAAAGAGTATGTATGTTACTGACATTTTTAGTGGTAATGATTATATACAGGTACTTCCGAATCTTAGTGCTAATGTCAATCCTACCTCTAGTTTTGTACAGAGTATTCAAATTAATTTCTCTGGTGGAATAAGAAATACATCTGCTTTGACTATTACTCAATTCTCATTAGGATGGGCTTACTTCCAGCAAGCTAGAAAATATGCCGCTGATATATTCATGGATACAACTGCTGATCCGGGAATGCCCTCTGTATTTGAAAATCTTTCTGATGCATATCAGCAATATTCTTCCTATATTTTGCCATTTCCTATGGGTACTTCTGCTAGTAGCGCTCCTTTATTGAAAACAAGTTATTCTATAAATGATCCTAACTTTGCTTGGTATTGGAATCGTTTAAAGGTAATAGACATCTATCATAATTCTAGTTTCTGGACTTCTGGTATAGGCTTAGTCGGTTTCAAGTATGCTCAAATGGTTGATGTCTTTAATGGACTTCCCCCTGCATACATTGATGAAAATAAACATGGTGGACAACTTTCTCAAGGTCTTGTTCTTGATATAGAATATGATCCTTCTGAAACCGATCTCAAAAATCTTGATGCCGCTGGAATAAATCCTATTACTTTCGATAATACTAATGGGGCAATGATTCAAGGTGATAAGTCAGGGCAGACTCCTACTTTGATTTCTGATTATTCTTACATTCCACACGTAAGACTTTTCAACTATATTATTCAGAATATTCTATCACAAGTATTTACCTTCCAAGCATTTAAGTTAAATGATACTTCACATAGAAATTTGGTTAGGACAAAGACTCAGGCAATCACGAATCCTATTCTATCCGTTAATCTTCTTTCTGGTGCAAAAGTAGTTTGTGATACAACTAACAATACAAGTGCCGTATTAGCGGCTAGACAATTTATTTTGAGTGTAGCAGTACAAGTAACCCCTTTCTCTGAAACATTAACATTGAATTTCATAAATACTTCACAGGGGACTACTGTTGATGTTGTACTGTAAAATGACTAATATTTTAAGGAGCTAGATAATGATCGATATTATTTATCAGTTAGGCGACGATGCTTTAGGGAATTTCTTTCAGATATTTATTCCTTCTTTTACTCTGGTATCAACAGACCCTAATTCTAATCTAAATGGAATTAGTATAGATACAGGGAATATCATTCTTAGAACTACTACAATACAGATTCCCGAATCAGGTGCTACAACCTATAATGTAAACTATAAAACTCAGGAATTTGCAAAGATAGCTGGAAAAGTAAATTCAACTAAGACTTTCAGTATGGCTTTAAGAATCGATAGATACTATAAAGAATATCAGAAAATTCTTCAATGGAAAAATGCTATTGCTAATCCTTTTACTGGTGTAATAGGGGCAGATGCTTTTGGCTCTGCTGGTAGTAGTAATAGAGTAGATATTACAGTACAACCTATTGATAGTGATGGTGAAGTTATTGAAACTTCTCTCTATTGGATTCTACATAATGCTTTCATTCAAACAGTACCAGAAATAAGTTTTGACTATGGGGCGGGAGAACCTATTTCAACTACTCTGGCATTTCAATGTTCAACTCTTGAAGAGGTATTCCCAACATAAAAAGTCTATTTAAAAAGTAAATAAAAAAGTTGTTTTTATAGCAATCTCTGTATGACTAATAGTGTATACGGAGATTTTTTATGATTGAACAATCACTTGCTTTAGCTGGTTTATTAGGTCTGGACGTACAGAATCCAAACATGTGGGAATTTCAGTTTTCCTCAATTGATAATGATATATCTACTATTGAAGTTTACAGAGCAATAGACATCAGTATTCCATTTCATCATTTTGA
>Ga0074044_10003925_pt1 | contig 12472 bp, 16 predicted proteins | sample BogForMeECP23OM1_FD_94443 | JGI IMG/M metagenome (GOLD analysis project Ga0074044, IMG submission 94443) | Bog forest soil microbial communities from Calvert Island, British Columbia, Canada - Bog Forest MetaG ECP23OM1 | ecosystem: Environmental > Terrestrial > Soil > Wetlands ...
CATCCACCACTCTGCCACCAGCCGGTCGGTGGGCAGACCACCCTGCAACGGCGACGATGTGATTCCGTACTGGTTCACGTTGTAGCGTCGCGCGATCGCACCCAGCTTCTCGATATTCAAATACGCGTTCTTGATCTCCAGCGGATCGAACGTCCACTCCATCAGCTCGAAACCCCGCGCCAGCGCATCTTCACGCTGATAGAGCTTCATCCGCCGCCCCAAGCCCCCATTGCGATATTGCTGGCGGACGGCCAGCATGTGCGAGTGCAGGTAGCAGTGTCCGTTCCGCATTCCCGGAATCGCAAGCGCGAAGCCGATCAGTTCCGCTTCGTCATCCCTTTTGTCGTTTCTTTGAACGAAGGCGCCAATAACCTGGCCGCCGATCTTCGCGGCCACAACGAACATCCGCACCGGGACCAGGTCCGCATCCGAGAACTTCCATACTTCCTTCTGCAACGCAAAGCAGGCCCGCATCTCCGCCAGCGCTTCGCACTTGCGGATGACCACCACTCCTGCTGTCGCTCCGCTCACGCTGGTTTTTCCTGCTGCTTCGCCTCTTGCCATAGTGTTTCCAGTTCGTCCATCGACGCCTGCTGCGGCGCTCGCCCGCTGGCGCGCAGGCGCTCCTCCATCCATTGAAACCGGCGCTTGAATTTGCGATTCGTCTTCCTCAACGCCGACTCCGGATCGAGCGCCAGAAAGCGCGCAATGTTCACCAGAACGAAGAACAGATCTCCGACCTCATCTTCCAGACGCTCGCGCAGCTCCGGCGGAACACGCGGCTTTCCCGACCCGGCAATTCCCTTCCCAACCGATTGACCTTTGAAAGAAAACATTGGCGCAGCCTTCAACTCCTCCCGCAACTCCACCGTCTCTTCTTCGAGCTTGGCAAAGAGCCCTTCCATCTCCGACCAGTCAAATCCCACGTGCGCCGCGCGCGAGCTGAGCTTATAAGCTTCCATCAGCGCTGGAATTTTCGACGACACGCCCGCGAGCACTGATTGAGCATCGACGCCCTCTGCGCCCTCAGCCTGCGCGTCGTCACCCTGCTTCGGCTTCTTGCCTTTGCCCGCCGCCAGCCGTTTCTTTTTTTCTTCCGCCTTCAACGCCTCCCAGTTGCGCAGCACTTCCGCAGGAGTGTCCGCCTTCACATCGCCAAACACGTGCGGATGCCGATCTACCAGTTTGTTGGAAAGCCGGTCCAGCACATCATCCACCGAAAAGTGGCCTTCCTCGCTTGCCATCTGCGAAAAAAACAGCACCTGCAGCAGCAGGTCACCCAATTCGCCGGTCAGTTCCGGCCAATCGCGATTGTCGATCGCTTCCAGGACTTCGTAAGCCTCTTCCAGCGTGTAGGGCTTGATGGTGTCGAAGGTCTGTTCGCGGTCCCAAGGGCATCCACCCGGAGCCCGCAACCGTGCCATGATCTGAACCGCTCGCTCGAATCGTTCGCCTGTGGTGGGCATCCTGTTCAATGTAAATGAGGCGAATTCGGGGAGCAATGGCGGTGGAGAGACGTCAGATTTTTCTTGCACCTACCGCAACGAGCGAACCAGCAATTCCGTCTCATCCGAGATAATCGCATCCACGCCGCTGGCTGCGAACTCACGCATGCGGTCGTCGCGATTCACTGTCCAGACCATGATTCTTTTCCCGGCTGCATGAACCAGTTCGACCAATTCTCCATCCGTCAATTTGAACTGCGGAATCACCCACTCCGCAGGCATTCCGCGCCATCTTCGAAGCTGGCCCCGCGTGTCGCAAAGAAATCCAAGCGGAATCGCCGGATCGAGATCGTGGATGGCCGTGAGCGCATCGGGAAGAAACGACGAAACCACGTATCCCTTCTGCGGCGGATACTTCCGCAACTCTGCGAGCGTCTGCAAACCCAGCCCCGCAACCTTCAACTCGACATCGAGAAATGCCCGCTGCGCAAACTGCCGTAGAACATCTTCCAGTGTGGGCAACGGCAGACTTTTCGCCGCCGTGCTCTCAATCTTCATCCCCCCGACGGTCGCGTCGTGGCAGATCACCAACTGCCCGTCGCCGGAAAGCCGCACGTCGAATTCGAACCCGTCGCAGCCATGCTGCAAGCAAAGCTCGAACGATGCCAGCGTATTTTCAGGAATTTGGCGAGAAGCCCGAGCCCCGCGATGCCCCAGAAGAAGAGGTCCAGTCATTCAAGTCCCGCAACGAAAGGAGGAAAAGGGCAACAAGAATTGTTTTTCTCTGCGTACTCTGCGATTGCTCTGCGATCTCTGCGTTAAACGGTTCTCAGTCCAAATCGAAGTCCCGGATCGGCTTTCCCGTGTCCGGCGTTTCCTTGGCTTTCTTCACCGCCTCCTGGAATTTCTTCTCCAGCAGCTCCGAGGCATGCTTTTGCGCTTCCATCGATTGGCGGAAGATCGAGTCGCGCCTGCTGTCCTGTTCCTTCATGGCGCGGGCCGCTTCTTCCATGTCGTTAAAAGTTTTTGGCTTGACCGGCGCGGTGTGGGCAATCACGCTGCGTGTTCCAGCGTCGATTTTCATGACTGCGCCACAGCAAGGGCAAGTCACGTCGAAATTCGGTTCGCGTTTCACCACACGCGATCATACCGCAATCCGCGTTACCGCGGTGTGAGGCGAATCGGCAGAATATGGAACAGATACAGCATTTCCCAACCCAGCAGAACGATCGACACCACCACCACCAGAATCGCCATAATCTCGCCAAAGCTCAGACCCTTGTCCTGTTCGAAACGGCGCGCCCCCAGGCTCAAAATATTCAGCGTGGCGAAGCCAAACACCAGCGCCCAGAGAATGTTGTAAATCTCCTCGCGGCCCGATCGCAGAAGGAACATCGCGGGCAAAACCCCGACCGCCAGCGCATGCTGCGCACGCCCAGATACCTCTGCCCAACCATGGGCCTGCCCCATCGCAACCAATAGCGGTGAGCAGCTCCGGAATAAGGACGAACAACTTCGGAGTACGAACGAGCGACTCCGGGGTGCAGCGGTGAAGGGCCGAGGCGGTCTCATGCAGAAATTTGATAGTACCGTGTTTGCCTTCCCCAAGTCAGCCAGTCCACAAAAAAAGACCTCTCTAAAGGTCACTGCGGTTGATTTTCTCATGACTGTCGCAGAGGATGGCACGCGAGAAAGCACGCGATGATCGCGATCATGTCAGAATACCTCGATGCCACCTCGGCCACCTTCACTCGTTCCCGATTTCCTCTACGGCACCGCCTGGAAGGAAGGCCGCACCCCGGCCCTCACAGAACTCGCTCTGCGCATGGGCTTTCGAGCCATTGACACAGCGAACCAGCGTCGGCATTACTTCGAAGAAGGAGTCGGTCAGGGATTGGCCGCCGCTTATCGCACCGGGTTGGTTGTGCGCACCGATCTTTTTCTGCAAACGAAATTTACCTATCAGCCCGGTCAGGACCACCGCCTGCCCTACGATCCCGCAGCCTCCCTTTCCGTTCAGGTAGCTCAGTCAATGGCCAGTTCGCTCGAACATCTCGCGACCGACTACGTCGACAGCTACCTGCTGCACGGGCCCGCCTCCAACCATGACTGGACCGACGTTGACACCGAAGCCTGGGAGGCGATGCGCAAAGAGCGTGATGCCGGCCGCGCCCGTCTCCTCGGCGTAAGCAATGTTTCTCTGCGCCACCTGCAGCAGATGGCAGCCGCCCGCGCCGAACTTCCAGCATTCGTGCAGAACCGTTGCTACGCTCGCCTCGGCTGGGACCGCGCCGTGCGATTGTTTTGCCGGGAGCGCAAAATCATCTATCAGGGATTCTCGCTTCTCACCGCGAATCAGGAGGTGCTACGCCATCCCCTGATCTCCAAGCTAACGACCGCCAGACTAACGACCGCCAGTCTGGCCGCGAGCTTTAACGCCACGCCGGCCCAGGTCGTGTTCAGCTTCGCCCGCGCCGTCGGAATTCTGCCTCTGACCGGCACCTCCGACGCCGCGCACATGAAGCAGGATCTAGCCAGCCGCGACTTCACGCTCCCGCCGGACGCAATACAGACAATTGAGTCCTTGGCCGGCCGACCAGAGCATTTATGAAACCATCTCTACGCCAGGTGAACTCCCAAGGTTAGCCGTCTTCGCTTTCAAGCTGTACCGGTGTTAGCCAGCGCTTCCACCGCTTCCCACGTCGTGCCAAACGTCACAAAGAATTCGTTGACCTTGGTCATTTCCATAATCTTGCGCACCCGCGGCTTCATGCCGGTCAGCACCAGGCAGCGTCCCGTTTTCTGATGCGATACGTACGCCGTCACCAACGACCCCAACCCCACCGAATCAATGTAAGGGACATCCGACAAATCCAGAATCATCGTATCCGCGCTCTCGTGGCGCACCGCCTGCTCGAATCGCGGCGCGGTTTCGATCGTAATCGGCCCACGCAGCAACAAAATCCGCTGATCGTCCACCATTCCTGCATAGCGCTCGACGGTGAGTTCCTGCAATCCCATGGCAGCCGATTGTAGGATACCCGGCTCTCCCTGTCACCTCCCACAAATACAATACCCTCGGCTCTTCCGCGCCTTACTGCGGTTTTTTGTCGTCCCCGTGATTCTCATACACCGAGTACTGCCCGCCCGGGCGCTTCAGCTTCACCGTAATCTCCATTTCCGCCTTGTTGATCTCGTAGTCTTCCCCAAAACTCTGGAAATGCGGCGCCAGCACTTGCACCCGCAGCGGACCGTACGGAATCCCGTCAACGCTCGTCCGCCCCTCTGCGTCCGTCTTCAGATCCATCTCTCCCTGCGCCTGCTTCCCCTTGCGTTTCACCGGATGCAGTACCACCGCCGCATCCCTCACCGGCTTACCGTCGGAGTCGCGCACCACCACAAACCGCAAACGCGACGTCGGCCCCTCATCATCCTGAGTCCACGCCAACCCAACCATGCCGAACCCAACTACGATCGCCACCACCATCACCATCGAAAACTTTCTTTTCATATGCAATCTCACTCGAACCTCTGTCATCCCGCCTCTAATTATTGCGGTTTCTGCTCTGCCGGTTTCTTGTCGTCATCTTTCTTCGCGTCTCCGTTGTTCCCGTACTTCGAGTACTGTCCCGCCGGACGCTTCAGCTTCACCGTAATCTGCAACTCGGGCTTGTTGATCTCGTAGTCTTCCCCAAAAGTCTGGAAACCCGGCGCCAGCACCTGCACCCGCAGCGGACCATACGGAATCCCGTCAATGTTCGTCCGCCCATTGCTGTCCGTCTTCAACTCCATCCCCCCACGCGACTGCTTTCCCTTACGATCCACCGGATGCAACACTACCGCCGCATCCCTCACCGGCTTGCCGTTGTAGTCGCGCACCACCACAAATCGCAAATCCGACATCGGCCCCTCAACCTCATCCTGAGCCCGCGCCAACCCAACCAAGCCAAGCCCAACCACGATCACCCCCGCACTCACGATCGAAAAACGCTTCTTCATGTCAGTCATTGTAGACTCATCTCGTAAACAGGCCACTCCATTAGAGCCGCTCGAGTCAATCAATGAACTTCTGGCTCAGCACGTTAGAGGTTCGCGGCTAGAGATGGGATGTCGCCTTGCGCGGCCGGCACGAAAACCTCCGCCATGGTCAGCACTCGATCGAGCGCGTCGGCGAGGGTCGGGGGAAATTCGGACGTCAGGATGTTGACATCCAATTGAAGGTCACGGTGCCTGTAGATGCGGTAGACGACCAGTGAGCCGCGCTGCCGGTTCGAAGTTGTCACCAGGTCCAGCGTCAGCTTCCACGAAGGCTGGCTGGAAATTGCCACCATGTGAGGAAACTTGCTCCAGTGAAAGGGGCGGTCGGTTTCGCCGGGCATCGCTTGATCACCGGGAAGCGACTTAAGATGCAATTCAAACGCGTCGAAATCGTTGCTCTTGAAGGCGGCAACCAGGACGCCGCGCACCTGATTGAAATCGCCGGCCACTTTGAGTTCCTCGACCGCGCGGCGCACCGAGAGATTGTTGATCACGATCTGCCGCTGATCAATGGTGCGCTGCGCCACTCGCCGCAGTTCGCCAAACTCGAGGTAGTTCAGGTGCTGCACTCCCAGCCAGATGCCGGTCCCCACGACCGCCAGCACCAGTCCTACGGTGCTGCCCGTCGGCCAAAGCAGGAACAGGCTGAGCATGGCGAACACCGCGGAGACAGCGTACAGAACGATCACCACCTGGCGATGCGAAAAACCCATCTGCAGCAACTTGTGGTGGATGTGTTCGCGATCGGCGGTGAAAATCGGGCGCCCGCTCATCAGCCGTCGCAGGATGGATAGCAACGTTTCCAGGATCGGCAATCCGAACGAGACCACCGGGATGGCCACGGCCACGAACGTCGGCGCTTTCTGCGATGCTGCCAGAGCCAGCGCGCTGAGCATGAAACCGATGAACAGGCTGCCCGAGTCACCCAGGAAAATCGTAGCCGGATTGAAGTTGAAGCGCAGGAATCCCAGGATGGCACCGGCGAGTGTCACGCTCATCAGGGAAAACAGCCACGAATGATTGACCAGCGTGATGACAAAAAACACCAACGTCGAAAACAAGGCCGATCCGGCGGCCAAACCATCCAGGCCGTCGATGAGATTGAAAGCATTGGTAACCGCCACCACCCACAACACCGTGAGCGGCAACCCGACGAACCATGGCAACGAGTAGGATCCGAAGATCACTGGCAGATCGAGAATCCGCATTCCGCCGGCGAAGAGCATCACAGCGGCGATCGCCTGCACGGCAAACTTCAAATACGGGCCAGCGCCGCGGAGATCATCGTAGAGGCCGAGACAAAAAATCAGGCAGGCCGGAACATAGATACGGAGAAGCGTGGTGGGAGCGAGTCCATCGAGCAGACGGGGAAATACGAGGGAGATCCCCAGCCACACGCTCAAGCTGACCGAGAAAGCCAGGAAAATCGCTACGCCACCCAGCCGGGGAAGAGGAGATTCATGGACACGGCGGCCGTCCCGCGGGAGGGAAACCCATCCTCGACGCGTAGCCATGTCGCGCACTTGGCGCGTCGCCACAAACGACACAACCAACGAGAACGCAAAGAGCCCAAAGAACAGGAGCGTCAAACCCCGACTTCCCTTCCGACTGAAACATCCGTCATTTCAGGCCAAGCTCGCAGAATCGATTTTGCGTCTTTTCTTCCAGACGAAGTTTTTTAACAAGCGCAGGAAATTCGCAATATTTTGGTTGCAGGAACTATACATCTTCCGGCTTGCTGTGGGCAAATGTTTCTCGCAGCAGGATGACTGGCATGCGGCCATGGGCGGCTGATGTCCGAGCATTTGGCGTCGTGGTCAGAATCGCGCAGGTTTCCGTCGTGTTCCCACTCGGGTCCGCTACTTTGAATTCTGCTGCTGTTCTCGGCGTAGCGACTCCAATAAATCCATTGCTTCCTGATCGCTGCAATTGGTATGGTCTGCCACGAACTGTTTCGCTTGCTCTAGGGTCACTTTTGTTGCGGTGGGAGGAGAATACGGTTTTTTCTTGCTTTCGGAATCAGACTGCATGGACTTATCACTCCTTTACGTGGGACCACGACACTTCCCACACCGTTCTTCATTGTTTGGCAGTCTGCTCGAGATCGTTCTTCAGCAGGCTGATTTCTACGCGGGTACCGCTCGCGCGCTTGGCAACAGGAGCGTTGCCCATCCCAATCACGTAGATGCGGTAGGCCGGGATCTCGTGGTTCAACACCAAATAACGCACCACCGAATCCGCCATCTTCCGGGAGTTTGCGATCGCGGCTTGGCCCTGACCCGAAGAGAAGCCCTGCACTTCGATGACGTAACCGTGCTGATTCTTCACCTGGGTAGCTATCTCATCAAGCGCGTCCTTGGCCTGCTTGCTCAACACGGTCTGGCCGGGGCGGAAACGAATCTCGGTCGGCGGCGCGGACTTGTACTGATCGATGTTCCCCACCCCTGTCTCGACTGTGGAGAGGCGGGTGTCAACGGCGGTCGCCGTCTGATGGGCCATCTGAGCCGTGTTGGCGGCCTCTAGCGCATGCTCATCGGCCATCTTGGTCTTGGTGGAAGCCAGCTGAATGCCTTGCTGGGCACGGGCATCCACGTCCCTGATCATTTTACTGTTAGATGCGGTCAGCTCATCGAGTTCGTTGATCCGGTCATGAATGGCCTGAAGATGCCACCGCACGTACTGCTTGCTGGCAAACGGATGCAAGACGAGCCATGCCAAGCCGGGCTCATCGCCGTCCCAGAAGTCCTGGTCGGCCCTAGGCTGCAACGATTCTTTGCCGGTGGCCGTCACGGGCTGTGAAGGGGGAGCAGTTTGATCCGCAGATGTTGCCGGCTGCGCGCTTGAATTTGAGTTGGGTTGCTGCGCGAACGCGGGAAGCGCAAGTACTGTGGACAAAAGCAGCGGTATGAATATGCGATTGTTCATATCATCTTCCTTCCGAGTGGGGAGCCTGAGGGCTCCACTCCAATCTGATGGCCAGTGCTGGCGACACATAGCCAAGAAACCAGAACATCAAACCCGGGAAACGAGGTCTTCTTCCTTGTTACGGATATGATGCCAAACTGCCGGAAACCCAAATTTCTTGTGTGGTCATGACATTGTAGCGCCGAAGCGGGGGGGTCGGTCAAAAAATTCGGTTGCAGAGCAATTCTCTTGGCAAGAGCTGACACTGGCCAGAGGCGACGCTGACCTCTAAATTGACACTCCAGAGGCGAGTCGCCAGTTCAGTTTGCACCCGTTATTGGGCTTGTACGACAATCGCCGCGGCGTGGGCGCTTTTCATCGGCGGCGTTTTTGTCCTTGCTTCCTTGCCAGCACCAGGAGTTCGGCGTTGGCGGCGAGAACCTCCCGCACGGCATCTTGATACCGGCTCTCCGAGGCCGCCACCAGTCATTAACGCAGTGTCAGGACAATACCAAATCACTCATTCGGGTTGTGCGTCTGCACCGCGCGGCTTAGAATCGTATAGAGCTATGCAGCGCATTCCGAATTTCCTCTCGCACCTCTTGAACCTAGTGGTTGTGCTTGGCATCGTTGGGTTGCCCCAAGTGGCCCTGGCACAGAACAGCGGGCCTGTGCAAGACGCCACCCATCAAGGCAACGTAGCCACAGAACCATCGAGAATTGCCACTCAGTCTCCGGCTGGATCCTCAGAACAAAAGACCACTCCGCTGGCCAATTCTTCCGCACTCGTCATCGGTCCTGGAGATGAGGTAGAGGTCACAGTGTACGGCGCGCCTGATCTTTCCGTGCACACTCGCGTGAGCGCCGAGGGAAACATCTCGATGCCGCTCATCGGTTATGTTCGAGTGGCCGGCCTCAGTAGCAGTGAAGCGCAAGCGGCCATCGATGCGAAGCTGCGCCAAAATAACATTGTTAACGATCCGCAAGTCGCGGTATACGTCAAGGAGTACACCAGCAGCGGAATTTCCGTGGCCGGCGAGGTCACTAGGCCCGGTGTCTATTCGGCTCTGGGGCCCCACAGGCTATTCGACATCCTGCAAACCGCCGGAGGGCTTTCGGAAAAAGCCTCGGGTTCAGTTACCATCTCGCACCAAGGCAACGAACAAAACCCTGTCACAGTTGAGCTTTCGAAGAACCCGGCGGAGATGGTACGCAGCAACGTCGAATTACATCCCGGTGACACCGTGTTCGTCGCCAAGGCAGCGATGGTTTATGTTTTAGGAGAAGTGACTAAACCAGGCGGATATATCCTAAACTCTACCGGCGCCGTGACAGTGTTGCAATTAGTGGCCGCAGCGGGGGGACCAACGCACGCTGCTGCTGTGGGCGGCACCAGGATGTTGCGGCGGACCCCGAACGGGTTGCAAGAGCTACCAGTGCCACTGAAGGCCCTCCTGCGCGGCAAAGCTGCAGATATTCCAGTCTCGGCCGAGGACATAATCTTCGTCCCGAGCAGCCGTATGAAGGAGTTTGTCGCTGCTAGTACATTGGTTGCTAGCAGCACTGCCAGCGCGGCTGTATACCGAATTTATTAAGGAAAATAGAGGTACCCCGATTCTTTGCGGCCGCAGATAGATCCGCGATCAACTGCGCCACGGCATCTCGTGCTGCGATCGCATTGTCCAATTTGGTCACTTCTGTTCGAACCCCTCTGTGTACACCCAGACTGAAGGGACTTATTGGGTTCGTTTGGCAATCGGCCCTCATTCCCCATCGCTCGGGCATGCTCTTGCGGCGGATTCCCGCTCGATCCCGGCGGCGTTCCACCCGGCGGTGCCTCTCCGACGAGTCCACATCGGAAGCATCCGTGTCGGCTTCTTCCATTTCATGTTCGGACTGTTCCAACGTCGCGCATCTCGTGCAGAAGGAAGGCATAAACCGCGGATTCCTGAGCGGTCCGCTTCCTCGGTCGGTGATCCTAAACCCCTGAAAGGTTTGTCTTCACGATCATATCGAGCCGATTGGCATCAGCGCCGCAGGAAATAGATTCTGTTAGTCCAGGTCCAATTCCCAGTTTCTCTCGCCAGTCTGGTCAAGGCCCAGACCAACCCGCCGATATCCGCGGGCGAAATTGTTTTTTCGTCCACAAAAACCACGCCGCCGTGCGTGCGCTCTTCTTCCGCCCAGGTTTTGAGCAGGGGAGGAATCGTCCTCCGGTCATAGGTAACAAGCGTTAATCCCTGGGCGGCGGCTTCTCGCAAACAAGCGGAGTCCTCCTGTCCCAGGAAATATCCATTTTCCCATTCCACCATATAGCGAACTTCTGTCGCGCGATTGCGGCGACGCAGACCATTCGCTACCTCCGGTGAGATGTGCTCATCGAGAAGAAACTTGAGCATTTCAGTTTTTCGCCGCTTTCTTGGGAACGAATTCGGCGGCCTGCGGCAACATGCGCTTCAGCACTTCAAAATCCGTCGCCTCATTCTCAGCCATTGCCCCATTGATTTCTTCGGGAAACGCATCCGCATAGTTGACCGCTGCCTGGACTTTCACTTCTGGCCACTTGAGATGTCGCGCTACGGCCGACACATCTTTCTTATAGCTATGGACGAGCAGCATGACTTCCCATACGGCGAGAGTGCTCCCTTGAAGGCAGGCTTGCCGGCCCGCCGGCGAATCTCGAAAGTCGATGAAGCCAAATTCCGACCGGCGCAAGCCTTCCTCCACCAGGCGCGCACTGGCGTCGCTGGGGGTCCATCCATGCCGATTCGCCATGCGTTTGAGACGCTTTGCGCTCTCCGTTGGCAGGCGCATGCTGACGACCATCGAATGGGTTGATTTCATGACGATCTCCGAGTTGTAACTCTTGTAAGCATTGTAGCATGCCGCTCAGTGTAAATCTCCCACGTCCGGCGGCAAAACCTCCCTCGTCCATCTCCGGATTGGCGTGGTCGGCACCCCCCAGAATCCATCGGGTGGCGATACAGCATTGATGGCTTGAGTACACAATATGGCTTCAAGCCACCGAAGCGGCAAATTTCGCCGCTTGCTCTCGACCACTAGCGGCTATGCCTCCCCGGCTTCGTCGGGCTCATCGCTCCTGCCCTCGGCTCCATCTCCACCATCCGTCCAACCAGGCGTCTGCGCGTCGGTTGGACATGCGGTCTGCTCTGCCGCTAGTACATCGCTTTCGGCGTCAGCCACGGTCTCGTTGGTCGGGGACTCGATCGGATCAACCTCCGGCGGAGCTCCACGTTTTTCCAGCACGGCTTCATCGGGCTCTTCGCTCCTGCTCTCCGGTTCATCTCCACCATCCGTCCAGTCCGATGTCTTCGCGTCGGTTGGACACGAGGTCTGCTCTGCCGCTAGCAGCACATCGCTTTCGGCGTCAGCCACGATTTCATCGGCCGCTGACCCGATCGGATCGACCTCCGGCGGAACTACATTTTCTTCCTGCACGGCTTCGTCGGGCTCATCACTCCTGCTCCCGGCTTCACCTCCACCATCCGCCAAACCAAGCGTAGGAGCGTCGGTTGGACATGGGGTCTGCTCCGCCGCTGGCAGCACATCGCCTTCGGCAGTAGCCACGATTTCATTGGTCTGGGACTCGATCGGGTCAACGTCCTGAGCTCCATTTTCTTCCAGTCCAAGTTGGTCCTCCAGCAGTGCAACACGAGCTTCGAGGTCGGCAGCCGGAATCGCACGGTGCAGCGAATTTAGCAGCTGTGTCAGAGCGCTCGCCTCCCGTGCCCGCAATTCACCCGATAGCAGCAAGCGGATCGCTTGCACAATGACCTTGCGGATGTCGGCAGCGGTCATGTTGTCGGGTAGTTCTAGGTTGAGCGGCGATCTGCGATTTTTTTGGCCTCCACGCCGGCCGAGTGACGTGGCGATACCTGGATTGGCGTGGAGAAAACAAAGTCCTTTCGCACCCGCCGGCGCCCGGCAGGCAGCACCCGTTCTTGTTTTCGCCTCGCATTTCTGCATGATCACTCCTTCGTAGATCAGATGTTTACGCGCAAATCAATAAACTTGACAACGAACTGGAATTTCTCAGTGACTCGTTCACAAATATACGGTCGTCA